>Ga0070726_10000354_pt1 | contig 60720 bp, 64 predicted proteins | sample tdAd471_FD_67275 | JGI IMG/M metagenome (GOLD analysis project Ga0070726, IMG submission 67275) | Marine sediment microbial communities from the Atlantic coast under amendment with organic carbon and nitrate - tdAd47.1 | ecosystem: Environmental > Aquatic > Marine > Coastal > Sediment | place...
ACATATCAGAAGGGGAGCTCCCATGCCCAATGCCGTCAAACGTACCGTCGCAAGTCTGGCCTGCCTGGCCCTTGCAGCATGCTCTTCAACGCCCGCCCGGGCGTCTGAAGTTCTCTATCACGGCTTCACCCGGCTGGATCCGCTCGATCGGGATGTGATCGAGAACGCCTGGGTCGTTGTCGATGGTGAGCGCATTGTTGAGGTCGGGCATGGCAATCTTCCTGGTCGTGAATTCGCTCAGCGAGTGGACATGTCGGGACTGTTTGGGCTTCCGGGTTTCGTTGACGCGCACGGACACATCACCGCCGGGCCGCATGCGGTGGACGTCGTTGATGGTGCTCCGCTGGTGACGATGGAGAGTCGCGATGATGTCACCCGGTTCAACGCTCGCTCGGCCCTGGCGTTCGGCGTGACAACGGTGCGAAATCCGGGCGCTGACCCCGAGGCCAGTGCTGCTTACGATCAGCGCATTGCATCCGGGGAATGGATCGGCCCCGATGCCGTACACGCCGGGGCTGTGATCCAGCCGCCGCCCTTTGGCGGGTCGGCTTTCACCTATCCACGAAGCGAAGCGGAATGGCAGGCGGAAGCCGCACGGGAGGCGTCGCTCGGCATGCGCTATCTCAAGCTTTATCAAGGGCTGACCGAGGACGAACTGGCGACGGGTATCCGCATCGCCCACGCGCACGGTCTGGAAGCGATGGCGCACCTGGACGGGGTGAGTTGGCAGGTCGCTGCAGATCTGGGGATCGACGCGTTGCTTCATGCTCTGCCGACCAGTGCGGACCTTCTCGAGCCGGGCGCGCGCGAAGCCTATCTCGCTGAGCGCGGGCTCGACTCCAAATTCATGTTTCAGTGGTTCGAGCACGTCGACTATGACGGACCAATCATGCAGCGCCTCTTCGAGACGTTGGCGGAGCGGCAGATCGAGGTGGATCTGACCTTGATGGTCAACATCCTCACCTATTCGCGGGACCCGATGGGTGAGGTCTTTCCCGTCGAAGAGCGCCGCTACTACCACCCGGACGCGGTTGCGGCCTCGCAGGCATTCATGGGCATGGCGCACGCGGGCTGGGGCGATGCCGACTATGCACGTGCCCATGCGGCGATGGAGCGGGTGCTCGAGTTTGCCCGTCGCCTGCACGAGGCCGGCGTGCCCCTGCTCATTGGCACGGACGGTGCCGGTGGCGGTCCGATCTATGCGGACGAGCTCCAACTTCACGCCGACGCCGGCATTCCGGTGTGGGAGGTGCTTCGCCTCGCGACCAGCGGCGGGGCCGAAGGCCTCGGACTGGGCGATGTTACGGGGCGGATCGCGGCGGGCTATGAGGCCGACCTGGTCTTCCTGCGCGCGAACCCGCTCGCGGACCTCGCCGCGACGTCCGCCGTCGAACTCGTCGTCACCAATGGCCGGGCCCACGACCCGCAACTCCTCTTCCCGGCCGACGCCCCCATTCCTTCAGACAACTAGGAGTCCATTATGGGAAAACAGCTTCGAAAACTGATCCTGGGCCTGGCAGTGCTCGCGTTCGTAAGCGCGTGGATCTCTGCCGTGGCAACTTTCATCGCAACCGATGACGTTGCCCCCATCACCATCTCGGTGACCCTTGCCGCGTTCGCGACCGAGGCCCTTATCTGGGCGCTCGCCATCCTCGCGGGATGGAGCGTCTTCGCCAATCGCAAAACACTGTTTGCGCGCCTGACCGGCCGCAAATCGGCTATATCTGAGGAGGACTGACATGCACGACATCGATCATCATTCCGAGCACGCACCAACCCTGGTGTCCTTGGCGGGGTTCGCCCTGGTCTTTGGCGGCCTCTGGGCTGTGCTCTTCCTTGACCTCTTGCCTCTCGAGGCCTGGCGAACCTGGCTTTCCGACATGGATCCGGCCATCCAAGGGGGACTGCTGACCGCATTGATCCTTGGCATCATGGCCATCCAGCGAATTATGGTATTGATCGGCAAGGGATTCGACCGGAGGTCCAAGTGAGTGCAGCCGCTTCGATGAAGTCCGCCAGTCGGCGCTATCTCTGGCGCTCTCTGGTTCTGATGCTGGCTTTCACCGCCTTGCTTGTCGGCTTCGATGCCGAGGCGTTGGGCGCGGGCGGAGGGTTGTCGCTTTGGGGGCTGGTCGGCCTGACCGTCTTGCCCCTATTCCTCTTCGCCTACGAGCTGGTGACTTATATCCGCTCCATGGATGAGATGATGTCCCGCATGCAGATTCGGGCGGGCGCTATCGCCGCACTCATCGTCCTGCTTGTTGGTGCGCTTGTCGGGATCGCCGACCTTTACGGTGTGATGGACGCCTTCAACATGGCCTTGCTGCTCCCGCTCGCTGCCATCGTCCACGGTATGGCCGCTTTCTGGCAGGAATACCGGGTGCAATGAAGAATATACTGCGCGATCTCCGGGGCGAGCGGGGCTGGTCCCAGCAACGCCTGGCCGACGAACTCGACGTCTCGCGGCAAACGATCAATGCGCTGGAGACCGGAAAGTATGATCCGTCTCTCCCGCTCGCCTTCAAGATCGGTCGCCTGTTCGGGCAGCCGATCGAAGCGATTTTCGACGATGGTGACGCCTAGTCCAGCGTCTGCCGGTAGCGCAGCATGGCGAGCGTTCCGATGGTCAGGAAGATGGCTGCCAGCGGCCAGAGGTCCGGCCAGGTGTCGGCGAGGCCTGCCCCTTTCAGCATGATCGCGCGCACGGCCCGGATGAAGTGGGTGGCGGGGATGATATTGCCAATCGCCTGTGCCCAGCTCGGCATGCCTGCAAAGGGAAACATGAAGCCCGAGAGCAGGATGGACGGCAGGAAGGCGAAGAAAGTCAGCTGCATGGCCTGCATCTGCGTCCGCGCAACCGTCGAGAAGAAGAAGCCGAGGGAGAGGTTGACCAGGATGAAGAGGGAGACGGCGATCAGGAAGGCCGCCGGTTGTCCCTCGAAGGGGACGCCGAACAGGAAGCGCGCGCCCAGGAGCATCAGCCCGACCTGGATGAAGCCCACCAGCACGTAGGGCGCGATCTTGCCGAGCATCACCTCCAGCGGCCGGATGGGTGTGGCGAGCAGCGTCTCCAGTGTTCCCCGCTCGGCCTCCCGTGTCAGCGCCATCGAGGTCATCATGGCCATCGTCATGGTCAGGATGATCCCCAGCAGCCCCGGCACGATATTCATCGCGGTCCGGCCGGCCGCATTGTATCGGCGGTGGATCAGGCTCTCGACCGGCGGTGTCATCTCGCCCAGCATGGGTTCAAGCGCCTGCTGGACGATGGTCGGGAAGGCGCCCGAGCCCGCCCCTGCGGCGACCGGGTCGGTGGCGTCGACATCAAGCAGGATCTGCGGACGCTCGCCGCGCGCCAGATCGCGTTCGAAGTTCGGCGGGATGGTGACAATGAACAGCGCCTCGCCGCGACGGAAGGTGCGCTCGACCGCCGCCTCCCCGGAAATAATGCCCTCGATCTCGAAATAGTCGGAGGTCTCCATGGCCTGGACGATGGCGCGGGATGCCGGACCCGTATCGCCCATCTCGACCAGGGTCGGCAGGTGTCTCGGGTCGGTATTGATCGCGTAGCCGAAGAGCAGAAGCTGCATGACCGGAATGCCGACCATCATGCCGAAGGTCAGCCGGTCGCGGAGCATCTGGATGAATTCCTTGCCCACCATGGCGAGGATACGGCGGATCGAGTAACCGCCTTTGAGCGGACGCGCATTCATTGGAAATTGTCCTCTGCGCCGCTCATCAGCCAGATGAAAGCTTCTTCCAGACCGGTCTTGGCCGGCTCGACGGTCAGCCCGTCGCGCTCGCGATAGGGCAGGACGGCCTGTTTCAAGAGCGCCTCGTCTCGCCCGGAGACGTGGAGCGCCGAGCCGAAGCGCGCGATCTGCTCGACACCCGGCTGGTGCTCAAGGGCGCGATAGACCGGGTCGAGATTACGGCCCTCGATCCGCCAGGTATGCAGGCCGACGATCGAGGGAATATCCGCCGACGGCGCGTCGATCAGCTTCTTGCCATAGGCGATGAAGGCAATCGCGTCGCACTGAACGGCTTCGTCCATGTAGTGGGTGGAGACCAGGACGGTGACCCCGCTGCGCGCGAGGCGGCGGATACGGTCCCAGAAATCGCGCCGCGCTTTCGGGTCAACACCTGCCGTGGGTTCGTCCAGAAGCAGAAGGCCGGGGCTGTGCAGGGAGGCTGCGGCCAGCGCCAGTCGCTGTTTCCAGCCGCCGGAGAGATTATTGGCCAGCTGTTTGGCCCGAGGCTCCAGCTCATAGGTTTCGAGCGCGTCCTTCACGCGCTTGCGCGGTGCGTCGAGCGCGTGCAGGCGGGCCATGAAGTTGAGGTTCTCGCGGACTGTCAGGTCACCGTAGAGCGAGAATTTCTGGGTCATGTAGCCGACGCGTGACTTGATCTCCCGACTGTCCCGGATGATGTCGAGCCCGAGCGCCGTCCCGCCGCCGCCATCCGGCTTGAGCAGGCCGCACATCATGCGGATCGTCGTCGTCTTGCCCGAGCCGTTCGGGCCGAGAAAGCCATAGATCGCGCCGCGGGGAACCTGCATCGAGAAATCGTCGACGACGGTCGTGTCGCCAAACCGCTTGGTCAGCCCCTGGACATCAATGGCGAGCGCCTCGCTCACGGCCGGACCTCAAAGCGCAGCGGCGTGCCGGGAGCTGGCGCCGGGCCGTCAAAGAGTGCTTCCGCGCGGAAGACGAGGCGACTGCGTTCGCTCTCCGAATAGATGATGGGCGGCGTGAACTCGGCTTCGTCAGCAATGGTGGAAATCCGCGCCGTCAGACCGGCCGGACAGCCATCACACTGGACCGAAAGGCCCATGCCAGGCTGGAAACGACCGATCTCGGTTTCGGGCAGAAACAGGACGGCGTGCAGGTTTCCGTCCGGCAGGAACTCATAGACCGCCGCTGAAGGCCCGGCCTGTTCTCCGGCAAAGCGGATCTGGCGATGGATCCGCCCGTCGGCCGGCGCTGAAAGCGTGCGCAGCGAAAGCGCGTGGCGGGCCTGGTCGAGTTCGGCCTGGACCGCTTCGATCTCGGCCTGGAGGGCGCGCAGCTGGTTCTCCCGTGCCGGCAGCTGCACGAGGGCGAGGCGCTGGCGCATTTCCGCGGTGCGCGCGATGGCGGCATCGGCCGCGGCCTGCGCCTGGTCGAGCCGGGCCTGGCTGACATGGCCATTGCTGAAGAGTTCGCGGGTCCGCTCAAGCGTGTCGCTTGCCTCGACCTGGGCCGCGCGCGCCTGCTCCAGCTGATCGCGTGCGGCGCCGATCTCCGGTGCCCGCGCGCCCGCCGCCGCATCGTCAAAGCGGGCATTCGCGGCTTCAAGGCGTGCCTCTGCGGCTGACACGGCGGCGCTCTGCGCCACCGCATCAAATTCGGCGAGCGCGCTGCCGGCGCTGACCCTGTCCCCCTCGAGCGCCAGCGTCACGGTGATGCGGCCCGGCGCGTCGGGAGCGAGGGCGATGAAGTCACCCTCCGCATAACCATGGAGCTGACCGCTTTCGGTTGCGGGCTGGCAGGCGGCAAGAGCCAGAAAGCTCAGGAGAAACAGGGACTGTTTCATGGGGCGAGTTCCTCACGGGGCAGGACGCCGTGCAGCACGAGGTCGGCAATGGCGTCCGCCATCTCCTCCGGGCTGCGCAGGTGTTCGGGCTGGAAATCGAGTATCTGGGTCAGGACCATGTGCATGAAGGCCGGGCCTCCCGCCACGCGCATGAAGGCATCGGTGTCGACGCGCCGGAAAGCGCCAGTGGCGACACCCGCGTCAAGCAGGGCGGACATGGCGCGCCGAGCGACCGAGAGGACGCGTTCCCGGTAGAAGGCAGCCAGGGCGGGGAACCGTCCAGCTTCGGTAAGGACGATTCGGGGGGCGGCGGACACGTCCGGCGACGCCAGGGCCGTCATCATCAAGCGCAGGACTGCCCGGTAGGCGCCCGCCGGATCGTCCGGGGCGCCCTGGGTGATCAGCTGTTCGGCGGCGCTCGCAAGTCGGCCGGCGGACTGCTCGACCAGGGCTTCCAGCATGGCTTCCTTGGAGGCGAAGTAGAGATAGACCGCCCCCTTGGAGAGGCCGGCCTCCCTGGCGACGTCCTCGACACGCGCGGCGCTGAAGCCTTTTTCCGAAAAGACTTTCAGGGCTGCGGCAAGGATTTCATCCGGCCGGGCATCCGGGCGACGTTTGCGTTGGGGGGCTGGCATGGCCCTCTAATAACTGACCAGTCAGTCAGTAACAAGTCGCAATTGCGCCCTGCGCGTGAATGTCGCGCTACCGGGTCAACGCGTGCCGAGGCGGCTGAGAAGGCTTTGGAGCAGACCGTAGATCGCGCCGAAATGGGCAATCAGGATGGCGCTGCCGCGGAAGCCGGCGGCGGGATCGGCTTCGAAGGCGTGCAGCACGAAGGACAGGATCTGCAGGCTGGAGGGGATGCCGAGCGCCAGGAGGGCGATCCCCGGTGCGCGCCGGTGAATGAAGAAGGCCAGGCCGATCAGACAGGTGCCGCCGAGCAGGGCGGCGACCCAGTGCGGCGCCGCGTCGACCCAGTTGGCATACATATGCGGGAAGCGTTCAGCGAACCAGGTCAGATGAAGACGCGCCGCGACAAAGCCAAACACGCTCCAGATCGCATCGGCGAAAGCCACCAGCAGGGCAAACCCGGTCAGGCGCGCCAGCAGATTATCGATCTTGAGCATTCCGCCTCACCCCAACTCAGCGACGATCACGCTTCCGGCGATTCTCGCGATCCAGGCAATGCGGGGAGGAAAAGGAGAGACAGCACGGGAGGGCGCGTGTCTCCCCGATCCTGCCGGTCCGTGGGGGGTGTGGGAGACAGACGGACCGAAAGAGATGTCAGTTGCGAGCGATGGTTCCGACGCCCTGACAGACCTTCAACGTTGCGCGTTTCAGCAATCCGTCGCGGGGATGCACATAAAGCTGACCCTTTTTCACCCCGCCGATCCAGCGGAAGCGGTTGGGCCAGATCCATTCGCCCGTGCGGCCAATGGAGGGGCGGGCCACGAAGTCATCGAGGTGTTCGAGAATATGCATCTGGACGGCATTGTCCGGCGACACGTTTTCCCGGAGCTCGGAATAGACCTTGTCCCAGGGCCGACCGACCTGCTTGCCCAGGAAACGTTTCAGTGGCGCGAGGTTTTCATTGAGAAACTTGGTCTGCGTGCCATTGGTCTTGCGCTGGCGACGCACGCCGATCCGCGATGGCTGGTCCTCGCCCAGGGCTTTGAGCTTCGCGCGGTTCAGCTTGCGTGTGCGCCAGCCGCGACGGGGGCGTTCGACGATGACCTTGTTCATGTCCTGGCGCATGACGCTCTCCCGCAATGCGGGGCAGGGCCGAAGCCCTACCCCTTGATGCAAACGACCTGTTTGAGGGTGTGAACCACCTCGACCAGGTCTGACTGTGCCGCCATCACCGCGTCGATGTCCTTGTAGGCCATCGGCGTTTCATCGATGACGCCGGCGTCTTTCCGGCATTCCACACCCGCCGTCGCCTTGCGGTGATCGGCGAGGGTGAAGGACTGTTTGGCCTTCGACCGGGACATGGTCCGTCCGGCACCGTGCGAGCAGGAGCAGAAACTGTCTGCCGCGCCCTTTCCGCGCACGATGTAGGACTTGGCGCCCATCGAGCCCGGAATGATACCCAGCTCGCCCTCGCGCGCGGAGACCGCGCCCTTCCGGGTCAGCCAGACATCGGCACCGAAATGGTGCTCCTGTTCCACATAATTGTGGTGACAGTTCACCGCGGCCTTGTCCGTCTTGAACTTGCCCAGCGTCTTGCGCAGCACCTTCAGGACACGGTCCATCATGGCTTCCCGGTTCTCCCGGGCGTAGTCCTGCGCCCAGCCCACCGCTTCGACATAGTCGTCGAACAGGGCCTCACCCTCGAGGAAGAAGGCGAGGTCGCGGTCCGGCACGTGGAAGTCCAGTACCCGACGGGCGAGCTCCTCACGGGCCCGCTCGATGAAGTAGGTGCCGATCATGTTGCCCGTGCCCCGGGAACCGGAGTGCAGCATCACCCAGACGCGGTCCGCCTCGTCGAGACAGATCTCGATGAAGTGGTTGCCGCCGCCGAGCGTACCCAGCTGGCCGTCGACCTTGTGCGTGCCGATCTTCCTGTGCTTCGCCTTGATGGTGTCGAGCCGGTCCATGAGACCGGAGGACACCAGGCGAGAGGCTGTTGACGCCGGCTGGATGCGGTGGTCACCGCCCTTGCCATTGCCAACCGGAATGGCCGCTTCGATCGCGTCCCGCGTGGCCTTCAGGCTGTCCGGCAGGTTGCGCGCAACCAGGCTCGTCCGGATCGCCATCATACCGCAGCCGATATCGACACCGACCGCCGCGGGGATGATCGCACCTTTGGTCGGGATCACCGAGCCAACGGTGGCGCCGCGGCCGAAATGCACGTCGGGCATGGCGGCCACATGGCTGTGGACGAAGGGCAGGCCTGCGACATTGCGCAACTGCTCCACCGCGGCGTCCTCGACGGGGACGCCCCGGGTCCAGGCCTTGATCAGGCCGGTCGGAGTTTCGATCGCTTCAAACTGCGTCGACATGGTTTCATCTCTGCCGGGGCAGAGCCTCCTGTTTCAGACAGGATGACAAGACAGGGGGACGGGCCGCAAGCGGGAGGGATCCTGTTGGGGGCAGGATCCCTCCCTGGCGACATCCCGGCAACCCGGATTGGGGGGGAGGAGGTTGTCCGGAATGAAAAATCCCTCCGCGAGCCTGGCTCGGGAGGGCTGATCACCGCGACCGTGGGGGGATGGTCTAGCGGGTGATGCGGGAACCCTCCGCGTGCGCAAACGCGGCCAGCCAAAGCGGCTGGTTGGAGAGATTGTATGTCGTCTGTACTACGATCATCTCTGACTTCTGGTTTGCGCCTCGCAAGGGAGGCCATTCGTTTCGGGAGGCGGCTTATGAATGAGAATATTCGCGAGGGCAACCCGAAAAAGGACGGCCGAATTCCGGTTTGGGGTGAGTGTGGTAATTTTGCACCTGCGTTGTGGCTGAACGGCCTTGCTTCCGCGAAGCTTGACGCCCTGCCGCTTCCCCTCTACCTCGCCAAGCTTTCCGCAATGCAACAATGAAAGACCGATCCCATGTCCACCGATCTTGCCCAAAACGCGAAAGCCTGGCCGTTTGAACAAGCGCGCCTGCTGAAAAAGCGTCTGGACAAGCTCGGCCGAAAATCCGGACCGGTCGTGTTCGAGACCGGCTATGGTCCGTCCGGCCTGCCGCACATGGGTACGTTCGGCGAGGTGGTGCGCACCTCCATGGTTCGCCGCGCCTTCGAAGAGTTGACCGGCGGCGCCTATGAAACGCATCTGATCTGTGTCTCGGACGACATGGATGGCATGCGCAAGGTGCCCGACAACCTGCCGCAACAGGAGATGCTCGCCGGTCACCTGCAGGAGCCACTGACCGTCGTGCCGGACCCGTACGGGACGCATGACAGCTTCGGACACCACATGAATGCGCGCCTGCGCGCTTTCCTCGACAGTTTCGGCTTCTCCTACGAGTTCAAGTCCGCGACCGAGCTTTACAAGTCCGGTGCCTATGACGCGATGCTGCTCAAGGCGGTCGAGAAGTATGATGACATCATGGGGGTCATGCTTCCGACGCTGGGGGCGGAACGCCAGGCGACCTATTCACCCTTCCTGCCGATTTCGCCGAAGACCGGACACGTGCTCTACGTGCCGATGAAGTCTGTCGACGCCAAGGCGGGCACCATCACCTTTGATGACGCGGACGGAACGGAGACGACGCTCCCCGTCACCGGCGGTCATGTGAAGCTTCAGTGGAAGCCGGACTTCGGCATGCGCTGGGCGGCGCTGGGCGTTGATTTCGAGATGTTCGGGAAGGACCACCAGGCCAATGCGCCGGTCTATTCCCGCATCTGCCGTATCCTGGGCGCCGAGCCGCCGACGCAATTCGTCTACGAGCTCTTCCTCGACGATAAGGGCGAGAAAATCTCCAAGTCCAAGGGCAATGGTCTCTCGGTCGAGCAATGGCTGAAATATGCGCCGCAGGAGAGCCTGAGCTACTATAATTTCGTCAAGCCGCGTCAGGCGAAGAAGCTCTATTTCGACGTCATCCCGCGGGCCGTGGACGAGTATCTCCAGCACCTGGCGGCCTATCCGTCACAGGAGCCGGCGCAGCAGCTGGAAAATCCGGCCTGGCACATCCATGGCGGCCATCCGCCAGCGGAAGTTTCGCCAATCAATTTCGCGCTGATGCTCAACCTCGCCTCCGCGGCGAGCGCGCACAATACCGATGTGATGTGGGGCTTTATCGGTCGCTATGTCGACGGCGCCTCGCCGGAAACCCATCCGATCCTCGATCAGCTGGCCGGTTTCGCCGTGCAGTATTTCCAGGACTTTGTCGAACCGACGAAATCCTTCCGCGCCCCGACCGATATGGAACGTGCGGCGATGGCGGACTTGCTGGCGCGCTTCAAGGCTCTCGACCCGGCGGAAAAGGATGCGGAAGTCATTCAGACGGAAGTGTTTTCTGCGGGCAAGTCGCAGGAGTTCGACAATCTCCGTGACTGGTTCAAGGCGCTCTACGAGGTTCTGCTGGGACAGTCCCAGGGGCCGCGCTTTGGATCTTTTGCAGCGATCTACGGGATTTCTGAAACAATTTCACTTATTGAAAAGGCTCTGGACGGAGAACTGGCGGCGAAAGCCTGATCCAGCCTCCCGTCCACCACGTATCAGGGTTCGGAGGGCGAACGCTGATCGGGGTATGCTTTGGGGCTGTGTGTGCGTAACTGGGTGTCGATGAGTGCTGCCTTGGCGGCTGTCTGGCTTGTTCCTGTCGGGGCGCAGGCCGAGGACGTCGACGCCTTTACGCCGGCCTATTTCGCCGAATTCGTCCCGCAGAACGCCTTCGACATGGTCCGGCGCGTGCCCGGTTTCTCCATCAATGGGGGCGATCAGGGGCGGGGGCTGGCCGGAGCGCAGGGCAATGTCCTGATCAATGGCGAACGTCCGCCGATCCGGGGGGCTTCCCTCGAGGAAAGGCTGCGCAATATCCGGACCGGGGATATCATCCTCATCGAGCTCATCGAGGCAGGCGAACGCGATCTCGACATGCAGGGGCATCCGGCCCTGGTGAACCTGATCACCACCGAGCGAGGCAGTGCCCGTGCCGATGGCGAAGCCAGCTGGGAAGTCCGCGAGGATGAGAGCGAGGCGATCTGGTACACGCTCAACACGGCCTTCTCTCGCAGCTGGATTGAAGGGTCGCTGAGCTATGATCAGGAAGACCGGACCGAGATCCAGTATCACGGTTATCGTGTCCCGACGGTCGACGAACCCTATGTCCGCCGGAATGGCGATCAGCGGATCGAGCGCGACCGGTCCGGTATCGACCTTCTCGGGGTGCTGTCCTTGCCAGCTGACGGGCGCATGATCCTGTCGGGTCTGTTCGAGGAATCGACCTATTCCGAGCAGCCCTACGAGTTTCTGCTTTCCGGCACGACCGAGAGCGAAGACAATCTGTACGACAGCCGCACCTTGTCGGTTGAGCTGCAGCAGCCTCTCTCCGGGACGCTTGACCTGACGGCGATGCTGACCGACCAGCTCAGCAATGAGACCGCCGCCGAGACGTTTATCCAGAACGGCGTGGACAGCCGGTCCGCCAGTTTGAGCGAATCCGGAGAAACGGCCATGCGTGCGACTGTGCGATGGCGACCGTTCGAGCGCTGGACTTTCGAAAGTGGCGTCACCGCTGCCTTCAACTATCTCGAGGGCAGCTCGGAGGCCTTCGTCGACGGTGTGGAGCAGGATGTCGACGGGTCTGATGCCCGCGTCGAGGAAACCCGTCTCGCCGTGCTGGGTACGGTGACCTGGTCTCCGACGTCCCGTGTCACAGCGATTTTCGGCGGACGGGTGGAGAATTTCACGCTCAACTCCACCACCGCTGGCGAGGGAGAGCTCAGCCTGACGGATATCGTCCCGCGCGCTGATGTCTCGTGGACCCTGCAGAATGGCTGGGTGATCCGGGGCGCCGTTGAGCGCAATGTCGGGCAATTGAACCTGGATGATTTCCTGGCAGACACCAATCTGGATACCGCGATTTCGACAGCGGGCGCTGCCTTCCTGGAACCGGTCCGGAACTGGGTCAGCAGCCTGACCGTCGAGCGGCGCTTCGATGAGCGGGGACTGATCCGTCTTGCCCTGGAAAACACGACGATCGACAATCCGATCGCCCGCGTTCCCGGTGCGGATAATGCCGTTCGTCCGACCAACATCTCCGGTGAGGAGTTCAACAATCTTCGGGGCAATCTCGAGCTGCCACTGGACCGGTGGGGTTTCGCGGGAGCGCTCTTTGACCTGGAATTCCGGGTCGGCACATCCAGCCGGATTGATCCGCTCGGCAATTTCGAACGTGCAGCCTGGGGCTTCCGCTCTCGCGAGATGGAATACGGCTTGCGCTACGACCGGCCGGACTCGCCCTGGGTCGTCGGCTTCCGGGTCACGGACAATGGCTCCTTTGGCGAGTGGCGCCTGACCGAAACCCGTGAGGTGTTCGAGGGGCCAATGGCCCGCGTTTTCGCCGAACACAATACAACGGACCGCTGGCGGAGCGGCATATGGATCCGGATGCCGCGCGAGCGCAGCTATGATTTTACGGTCTTCCCGGAGATCCGCCTCGAAGGTGTAGATCCCATCCTGACCGAGCGTCGCGGAGTCGAGGAGGCGCTGGCGGGGCAAGTCTGGACGGAATACCAGCTTCATGAACTCGCAGAAATCCGGATCGAATTGCGTTCGGGTCTGCGCAAGGACGTGACCAGCGAGATCTTCAACCCGGCCGGGCAGTCACTCGATTACGACATGCGCCACATCGATGCGGTGCCGAGCCTGACGGTCCGTCTCCGGATCAATCGGTAAATCGCAAAGTACAAAAAAGTTGACATGGAGTTCGTTCGTCTTTACATCTGCGAATGTAAAAAATATCGTACATGAAGTAAGGATTGAATGACATGGGATATCACGAGCGAATTAACCTCGGCACGCTGGTGTCCGGCGTCCTCGTTCTGGCCTGGTACAGCAGCCGAATCTGGCCGCAATGGCAGGCTGGCGCCGTTGAGGCGATCGAGTTCCGGAGCACGATGATGGTGGCCATCGGTATCGGCATTGTACTCTCCATTGTCAGTGCGATTTTTGTCAGTGTCGGGACTGCAGCCTGGACCGGTATCCGGGAGGGCGCTGACGCGGTCGAGGCCGAGATGGAGTCCGAGGATGAGCGGGATCGGCAGGTGTCGCGTCTCGGAGATGCCTGGGGAGGCCATGTTCTGAGTGTGGCCGTGATCGGTGCCCTGGTCCTGATCTGGCAGAATGCGGCGGACTTCTGGATTGCCAATGTGCTGTTTCTGGGAGCCTGGATCAGCGCCATGCTGGGCGGTATTGCCAAGCTCATCGCCTATCGTCGGGGCCTGTGACATGGCCAAGGCAACCCGGATCACCAATACGATCAGGCGACTCCGCTTCGACGCGGACGAGATGACCCAGGCCGAGCTGGCCCGTCGCGTCGGTGTGACACGACAAACCATCCTGGCCATCGAGCAGGGGCGTTATTCGCCCTCGCTCGAAGTCGCCTTCAAGATCGCGGAAGTCTTCAGCGTGCCTCTGGAACAGGTCTTCCAATACCCGGGCGACGCCTGACCCTCATCGGCACGTCGACATCCGGCTGCAGGGTGATGCGCATCACCGGCAGCGGGTGCCGGTCGCCGGCGAAGTCGAAACGCATGCGTTTGAGAAGGGTCGCCAGCACGATCACCATCTCCATCATCGCGAAACGCGCGCCGATGCACACCCGCGGGCCAATGCCGAAGGGCAGGTAGGCGTCGCGCGGGATCTGCGTCGCCGCTTCGCCCAGGAAGCGTTCCGGCAGGAAGTCGTCCGGCTGGTCCCAGATTTCCCGGTGACGGTGCAGCAGCCAGGTTGAGACCAGGAGGTCGGATTTCGGCGGGATGGGCACGCCCTGAACCAGATCGCCCTCAATGGATTGTCGGGCAAGAATGGGGGCGGACGGATAGAGGCGCAGACTCTCCTTGATGACCGCTTCGGTGTAGGGCAGGGCGGCAGCCCAGGTCGACGGATCCTCATCGAGGACAACCGTGTCGAGTTCCGCTTCCAGCTGGTCCCGCACGTCTCGCGCCTGGGAAAGCAGGTAGAGCGTCCAGGTCAGGGTCCGGGCCGTGGTCTCGTGACCGGCTGCCAGGAAGGTCAGGAGATTGTCGGTGACGGCGGTGTCATCCAGGCCGGCCCCCAGAAGGAGGTCGAGGAAGTCGGCGGGACGGCCCTCGGCTTCGGGGCCGGGGCGCGGCCGGCGCAGGGCGGCGAGCGCGCTCACCTGGCGACGCAGTTCACCGATGATCCGCTGCGAGTGAAGGCGGCCGATCCGCGGCACCCAACCGGGGATCTGAAGCAGGTCGAAGAAGTGGGGGATGCCGCTGATCTCCAGCAAGGCATTGATATTCTGCGTGAAGCTCTGCTTGTCGAGCGCTTCATCGCCGGAGAAGAGCGTTTCGATCAACACGTCCAGGGTCAGGTCAATCATCGCATCGCGCGCGGAGATGACCCCGTCATCCATCGCCTCGTAGGCCTCGGCCGCGTCTTCGCAGACCCGGGCAATCTGTGGCGCGAACGCATTGACCTGGCGCGGCGTGAAGACCGGCGACACGGCGCGGCGGGCGGTCTTCCAGACCTCGCCCTCGGCGGTCAGCAATCCATCGCGCAGGAAGGGGCGCAGCACGGCCTGGCGTACCGGACTCATCCGGTAGTTCTGCGCGTTGGAGACGAAGCAGTGGCGGATCGCCTCGGGATCGTTGATGATGACCGAGGACCGACCGAGAAACTTGAAGGGCGCGATCCGCAGCAGGAAATGATGCTCGCCCCAGATCTCCAGCGGATTGCGGCTCATGGCGCGAAAATAGGTCCAGTAGTCCGACGGCATCAGGCGACCGACCCCGCTATAGCGGGCAAAGGGTGGCATGGGCGGTTTGAAGACCATGTTCATCGGCGAGGACCTCCGGGCTGAGGGCACACTAGCCCTGCGATCATGGCGCGACCATGACACGAAAAGTCGCGCCTTCCGCGTTGCCCTTTCCAGCGATTGGCCTAAGATTCCCGAATGCGCTTCTGGATCGTCCTTCTTGCCTGTCTCGCCCTGGCTCCGGCAGCCCGGGCCGATCTCGACACCGCCCGTGCGGCCTATGCCGAAGGGCATTGGTCGGAAGCGGCAGCGCTTGCACAGCGCAATGGCGGCGCGGAGGGCTACGCCCTCGCGGCGAGCGCCCTTCTGGCGCAGCTGATGATCGAGCCGGAAGCGGACGGGCGGGAGGATCTGGCGGACCGTGCCTTCGAACTCGCCGACTACGCGCACGACCTCGACGAGGACAATGTGTCGGCCCGCCTTCAGCTCGCCGGGGCGCTGGGCTATCGCGGTCGTTACATGAACGGCATTGGTGCCTATATGCGCCGGGTTCCGCAACGCGGTCGCAACCTGCTCGAAAGCGTGCTGGAGGACGAGCCGTCAAACGCCTGGGCAACCGGCATGCTCGGCGCCTGGCATCTGGAGGTCGCGCGTCGGGGTGGCCAGCGTGGCCTGCGGACGCTGGATGCGTCGATTGAAGCCGGGATCGGTTACTACACCAACGCCATTGCGCTCGATCCGCATAATCCGGCGCCGCGCTTCTTCTTTGCGGTCGCGCTGTTCGCGCTGGATGACGAGGCCTATTACGCACAAGCGGTCGAGCAGGCCCGCATCGCGGCGCAGCTTGAGCCCCGCAATGCGTTCGAGGAAGGTATTCACTCGGAAGCCGAAATTCTCAACATGATCAGCCATGACCGCCCCTCGGCGACGCGCTGGTCAGATCAGCGGATGCGGATGTAGTTACTGGCTCGCCCAGACGATCTTCTGCAGCAGGCGGATTTCGCCCAGCCCCATTGACCGGTCGGGCTGGTCGGCGGTCAGCCCCTTGAGTCGAACCGACTGCACGCGAACCTCCCGCATCTCGAATGCGCCTGTCTCGCCTTTATGGGTCTCGACGAACACCCGGTCCCCCGGACGCGCCTCGGCGTCCCGGTCCAGCACCAGCAAATCCCCGTCACGGTAGAGCGGCTGCAGGGCATCGCCCGCAATGCGCACCGTCTGGTGCCGTCCCGGCTCGAAGACAGGCAGTCCGATGGCCGGCTCGGCGGGCGGCTGGCCGTCGAGCGCGAAGCGCGGCCCTGATGTCCGCTCGGCCAGATCCAGCGCGCGCAGGCTTTTGGCCTCGGTCCGCCCGATGACCAGTGCTGCAAAGGCGGCAAAGTCGATATTGGCCGCGCGCATGGCCTTGGCGAGACTTTCGGTCGACGGCCAGCGCAGCTTGGTTCCATCCGGCGAGACGCGTTTGGACGGGTTGAATGTGGTCGAGTCGAGCCCTGCCTGCCGGGCCAGTCCGGACGGGCTGGTCTGGGCTTGGGCGGCCATCCGGTCGATACCGCGCCAGATTTCTTCATGCGTGAACAGGGGCTAACTCTCCTTCCGGTTGCAGGAAACTATAGGAAAATCGTCCCACAGGATAGGCGGTCGCCTCGCTCAATTGCCGCACACTCTTGCGCGGCAGGGGAAGCGGGGATAGTCCGGCGCCATGACTGACACGATTGCATTCCGACTCGCCACGCCCGAACGCTGGGCGGAGGTGATGATGGCCGGCCGCTTCGAAGGCGACCCCCATGATATCGCCGATGGGTTCATCCATCTGTCCGCCGCCGACCAGGTCGAGGGCACGCTGATCAAGCATTACGACCAGCACGAACGCCTGGTCCTGGCCGAGGTCGAACTCGACAAGCTCGGCGACACGGTGAAGTGGGAAGTCTCGCGGGGCGGCGCGCTTTTCCCGCATGTCTATGGCGAGATCCCGATGAGCGCGGTGCGCTCGGTCCGGCACATCCTGCGCAATGAGGATGGCGAGTGGGTGCTGCCGAACGATCTGCGGAGCGCCCAATGATCCATGACACGCTCTCAGGCCTGCTGCGCGTCTTCCCGCCGGAAACCGCACACAAGCTGGGTATTCGCGGCATGAAGATGGGCTTCGGCCCGCGCCAGACGGCGGCAGACCCGGCGATCCTCAAGACCGAGCTGGCGGGGCTGAGCCTGCCCAATCCGGTCGGTATCGCCGCCGGGTTCGACAAGAATGCGGAAGTCCCCGATGCCCTGCTGGCCGCCGGTTTCGGCTTTGTCGAGTGCGGTGCGGTCACGCCGCGCGCGCAGGCTGGCAAACCCCGTCCGCGTGTCTTTCGCCTGAGCGAGGACCTGGCCGTCATCAACCGGATGGGCTTCCCCAATGAAGGCCTCGACCTCTTCGCGAGACGGCTCGAGGCGCGGCGGAGCAAGGGCGGGATTGTCGGCGTCAATCTCGGCGCCAATCTCGACAGCGAGGATCGTGCGGCCGACTACGCCATCTGCCTGGAGCGCCTGCGCGACATGGCGCAGTTCTTCACCGTCAACGTATCCTCTCCGAACACGCCGGGCCTGCGCAATCTGCAGAGCCGCGAGTCGCTGGACGATCTGTTCACCCGGGTGAATGCGGTGCGGGGCAAGGCACCGGTTTTCCTCAAGATCGCGCCGGACATCACCGATACGGACGTCGCGGACGTGGTTGGTGTGATCCGGGATCACAAGGTCGATGGTCTGATCGTTTCCAACACGACCATCGCCCGGCCGGAGACCTTGCAGAGCGTGCATGCCGGTGAACAGGGTGGCCTGTCCGGGCCGCCGGTCTTCGAACGATCCACCGAGCTCGTGCGTCTGTTCCGGCAGGCGGCCGGACCGGATCTGGCGATCATCGGTGTGGGCGGGGTCAGCGATGCGGAGACGGCCTATGCCAAGATCCGCGCTGGCGCGAATGCGATCCAGCTCTACACGGCGCTGGTCTACAAGGGGCCGGGTCTGGTCCAGGAGATCAAGTCCGGACTGGCCGAGCGGCTTCAGGCCGATGGGTTCGCGTCGGTGTCCGAGGCGGTCGGCAAGGCCTGAATTCGACGCTCCAGCGCTGGATAGGCCACCGCCAGGCTGGCGCCGCGGGCCATGTAGAAAATCAGGAAGGCCGCCCAGACCCCGTGATTGCCGAAGGCGGGGGCGAGCAGGGCGTCGCTGACCAGGTAGACAGTGACCGCGGCGAGACCCGCATTGCGCAGGATCTTGCCGCTCGTCGTGCCGATAAAGACCCCGTCGAGAAGCCAGGCCCCCGCACCCAGGAATGGCACGACCGCGCACCAGGGCAGATAGGTGATGGCCGCCGCGCGCGCCTCTTCATCGTCGATCACCAGCGCCAGCGCCGCGTCACCGAAGACGAAGGTCAGAACCGCAAAGACGGCGCCGGCGGCAAACATTGGCTCGCCGGTCAGGCGCACGGCCCGGCGCAGGGCCTCCTTCGAGCGTCGTCCGAAGGCACGGCCCACCTCGGTTTCCGCAACGAAGGCAAAAGCGTCCAGCACGAAGGCCCACAGGGTGATGATCTGAAGGAGGACGTGATTGCCCGCAAGCGCCGCGGTGCCCTGTCGCGCCCCGGCATTGGCAAACCAGGTGAAGCCGATCACCAGCGTCCAGGTGCGGATCATCAGATTGATATTGACGTGGAAGAGTTCGGTGAGTGCGTGCGGGTCCATCAGCCGGGCGCGATCGAGGACACCCTCGGTCCAGCCCTTTTGCTGGCGCACCGCGTGAAAGGCGAAACCCAGGCCCACCGCAACGGCACACCATTCCGCGATCGCGGTCGCCGCACCAACGCCGCCGGGCCCCATGCCGAGCCCGAGCACGAACCAGAAGTCCAGCACGATATTGATGCCGCTGAAAATGGCGTAGATGGCGAGGGTGGCCGAGTTGCGACCCAGCCCGATCATCCAGCCCGTCAGGGCGAAGGTCGCCATCGAGGCGGGGAAGCCCCAGATCCGGGCGAGCAGATAGTTCCGGCCTTCCGCCTCAACCGCTTCAGTACCGTCGAGGATCGCAAAGCCGATCCAGCTGATCACATCGCGCACCAGCCAGACGGCGAGGCCGATCACACTGGCAATGGCCAGGGTGCGAAGGAGAATGCGCTGGGTTTCGGCGGTCTGGCCATTGCCATCGGCCTGCGCGGTGAGGCCGGTTGTGCCCATGCGCAGGAAGTAGAAACTCCAGTAGAAAACCGAGACCAGCGCGCCGCCAAGGGCGACACCGCCCAGGTCTGACTTGTCGCCGGCGACGCCCAGCACAAAGGTGTCGATCACCCCGGCCAGAGGCACGGTGGCGTTCGCGAGAACGAGCGGGAGGGCTTTCCAGATAACGCGGGTGCGCGTCAGGGTTTCAGTCGACATGTCCGGCAGTTAGCCCGCTCCTGCGGGGCGCGGCAAGTCAGAGCTCGCAGACCCCGTCGCGGCAGGTCCGGCGCGGACGGAAGGGGACGATGAGGCGATACAGCCAGTCGAGCGGTTTGCGGATGATCCAGGGGCGATTGATCGCCGCCACCCATCGCATGCCGGGCGTACGCTCCCAGATGGCGATGAAAGCATCCCAGCCCGTAACCAGGGACCCGTCCGGCATGCGGATGTGCAGGGCCCTGAGCGCTTCGTCCCGGTCGACATCTCCCGGCAGATCCTCGCCCGTGCAGTCCTGCAGCCGCACGAGGTCGGGGGCGCGACGGTGATAATAGTCCATCTCCCGACAGCAGATCGGGCAGAGGCCGTCATAATAGACAGTGATGGGCTGAAGCGGGCTCATACACCTAATCTAGTCCCTTCCGGAGCCAGATCGAGGTGGCAGGCTGCCGCAGTGTCAGGCCGCTTCGCGGGAGGCCGGGGCGATCAGGAAATGGCCATGGAGCGTCGCAACAGGCGCACTGCGCCGACCCTGCCAGGCTTCGACCCGGACATTGGCGACACGACGGCCCGAGCGGGCGACCTGGGCACGGGCATAGACATCATGCGCCCGGGCGGGACGCAGATAGTCGATGGCGACATCGATCGGTTTGGGCAGGCGTTTGAGCGGTTGGCCCACAATCAGGGATCCGGCTGCGACGACTTCCAGGAAAGCGCCGACGGCGCCGCCGTGCAGGGCCGGAATCAGCGGGTTGCCCACCAGGTCATCGCGGAAGGGCAGGACACCCGTCAGCTCATCGCCGTTGAGGTCGAGGCGAATGCCGAAGCGGGCGACATAGGGCGCACCGAGCAGGGTCTGGAGAAGCGGGCAGTCGCTCATGACGCGCCTCCGTTCTCGATATCCCGGCGCGCGCGCTCCTGGGCCGCCTTGGAGGCCTGGGTGATCATGAAAGCGGCCTGCGCGATGGCGACCGGATCGCCGGGATCACCGTCATGGGCCGTCGCGCGGACGAAGGCGACCAGGCCGTGTGACCGCAGACATTCCGCTTCGGCGACAATGTCCTTCCCGGGCTCGGCCGGACGCATGTAGTCGATACGCAAGTCCAGCGTGGCCGGTGTGTGTTCGCCACCAAAGCCGGTGAAGGCTGCCAGCCCGCAGACATGGTCCAGCAGGGCTGTGACAACGCCGCCATGCAGCACGCCGGTCTCGGGATCACCGATCAGTTCTTCGCGATAATCGGCGCGCATCTGCGCCACGCCTTCGCCGACACTGTCGACGCTCAGGCCGAGTGCCATGGCATGGGGAGAGCCGTCGACGAGAAGCTCGCCGAGCTGGTTCAGGAAAGTCTGCCGTTCCGGTGTCATCGGAGGCAATCTGCGGCTATTCGCGCTTCATTGCACCCAGAATGCGCATGACCAGCCAGATCGGGATCACGATCACCGCGCCGAGCAGGAAATATTCGATGGCCCGGTCGGCACTGCCGAGAACCGTCTCCACCAGCTCGCGAATGCTGTCCGCCAGCGTGCCGAAGAAATCGACCCAGAGCTCGGCCGGGTCGACATTGAAAGCCGCCAGGATGAGGCCGACGATCAGGCAGAGGAAGACCAGCCGCAGAATGTCCGCGGAGGAAAAGCGAAGCAGGCGCTGCGCAAAGCTGCGGGCTTCGGTCTGCCCTTGCGGGCCGGGTGTGGTGTTCTCGCTCATACGCTCACTCTATCGGCAAATGCGGCACAAACGGGGCCGTTCGTGCCGCACCATACACCGAGCCTAGTCCTTCCGCGAGATATGAACCTGGTGCGGATAGGGAATGGAGATGTCGTTCTTGTCGAAGGCTTCCTTGACGTTCTTCAGCGCATCGAAGCGAACGCCCCAGTAATCGCCGGTAGCACACCAGGCGCGGGTCACGATATCGATCGAGGACCCTCCGTGTGCCATCACGGCGGTGAAGACAGCCGGATCCTTGTGAACGCGTTCGTCGGCATTCAGCGTGTCCTGGATGACCGCCATCGCCTTGTCGATATCGTCGCCGTAATCGATCGAGAAGGTCAGGTCGACGCGGCGGGTTTCATTGGCGGAATAATTGGTGATGACCTGGCCCCAGGCGGAGCCGTTGGGCACGATGATCTTCTTGTTGTCACCCGTCGCCAGGACCGTCGTGAAGAGGCTGATGTCCTTTACGGTGCCGGCCTGACCCGCGACCTCGACGAAATCGCCGAGACGGTAGGGGCGGAAGAAGATGATCATCACACCGGCGGCGAGATTGGAGAGCGTGCCCTGCAGGGCAAGGCCGATGGCCAGGGTTGCAGCACCGAGGGCGGCGACGAGGCTGGTCGTCTCGACTCCGAACCGGTTGAGCACCGCGATCAGGACTATCGCCATGATGCCGTAATAGGCCATGGAGGCGAAGAAACTGCCGAGCGTATTGTCGATGCGCTCGCTCTTCTTGGTCGCCTTGCGGATGGCGCCACGGACCGATCCCGCCACCATCATGCCGATGATGAAGATGATCGCGGCCAGGAACACGCTGGACCCGGCGGCAATACCCTGTTCGACCAGTGCGGCAATGGCGCCAGCATTCAACAATTCTTCGGGACTCATCTCTTCCCCCTTTCGCCTTGATGCAACCGATCTAGCAGGCTTCGCCGGAGGGGGGAATCACCGAAATGGGCTTCGCGCAGTCGCTCAGACCCCGGTCGGCGTCGGCACGGTCCGGATGATCATGATCTTCTGCCAGATCTTCGCGGACATGTTCGAGGTGAGCGTCTCGATGTCGTTGACCGCGGCAATTACCACAGGATCGCGCGAGCTTTGCGCGTAGAGCGCCGCGATTTTCCCGGCCAGGCTGAGCAGTTCGGCGCAGTAGTCGAGATAGCGGCTGAGCTCGAACTCGTTCATCGTCCGGTCTGGCGAAGAGGCCGTGCGCGGCCCGAGCCGCAGGAGGGCGGTCGGGTCCTTGGTGAGCTGGTGCATGTCGATCACGTGTGCGATCGACCGCAGCTCGTGCAGATCATCCAGGGCCAGTGAGCGTTTCAACCGTTCCTCGATGCGCGACAGGGTGAAGATGGCGACCGCGGCAAGGATGACGATGTTCAGCCCGGCTTCCACACCCTCGAAAATCGCGAAAATGTCTGCCTGGGCATTTTCGATCGCGAGCGTGTTGATGAGGCGATAGCCCATATAGATGAGCGCTGCCAGCGCTGCGACAATCGCTGAAACCGTCCCGAGGCGCAGGAGAATATAGGGTCGGGCGAGGCGCTGGCTGCGAACGCGATCCCGCTTTCCAAGCTCGATGAGTTCGGAAATGACCGCGTTCAGACTGGCCTCGGGAAAGCGCTCAGCCACCCGTGAAGCGAGTTGCTCCAGCGTCTCCAGAATGTTCGCTGAGTTGAGTGAACGAAACGGCACAGTCTTCCCCTGCACTTTCCCCCCCGGATGTGCAAGCTCAGAATGGACCGGATCAGCCCGCCTGTCACGCCTTAGCTGGTAGCCGCAACCGCCGCCGTTGTTGCCGCTGTGACCGCGGCGGCCGCCGCCATCTGGGCAGCAAGGATTGCGGCCAGGTCACTCGCCGCGCCCATGGGCGCCGAGGCGCCGAGCTGGGCCTGGGTCAGACGCATGGCGATCTTCGCGGCCATCTGACCGGTCAGGCTGGGCTTGATAGCCCGGACCGCTTCGAAGCTGCGAACCAGGGCATCTGCGGTCTCCTGTCCGTGACCGTGGGCGGCGAGAATGGCGAGACCGGTCTTGCCAATCCCGCTTTTGAGTTCAGACCGGCCGCGAACCGCCAGGTTGAGGGAGGTCCAGGCGGCGGCCATATCGCCGCTGCTCGGTTCCAGGAAGGCAATCTCGTAGGCCGCGCCTTCGATGGCAGAGCCGGGAATATGCGCATCGCGAAGGGTCTGGCGGGCCCGTTCCAGCCGGTCGAAGGCTTCGTCGGGCATTTCACCCATGGCCGCCAGGGCGGCGGCGACGATTTCCTCCCGGCTCGGCTCGCGCCGCCACCAGGGCGCTGCGATGGCGTCGAGGATGTCGTAGAACTGATCGGCCTGGTGCGGGTAGCCACCGGAGGCGACCAGGGCGAGGGCGGCACAGGCACCGCCATGCGTGAGCGAGCGGCTGCCGCGTTCGGCCCGGCGATCCCGCAGCGCCCGGCGCGCTTCCAGGAAGTGCTCCGTCGTTCGCTCGGCTGACACCAGCGCGGCCGCGAAGACAAGGCGCATGGCTTTGCTCGGCGCGCGCCAGTTTCCCAGCGCCCGGTTCAGGGAGTCGCGGGTCTCGAAGGTTCGCTCGATCAGGCTCTCCACGCCGAGCGGAGCATTGAGGGCAGCGAGGGCGGCGAAACGCGCCGTCATCCGCTCGCCGCGGCCGGCGCGCATGACAAAAGCAGCGTCAAGCGCCTTGAAACGCTCGATGACGGCGTGTTCCATGATTATCCCTCGCAGGTCCAAACTCGACCTTGAGCATGGCGAAATCCGGGCGAAATGGCAGAGGGACAGGCATCGCGGACGTCCCCCGTCCGGTTTTTCGAGTCGTCCGGCCTGCCCGGGCAGAGCAAGGATCCATGGACGACAGCGCATTTCTCGATCCGCTCCCGCCGCGTTTCGCTGACTGGTTTGCCAGTCGCAACTGGGCGCCGCGTCGGCATCAGCTGGAGATGATCGACGCCGCACGGCGAGGCGAGGACGCCCTGTTGATCGCACCCACCGGTGGCGGCAAGACGCTTGGCGGCTTCCTGCCCAGCCTGATCGAGCTGGAGGCGCAACTGGCGAACGCCCCGGCCTCGCGCCCCCACCGACTGCACACGCTCTACCTGTCGCCGCTCAAGGCGCTCTCCGTCGATGTCGCACGCAATCTGACAATCCCGGTCGAGGAGATGGGGCTGGACCTCCGGATCGAGACGCGCACCGGCGATACCTCCTCGGGCAAGCGCCAGCGCCAGCGCGCGCACCCGCCGGACATCCTGTTGACGACGCCGGAGCAATTGGCGTTGTTCTGCGCCTCGCGCAACGCCTCCGCCTATTTCGCCGATCTCAAGCGCATCATCATCGATGAAGCTCATGCCATCGCGCCGCAAAAACGGGGTGATCTGCTCAGCCTCGGCATGGCGGCGCTCACCCGCTGGGCACCGCAGGCGCAGCGGGTCGGTCTCTCCGCGACCGTGGCCGACGAGCAGGGGCTGGCGCGCTGGCTGGTTCCACAGGCCGGCGGTGACCGGTTCGCGCGCATCGTCCGGGGCGATCCGGGGGCCCGGCCGGAGGTCGAGATTCTCGACCCGGCCGAGCGTATTCCCTGGGCCGGTCACTCCGGTCGCCATGCGCTGGGCGATGTCTATGAGCGCATCAAGGCGGCGCGTCTGTGCCTCGTCTTCGTCAATACGCGCTCCCAGGCGGAGGCGACCTTCCAGTCGCTCTGGTCTCTGAACGAGGACTATCTCCCGATCGCCTTGCACCACGGGTCCCTGGCGCCGGAACAGCGCCGCAAGGTCGAAGCGGCGATGGCGAAGGGGGCGCTCAAGGCGGTGGTGTGTACCTCGACGCTCGATCTCGGGATCGACTGGGGCGATGTGGACCTGGTGATCCAGCTGGGTGCCCCGAAAGGCTCCTCTCGTCTGATCCAGCGGCTGGGACGGGCCAATCACCGGCTGGACGCCCCCTCGCGGGCGCTTCTGGCGCCCACCAACCGGTTCGAGCATCTCGAATGCGAAGCCGCACGGGATGCCGTCGCCGAGAACGCGCTCGATGGAGACCCTTTGCAGGCCGGGGCGCTTGACGTGCTCGCCCAGCATCTGATGGGCCGGGCCTGCGGGGAGGATGTCGAGGCCGATACACTCTATGCGGAAATCCGCCAGGCCGCGCCCTATGCCGAGCTGTCGCGGCACATGTTCGATCGGGTCTTCGAGTTTGCGGCGACGGGCGGATATGCGCTGAAAACCTATGAACGCTTCCGGCGTCTGGTGAAATCGCGCGACGGCCTCTGGCGGGCGCGGACGCCGCAAATTGCCCAGCGTCACCGGCTCAATGTGGGGACGATTGTCGAGGCGCCGATGCTCGAGGTCGTCATCGCCTCACGCGGACGGGGCGGCCACCGCCTGGGCCAGATCGAGGAGTGGTTCGTCGAACAGCTCGTGCCGGGCGACACCTTCCTCTTTGCGGGACAGGTGCTGAAGTTCGAGGGGATTGAGGAGATGTCGGCCCGCGTCAGCCGGACCAGCGATCCCGAACCGAAAATACCCTCCTATCAGGGCGGAAAATTCCCGCTCTCGACATTCCTCGCCAAACGCGTTCGCGCCCTGGTGCAGGACCCTGAGAGTTGGGGCACCCTGCCGGGGCAGGTGCAGGACTGGCTCCGGATCCAGCAGGCGAAATCCCGACTGCCGCCGGCGGAGGGCCTGCTTATCGAGACCTTCCCGCGGGCCTCGAAATTCTATTTCTGCTGCTACCCGTTCGAAGGCCGGCTGGCGCACCAGACGCTCGGCATGCTGCTGACGCGTCGCCTCGAACGCCTGCGGATGCGACCCATGGGCTTCGTGGCCAATGAATATGCGCTCGCCGTCTGGGGGCTGCGCGACCTTTCGGGACTGGATTTCGACGCGCTGTTTTCCGAAGACATGATGGGCGATGATCTCGACGCTTGGCTGGCCGAAAGTGATCTGATGAAACGGACCTTCCGCAATTGTGCGGTCATCGCTGGTCTGATCGAGCGCCGCTTTCCCGGGCAGGAAAAAACCGGACGTCAGGTCACCTTCTCGACCGACCTGATCTACAATGTCCTGCGTGAACATGAGCCGGACCATGTGCTCCTGCAGGCGGCCTGGGCGGATGCAGCGACGGGTCTGCTCGACGTGCGCCGTCTCAGCGCGGCCCTGTCGCGTGTATCCGGACGCATTGTCCACCAGCCGCTGGACCGGATATCCCCGCTGGCGGTGCCCGTCATGCTCGAAGTCGGCAAGGAGCCGGTCTACGGTGAGGGCCATGAAAGCATCCTCGAGGACGCGTCTGAGGCGCTGATCGCCGAGGCCATGGGAGATGTCTGAAAGAATGGATCGCCGCCGCACCCTCAGCCTGACCCTCGCCGGAGAGCCTGTTCTGGCCGATCCGGAGGGCGTGCTGGTTGTGCCCGGTGCCGGGACGCTGATCGTGTCGGACCTTCACTTCGAGAAAGGCTCGTCCTTCGCGCGAACGGGCCAGATGCTGCCACCCTACGACACGCGCTCGACCTTGCGGCGCCTGTCTGAGGCTCTGTCCGCGCACGCGCCCGACCATGTCATCGCCCTCGGCGACAGTTTCCACGACATGTGGGCGGACGCGCGCATGGACGCCGAGGATCGCGAGACGCTGAAAACACTGGTGGCGTCGGTTTCCCGCTGGACCTGGATCGAGGGCAATCACGACCCGGAACCGCCCGCGGATCTGGGGGGCGAGGTCCTGCATACGCTGTCCCTCGGCGCGCTCATTCTGCGTCACGAGCCCGTCGCGGGTGAGGCGCCGGGTGAAATCGCAGGCCATCTGCACCCGTGCGCGAAAATTTCCGGACGGGGTCGGTCGGTTCGTCGGCGTTGTTTTGCGACCGATGGCGAGCGCCTGATCATGCCGGCCTTTGGCGCCTATACGGGCGGTCTCAATATATGCGACCCGGCCTTCACGACCTGTTTCGGTCGCACCCCGGACGCGCTCGTCATGGGACGAGATGCGATCCATTCGATTGTCGGCCGAAAATGTGTCCCGGATCGACGTCGCGCGGCGGTCCTCTAGCGGGCTCAGCGCTTGGTGAAGGCCAGGGCAGCGAGATAGCCGGCGAGCATGGCCAGGATCACGCAGATCAGTCCGTAGAGCAGGGGAAGGTCGTGGGCGAAGTCGTAAATCCAGCGCTCCAGTCCGGCCTTCTCGACGGTGAGGCTGATCGGTCGGTTGGCGATCGGTCGTCCATCCCGGAAAAGATAGACCGTGGCGGTATAGGTGCCTACCGGTGTTGAAGGCGGGAGCGCCAGTGTGGCCCGGAACAGACCACCATCCAGGATCTCCACACCGGCCGGGTCGATATCATAGATCGCCTCACGTTCACCCGTGCGCTCGACCGCTTCGCGGTATTCCCTGAGCTCTTCGTCCTGGTTTTCCGGTCGCGACTCCAAAAGGAACTGCAAGCCGATTCCGTTGTGCCGCAAGGCGTCCGGACGGGCGAATTGTTCCAGGGGCCGGGAACTGGCGATGGCCAGATAGCTGGGGACGTCCGCAAATTCATGCGGGTCGGAATTGACCCAGATGCCGAACGTCCGCTCACGGCGCATCACCCGTACGTCCTGGGGCGGCCCGCGCAGGACGACCACGATCTCATCCTGGATTGTCAGCCCATGTGTGGCACCGAAGAGGATCATTTCCTCGCCGGAGAAGTCCTGGCGAATTTCCACCGTGTCCTTGGTGAAGGCCGGCATGATGGCCGGTGCGTCTGGCGCGACCTGTTGTTGAAGCAGCGTGGCGGCGAGCAGGAGCGAGAGCATTAGTGGCCTCCCTCCATGCCGCGCGGAAGGACTTCGAAGAGTTCCGAGGGCGTGACAACAAGTTCGACACCGACCTTGATACAGACCGCCAGAACCATCAATGCCAGCAGGGCGCGCAGATCCTCCGCTTTCACCAGTCGACCCGCCCGGGCGCCGAACTGGGCGCCGATGACGCCGCCCACGGTCAACAGGAGGGCCAGAACGACATCGACCGTCTGGTTCTGGGAGGCCTGGAGGGTGGTCGTCAGGGCGCTGACGAAGAAGATCTGGAACAGCGAGGTGCCGACCACGACATTGGTGGGCATGCGCAGGATGTAGATCATCGCCGGCACCATCACGAAGCCCCCGCCGACGCCCATGATCGCGGCCAGAACGCCGACGAAAGCGCCGATAAGGACCGGCGGAATGACCGAGATGTAGAGGCCGGATCGCGGAAAGCGCATCTTCAGGGGCAGGGCGTCGATCCAGTTGCGCTTCCGCCGCATCGTCCCGCCTTCTCGGCGCGCTTCGGGCTGGGAGCGTCGACGGATGGTCCGAACGCTTTCAACCAGCATGATCAGTCCGATCGTGCCGAGGAAGGTGACGTAGCTCAGCCGGATGATCAGGTCGATCTGGCCCAGCGTCGACAGGAAGGCGAAGAGTTGTACGCCGAGGACCGAGCCGACCACACCGCCAGACAGGAGCACCGCTCCCATTTTCGGGTCGAGCGAGCGCCTTTGCCAATGGGCGAGGGCACCGGATGCGGACGACGCGACAATCTGGTTCGCCTCCGAGGCAACGGCGACGGTGGGCGGGATGCCGATAAACATCAGCATGGGGGTCATCAGGAAGCCGCCGCCAACCCCGAACATGCCCGAAAGAAATCCGACGCCCGCGCCGAGGCCAAGCAAAAGGAAGAGGTTTACTGAGACTTCGGCGATGGGCAGGTATATCTGCACCGCGCCCTCTTATCCGTTGACGGCGCGCTCGAGGCGCTCCAGCAAAACAGTGTCGACCCGTCCTGTGCGAGGCAGTCCCTGGTCGGCTTCGAAAGACATGATGGCGTCCCGCGTCCGGCTGCCCATAGCGCCGTCGATCGGTCCGGGGCGATAGCCCAGCACGGACAGGAAGCCCTGGGCGCGCTCGACATCAGCCGGATCAGCGCTCGCGGTGCGATCCCAGGGCTGGCCCGGATAGAGGCCATTGGCCTCGGCATTGAGGGCGCGAGGCTGGAAGCCGCGAATGACCTGACGGGCCTGGGCGAGCGCTTCAGGCTCGATCAGCTCCTCCAGCGCAGTGGCGCGCTGTTCCGCTGTGGGGTCACTGTCATTGGCCGAGATCATGTACCAAGCATAGGCGTCCGGAAGGCTCAAGGGAACGCCCTGACCGCTCTCGAATAGCAGAGCGAGGTTGAATTGCGAGTCCGGAAGACCCAGCAGGGCAGCTTCCTGGAACCAGCGTGCCGCGGTCTCGTAATCGCGCTGCGCGCCACTGCCGTAATAGTACATAACCGCAAGGTTATGCATGGCTCGACGGTGTCCGGCATTGGCCGCCCGCTCGGTCCAGCGACGGGCTTCCTCCAGGTTGATTTCGACGCCTTCACCGGTCTCCAGAAGCTTCGCATAGCGGTATTGTGCCGCAGGCACGCCCTGCTCGGCGGCTCGGCGCAAGAGAATGGCGGCGGAACGGGCATCCCCGTTCTCCAATTGCTGCAGCCCAAGCTGATAGCGCGCGATCGGATTTCCTTCGGCGGCGGCACTCTGAAGTGTCACACTTGAGGCCGTTTGGGATGACGGGGCCGGCGCGGGCGAGGTGGACCGGTTCGGGGATTCCGATGCGGGTTCGGGCACCATCGTGCCGGTCGCGTCGGCAAGCGTTCCGGTCGGGACATCCTCCGCGGTCGCGGTCTGGGGCTCCGGGGTGGGTGGCTGAGCGGCCGGAGTCCGGGTTTGCGGGGCCGGGGTCTGGCGCGCAGGCGATGTCGCGGCGGCCGGTCGCGCATCCGGGTCGGACAGTCCCGCCTCGATCTGCGCCATGAAGCTGGAATCACTGGAGCCCGAAGCGATCCGGGTCTGGTCATTTCCCTGGATGGCTTCCCAGAGAAGGATGGCACCGGCGCCGCCCAGCATGACGAGCGCGGCCATGGGAATGGCAATCAGCGTGGCCCGGTTGAACCGGCCAGGCTGCGGCTCTCGCTGATAGGTGGTCTCCGGTTCGGTGCTGCGGGTGCGTTGACGCGCGGCTGCGAGGAAGTCGGCATCCGCTGTGGCGCCGACACGGGCCGGTGCCCGCGGTTGTGCCGTCGCGCTGGGTGCCTGCGCCCGGTCCGCCTGGTCTCGCTTGGCAGCGGCGGCAGCCCGGCGCGCGGCGCGACGCGTGGGCGGCGGCTGCTTCTGCGGCGTTGGTTGCGTCGGTTCCCGCAGGATCGGGGCCGCCACGGGCTGGGTTGCAGCAGCGGGGGCGAGAGTGGGGGCGGGCTCGGCGAGGAAGGGGTCGGTCTTGCCGGTATCGAAATGACTGACAGGCACCTCGGCCTGCGGTGGTGGCCCCAGTGGCTTGGACAGATCCGGTGCGGGCGGGGTTGGAGCCGCGGCCCTGGCTGCGGGCGCGGGCTGGTCCGGGGCCTGCTTCTTCTCGATGGCTTCCAGACGGTCGGCCAGAGCCGTCATGGCACGCTGGACCGGGGTGAGCGTCTCCTCGGTTTCCGAGCGGACAGAGGCGAGCTTTTCCTGCACGCCACCCAGGGCGTCTTCGATACGTTGCGCGGTGCGTTCCTCGGACTGACGCAGGCGGTCCTCGAGGTCTTCTTCGCGGGCCGGGGCAGCCTTCTCGATGCGCTCGACGGCTTCGGCCATGCGAAGCGTGGCGGCCTCGACGGCTGAGGTGGAGCGTTCCTCGGAGCGATTGATCCGGTCGGCCAGCGACCGACCGAGGCGCGTGACTTCCTCACCCATCCGCCGCATCGACTCACGGCCCTCGCGACGGACGTCCTCGATCTGCGAGTTCAGCGCCTCCTCGGAACGACGGTCGCGGCGTGCTTCCTCGGCGCGACGCTCGCTCTCGCTGAGGCGTGTATCGATGGCCTGGGCCAGGCGGGAAATGTCATCACCGAGGCGCGACAGGCTGTCAGCCTGGCGACGATCCGTGTGCTCGACCTGGCTCCGGGTGTCGGAGATGATCTTGGCAACATCGTCGGACAGGCGCTCGAAACGGCGCTCCAGCTCGACATTGTCGCTGGTATTGCGGTTTTCCAGCGCGCGCAGGCGTTCGTCGAGACGGGCGAATGCCGTCTCCAGCGTACGGGCGGTGTCGTCATTGCCGCGGCCGCTATTCTCGAGCCGACCCGCCAGGTCGGCGAGCTTGTCGGCCCGGGCCTCCAGCGCATTCATGCGCGTTTCGGTCTGCTGATAGGCCTCGCGGGTCAGTTCCTCCTGCTCGTGAAGGCGAGCGGCGAGGTCGTTCTCGTGCTCATAGACCCGGCGCGCCAGCTTCATCAGCGTGCTCTCGATGGCGCGGGTTTGTTCGGGGGAGCCGCCGGTCGTCGCCTGGCTTTCCAGTGCGCGCAAGCGGTCTGCGATCTCCGACTGGGTGCGGCTGACGGTTTCGACCTGCTCGTCACGCTCGGAAAGCTTTTCTGCCTGTTTTTGCGCGGTGCGGACGATGTTGGAGGCCAGCTGGCTGATCGCCTTGTCGAGTTCGGACAGGGTTTTGGCCGAGGTCTGTTCGGACTGCTCGATCCGGTCGCTGAGGCGATTGATCATCGCGCGGATCAGACGGTCATCCTGGTCGTTGGCCGCATTGTCGCCGGAAAAGCCCGGGAAGGCTTCCAGGGCATCATCCCAGTCCGGATTTGCCTGGCTGGCTGCCGGGTCGGTATCATCAAGGATGACGCGGTTGAGCCATTCGCCGAGGGTCATGCCGTGGCGACGCGCAGCGGTCTTGGCCCGCGCTCTCGCACGCGGATCGATACCCTTTACGCTCCAGGGACCCCCAGACGACATTCCGAATCGCTCACTTTATTGCCCAGCCAACGCTATCGGGCGGTTAATATTGTGTAAACCAAGGCCTTACGCACTAGATGTGGTGTTTCCACACCCAAATTCAGGGAATCTCGGCGAGGCCTGGAAAACCTGAGTCTAGACAAGGAGATGACTCGGTTAATTCAGGGTAAAATCTGTTGATAACTTCGGCTAATGCTGCAGGTCTGCGCCGAAGTAGGACGGGGCTATTGCCCGCAGCCGGTTTTCGATGGCCGCGGTCTCGATCATCGCGGTCCGGGCCGTCGGGGCCGGCAGACTGCGGGCGATGTCGAATAGCATCCAGGCGGTTTCCAGATCGTTGTTTGCCGCAGCGTAGCGACCGGCGTGCCAATAGGTCATCGGCGCCGCAGGGTCTGCCTGGGCCGAGGCAAGGAAAAGGGCCTGCGGGCTGAGGTCAATCGCGTCGCCCCGGCGTTCGAGGATGGCGGCGACCTGGGCGGCCAGAAGGTTGGCTGCGGCGGCGGCGTCATCCCCCCGGTCGAGGTGCGGGCGCAAGGCTTCCAGCGTTGCTTCGGGGTCTGACAGGCCTGCGGAGGCTGCGGTGACCAGCGCTTCCATCTCCCGATTGCCGAGCGCGCTCACGATGGAGCGGTTGAGCCGGCTGCACACCGCAAGGTCGGAGCCCTGGGTGCAGGCGCCCTCATGATGGCCAGCCTGGAGAAGGACCAGATAGGCCCCTGCCGGGTCGCCGACGGTCTCCAGCGCATTGGCGGCATCGACCCAGCTATTGCTGTCGCGCTCCAGGCCCTGGGCCGCGGCGGTGAGGCCGAGGCTGACAAGTGACGCCATGTCTGCGTCGGGCAGGCCATAGGCGCCGACCGGCGCACTCGCGGCGCCCCAGGGCCAGGGGAAGGCTGCGCCGGAGACGGTCGCGCTTTCCAGTATCCATGTCTCCCGGCGTCCGTCCGGGCTGGACGGGCTGAAGACGATGAAGCTGAACCGGTCCGGGATGTGGCCCAGCTCCGCAAAATAGGACAGGGCGTCCGGATGGATGGGGGCGTGATGGCGCAGCCAGCTGGCAAAGTGGGCTGCGTCGCGGTCTGTGCCTGTTTCGCCCGGTGTGATGCGCACAATCGGCGGTGTGTCCGGTCGGCGGCGCAGCAGCCAGCTTCCGTCCGGGGTGGTGTCGCCCAGAATATCGACTTCACTGGCGCGTACCCCGAGGGCGGCCTCTATCCAGAAGCGCTCGAAGGTTGCACCGCCCGGGCCGCGGATTTCCTCCAGCGTGCCGTTCCGGGTGAATTGCGTGAAAGTGTTCATCTGCCGGTGGACATGGGCGGCGATCGCACTGTTGCGCACCCCGGCTTCGCTGACATTCAGACTTCGGCCTGTCGAAAAGTCGGTGATGGTCCGGTCATCTTCCGTCTGGTTGTAGACAAAGTCCGGGCCGATGCCGATCTCAGCCTGGTCGACCGAGGCGTTGGTGCCGTCCAGGCCGGCCCGTTCGATGCGCCATTGCAGGACCAGGACCTGACCGACGGAGTCACCGCGAGCCGCGAGATAGGCATCGCGCTGCAGGAAAGCGCCGGCGGGCGGGGTCAGCTCCGGTGCCGCCTCGGTTTCGACCGCTTCTTCCGTGCGCGGGGCCAGGATCGAGAACGGGTCGTCCTGCGCCAGCGCAGCGTTCGGGCACAGGGCGGCAATCAGGGCGAGGGCAAGAAAACGCGATCGGGTCAGCATGGGGGGAGATTGCCGCGACTGGCGCGCGAGGGGAAGTGAAGAGTTCGAAATGGGCTGCAGCGGCCTTGTTGTCATAAATTTGACGTTGACGTTCGCGTTAAGGTGTGAACATTGTTCATTCCATGGTCAAACATGTCCCGCCAGACGCCGAATTCTCGATCCGCGAACTCGCGAAAGAGTTCGACGTGACCCCGCGCACGCTCCGCTTCTACGAGCAAAAAGGCATGATCTCGCCGACCCGTCGGGGTGCGGCGCGTGTCTATTCCCTGGAGGATCGCGCGCGGCTTGAACTGATCCTGCGGGGCAAGCGTACCGGGTTCTCGCTCGACGAGATCAAGGAGATGCTGGACCTGCGTTTTACGGTCAGCCGGGAGCCGGCTGTCCTTGAGGCGGCGATTGCCCGTTTCGAGGGCCGGATCAACGTGCTCGAGCAACAGCGCGAAGATGTTGAGCGGGCCCTGGCTGAAATGCATTCCGGTCTGGACTGGCTGAAGGCCCGTCTGAGCGAGAATGAACCCTCCGAAGAAGTGAAGCGTCGCGCCCGGGCCTTCGAGGCCCTGGCGAATGCCCGCCTCGAAGACTGGACGGGCATGCCGCCCAATTCTGCCTGACTCAAACCAAACCCGGGGGCGTTCGCCTCCTGCCTACCGCCTGTTGGAGATTCATCATGGCCGCATATCGCGCCCCCGTTCGTGACCAGCGTTTTGTCCTGCACGACGTTCTGAATATCACCCAGTACGGCAATCTGCCCGGCTTTGCCGACGCCGATGCCGACACGATCGATGCCATCCTTGAGGAAGGCGCGAAATTCTGTGAAGGCGTCCTCGCCCCGATCTCCAAGGCGGGCGATGTGGAAGGCTGTACGCGCGACGAGGATGGCAATGTCACCACGCCGACGGGCTGGAAGGATGCATTCCACCAGATGTCCGAAGCGGGCTGGACCGCGCTTTCGTCCGATCCGCAATACGGCGGCCAGGGACTGCCGCATGTGCTGAACCTCGCTTTCAACGAGATGGTGTCCTCCGCGAACATGGCGTTTGGCATGTATCCGGGTCTGACCCTGGGGGCGGCCGCCGCGCTGCATACGGGCGGCTCGGATGAGCAAAAAGAGCTCTACCTGCCCAAGATGATCTCCTGCCAGTGGGGCGGGACGATGAACCTGACCGAGCCGCATTGCGGCACGGATCTGGGCCTCCTGCGCACCAAGGCGGTGCCGCAGGCGGACGGGTCCTACAAGATCACCGGCCAGAAGATCTGGATTTCCTCCGGTGAGCACGACATGGCCGAGAATATCGTCCACCTCGTCCTCGCCCGCATCGAAGGCGCGCCGGAGGGCGTGAAGGGCATCTCCCTCTTCGTGGTGCCGAAATTCATCCCCGATGCCGCCGGCAATCCGGGCGAGCGCAATTCGCTGAAATGCGGCGGTCTCGAGCACAAGATGGGCATTCACGGCAATGCCACCTGCGTCATGGACTATGACGAGGCGACCGGCTGGCTTGTAGGCGAGGAGAATAAGGGCCTCAAAATCATGTTTATCATGATGAATGAGGCGCGCCTGGGCGTTGGCCTGCAGGGCTATGCCCTCGCCGAAGCCGCCTATCAGCAATCCGTCGCCTTCGCGAAGGACCGCCTGCAGGGTCGCTCCCTGACGGGCCCGAAAAACGCCAATGGCCCCGCCGATCCGATCATCGTCCACCCGGATGTGCGTCGCATGCTGATGGACCAGAAAGCCTTCGTGGAAGGGGCGCGCTGTTTCGCCCTCTGGACCGCGCTCCAGGGTGATCTGGAAGAGAAGTCCGATGATCCGGCCCAGCGTGAAAAGTCCGGCGATTACATGGCTTTGTTGACGCCGATCGTGAAGTCCTACCTCACCGGCAAGGGCTATGACATGGTCTCCAACGGCCTGCAGGTTCACGGCGGGTCCGGCTTTACCGAGGAGTGGGGCGCGTCCCAGCTCCTGCGCGATGCCCGCATCACGCTGATCTATGAGGGCACCAACGGCGTCCAGGCGCTGGATCTCGTCGGTCGCAAGCTGGCGATGAACGGCATGCGCCCCATCACCACCTTCATGGCCGAGCTCGACGCCTTCGTCGCCGAGGGCGGCGACGAGACGCTCCAGCCCTTCGTGGCCGCCGTCGCGGACTGCAAGGCCAAGCTTCAGGAAGGCACGGACTGGCTGATGAATAATGCGTTGCAGAATTTCGATCATGCCGGCGCGGCCAGCCACGATTATCTCAACCTGTTCGGCCTTACCTGCCTCACCTATATGTGGGCGAAGATGGCCAAGGTCTCTGCCGCCAGGATTGCGGCGGGCGAGACCGATCCGATTTACGCCAACAAGCTGGCCACGGGCCGCTACTTCCTCGAGCGCTGGGTGCCGGAAGGCGCCATGCACCTCGCCAAGCTTCAGGCCGGTGCCGACTCGATGATGGCCCTCGACGCCGAGGCGTTTTAAGCGAAATGGACCGGGGGGCACGTTCCGCAAAGAGGGCGGCTCCCCGCATCCGGTCGATAGGTTTTTGACCCCTGGGGAGGACGGTCATGTTTCAGGATCCACTCAACGTACCAAGACCCGCATTTCTTGAGCGGGAAGACGTCAAGATTTTCGAGGAGTCCGTTCGCGGCTTCATGGCCAAGGAATGCGTGCCCAATGCCGAGCGCTGGGAAGCGCAGGGCATGGTTGATCGCGAGATCTGGACCAAGGCCGGTGAAGCCGGTCTGCTCTGCCCGTCCGTGCCGGAGGAATACGGTGGCGCCGGCGGCGATTGGGGCCATGAATACGTCTTCCACACCGCAGGCGCCGAGGTCGGCGCGGCGGGCTGGGGCGTCGGTCTCCACAACTCCATCATTGCGCCCTACCTGGTCGAGTTCGGCTCGGAAGAGCAGAAGAAGTCCATCCTGCCGCGCATGATTTCCGGCGAGCTGATCAGCGCCATCGCCATGTCCGAACCGGGTACGGGTTCGGACCTGCAGAGCGTCAAGACGACGGCGATCAAGGACGGCAATGGCTATCGCATCAACGGCCAGAAAACCTTCATCACCAATGGCGGTTCCGCCAATTTCGTGATCGTGGTGGCCAAGACCGATCCGGAAAAGGGCTATGACGGCGTCTCGCTTTTCCTGGTCGAGACCGAGAAGGTCGAGGGCTTCCGTCGCGGCCGCTTGCTCGAGAAGGTCGGCATGAAGGCGCAGGACACGGCCGAGCTCTTCTTCGAGGATGTCTGGGTTCCCGCCGATGCGCTGCTCGGTCAGGAGGAGGGGCAGGGCTTCATCCAGCTGATGAAGAAGCTCCCTCAGGAACGTCTGCAGATCGCCGTCCAGGGTGTCGGCGCGATGAAGCGCGCCCTGCACGAGACGATCACCTACACCAAGGAACGCGAGGCCTTCGGGCGCCCGGTGTTCAAGTTCCAGAATACCCAGTTCAAGCTGGCCGAGTGCAAGACCAAGGCGACCCTCGCGGAAGTCTTCGTCCACCATTGTTCCGAGCGCCTGATGAAGGGCGAACTCGACCCGGCCACCGCCTCGATGGCGAAATACTGGGTGTCCGACGCTCAAAATGAAGTGATCGACGAATGCGTGCAGCTGCACGGTGGCTATGGCTATATGAAGGAATACCCCATCGCTCGGATGTGGACCGACAGCCGTGTCCAGCGCATCTATGGCGGCACCAATGAGATCATGAAACTGCTGATCGGAAGGACGCTGTAGCCATGCTCATCCGCCTCGTCTCCGCCCTCGCTCTTCTCGCGCTGCCAACCCCTGCCTTTGCGCAATGCATCGGCTATGGCGGCAAAGGGACGACGGAGCAGCAATTCGACCAGTGCCTGGCCGGGGAGTGGGGCGAGGAGGGGTGCACGTCCGGGCGTTCAATTGCCCATGACGGTCTGACCAATGAGGCCGGCGAGGCCTGCACGATCGACTACCTCATCCGCGACCCGCACACGGGTGGTTTCCGCCTGACCACGGTCTGCGGCGAGGTGCGCACCACCGAGGTCTGGATCGTCGAGGGCGGGCAGCTGAAATCCGGCAATGAGATCACCGGCTTCCCGACGGTGGCCTGGCAGTGTGAGGCACACGACTGATGTACATCCCGGCGGCCTTCAAGATGGAAAACGAGGCGGAGATGCGGTCGCTGATGCGGTCGTATGATTTCGCCATTCTGCTGGTTCCTGACGAGCCGGACCTGATGGCCACCCATCTGCCGCTGAAGCTCGCCGATGAGCGTCAGGCGCTGATCGGTCACGTGGCCAGGGCCAACCCGATCACGCAGGCCATTCTGGACGGCAAGCAGGCGGTGGCGATCTTCTCCGGTCCGCACGCCTATGTTTCGCCGACCTGGTATTCCGACCCGGCCAATAATGTGCCGACCTGGAATTACATCGCCATCCACGCCTTCGGCCCGCTCGTGGCGCTTGAGGGCGAGGACGCCGAACGCGCCCTGTCCTCGCAGATCGCCGATTTCGAGGCCGAGTGGCGCATCACCGATATCGAGGAAAAGAAGCGCGCCATGCTCGAGGCCGCGATCCAGCCCTTCGAGCTGGAAATCGAACGCATCGAGGGCAAGGCCAAGCTCTCCCAGAACAAGCCCGCCGCCGAACGGCTGCGGGTCGCCGACGCCCTCAACGAGCGCGGCGAACACGCGGTCGCCTACCACATGGTGGAGGAGCGCGAGTAATGCTCTCAACCGGCGCATCCCCCTCCGCCCGGCTAACGCCGGACACCTCCCCCCAAGGGGGAGGAAAAGGAGCGCCGCGCTTTCATCCTCCCCTCGGGGGAGGTGCCGACGAAGTCGGCGGAGGGGCCGGAGGGCGTAGCCCGGAGGTGAGCGTCAAGCTCGCTGCGCTCGCCCCCTTCGACCTCTCTTACGCCAAGGCTTCGGAGAGCCCACTTCCCCCGAGGGGAAGATTAGCCGAGCCAGATCGACCGAAATACGTCACGCTCAAACGGGCGCGCGCGCTCCGAGGTCGTATGACCAATGCCGAGGTTATTCTCTGGCAGCATCTGCGTCGCAGGCAGATGCTTGGACTACCCATACGCCGACAACATCCGGTGGGTCCCTACATTGCGGATTTCGCGTGTCAGCCTCTCAACTGGATCCTCGAAGTCGATGGCGCCACGCACGCCACCCCGCAGGAACAAGCGCATGACGCACGCCGGACCGCCTTTCTCGAGCGGGAAGGCTGGACCGTGATGCGTGTTTTCAATGTCGATGTTTATGACAATCTGGATGGTGTCCTTGGCGCCATTCACGACCAACTCGCCGCCCTTCGCCGGGTGGCCAACAATAATGAAGAGAACGATCAAAACCCGCGACGCGGAAAGGACGATAAATGACTGAAGCCTATATCTACGATGCCACGCGCACGCCGCGCGGCAAGAAGAAGGGCGGGGCGCTGAACGAAATTACGGCGCTTCAGCTTGCGACGCAGCAGCTCGAGGCGATCCGGGATCGCAACGACCTCGACACCTCCCTGATCGATGACGTCATCATGGGCGTCGTGTCTCCGGTCGGCGAGCAGGGCTCCAATATTGCGCGCTCTGCCGTGATCAACGCCAACTACGCCGAGACGGCGGCGGGCTACCAGATCAACCGTTTCTGCGCGTCCGGCCTGGAAGCCGTGAACGTGGCGGCGGCCAAGGTGATGTCCGGCGAGGCCGACTTCGCCATTGGCGGTGGCGTGGAAGCCATGTCCCGCGTGCCGATGGGCTCTGATGGCGGGGCAATGGGGTCCGACCCGGAGATTTCCTTCGACCACTATATCGTGCCCCAGGGTGTTTCCGCCGACCTGATCGCAACCAAGTACGGTTTCTCCCGCGATGATGTCGATGCCTACGCCGTGGAATCCCAGAAGCGTGCCGCGCAGGCCTGGGCGGAAGGCCGGTTCAAGAAAACCATCGTGCCGGTCAAGGACCAGCTGGGCCTGACCATTCTCGATCATGACGAGCACATGCGTCCGGGCACCGACATGCAGGGCCTCGGCTCGCTGAAGTCCGCCTTCAAGGATCTCTCCGATTTCGTCGGTTTCGAAGCCGTCGCGACGCAGAAATACCCGGACGTGGAATACCTCAACTGGGTCCACACGGGCGGCAACTCCTCCGGCATCGTGGACGGGTCCTCCATGGTCCTCGTCGGATCCAAGGAAGCCGGCGAGAAGGCGGGCCTCAAGCCGCGCGCGCGCATCAAGGCAATGGCCTCCATCGGTTCCGAGCCGACCATCATGCTGACCGGCCCGGTTCCGGTGACGGCGAAAGTCCTGAAGAAGGCCGGTATGGATGCCAGCGACATCGACCTGTGGGAGCTGAACGAAGCCTTCGCTGCCGTCGTTTTGCGCCTGATGCAGGCCTATGACATTCCGCACGACAAGATGAATGTAAACGGCGGCGCCATCGCCATGGGTCACCCGCTGGGTGCCACCGGTGCGATGATCCTCGGCACGGTCCTCGACGAACTCGAGCGCTCCGGCAAGGAAACGGCCCTGACGACGCTCTGCGTCGGCGGCGGCATGGGCACGGCCACCATTATCGAGCGCGTGTAATGCGCCTGGTCTCCGCAATCATATCTTTTGTGGCGCTATCGTTTCTGGCGGGATGCGGTGAGGCCGGGTGGGAAACCCGGTCTGACGACCCCGACTATGATTTGTCATTCTACGGTGACGTTGAAACGGCTCCAAACCCGGGGCTGAGGGCGATGGTCGAGGCCATCGTAGCTGAAAACCGGGCAGGAATGAGTGATCTGGCCGCACAAGATCATGACTGTCGAGACTTTGCTTATCGCCTGCATTTGACGGTCCCAGACCAAGTGTTGGTTCGCTGTCGGGAGAGCAGTTTCCTGCTCTTTCGTGACGGGCAACCCGTTTCACAGATCGCCTGGGCCGTTTGATCAAGATAGCTACCCTGAGGGGATAGAAAAATGACGATGAAAAACTTCACATTTGAAATCGACGGCGACGGCATTGCCCTCGTCACATTCGACAGCCCTGGCAAGTCGATGAATGTCATCTCTGCGGACGTCATGGACGACTTCGTGGAGCTGACCGACAAGATCAAATCCGATGACAGCGTCAAGGGCGTGGTCATCACCTCCGGCAAGTCGGCCTTCTGTGCCGGTGCGGACCTGTCCGAGCTGGGCGGTGGATCGTCCGAGATGGCCAAGCTGCCGGAAGACGAGATGAAGGCGAAGCTCTTCGAGCAATGCTACCGTCTCAACAAGACGCTGCGCGAGCTGGAAACCTGCGGCAAGCCGATCGCGGCCGCGATCAATGGTCTGGCCCTGGGCGGTGGCTTCGAAATCACCATGGCCTGCCATTACCGCGTCATGCCGAACGACAATCCGAAGGCCAAGGTCGGTCTGCCGGAAGCCATGGTCGGCGTCCTGCCGGGCGGTGGCGGCACGCAGCGCCTTCCGCGCCTTGTCGGTGTCATGAATGCTGCGCCGATCCTCCTGCAGGGCAAGCAGCATGACGGTCCGTCCGCGCAGGCCCTGGGCATTGCCCACGCCACCGTGCCGATGGCCGAGCTGGTCTCCAAGGCGAAGGAACTCGTCAAGGAAGACCCGATGAAGGCGACCCAGCCCTGGGATGGCGACAAGTTCAAATTCCCGGGCGGTGGTCCCTACCATCCCGCGGGTGCCCAGGTCTTCGGGGCGGCGTCTCCGATGCTGCGCAAGAACACCTACGGCAACTACCCGGCCCAGCGCTACATCCTGTCCTGTGTCTATGAAGGCGCCCAGGTCTCCATCGACCAGGGTCTGCGCATCGAGAGCCGCTATTTCACCAAGCTGCTCCTGCGTCCGGAAAGCCGCAACATGATCCGCTCCATCTTCCTGTCCAAACAGGCGCTGGAAAAAGGCGGTCGTCGTCCGGCGGGCCAGGAAAAGGCTGACGTCAAGAAAGTCGCCATCATCGGTGCCGGCTTCATGGGTGCCGGTATCGCCACGGTCACGGCCCAGGCCGGGATCGAGGTCGTCCTCATCGACGCCAACCAGGAAGGTGCCGACAAGGGTAAGCAGCACGTGGTCGACCACTTCGCCAAGGGTGTGGCCCGCGGCAAGCTGAGCCAGGAAAAGGCCGACAAGATGGCTGGTCTGGTCACGGCGACCACCGATTACAACCTCATCTCCGACGTGGATCTGGTGATCGAGGCGGTGTTCGAGAATTCCGAGCTGAAGAACAAGATCACGAAGATGGCGGAAGACGTCATCCCGGCGAATGCGGTCTTTGCCTCCAACACCTCGTCCATTCCGATCACGGACCTGGCCAAGGCCTCGGCCCGCGAAGACCAGTTCATCGGCATCCACTTCTTCTCGCCGGTCGAGAAGATGATGCTGGTCGAGATCATCATGGGCGACAATACGGGCGATTACGCGCTGTCGCGTGCGATCGACTACGTCACCAAGATCCGCAAGACGCCGATCGTCGTGTCCGACACGCGCGGCTTCTACGCCAACCGTTGCGTGATGCGCTTTATCGGCGAAGGCATGAACATGCTCGCTGAAGGCATCAAGCCGGCCCTGATCGAGAACGCGACCAAGATGGCCGGCATGCCGGTCGGTCCGCTTTCCCTGCAGGACGAGGTGGCGCTGGATCTGGGTGTGAAGCTCATCAAGCAGACCAAGGCAGATCTCGGCGACAAGTACACGCCGTCGCCTACCGAGCCGATCCTGTTCAAGATGGTCGAGGAATACGAGCGCTTCGGTCGCAAGAATTCCAAGGGCTTCTATGACTACCCGGCCGAGAAGGGCCAGCCGAAGCGTCTCTGGCCGGAGCTGGAGCAATTTGCTCCGGGCGGCAAATACGCTGAAGACCAGCCGACGCCGGAAGAGATCAAGGACCGCATCCTCTTCACCCAGGCGCTGGAAGCCGCGCGCTGCATGGAAGAGGAAATCGTCATCGACCCGCGTGAGGCCGATGTCGGCTCCATCCTGGGCTGGGGCTTCGCGCCCTATACCGGCGGTGCGCTCTCCTTCATCGACACCTATGGCGCGGCGAAATTCGTCAAGCGCGCTGACGAACTGAAAGCCGCCTATGGCGACCAGTTCGAGGTGCCGGCGCTGCTCCGTGAAATGGCCGAGAATGGCGAGACCTTCTACGGACGTTTTGCACCGCAGCCGGAGCCGGTTGCCGCGGAATAATTTCCCGCGAATTGCCAATCAGGCCGGCCCGGAGCAATCCGGGCCGGCTTTTTTGCAGACTAGTCTTGTGCGTCGCGTTCGCGCAGCGCGGCTGCCCGTTCTACAAGGCCGGGGTCCATCCAGGTGATGCGTTCAAACTGTTCGGCGGCTTCACCATAGCGCCCAAGGGCTTCAAGAGAGTCGCCCAGGCCGTACATGGCCAGGGGATTGCCTTCATACGCGGCCAGAAAATGGCGGAAGACCGCTTCAGCGCCAGGTGCGTCCTCATCCGCCAGAAGCGCGTAACCATAGTCCAGGAGGATGCGTTGCGGTACGCGCGGATCGTAGCTGAACCGTTCTCCCAGCCGGGCGTAGTAGTCGATGATGGCGGTCAGTCCTTGCGCGCGGACATCAGGGGAGAGCTGGAAGTCGGCGAAAATGAATTTGAGCCCATAGTGCCCCGTAACAAGCGGAAGCGAGGTGTGAGACTCATCCGGGTGGGAGCGGAAGCGCCACAGCGGGTTGTTTGCAGTTTCGATCAATTCCGCAAAGCGGCGAACCCCTTCGGCTTCATCACCGGTTTCATTCGCGAGCGTCACATAGATAGCTGTGTGATCGAGTGCTCCCGAATTCATCGTGGATTCCAATCTGTCGATCATCTGGAAGTCACGCCAGTGAACATTCGGTGTGGCCAACATGTAAGCATCGAACAGGGCGGGGGCCGCGGTTATCGCGAAGGCGCCGAAACCACCGCTGGCCGAGTGTCCGAAGAGCACCCGGTAGTCTGATACCGGGTATTCGGATTCAACAAAGGGGATGAGCTCGTCCTGAATGAAGTGCAGGAAGTTTTCGGCGCCGCCGCCGCCGGGGCTCGAACCGGTCGGCGCAAACATCATATCGCGTTCTCGATCTGTGTTCTCGACCGATACAATGATCACATTCGGGTAGCCGGAAAAATAGGCCAGGCGCGACACCATATGGAGGTGAGCCAGATGGGAGTCACCGTCCAGGGCATAGATTACCGGCAGGCTCACATCGGTGCTGTCCAAATTCGCCGGCGCGTATACCCGAATGGAACGGTCCTCGTTCAAAATGGTAGAATGAAGTGTGTGGCTGTGTGTTTCGTCAGCGGGTTGCCGCGCCTGCGCTGGCGTCCAGACGAACACAAATGCAAGCATCGCGCTCGCGAGCCAGGTACAAAGTCTCACATTCCCCTCCCCGGGTTGAACTTCGGGAATAAGCGTAGGCAAGCTCGAGCGTCGAATACGTTGCGGTATTGTTACAATCCGACAAATTCTTCCAATGGGCAAAATTATTTCAAACAGGATTGCTGTCGAGGCATTTCAGGGGCGCGCTATTGGCCTGAGAGTGGGGGAGGGGAATAAACTTGCGTTTTCCACAAAAAGCGATGATTTATCCACAAATCGCGTCTGGTTATCCACGCAACCCACAGTCGGCCGCGTTGACCGGCGGGGCTGAGAGCGCCTAGCCTTCAGGTGTCGACGGCGCCGGAAGCCTTGCCCCACAAGGGCTGGACGGAGGGAGCAGCGACAGGTCTGGAGCGCGGATGCGCAAGCAAAAACCTCCAGGCGACGGTTGGAACCCTCCGGGGGAAAACCAGGGTCCGGCGACAAAACCGGGTCCGGTCAGCGGCAGTAACGCGCAAGCGGTAATGTAGCTGGCGAAGGTCTCCGAACCGCAAGGGAAGGAGGCCGGGGTCCGGGATCAAAGCCGGGTCCGGTCGGACGGCGCGCCGCGCAAGCGGACAGTCGGTCGGCGAAGGTCCCCCAGCCGCAAGGCGACGGGATCAGGGTCCGGGGTAACAACCGGCTCCGGTTTTCGGGCGCTTCCCCTTACAGGGAAGGGGCCGGGGACGAAAAGCCTCCACCGAGGTGGAGGTCTGCGCCCGGGCTCACCAGCCCAGGGACACGCAAGGAGAGCGAGCCGCAAGGCAAGCCGACCGAGCAACGCCGCCGCCCGCCTCCTTACCCTTCGGGGATAAAGGACGGGCGGTTGGTGTTTCCGGGGTTGGCAACCGCCGCTTGCCGCACCTCTGCAACCCCGCGTCATCACCGATTTCAAGCCCGCAAAACCGTCGATTCCCTCCAAGGGTGAATCCTGTCGTCTGGTTTTAACATAGAACAAAACGTCTAGAGTCCTGACTCCAGTGGATAAATCGAAATTCGTGCAGGTTTTGAATCATTTGCATGAATTATGAGATGCAACCGCCGCGCGGATGGGAAGAATGCACCCTTCACTTCGCTTGGGACACGAAATCGGAATGACCGTCACGCTTCTGGACCAGATCAAGGACCCGATCCGCATGTTCGCCATCGCCTGCTGGGCGGGGGCGTGCATGATGACTCTTATCCTGATCTTCCTGGCCTGGTCTGCGGTCCGTGATGCCAATGCCGCCCAGCAACACCTGGAAATGCGCCATATGGACCAGGTCGAGGCGATTATTGCCTCCCGCACGTCCAAGGCGCGCTAGACGCCCCCTCTGACTGCCGATCATCGCAAAATCCGGGTGGCGAGGGTGTCGCGCCGGGACTAACCTCATGCCGGAACATTGTTTGAGGACACGGGCATGAGCGACGCGCAACTGGAAGCGGACGACTACATCATCGGTACGGATGACATCGAGGTCCGGCGCCTGGGGCTGCAGCACGCCTTGTGGCGGGAGGCTGCGCTGGCGGCCTGGCGACGGGCGGGGATCGCCCAGGGCATGACCGTGCTCGATCTGGGGTGCGGGCCGGGCTATGCGAGTTTCGACCTCGCGCGACTTGTCGGGCCGGAAGGCCGCGTCATCGCTGTCGACCAGTCAGCACATTTTCTCGCGGCCCTGGAGCAGGGTGCCGCCCAGCGCGGGCTCGACAATATCCAGACGGTAAAGGCGTCCATCGATGCGTATGACTGGCCGACCGGGCAGGTCGATGCGGTCTGGACCCGCTGGGTGTTGTGCTTCCTGCCGGATCCGGCAGGCGCGCTTGCGGGGATTGACCGCGCGCTGAAGCCTGGCGGTCTTTGCGTGAACCAGGAATATGTCGACTATCGCAGCTTCCGGATCGAGCCGGCAGAGCCGGTTTTTGAACGCTTCCTGGACGCCGTCCAGGCCAGCTGGCGCCACTTCAACGGCGATCCGAATGTGGCGCGCCGCTTTCCCAAGATCATGTCCGGTCTGGGATGGACGATCGAGGAGATGCAGCCGGAAATTCACGCGGTTCGTCCGCGCGATGCGCTCTGGCGCTGGCCGGCGAGCTGGCTCGCAGAGTCACCGAAACGACTGGTGGAGCTGGGCTTCCTGACCGAAGCGGACGCGACTGAGTTCGCGCGTTTCATGGAAAGGCGTAATGCCGATGCCGACAGCTTCATGATGACGCCCTGCGTCCTCACCAGCCGCGCCCGCAAGCCGGGCTGAAACCTGACCAAACGATAACTGGCGGTCCGTCCCGGTGGCGTGCACACTCCCGGCCATGATCCGGATCGAGACCCCGACCGAAGATGCGCTCCAGCCCGCCGAGGCGGTGGGGTATCATCGCCATGAGAACGCCTATGCGGCGATCATTCTCAGCGGTGATTATCGCGAGGCCGGGATCGATGGCAGCTATGCCTGCCGGTCCGGCGAGGTGGTGATCCACCCGGGATATCATGCGCACGCCGATCAGGTCGGAGCGGATGGCGCAGACATTCTCAACATTCCGCTGGATGACGTCGTGGCTGACCGGCTGGGCTATGCGATCTATCGCGCCGGCGATGTCCGCGCCCTGGCCCGTCTCGCCCGGCGTGACCCGGACCGGTTTGCTGCCGCGCTCGACAGGGAACTCGAAGTGTCCCGCCGTCTCGCGCCTCCGGCCTGGCTGGAGCGCTATGTCGGATTGATCCTGCGGGGCGACAGCGCGTCCGGCGCCGCGCGGGCCAGCGGTCGCTCCATCGAGCATGCCGGCCGGACCTGTCAGCACTGGTACGGGCTCACCCCGCTGCAATTGCGCCGGGAGGAGCGGATCCGTCGCGCCATTTCCGGGCTCCGCGACGGCGGCAGCCCGGCCGAGGTCGCCCATGATTGCGGCTTCGCAGACCAGCCGCATCTCACCCGTGTGCTCAAGGTCGCGACCGGCCGGACACCGGCCCGCTTCTTCGGCTGAGCCGCGACCTCAATTCCGTTCAAGAATTTCCGCGCCGCTCCGTTCATCCTCAATCTCTGACTTGAACGAGAGTGGAGTAGACTGTGCTGACACGTTCTGTTTTGACCGCCTGCCTGCTGGGCGCGTCCTGTCTTGTGGCCCCGACGGCCTGCGCGGAAGACCCCGCGACCCGGACGGAGGCCCTGCAGACCCAATGGTCCGTCCGCGGTGCCGCCGGACTGGATGCCATCCTTTTCGTGGGCATGCTGTCCGGCGATGTCCTGCAGAGCCATTACTATCCCGAAGAGATCGCAGAATTCCGGTCCCGCCTGCCGCAGGCGGCGCTTGATGCGCTCGCCCGGATCGACCAGCGCATGCGGGTCGAGGCGGGCGGACTGGCGGGGCCTTCGCTGGTCTATCTTTTCTCGGCCGCGCCGTTTGAGACGATGGATGATGTCATCGCCACGGCGCGTGATCCGGAACAGTTCGTGCGCCCCAATATCGACCAGCTGATCAGCTGGCATGACGGCGATTATGAGGAAAAAGTCGTCAACCTGCCGGACGTGCTCCTCGTGCTGGAAGCGCTTCGAGAGGCCGAGTTCGAAGCCTGGTATGCCGAGAACTACACCGCAGAGATCGAGGCGGGGGTCGCGGCCACGCGCGCAGCGGTCACGCCCTACGACATTATTCCCGAGCAGGCGCGCCTGCTGGGACGCGCGCTCGATCCGATGATCGAGATCCGCATCGTCGCCTTTTCCCTGCCCTACGGTATTCGCATCGCCGGTCAGCGTTTCATGGCGCACTACAGCTATCCTGCGGACATCCAGCTGCGGGTTGCGGCGCACGAGATTTTCCACCCGCCCTTCAACCTGGCCGATGAGGGGTTGCGGGCCAGTCTCGCCCCGCTGGCGCAGGACCCGTGGATGCGATCCATCGTCGAGAACCATGACCCGGCCCGCGGATATAATTCCTTCGAGGGGCTGATGAATGAAGGCTCGACCCAGGCGCTGGACCAGATTGTCTCGGAGCGCCTCGGCTTCGCCCGCGAGCCCGGGCCGCGCTGGGGGGATCATGATGGCGGCATGCACATGCTCGCCGCTGCCCTCTATCACGCGATGAAGGAAGACGGGTTCGATGTGAGCGGCGGACGATATGAGGACTGGCTTCGCTCGGCGATCGCGCGCGGCATGCTGGCCCCTGACGAGGTCCGTCGCCGGGCCCGGGCGATCGTCGGCGATGCGCCGGTCCAGTACTGGTATGATGTCATGGAGACGGTGGAGTAAACCGCCAGATATCCATCGCCAGCGCGCCCCGGCTCCAGGAGTGGTGGAGGCAGTCGGCCTCACCACCTCCGCCCGCCGCCATGGCCACGAGGAGCGGCCGGAAATGTTCCGGCGTCGGGTGATTGCGGATGGCGTGCGGGGCGGTCTCCCAGCCCGCCAGCGCGACGGGATCGCCGGACTGGATCGCGGGCAGGAGCGCGTCCCGGAATGCTTTTGCGAACGCATAGGGCGGGGCTTGTTCGGGGGCGGAAAGACTGTCGGCCAGCGAATGGGTCAGCGCGCCGGATCCGATCAGCTGGATGTCCTCGAAGGCCAGCGGTGCCAACGCCCGGCCGAGGCTGATACTGTCCTGATCGGACACGCGAGGCAGGGAGATTTGCAGGACCGGAATGTCGGCTTGCGGACGGATCAGGCCGAGCGGAATCCAGCTGCCATGATCGCGCCCCCGCGTCGGGTTGAGATGGGCCTCCAGACCCGCATCGTGCAGGCGGTCCCGGATCGTTTCAGCCAGAACCGGATCGCCCGGCGCATCGTAGTGCGCGGCGTCCAGCACCGGGCCGAACCCGCGAAAGTCATGGATCGTCCGGGGATTGGTCTCGGAGGTGATCTCCAGTCTCCCGGACTGCCAATGCGCCGAGATCACGACATAGGCGGATGGCGGATGGCCTTCGCCCAGGGCACGCATCGCGCGATGGGCCGGCGTGTCCAGCAGGTAAACATCCGGTGCGCCGTGTGAAATGAAGAGCGGCGGGCGCAGCGAGGGCGGCGAGTGTCGGGTCATGATCAGGCTCCGATGTCTAGTCGAGCCACGCTATTCCTTTTCCGATTTGCGTATAATATAGAGAGTTCTGGCAATAGAATTTCTCTTGAGGAACTAATGGACCGGATTGATGCGCTGCGCTTGTTCTGCTCCGTGGCCGAGCTCGGCTCCTTCACCCGCGCCGCCGACCGGGAAGGCATCACGCCGGGCGCCGCCTCCAAACAGATCACCGCGCTTGAAACCCGCTTGCAGGCACGCCTGTTCGAACGGACCACGCGTTCGGTCCGCCTGACCGATGCCGGCGCGGCCCTGCTCGACCGGGTCCAGCCCTGGCTGGCCGAATACGATGCGCTGGAAGACGGCGTTGCGGATGTCTCTGCCGCGCCAGCGGGTGTGCTGCGTGTGGCTGCGCCGGTGGACTTCGGGGCGCGGCGGCTGATCGGGCCGGTCACCAGCTTCATGGCGCAATGGCCGGGCGTGGAAATCCGCATGTCGCTTGGCGATCGCATGGTCGACCTCGTGGATGAGGGCTTTGATGTCGGTGTCCGCATCGGCAATCTGCCCGACAGCGCGCTCATCGCGCGCCAGCTCGCTCCGGCCTGCATGGTGCTGATCGCATCGCCCGCCTACCTTCAGGGCGCCGGGACTCCCGCGACACCGCAGGAGCTGAGCCGGCATGACGTGATCATCGACCGCAACAAGCCCAGCCCCCAGCAATTCACCTTCACGCGTGGCGAGGAGAGTGTCGACGTTCGCGTCGGCGGACGTCTGACCCTGAACGGTGCGACCTGTGCCGTCGAGGCTGCAGCGGCCGGGGCGGGGATTGCCTGCTCTCCCAGCTGGGCTGCGGACCAGGCCTTGAGTGAGGGGCGCGTGATCCGCCTCCTGCCGGACTGGGAGCCCGAGCATCGTGACCTCTGGGCCGTCTTCCCGTCCTCGCGCTATCTCACCCATCGGGTCCGCCTGTTCGTCGATCACCTTGCGGACGCCTTCAAGGACGGGATCTGATCACCCCGAAATTTTCTCCGGTCATCGGGCGTTCATGTGCTAACCTGTTCATGACGCAAGGGGTGAACCCGGGGAGGATTGCGATGTTCCGTTTCATGACTGTAGCGATGGTCTGCCTGTCACTGGCAGCCTGTGGTGCGACCACGTCCGGCGGTGCCGGAGGCGGTATGGCGATGAGCGCGTTCGACTACGCGCCGTCCGGAGCGACGCGTCCGGCCGGAGCCCATTTCGGCTATGAACTCCAGGGCATGGGCGATTGGCAGGGCGACCTGGCTTTCCAGGCCGAGGCCGGATCGCCGGTCGTGCATTTCACCTATACGCCGGGCGAGGGAACGGGCGACGCAACGCAGGCGGATCTCGCCATCGCCATGCCCTATCTCGATGGCGGTGTACGGCGCTATGAAGGCGTGGCTGCGGACGGTCGCGCAGTCGATGTTCAGCTCCAGGCGGGCCCGTGTGAGTCCGGTGGGGAGCGCTATACCCATTTTGCGGCGGTTCGCCTCGGGGCCATGGCGGTCGCCGGCTGTGCCTATGAGCGCGCGGCGCAGGATCGCTGGAGCAATTATCTGATGGACTTCATGCCGGCCATCGACCTTTGTCTCGCCGAGATGGGCGATCGTGCGATGCACGTCTCCCTCGCCTACGCCCTGCCGGGCGGATCGACCGGGGTGCGCATGGTCGATCTCGACAATCGCAGCTGGGAGTGTGCCACGCGCGAGCAGGATACGGCGATCAACTCTCTGCGTCCGCTTGATGCCGCGGATGTCGTCCTCGGCGAGGGCGATCCGATCTTCGTGCGCGAGGAGATGCCGGAGTTCGGCGAGGGGTGCTACGTCTATGAAAGCGTCCGCGAGGCCGATGGCGCGCTGATCGGCGCCTTTGGCTATGATGCCTGCGATGCCGCGCCTGTGGCCCAATCCACCAGCGCATTAACGCCGTCTTAAAACCGGAGGCGGCACGGCTGGGCCATGCGCAATTTGCTGATTCTGCCGCTTCTCCTCCTGTCCTCTGCCGCGGCTCACGCCGAGATCACGGACGTACGCGCCCGTGCCTTCGGGCATGAGGGCCAGATCTTCATCGGTTTCGACAGCCAGCCGACCGCAGTCACCGTGGACAGCTCCGCCCAGGGCGCGCGCCTGCACGTGGAGGGCGTCTCCGCCGCCCCGCGCCGCCTCTCGCCCGCCCATGACGGTATCGTGCGCTCGCTCCTGCTCGAAACGGCCGAGGGCGGTCTCAACATCACCCTCACCGCGTCGGGACTCTGGGACGGAGCCGAGGCACAGATCTACCAGGACGGTATTGTCGTCACCCTCCACCTGAGCGAGCCGGCACCCGCACGCACTCACCTGCCGTCGACGCCTGCACCTTCACCGGCGCCCACACCGGCGCATTCAACTACACCGGCACCGGCGAACAGTCATGCGGCCGCGGATAGCCATGCCGCGACCGAGGCCGCGCCGGGCCCGGTCGTTGCGCCTGCCGAGACGTCGCACGCCCCGGCCTCTCCGTCTGCGCGTCAGACGAGCGCGCATGAAGCGGCGCCGGAGCCGGCAGCCCCCTCCGCGTCGATCCAGAGCGCCGATGCCTGTGAGGCGGCCGCCCGGGCCGTGGCTGACAACCCCTGGGATGATGCAGCACTGATCCGTCACGCCGTCTGCCTGCGAGAGGACGGGCACCTCACCGAGGCGGGCGGTATTTACGAGCAGATGCTGACCTTCGAGCCGGAAAACGCAGCCATCGCCTATGCGCTTGCAGAAGTGCGCGAAGCCCAGGGCGATGAGGCTGCCGCCGCGAGATACTACCGCCAGTCGGCAACCCATGCCCGCAGCGATGCGGCTGCCGCCGCCGCGATCAACCGCGCCCGGGCCCTTGAAGGCCACTAGCATGAGCGCCGCTCACGACCATCGCGGACGGGTCCTGATTGTCGCCGGGTCCGACAGTGGCGGGGGTGCCGGTATTCAGGCGGATATCAAGGCTGTCAGCGCCATGGGCGGGTTCGCGGCCACCGCGGTCACGGCCATCACGGTCCAGAACACGCTGGGGGTTACCGGAATTCATCCGGTGCCGGACGAGACCGTTGCGGCCCAGATGCGCGCCGTTCTCGATGATATTGGCGCCGACGTCATCAAGACCGGCATGCTCGCCAGCGCCAGCCTGATCGAAACCGTCGCATCGGTTCTGGAGGCGCAGTCGCCCCGTATTCCGCTGGTGCTGGATCCGGTCATGGTTGCAACGTCGGGGGACCGGCTGGTCGATGCCGCCGCCGAGACCGCCTTGCGCGAACGGCTTTTGCCGCTGGCGGATCTCGTCACGCCCAACACGGCGGAAGCCCGTCAGCTCACCGGCATCGAGATCACCGACCTGCACAGCCAGATCGAGGCCGCCCGCGCGCTGATGGCGGCCGGGGCCCGCGCAGCGCTGATCAAGGGCGGACACATGTCCGGCGACAGCGTCCGGGACGTGCTGGTCTCACCGCGCGGACTGGAAGTCCTCGAACGGCCCCGGATCGAAACACGTCATACCCATGGCACCGGCTGTACGCTCGCCTCCGCCATCGCTGCGCGTCTGGCCCTGGGACACGCCCTGCCTGACGCTGTCGAAGCCGCCGGAGGTTATCTCCACGAAGCCATCAAGCGCGCCCCCGGTTTCGGCCAGGGGCATGGCCCGGTCGATCACTTCTGGATGTTGCGGGACTGACGTCCGGGCTCGCGCCGCGCCAGCCAGACACCCGCCAGGATGACGGCCAGGGCCAGCAGGGTGGTCCAGCCGATGGTCTCGCCGATGAGAATACCGGTGATCACGGCGGCGACGGGCGTCAGATAGTTCACAATCGAGAGGAAACCCGGGCCGGCCGTGCGGGCGACATGCATCAGCATCACCGACGCGATGGCCGTCGGGGCGATGGCCAGCCAGAGAACGGCGCCCCAGGCGGTCAGCGGGGCGTCATGCGCGTGATAGAGCGACCAAGCTCCGAAAGGCAGGGCCAGAAGGGCGGCGGTGATCAACATGCCGGCGCCCGACACCGAAGCCGGTGTTTCCGGCAACAGGCGGGCGAGGATGGCGTTGATTGCGTAGCACGCGGCCGCGCCCAGTACAGCGATTTGTGAAACGAGGTCCGGCCCGCCCATTCCCGCCAGGGCAGTGGGGCCCAGCAGGATGATCACGCCGACAAAACCGATCAGGAAACCGGCGACGCGCTGCAGGTTCATCCGCTCTCCCGGCACGAAGATGTGCGCCAATACGAGAGTGAAGAGCGGCATGACCGCGACCAGGATGCCCGTCAGCGCACTGTCGAGCGTCTGTTGCCCCCAGGAAATGAGAAAGAAGGGCAGGGTGTTGCCGAACAGGCCGAGGGCGGCGAACCAGAGCCAGCGCACATCGGTCAGGGCCGGCATGCGGCGTCCGCGGAAAATCGCCCAGCTGGTGAGGATCAGGGCGGCAATCGAGATGCGCACGAAGATCAGGGCGGTCGGTGGCAGGAAGACGACGGCATGCTTGATAAAGGCATAGGCCGAGCCCCACAGCACCGTCAGGATGCCGAGCAGAATCCAGTGCTCGAGGGTTGGGCGAGGCGGAGCCGTCGGCGCGCTCATCGGGCGGTAGCCGGAAAATCTGTACGAACCATGGTCAAGCCTCTTGCCCGCCCCCGCGGGCGGCGTCAACGTGGGGCTCTCACACTACTGCGCCCCTGGGAGTCTGCCCCGTGACCGATACCACGCTCGCCCCGAATGAAACCCGCTATCCCAAACCGGTTCTGAAACCGGCAGATCCGCGTTTCTCCTGCGGACCGGTGAAGAAGTATCCGGGCTGGACCTGGGAAGCCCTGGCGGATGCCCAGCTGTCGCGAACCCACCGGGCCGGCGCGGCCGTGGCGCGGATCAAGGAAGCGCTCGACCGCACCAAGATCCTGCTCGACCTGCCGGAGGATTACCATGTGGCGCTGGTTCCGGGCTCGGATACCGGCGCGATGGAAGCCGCAATGTGGTCGCTGCTGGGCGCGCGCGGCGTCGATGTGTTCAGCTGGGATGTGTTCGGCAATCGCTGGACCCTGGATGCGCGTGACGAGCTGAAGCTCAAGGACCTGCGGATCTTCCAGGAAAAGGCTGGCGTTCTCCCGGATATCTCCCAGTACGACAAGACGCGTGACGCGGTCTTCACGCTCAACGGTACCGCCGCCGGTGTCTGGATTCCGGGCTATGACTGGATTGCCGATGATCGCGAGGGCCTGACCATCTGCGACGCGACCTCCGGTGCCTTCGCCGTCGAAATCGACTGGTCCAAGATCGATGTGCTCACCTTCTCCTGGCAGAAATGCCTCGGCGGGGAAGCCCAGCACGGCATGCTCATCATGGGGCCGCGCGCCATCGAGCGGTTGAACAGCCATACGCCCGACTGGCCGGTCCCCTCGGTCTGCCAGCTGCACAAGAAGGGCGTCGCCAATATGGGGCTCTATGAGGGCTCCACCATCAACACCCCGTCACTCATGGCCGTCGAGGACTATCTGGCTGCCTGCAAGTGGGCGGCGAAGATTGGCGGCCTTGATGCGCTCATCGAGCGGCGCAAGGCGAATTTCGCGGCGCTGGACGAGTGGGTGCAGGGCGCCGACTGGATCACCTATCTCTGCGAAACCGAAGCGCACCGGTCCGAAGTCTCCGTGACCCTGACCTTCACCGATCCGAAAGTGAAAGCGCTGGATATCGAGACCCAATGGGCGCTGTCCAAATCCATCGTCTCCCTGCTTGAGCGCGAGAATGCCGGGCTGGACGTGATCATGCACCGCGACAGCGTGCCGGGCATCCGCATCTGGTGTGGCCCGACGGTGGAGCGTGATGATTTGGCCGCACTCGGCCCCTGGCTTGACTGGGCCTATGGCGAAGCGCTGGACGGACTCGAGACAACAGGCTAGGTGGTAGTCACCACAAGCGTTCAGGGGGAATCATGAAACGTCTTCTCACCGCAGCGGCGATGTCCGCACTGCTCGCCGGCGCTGCGCAGGCCGACGACAAGGGAATGGAATTCCGCCTGGGTGTCACCGCTCACGATCTCGCCGACCATGTCGAGGACGGCCCGAATGTGACCGTCGGTCTGATGTTCGCATCGCCGGACTTTCTGGACGCCATCTGGTCGCCGAGGCCTTTCATCTATGGCTCCTTCAACACGCATCGCCTGACCAATTTTGGTGCGGCGGGTCTGGCCTGGGACTTCGAACTGGCCGAAGGGCTGAACTTCGAGTGGGCGACGGGCCTGTCCTATAATGACGGTGTCAACGACATTCCGGAGGGATCCCTGCCGAGCGATCCGCTGCGGATTCGCCTGGCGACGACCCGGGCGCTGATGGGCAATGCGATCCTCTTCTACAATTCCTTCGGGCTGGACTATGAACTCTCCGACCACTGGGGTATCGGCCTGTATTACGAGCACATCTCGCATGGCCAGATTCTCGCATCCGGTCGCAATCAGGCGCTGGACAATGCCGGTGTCCGCCTGAGCTATTATTTCGGTCAGTAGGCAGCGTTTTCCAGCAATCAAAATGAAAAGGCGCGAGGCTGATGCCCGCGCCTTTCCTTTACCCAGACCCCGAGGGGGGACAGGGCTGGATCACTCGCCGCGCGCTGCAGCCGCTTCGGCCGCGCGCGGGTCATCCGACTTGCGGACGTAAATCCCCAGGAACACGCCCTGCCAGACGCCCTCGGCATCGCGCTGTTCGAAAAACTGGCTGACCGAGCCATCCTCGCGCAGCGTCCAGGTGCCCCGGAAGTCGGCGCGGGTCTCCGTCTGCATCGTGTAGGCTTCCCCCGTCAGCACCATGGCGCCGTCCGCGTTGAGGCCGCCGGTATAGTCGATATACCAGCCATTGCTCATCCAGACCTGGCGCCAGGCGCCGATCAGCGGATCGTAGAAATTCATGCTCTCACCGGGATTGCCACTGGCGCCCAGCCAGTTCTCAGTGACGAGGCAGCCGCCATTGATGCGGGCGATGACATTCTGACCGAGATAGGGGCCGTCATCGGGCGCATAGACATTCCATTCGCCGACCCAGAAATCGAAATCATCGTGCACCTCGCCGGTGCAGGCGGGCGGTGCGGCCTGTCCGAAAGCGGTTCCGGCAAGGCTGAGCGAAAGAAGGGTGGAAGTCAGGACGGTTTTTGCGCGCATCGTGTTTTCTCCCCTAAAAACGTGCTCGACTGCTTGTGTATAGGGCAGAGTGTGCCGATTTCCTGGGGGTCGTGCAAATAGAACTGGTCCGTGTCACGGGTTCGTGACAAACATGCGCATCCCGTAAGCATTGGAGACAGGCATGGCGAATGTGACCGTGGTGGGCGCCCAGTGGGGCGATGAAGGCAAGGGCAAGCTGGTTGACTGGCTGTCGCACCGCGCCGATGTCGTCGCGCGCTTCCAGGGTGGCCACAATGCCGGCCATACGCTCGTCGTCGGCGAGAATGTCTACAAGCTCTCCCTGCTGCCCTCCGGCGTGGTCCGTGGCAAGCTCTCGGTGATCGGCAATGGCGTTGTGGTCGATCCCTGGGCCTTCATCAGCGAAGTCGAGCGGATTGCGGAACAGGGCGTCAACATCACCCCGGACGTCGTCAAGATTTCCGAGACCGCCGCGCTCATCCTGCCGATTCACCGCGAGCTCGATGCGATGCGCGAGAACCGCGATGATGGCGAGGCCATCGGCACCACCCGTCGTGGTATCGGTCCGGCCTATGAGGACAAGGTGGGGCGTCGGGCCGTGCGCGTGGTCGACCTGGCCGATGAAGCGGCGCTGAAAGCCCGCGTGGCCGACATCCTCTTCCACCACAACTCCCTGCGCCGCGGCATGGGCCAGCCGGAATATCCGGCGGACCAGCTGGTCGCCGAGCTGATGGAGATCGCGCCGAAAATCCTGCCGTTCGCGGCGCCGGTCTGGCGCGTGCTGCAGGACGCGATCAAGACCGATCAGAAAATCCTTTTCGAGGGCGCGCAGGGCGCGCTGCTGGACGTCGATCACGGCACCTATCCCTTCGTGACCTCCTCCAACACGCATTCCGGCCAGGCCGCTGCGGGGACAGGTGTGGGCCCGAAGGATGTCGGTTATGTCCTCGGGATCGCAAAAGCCTACATGACCCGCGTGGGTGAGGGACCCTTCCCGTCCGAGCTGAAGGACGAGACCGGCGAACGCCTGGGTCGTCAGGGCCATGAATTCGGTGTCGTCACCGGACGCAAGCGCCGCTGCGGCTGGTTCGATGCGGTCATCACCCGGCAGACCCTCGCCCAGGGCGGTGTCACCGGCGTGGCGCTGACCAAGCTGGACGTGCTCGACGGGTTCGAGGTGATCAAGGTCTGCGTGGCCTATGAGCTCAACGGCGAACGTCTCGACTACCTGCCTGCGGGCAAGGAAGCCCAGGCGCATGTCAAACCGGTCTACGAGACTCTGCAGGGCTGGGAAGGCTCGACTGCGGGTGCCCGCTCCTGGGCGGACCTTCCGGCCGAGGCCGTCAAGTATGTGCGTCGTCTGGAAGAGCTGATCGAGTGCCCGATCGCGCTGGTCTCCACCTCACCGGAGCGTGAGGACGTCATCCTGATGCAGGATCCTTTCCGGGGCTGATCGGAGGGGCTAGTCGGCTTCGAACAGGGCATCAAGGGATGCCTTCGAGGACTTGATGATGATCGGGGCGAGCTGGTCCGGTCTGGCCGAGCCTTCGCCGCTGACCCAGGCTTTCACCAGTCCCAGATGGCCTTCCGCAAGCTGCATGGCCGCGAGGCGAATGGGCAGGCTGTCCGCGCCCGGTCGCGACTGGAGACGTTCGGTGATCTGGTCGGCCAGGAGGCGGACCATGCCCTTGGACTGAGGCCCCGCCAGGGAGGCGCGGGCGAGGGCCCGGTTCTCCCAGAAGTGCGCCAGAAGATCGGAGAGGCGCGCGGCGTCGCCCTGTCCGGTCGCGGCATCGGCGAGGATGGACATCGGGCTGGAGAGGGCATCCAGATGGATGGCATCACGCCCGGAATAATGCTCGTAGAAGGTCGAGCGTCCGACATCCGCCGCCTCGATAATGTCGGACACCTTGATATCCTCGTACCGGCGGCTCGTGACGAGCGTGTTGAACGCCTCGATCAAGGCGCGGCGGGTCCGGCGGACCCGGCGGTCGGTGATGCTGTCCTGCGTCGTCATTGCCGGACATAATGACCCGATTGTCCGGTTTCGGACAGGGGCGTGTCAGCGTCCGTTCAATCCCGGAGTGGGGCTGTCATAACGGGGCGCTGATCTGAACAGGTTGAGGGAGTGTCACATGCCGATCGAAACCGAGCAGGCCTGGAAGCAATTGCAAGCCCGAGCCGGGGTGGTTCTTGCCTCCACGGCCGTCCTGGTCATCTTCACCATGGCCCACCACCCGACCGGTCACGGCGATGGCGCCCCTTTCAGCCTGGCCAATATCGTCCATGCGGTGATGGTCGTGCTTCTGCTCGCCCAGTTCTGGGCGCTCAGCATTTTCTCGCTTGCCCGGCCCGGCTGCGGCTGGGCGCTGGGCGGCTGGATCGTCTACGGCGCCAGCGTCTTCGCGCACCTGATCGCCGGGACGGTCAATGGTTTCATCGTGCCTGCCCTCGCGGCGCGAGGCGACCTGCCCCATGAGGTGTTTGCGGTGATGTGGGCGGTCAACCAGGGCTTCGCCAATCTGGGGATACAGCTGACCGGCCTCGGTTTCGCCCTCTGGAGCGTTTCGCTGCTGAAGGGAGCGGGCTGGCCGGGCCGGGTCACGGGGCTGGCCGGCCTGGTCGCCGCCATCGTGCCGTCAGCCTTGCTGCTGAGTGGAACGATCAGCCTCAACGTGGCCGGCGCTTTCGTCGCCTACGGACTTCACGCAGCCTGGCTGATCCTGCTGGGACTCATGATGTGGCAGCGGCGGACGTAGTGCGGCGTCCGAGGGCGGCTTTCAGCGGGCGTCGCAGCGACAGGGCCGGTTTTTCCACCAGCACCCGCATCACCCAACCGCCGAAAATCGCGAGCGGGACCATGAGGGCGAACAGGGTCAGCGAGTTGAAGCCCGGGTTGAGGGCGAACAGCATCTGACCGATCGGCCAGTGCAGAATATAGACGCCGTAGGAGACATCCTCGATCTCCTCCAGCGGCTTGCCCATCGCCCGCGGCAAGCGCACGAAACCCAGCCAGACCACGGTCAGCGCCGTGGCGACCTGCAGCATGACCGGGCCGAGCACGGTGGGCGCAGCCATGAAGGCGGCGAGGGCGCTCAGGGCGATCAGGGCCGGAGAGAGGGTGAATTCATCACGCAGCACATAGATGCCGCCGCCAATCAGGAAGGCCGGGGCGAAGCGGGCGAGCGTGCCGATCGTGTCGTCGCCGATGCCGGAATAGCCAAAGGTCGCGTAGGCCACGGACCCGATCATCGCCAGCAGGACCCAGCTGAGCACCTGGAAGCGGTTGCGGAAGAGGCCGGTCATCATCAGCGCACCGACGCCAACATAGGCCATGATCTCGTAGCGGATCGTCCATAGCGGGCCGTTGGCGTAATAGCCCTGCGGCGAACCGTCGAACACGCCGGGCAGGCCGGCCATCGGGTCGGCCTGGCTGAGCAGCATGACCGGGAAAGCCCAGGTCTGGCCTTGGCTCCAGTATTCGCCGAAGGAGAGGCTGGTGAAGAGCGGTCCGACGACAAGCCAGAGCAGAAGCGTCGCGGCGATCAGCCCCGGCGCGATCCGGAGCACGCGGGACAGCGTGTAGCCGACCAGGTCATTCGAACGCAGGGCGCTGGCCGTGATCATGTAGCCGGACAGGATGAAGAAGCCGTCGAGGCAGCGTTGCACCACGGCGTCGAGGAATTGAGCGCCACCGGGGGCCAAGGGCAGGCCGTGCGGAATCTGGATCGAATGCCCCGCCAGAATGACGAGCGCAAAGCCAATCCGCATCGCGGTAAACAAATTCTTCTTGTCTTCCAGGCGGCCATGGCCGTTTTGAAACGCCGGTGTAAGCATTTGAAACCTTTCGATGCAGGCGCGTGTATCCACGCAATATTCGTGCCTGACGCTAGGCCACGGCCCCGGGCTTCGCCTGTTGCGCTAAATTATTGAAAATTCGCCTCAAACTTCGCCACCCGATTTGAAACCCGGTTAAATCGGGACGCGCAGGCTCTCCTCGTCCAGATGAGGAAGAGCCCCATGATCCGATCCAAAATGAGAATCCTGTTCGCTGCGGCGACGAGCCTGGTCGCCCACATCGCCCTCGCAGGAACTGCCGTGGCGGATGATTGTGACCGCTATGAGCAGCATCGCGATGCCTATCTCTACCGAGCCGGTGCCGGCATGGCGCAGGCCGTCAACCAGATGGCCGAGAGCCGCAATGTTCCGGTCGAGGCGGCCGCCTTCTACTGGGGCGGCGACCTGCTTCGCGCCGGGGATCCGGCCTCCATGCGCTCGCTCGCCCTGCTGACGCTGGCGAGCTATAACTGGGACGGTCATGAACAGCGGGCCGAAGCCGCCCTCGAACGCCTCTTCATGGAGCGCCAGCAGGTCTATGCGGGTTTCCTCGCAGGTCTGATGCTCTCCGACGACCGTGGCCCCGCCGACCCCTATCGCGCCCGGGCCTATCTGCGTGACGCCGCCGATGCCGGCAGTTCCGACGCGGAAGCCTTTCTGGGTCTGTTCGACGCCTGTCACGGTCGCGCCATCGCCTTCAACTGAGGAATTACGCCGAGTTCAGCATCCGAACCCGCTCCGGGCGGCATCATGGCTTCACACACGACGGACCTGAAGGACCGGAAGCCTGAATGCCGATTAGACAGAAGACCCTCCACGAGACCCCCGGCGTGTGCGTTCGCCTGAGCCATTACGGCCCGGGCGAACGCATGCACGCACATGGGCATGACCACCACCAGATCT
>Ga0070726_10000356_pt1 | contig 60616 bp, 93 predicted proteins | sample tdAd471_FD_67275 | JGI IMG/M metagenome (GOLD analysis project Ga0070726, IMG submission 67275) | Marine sediment microbial communities from the Atlantic coast under amendment with organic carbon and nitrate - tdAd47.1 | ecosystem: Environmental > Aquatic > Marine > Coastal > Sediment | place...
GCAGGGCGGCGTGCTTGAGGGTGAGGCGAGGGCTCGAATCGCCATCGGCCTGATCGAGGCCCTGCTGATGGTCCTGCGGAAAAACTTATCGATGTGAGAGAGAAAGGCTTGGAGCGGGTAGACGGAATCGAACCGACATACTCAGCTTGGAAGGCTGCTGCACTACCATTGTGCTATACCCGCGCCGAAGTGCAGTAACTACTGGTGATCCGCCCCAATCGCAACCCCGTTTTTGCGGTGCTGTTTTTCCAACTGTTTTTCCAAGACGTTGCCGGGACGTTCTCCCCCGCGCCATACGTGATCACATCCTCACTCGCGGGGACGGATCGCTCGCCCTGATTACAGTTTGCCGCCCGTAACCTCTAGAAAATCGTCAAGCCTCATCCCCGTCTTCCGGGTCAACTCATCGAAAGCCTGAACTTGCGCAGGCGTCATGTGGCGCTCCGCCCGCACACGATAGTACGCCTCAAGGCGGCTCAAGCGCGTTGTTAGAGCGAGATCATCGACTCGTGCCACCTCCTCATCGCTGAAATCGTCGGTGGCCATATACCTATTGATTCGCTCGGCTTCGGCCATTCGCGCAGCCGTCTCTGGCGAAGTCAGGACTGCCATGTGGAGACATTTTGACGACTCTTTCATCCGGCTACTCCTTCGATAGTTACTACAGTTTGCGCGTCATTTCAGGCGCGCCTTCAACATCTCGATGATTTCGGCGTTCGATGGCTCATTGCGCTGCTCAAGCGCCGCCAATGCGCGCATCAACGTTCGCTTCGCCTTGCCACGATCCGGCCCGGTATCCTGCGCCATAGCGCGTTCCCACGCCGCCATTTCGTCCGGCTGCAAGGTCATAGTCGGGAAGCGCCCGCCCCCCTTCTCTGAGACCCTGGCCTCATACTCAGCTGTTACCTGTGATCGCGATTTCTTCGCCATGCGGGCTCCTCTGCATCTTTTTTCTCGGTAACACGCAAATAACACGTTGACAATGCCGTAGGTAACACGTATATCACACGTATCGGAAGCAAAGGAGACCCCGATGAACGAAGACCAAACGCCGACCCAAGAGCCCACCGAAGAGAAGCCCAGATACTTCGGCCGCAAGTGCTTCAGAACCGGGAAATAGAGGGCCAAGGCCCTCGCCCAACCAGCCCCACTTCGCGTCATGGCGGTGGGGTTTTGGGGTGCCAAAAAGGAGAATTCAAATGGACTACGAACTTGGCGTGATTTGCGGGCTGATCATCGGCTCAGTGGCTGGGTCAATCTTCAGCTCAATAATGTACGAAATACAACTGCGAACGAAGCGCAGAAAATAGACCAACCGCCCGGACCTGAGAAATCAGGCCGGGTTTTGGGGTGCCGGGAACCCTCCCGGAGTTCTTTGACAATCAGGAGAATACCATGGCTAAAGCAAACAAGGCTCAACGCGCTGCTGACCTCAAAGCCCGCTTCGCCCGCATTCGGGCAGCGATCCAGGTCACGGATCAACTGACAGCCGATTACTTCGACCGTCGCGCCGAAGAGATCGAGACCTTCAATGAAGACCTGTCGCTGATCACTACGCAGCCAGAGTCGGCAAATGCAGCAAACTAGCCAGCCGGTGCTGACCGGCAGAGCCCATTCTTTCTGAGGGTGGGCTTCCCCGTCAGCATACGAAAGGAGCGACGAAATGAACGGCTTTATCCGTATCATCATCGGAGCCGCGATCACCGCTTGCGGTTGTCTCGTGCTCCTGAACTCAGCGAGCATGTCCTATCAGGGATATGAACGCGCGTTCGACGGCCTCTCTGGGGCCGGACTTATCGGGATCGGCATTGCCGGTCTCGCCTTCCTCTGCGCAGGCGCTATCGGCGTTGCCAGCAGGATCGGAATGAAAGACGTTGCGATCATTGCCGCCGTCATGGCGGTGGTCTGTTACGCGGGCGACGTCTACGGCAACTCACTCGCCACGGTCGGAGAGATCAAGGCGAACCGGGACGCCGCCATTGAGAGCCAGGCCGCGTACGACTCTGCTACCGATGCCCTGCCAGTCATTCGGCAGCGTATCGCAACCGCCAAGGAAGAACTCGCCATAGTCACCGGCGATGATATCCTGAAGGCCCAGCGCCTCTTGAAGGGCAAAGGGCTCTATCTCGGCAAACTGGACGGGATAGCAGGCGGAAAAACAGAACAGGCCATGAATGACTTTGGAGCGGCGCTTGTCGCCACACTGAAGGATTTGGGAGATCAGGAGTCCGAGGCAGTAAAGACCACCTCACAGGGCCGCCCTGAAGCCCCCGGAGAGCACGCAGAAGGATTTGCATGGCTTATCGCCTTCCTGCTTTCTTCGCTCTCTATGGCCGCCTCGGCCATCGGACTGCCGCTCATGGTTGGCAAAAAGATGAGCGCCGAGGAAGAACTCGACCAGCTTGAGCAAACCATGGACGAGTTCGAAAGCGAGGTATTTGACTTCGTGAAGTGGATGGATAGCCGCGCTGCGGCGTAAACTTGCCCCCGTTGTCTCCGGACGCGGGGGCTTTTTTTGTGCTCAGAAACGCAAAAACTCCCCCCCAGCCACACGGCCAGGGGGGAGCAAATAGCGAATAATCGCGATGTCGTGGCGCGTCAGGCCGTTTCTGCAGTCTCCGGCTGTTCTGGTGCCGGATCGCCGCTTTCGCCATCAGTGGGCGTTTCTGCGGCTTCTTCGCCGTCTGTGACCTCAGCTTCAGACGTTCCCTCTGCTTCGGCCTCTGGTGTTTCGCTGCCTTCAGCTGGCGTGTCAGGGGCCGGGTCTTCGACCGGGTCAATCTCCGGCTCCGGTTCGGGCTTGGGGTCTTCCAGCTCAATAACCTTGCCGATCAGGGCGTATGTCTGGGCAGCTTGCAGTTCGAGGTACTCCTTGATCAGGGCCGGTTCTTCCGCGTCGATCTCGTCAATGCGATTGGCGTGCTGCTCACGCTCTGCGCGAAGCTGATAGATCGCTTCAGCAATTGTAAGTTGGCGCTTAGCGGATTCCTGATCTGGAACGGGATAGTGAGTAACAGGCATGGGATAGTCTCCTTTGCAGGCCTGAGTTTGGGGGTCAAATTGTGGGGGTAACGAACTCTACGCGGTTACTTCCGGTGAGGGCCGTGGATGTGAAATCCACAGCTCACCCAGACAGTTGCGAGCTTCCAGACAATGTAGCTCACATGGGGCAGGATGATCGCGCCGGATATACGCGAGACCATCACCCCGAAATCGTTTTGAGCCTGGCTGATGACCGGGCCGGACCAGTGCGACAGATCGGAAAGAATTCCGATGCCGGACAGCATCGCGCCGAAAATGACGCCAACCCAGCCGAGGCACAGGACAAAGCGCAGCATACGGCGCAGCGGAATCCTCACATGCCCCCGGCCCACCCATGGCATGTGCGGCGTCATGGCGGGCTGCTCTGCCGTTGCAAACAGGATTGAGAACGCGAAGATCACCTGAACAAAGCAGGCGACCATCACGAGCGGGCTCTCATGGGCGTTAATCAGATCAGTGATCGTCATTTGGCTTGTCCTTTGACATAATACGCAGGACGGCCAGAATGGCTTCCAAATATGCCTCCCTTATCTTTCCGCTCAGAAGCACGGCCGTCAGCGCGTAGCCAAGCAGGCCGCCTAGAAAGGTTCCGCCGATCAGATCCACACCCGGCAGCATCCCGGCGATTGAGTTGCCCATGAACAGACCAAACGCCACACCGATCAGAAAGAAGATGAAGGACTTGACCACACGCCAGACGATTGTCTCTACCGGCCTGTCCTTGCCGTTGAATGCGTTGAATGCGATGGCAGAGGCAGAACCGGCGCATGCGGCCGCAACCACCATCGAGGGAAATGTTGGCGCGGCTGCGCCTGCCGTGGCCCCAATCGCCAGATTGATGCCATAGGCTACGAATTTGATTGGTGGCATATGACACCCCGTCTTTAGCGCCATTGCCGCTGATGAGTCCCGCATGCAGCATGGCATCCTCCGTTGAGAGTTGAGTGTGGCCGGGCAAACAAGCCCCCAAGCCCCTGCCCGGCCACACTCCGACGCCGGATTAGTCAGGCGTCATTCGGCGTCGAGGCGTGCCAGCAGGGCGTCGATACGCTCGCCGCGCTGCTTGATGGCAGAAACCTCGTCACGAATGTCGTCACCGGTGACTTCACCGCGCGCGCGGATCGCCTCCATCTCGACATTCAGTTCTTCCAGCTCCGTCACGAGCGTCTCGTATGCGACCTTACCGGTGCGGGCACCGTCGAGGACGCGGGCAATTACGCCCAGGACATCAGAGACATATGGAGTGTCAGAAAGGATTGGCTCCAGCATCTTGAGCACGCCGAGGGTGCGCTCTGCTGTCGCCAGAATTGTTGTGAGATTAGCCATTGGTCAGGTCTCCTGCTTTGGCGATGAAGTCATCGATTTCTGCCTTGATCGGCGCGTAGGAGGTGGCCAGGCGACCGGCCAGCTCTGCGGAGAGTGCCAGCCATTCAGCCGGAGCATCCGGGCCAACCTCGCGAATGCGGGCGTCGACGTCTGCATATTCTGCAGCAATCAGGCCGGCAGCATTCACGCCGGGCCGAAGGGTCTGCTCTGCTTTCAGGAGCGGAACACACATCTTGGCCAGGTCGGTGCCGACTTCAGCGGGCTCACAGGTGGTTAGAACCGTATCCTGAGCGGCACCGAAGGCCTTCAGCGTGACGAGCGCCTTGTCGGCAGGGGCAGATGCGTTTTCGTAGATGTCCGGCATCGGCCGAAGATCCGTGAAGGTATTGCAAGCAGACAGCACAAGGGCGGCGCATGCCGTCGCGAGTGTCGCGTGCTTCTTAAGGAATCCAAACATGGGACTTGTCCTTTCGGGGGTTGTAGACACAAAAAAACCCGCCTGCCTGACATGGCGGGGCGGGGTACGCTGACCGCCCGCAATTACGCACGGGCGGGCATCTGGATTATTTTAAAAAAGTCTCTTGACGATACACTAAAAGTGTATATATTGAACTCATGGACACGGGGATTGGCTCCATCGTCCACTCACAGGAGAGACAAATGGCTTACTCGAAATGCACAATCATCACCGGTCACAAGCAAGGCTACATCGAGCCGACCGCCGAGCCGATGACCGAGGAGCGGTTCGCCCAAGTTGAACGCAACAAGCCTTACAACTTCTCAGTCGCGCTTAGCGGTCACTGGAAAGCGGAAACCGCACTGCGCTATGCTCGCCGCCACGGCTGCGTTGGCGAGGTTAAAATGGCTCACTACACCAATGACATGAGCGGTCGCGGTCGCGGCGGGAAAGACAGCGCAATTGTGATCTCGTAATTATCGATAGCGGCAGGCGGTTTGGCCTGCCGCTTTTTTCTTCCCGAACAGGATTTTCCCAATGAGCCTTTTCGCCGCCGCCCTGCGCCTGACGGGCCTGTCGCAGCCGGAGGCCGCCGACTGGTTGAGTGACCAGCTGTGCCGGTCCGTCTCGCTGCAGACCATCAAAGACATGTCTTCTGGTCGCTCGAAAGCGCATCCGGATGTTTGGGCCGCTTTGTCGAGCCTGCATCAGCAGCAGCTTGCCGCCGCCGATGAGGCGCTTGACCTGATAGACGAGCTGGCCGACGCGCATGGCGAGCCACCCGAAAGCCTCGACTTCGGCAGCTATGGGCGGGCCTCTGAATGGCCAAGCCTGCGTGTTGCCGAAAATACTGCAGCGCTCGTCGCCTTACAGAGCGGCATTCCTGCAGAGGAGTGACCGGCCAGTACACAGCCGGGCATTCTGGTGTTCGGGATCAGGCCGGGTCAGCGACTCGGGTGCGCATCCAGCCATAGAGGAAGTCTTCACTCGGCTCCCTGCCCTCGCAGATCAGGAAGTAGCGCTCACCCTGAAAGCAGTTCAGGGCCGAGACGAGCACGCGCTCGGCATCGACACCACGATTTTTAAGGTAGGCCTTCAGTGCAGAGAGTGTGGCGGGGCCGACATTGCCGTCCTCCACGATATCCGGATACAGCTTGCCCCGTAGATTGAAGCCATTCAGGGCGCGCTGCAGGAAAGTGGACGCCACACCCACACCCATGTTGACGCCGGTATCGAACATCTCGGCCGCAACGTCTTCTGCCAGGGCGGCAACGCCCGCAAATCCGGGCCCATCCCAATAGTCCACGGCGTAGATATGCTTTGCCACTTCGCGTGGCAGGTCGCGCATGTGCCCGCGGTATCCATGGCGGCGCGCGACACGCTCCGTGATCCCGTATCTGGTGGCGCCGCCAGGGTCAGACGGATGGTCCACATAGCCGCCTTCGCGGTCGAGAAGGGGATCTATAAGGCGGTCAAAAACGCTGGGGTCGGACATTGGGGGCTCCGGTTTCAGGTACAAAAAAAGCCACGCTGTGAACGTGGCGGACAAATGGCGGATCATTTCGGACGCCTTATTCAGGGGCGGTCCAATATTGGTCATCTGCGAAGTCCTCCGGGATCGGATCAGCAGACTGAAGCACAAAGCTGGCCTTCCATATGTCCTGACGAACCTGCGCTGAGCGCAAAAGTATGGCCGCCCACTCCGCACTGTTGACCTGAGCCGGGCCTGTATCCGTCATGATCTGGAGCTGGAGCGGGTGGCCGAGCTTGTCAGCGGCATTGAATGCCGTGGTCACTTCGTTCCAGCTGCGCATGTCAGCGTCTGTCGTGCCGATCCGGTGGACGCCGCGCTCATCTTCGAAATCGTAATCGAAGCCCAGCGACAAGCGTCGGTCACGCTCGGCATAGACGTCGGACGGCTGTGGTGGAGGCGGCCCGTTCGCGGTGTTCGCCGCATACCAGGCATCTGCTTCGGCCTGCGTCGTGACGGAAGCGTCGAGCGCAAAGCGCTGGCCATCAATTGTCCAGAGATTATCAAGAGATGTCGTCATGTTCCTATCCTTCGAAGATCACGGCCTGCAACGGGTTCGGATAGGCGCCCCGGTTTTCCAGATAGCCAAGCCCTGCGCTGACGCCGAAATTGATATTGCCGTTCGGTCCCGTGCTGCCTGTCAGTGCGCCCGTCTGCGCAGTGAAGTTGGAGAAGCTTGCAACAGCATCGGCCGCCAGGCCCCCAGAAAGGGCGCGGACGAGGACGATCCCGAAAGCGCCGCCAGACCCATTGACCATCACGATATGACGGCCGCCCGATTGCCGCAAAGGGAACGACACCGCCGCTCCGATCCCGACTGTCACAGGCCCATATCGAAGCCCGCTATTGCCGAGGAAATTATAGCGATCAGCTGCTTGGAACGCGGCGACGCCAGAGGCCCCGCCGCCAAGCCCCGTGGCGAGCATTGCGGCCTTGTTCGCCTGCGCGAGGAAGCTGAGGACATCTGCCGAAAGTGGCCATGAATTAAAGTCCGTGTCCTCTACAAAGGTTGCTCCGAGGTCGATTGCGACCTTTTCGCCATAGGCGCCTGTTGCGGCATCAAGAACGTCCTGCAAGTCTATATTAGTTATTCTATCCACAATGCCTGGCCTCCAGGCAATGACCTGTCCCGTGACGGGGTCTGTCGTCGAGAAAGCAGATTTGAAATAGTATGTCTTGGTGGCCATTTTTTCTTCTACTCCTCGACGCAGACAATACTGAGGCGCTGATAGTTTTGGGTGAAGGGACTACCGCCATAACCCCGGACAGAAACCTCCAGCTTGAATTGCCTATCGCTGGCGACTTCCAGAGAGTCTGTGTATGTGGCCGATATTGATACCGCGCCATCAGATGAGACCAGATATCCATCGCTTGGATCGTATTCCACGAAGGTTCGACTCCACTCCCACGTGCCATCATAGGTGGCCACCAAGCTGTAAGCTCCGCCTGCAACGGATCGGTAGAGCTTGATTTGGCATGGAGCCGAGCCGCTGTCGATTTCAGACCCGATGGGGACTCCTGGGGGCGTCGGCTGATACGCGCTCTCCGCGTAGACGGAGTTGAACCCCGATGTCACACTTATGATATTGCCGTTTGAGCCAAAAACTGGCGTCTCAACCGTCGGGTATTGGGCGATGCTTGATGTCGATATGGACGTGTTCAGAACACCCGCTGACAAGGACCCGCCAAAATAGGCGTCTCCATTGGTCTTCACGTAACGAATAGCAGAGGCCTCATCGCAGAGGCTGATAGCCTTCGAAGGCCCCACCCATTCAATGAATTGGTTGCTTGTTCCAAAGCCAAGGCCGTCGACCTTCATGATCGATCCGTTGTCAAAATGGATGCGATAATTTTGCAGGTCTATCTGCATTGAATTGTCGAAGTTGCGGATGATTCCTGCAGAAATCTTGTCAGCACTTAATGACTGAATAATGGCTGCATTCAGATATGTCGTCCCGCTCTGGAATAAGGCTGAGACGTTGTCCCCGTCTGTAATGGCCACCTGATCCGCATTCAGGATCAGGCGACTTGCACTTTCAGTGACTTCCAGATACAGGCCGCCATCCCGGTAAACTGATCCGGTCGAAACCCGTGCCTGCAGTCCAATTCTGGCGTCCCATCCGGCTGATGGCGTGTAGCCTGTGACCATCCGGAAGGTCGCGTTCGCGCTGACCTCGCCATAGCTGGTCTGCAGAGTGGTAAGTGTCGATGCCTGATCCTGCTGAACCGTATCGAGACGCGTGATCTCCGAGCGGGCCTCTCCCTGCTCCCACGAGAGGCCGCGCAGCTGGTACGAATTCTGAATATCGGTCACGGCGTAGTCGAGCTGGCGAGCGACCTGCTCATCTGCCGGGTCAACAAACTCGGCAAGTGCCGTGTCGTTCAGGCCAGCGAAAGCCCCAAGCATCTGGGACACGGCAAAGCGCGCGTCCCCTGTGCCATCGGCAATGGTCCGTACCGCAATCTTGCAGGAAGCTGTCCCTGCCGGGATAGCTCCGGCATCCGTCCCGTCCAGACCAAAAAACCCGCCAATGCGACCTGACGCCCCGGACGCGACTGCATGAAATGCTGGCGTAACAGGGTCGCCCGCATCATCGTAATAATAGGCGCGCAATTCGAGGGCGGCAGTATTCAGCACTTCCTCAATGGTGACAGATGCCTGCCCCCGCGCGCCGGGCTGGATCGGATGATTGCCCGGCAGGTAGAGGATCATCTCCTGACCATCTGCACCGCTATCACGCTCCACCCCGGCAGAGCGATAGGTCGCACCTGTGAGCATGTAAAGCGGAAGACCATTCGAGCCATAGCCCTCAAGCGTGCCAAGCGTAATCAGCGGGTCTCTGTACCAGTTGGTGTAGCCTGCCTGTTGAGCAATGCCGAGCCCCTGCGAGAGCAGATCGTCCGCCGTCTCGCGCGCCTCCGCTTCGGCGTCTACCAAATCGTTTACGAGCGTGTTTAGAGCAGCCAAGGCCTCTGCTGATAGCTGCTCAGCATATAGCGAGGACTTAGAGGTAAATTCACTGGTAGCCGTGAATTGGACCCAGTCAGACCATTCACTATGTCGGCCATCATAGACAGATCTAACCCGGATCACATAATTAACGCCGGGCTGCAAAATGCTGCTCAACCAGACATAAGCAGCCCCTGCGGGAACAGTTTCTGCCTGAACCTCATAACTATAGTCGGGCTGCCCCGTTCCGTCGTCCCTCGCCACCTCGATTTGCGTTTCAGATGGAACCGGATCAGTGCCATAATCAAATTCAAGTTTCAGCCCCGGCCATGTCACATCCCCGGAGTCACCCACCTGCCCGGGGGTTATCGTCACATCTGGATTGGCCAAGGCATCCCGATTGGTGGACGGGAAGGCAGGCGGAACAGACAAGTCCACAGCCGTGGTTTCGTCCCAGACCAGCTCATCGGGGTAGACCTCTGATCCGCGCACCCGGATAGAGCCGTCAATGAAGCGCTCCACCTCTTCCGCCACAAAGGTTTTGCCGGACGGGAACCCGCGAATCACACTTTTCCGCACATACCACTCGCCCGGCTCGATCACGCGCGCAGCGGTCTTGTAGGTTTCTTCGAGATAGAAGATGCGTCGGCTGTCTTCAATCTTGAGCTTGGCGATACGCTGACAGCGTTCCGCGTTGATCTCAAGATCGAGGTTCAGCGTGTCTGTGATCTCGCCATTGTCATCACCAATGTAGGCGGCGATCTGGACGCGCGGATAGTCGTCCTTCTTGTAGTCGTTGGCGGGATTAATAAACCGTCCCTCAATACCATTGAGCATGTCATCGAGACCACCACCCGGATCGGCACGGCTTTCGCTGTCACGCACCATATCATCATCCGTCAGGGTGATGACGGGCGTGCGGACAATCGGGGGCCTGAAGGAAATGCGCCCTCCCTGGTCAATCGCACGGGCCGCCATTTGGTCTGCCAGCCTCTGCAGGTTTTTATCATGGCTTTCAGCAGCGGAAAGAATTCCGTTAACCTCATAACGCTTCTGCGTGCCGCCGCCCTTTAGCGCAACATTCTGATCGCACAGGTCCGCGAGGGCCTTGAATTCAGCGTATGGAACCGCGTCAACAGCCTCCCCGACGCCGAACCACATGACGTCAGAATCAAACGTGACCCTAATCCCGCTGCGATAATGATCCGCCGCGACCATTGCGTTTGTTGAATACTCCCAAGTCGTCGGGTTGCTCCATCGGTGCGAACCTGACCCGCCTGCGGTGCTGTCTTTTCTGCGGTCATAAAGAAGCGCGCCCTCGCCGCTGAAGCGATAGTCGAAGCTTTCCGGGAGGTCGCTATCCCAGAGGTGTTCAATCACCACATAAGCGACACCGCGCAGGCGGTGATCTGCAGTCCATTCAGACGCAGCAGCCTGAAGGTAAGCGTCCGCTGTCTGCCCATGTCCGCCTTGGTGGAAGGTAATCCAGCAGCGCTGCTCGCTATTGCCCTCAAGGTAAACAAGGGTTCGCACACCATGGGTCAGCGCAGAATTGCGCACCTGGTAACCATTTATCCATACCTTGTCCAGCTTGTTGATCTTGTGATCGGCGATAGCGTAAACGCGCTGCATGTACTTGCGCTGTTGCCCATTTGTGAACGCAGCCACAAAGCTGCCGGACGTTACAAATCGGCCAAGTGCCAATTCACGCGGATACGGCTCGTACTCTTCCTGAAGTTCAAGCTGGACTGTGCCAGACTTCTTGAACTTTGTCCGCCACGGCAGCGTAACCCCTTCCAACTGGGCAATCAGGTCAAAGCCCTTGTCTCCGGGGTAGGCAGCATTTTGGCTTGCAGGTGTCCGGGTCTCCATGCGCCGCTCAAGATAGGCCAGAGCGCCGCTTTCAATCTCCATGGTCAGGCGGGCAGCTTGCCCGGCCTTCAGGCTGTCGGACAGGTTACGAAGCCTTCCGCGCTCATCTTCCAGAACCGTGCCGTCATCCGGCACCTGCCCGGAATTCCAGACAATGCGGCGCAAGCGGATTTGTCTCCGCCTCCATGTCTTATCTAGAAGCGCGCCGACAGGATCTGTGTTGTCAGACTGACGAGAGCTGTCAAAGTCCAGTTCGAACTTCTCTGATTTCAGGCCTGCTCTGCGCTTCAGGCGGTCTGGCGGCGTCCAGCGCGTTCCCAGCGGCGTATAGGTATTATCATCAAGCGTGAGGCTGTCGCGGCCATTGCACCAGCGCAGCGTCTCGCTATCCAGCGTGATTTCAAGGAACCAGCGTGAAATACGCGTCATCGCAGCACCTGCTCAGCCTTGAACTGGACATCCCAGCGCTTGAATCCCTCACGCACGCGCGGGGTCTCCGTCAGGCGGAACTCTCCAAGGGCGGCAATCCTGCGGGGTGCAGTGACGCTGGCGTGGGGTGTGACAGGGCGCGGCCACACGGACAAAGTTGCCTGGCCGGACCCGTTATAGGTTGCCTCTGCCAAAACCTGCCCGATCCAGTAGCCATTGTTCAGGGTCCGGTAGGAAATCATGTCTCCGGGATAGGCCTTGCGGCCCACGCTCAGGGCATCGCTGACAGTTACGGTGGAGTTGGCGCTGTCAATGCTGACGATGGAAAGCACGGCATCCGACGTGATTGCCGGGTCGCGCGGGTTCGGACGCATGGACCGCCACATGGTAAACGTGAGATCAGCCAGGCGGCGGCGCGTAAGAAACGTGTCCCACTCATCGAAGTGGGCGCGGTTGATGATGTTGACACCTACCTCGATCATCCAGAACGGATCGCCGATCTCGATGACATCGGCCTCTCCGCTGTTCGAGGTGACTGCCGTCTGATTTTCAATAGGGGTCCAGCGCGCCTCGATGATACCGAGGCACGGTGCCTGTTCGCCTGCGCTCATAATGTCACCTGATGAAGCGGTCGCGCCGGTAGCGCGGGGTGGTTGCGGTCTGCTCGCTGGCGATCACGGATCGAATGGTGTCTTCCTGCTCACGCCGCATCTGATCAATCATGGCCTTGAGGTCAGGAAGGGTGTCCCGATCAACAGGGCCGTTGAAATTGAGCTGAGCGCCAGCGACATTCACCTGCCGGCCGCCTCCGGTGAAGAAGGACGGAGCCACACTGACGGGCTGCGTGATCCGTGCCAGCTGGGCCTCTACATCAACGCCTTGGTTCATCGCGCGAAGCAGGTCTTCATTCTTTCTGGTCGCGTCCGCTGTCATGACACTTTCGCCGCGTGACAGGCGTGCCGGAATACTGTCTGACCGGTGGGACCCAGGCCCCTGAAGGTCGACAACACCATCTTTGAAGCCGGAGATGGCAGAGGCGGCAATGCCGGCAATTGTGGCCAGACCAGTCACCTTGGCAGACGCAATCAGAGGGGCATTCAAAGGCGGTGGGGCGGCGGCGGCGGCCTTGGCCACGGCTAGGTTCATCTGAACGTATGCGCTGGCGAGTGCCGCGGCCTTCTCGGCCAGGAACAGGGCCTTATAGATGCCCTTGTTTTCGCCGGCGAACTTCTTCGCAAGGTCCGCTGCTGCGTCGAATCCACGCTCTGCGGCATCCAGCTGGGCAACTGCTGCCTCCTGCTTGATGGCCGTAATCGCGGCCTCGGCATCAGCATTGATCTCTTTGCGCCGCTCAAGGTATTCGGCTTCACGGTCCAGCTTATCCTGAAACCATTCTTCAAGAAGCTGCAGTTCCTCTTCCTGACGGGCACGAACCTGCTCTATTGCGCTATCAGAATACTCCCCCTTGCCGAGCGCCTTGTCCTCAAGCTCTTGGCGCCGGGCGGCATACTCCTCATCGAGCGCGGCGATAGCCTCATTCTTGCGGGTCTCATCCTCGATTTCCTTATCGATGAGAGCGCGCTTGAGCTGGTATTCGCGTTCGAGCAGGGCGGACGTTCGCCCCAGCATTTCGTCGCGGGCGCGCGTGATCTCCTCAACAAGGTCGCGCTCCTTGTCGGCCTTGGCTTCCTGCTCTGCCAGATACTCGTTGAAGTCATCAAACTCAGCAGCGCGGATCTCGCTGAGCTGTTGCTTATAGGTCTCGTTTGCCTGGCGGCGCAGTTCGTCGGCTTCCGCCTGCCCGACCTTTGCCGCATCGATCGCCGCCAACCGCTCATCACGGATGCGGACGATCTGCTCACGCTCGGTTTCAAACGTGTCGTTATAGGCGGACCTGATTTCATCAAGAGCCTTCTTGGTGCGCTTGTCCAGGCCGTCACCGCCCCGCCCCCCCTCACGCACAGTCGCCTGCGCCTCTTGGCGTGCTGTGGCCTCATCGAGACCCGCCTGAAGAAGGCGAATAGTCTCTTCAGCGATGGCGATCTGCTGTTCAAAGCGAGCTGAGGCCCGGTCGAGCCCTTTCGACTTCGCGTCTTCGAGGGACTCGGAAAGCGCCTTGATGCGCTCCAGTTCCTTCTCAATAAGGCCCGCATTCGTGATCTCGGTGAAGCGCTTGTTCAGCGCCTTTTCTACCGCCTCGACGCCCCCGTCTTGAAACGCCTTGACGATATTGACGCCGCCATCTCCGAAGGCGACTTTGGCGCTTTCCTTGAGCTGGCTTCGGAGATATGAGACCTTCTGCTCTGCGGCAAGGATTTCCCGCCCCAGATCACTGTTGTCGATGCGTGCCTCGGCACCGGCCTGGTCGCCCGTTACGCCAGCAACGGTGCGAACCTCTTCATCACGCCGCTTCCTGAGCCGCTCAAGGGCGGCCTCGCCCTCTTGAATTTGGGCATTGATAGAGTTCAGATCCTGCACAAGGGATGCGGTCGTGACATCACGGATGGCTTCAGCGATCCCCTCGATTGCGCCTTTCAGTCTGTTCATGACCGGAAGCGCAAAATTGGCATCCTTTGATAGATCGGCAAATGAGGTATACTTCTCAGTCTGTTCGAGCGCTGCGTTCATGCCCTCGATTGCCCGCTTGGCGTCGTCAATGACCTCCCGGCCCTCGCGTGCGTCTCTCGCCAGCGCGATGAACGCACCCGCCGCAGCGATAATGGCCAAAGTGGGAAGTGAAGCGGCAAGCAGCGACATTCCACCAGCCAGCGCCTGTGTCGTGACCAGCGCCGCGCCACCGCGCACCGTGAGCAGCTGCAGGCTGGTGCTGAGGGTGCCGAGCAGGGGCAGCACACGCCCGCCAATAGATGCCGCCATCGGAAGCAGAGCCTTGATCGTCAGCGCAATCAGGGCAATGCTGAGGACGTCCGCATTCTCTGCGGCGATCACCAGCAACTGCTGTAGGCCCTCCAGCGCGATGATGAGGCCATCCTCAGCGCCCGCATCACCCAGCGCAAGAACCAGCTCCTCAAGGCGTGACCGGGTGGCCAGCAGCGCACCGTTGAGGTTCTCGTCCATGATTTCCGCAATGCGGCTGGCTGTGCCGCCTGCCTCTTCATAGGCGCCGGTCAGCTCGCGCACTTTGGGGATAGAGGATTGCAGCACCTCGAATGCGGGTCCGCCGCGAAGTCCGAACAGGGTAATGGCGTCTGCGGTCGTGACCCCGGCCTCGGCCAGCCGCTCTAGAGAGTTGGCAAGCGAGCCCGTGGCAGAGAGCGATACGTCCTCCATGGTGAGTCCGTACTTCTTCAGCACCTTCTCGCCCTGGCTGGATTGCTTTTCGAGGCCGATCATGACGCGGCGGAGCCCGGTGCCCGCCATTTCGGCTTGCAGGCCGGCATCTGAAAGTGCGGAGACGGCAGCCGCCGTGTCTTCGACGCCAACGCCAAGGCCCGCAGCGACGGGCGCGGCATATTTCATGGCCTCGCCAAGCTGGCCGACATCCGTGTTGGACGAATTGGCCGCCAGGGCAAGCACATCGACAACGCGAGCTGTCTCCGAGACTTCCAGACGGAATCCCTGCAAGACGTTCGAGGCGATGTCGGCCGCGCGGCCCAGATCCAGATTGCCGGCCTGTGCCAGCTTCAGGGTGCCTTCAATGGAGCCCAGGATTTCGTCGGTCTCGAAACCGGCGCGAGCAAGGAACAGCATGCCCTCTGCGGCCTGAGTGGCGCTGAAACGGGTCGTTGCCCCAAGGGATCGCGCACGCGCCTCAAGCGCTTCAAACTGGCTTTCTGTGGCCTGCGACACAGCCTTGACCGTGGACATGGCCTGCGCAAAGTCCGCAAGCACACGAACGCCCGCCGTGGCACCCGCAACTGTGGCGAGCGCGAGCGCCGAAGAACGAAGCGAGTCCGCCATGGACCGACCAGCCCGGCCAATTGCATTCAGGGATTTCGTCGCCTGCGCTTCCGTGATCCCGGCCTGCTTGCGGACATTCTTCATGCTGCGATCAAAGGTGCGCTCACCCGCCGCAATGTCGCGCTGGTATTTGTCCAGCTTGGCCTGAAGCTCAACGATGACGCGGTCTGCAGTAATGGCCATGTCAGCGCTCTTTCATCTCAAAGAAAAAGCCGCCCCGAAGGGCGGCCTCAGTGTCAGATCTTCACATCCGGCAGATTCATGCCCCGAATGCGGTCTTTCATGGCCTCAAACTCCGCATCCGTAGGCGGATCAGACTGGCCAGCGGGCTTCATCATGCGGCTGTGCTCAGCCACCATTCCCTGCCACTCCCAAAGCGTCAGGTTGCCGATTTCTTTCGGGCTGATGCCTTTTTCGAGGCCGACCGCGTAGGCTGCGGCGAGGTTGAAGTATCCTCCCCCGCCGCCTCGTCCTTTGGGGCGTCGCTTTCCTCCCCAGCCTCATATCCAATGATGCAGGCCGACAGGATCGCGGTTGCGTGGGCATGCCAGATTTCGAGCGGCCAGACATCGCAATACCGCTCGATCAGAGTGCGCGCTTCCTGGGCCTCAAGGCCGCCGCCGATCAAGCCGATACGGACGGTCTCGACCAGATCAACGGCGTGATATTCACTTGTCAGAACGCGCTTCCAGATCGTACCAATGGGGGCTTGGCACTTCTCTTCCAGCTCCGCGATCCGTTTGATCGGGAGCCGGAAGGTATAGTCGGCATCTGCAAAGGTCAGTTCGACCTCACAGCTTCGGTACGGTCCCGGCATTAAGAGTTACCGGGCGTGAAAGTCGGCTTGCCGTTCATTGCGATGGCGACACTGACCTGCCAGCGCTGGCCACGTGAGCCGGTTTCCTCATAGGAGGTCAGGATCGCCGGGGCCTCGAAATAGCCGCCACCTTCGGCAGAGCTGAGGTCACGGAACCAACGGACATTGATCTCGGACTCATTGCCGAACCACCAGTCCTGCCACGTCTGCATGGCGTCGGTATCGAGGACACCAGAGCCCTGCAGGGTCATCTGCTTGGACACGACATCAGAGATCAGCCAGGCCGGAAAGTCCGGGTCTGCACAGTCAGGGATATTTGTCGTGTTGCTCTCGATGTTCACCGTCATGGTCAGTTCGGTGAACCCGCAGGGCGCGGCGAACGTTTCAGAGGAAGCTCCGTCGCCCAGCATAATCATTGCTGCGCCGAACTTCATGGTCTTTGCTTGTGCCATAAATGGGCATCCTTCTATTGGGCTGCGCCGTCTCACGACGGTGCGTCACGGGGTTGCCCACACCCCATGTTTGAATTCATCCACCTGGGCCGGGCGGAGCCTTTATTCAGTGGTGATCACTGAAAACCGTATGATCGCGTGATAGTCCGTGGACTCCCCGCCATCTTCGATGATCTGGGTTCCCTGCCAATCGAGGGAGACGAGTCCGACCCCGCCCTCAAGCGGAAGCATGTCGTCTGAGAGTGCATCCACGATGGTGTCCGCAATCGTGGCGCATGGCCCCTCATCCGGACCGCGCGCAAACACGTGCAGCGTGATATCGCTGTCACTTCCGCCAAGACCTGTTGCCTCATAGGGCCGCGTGTCCGGCGCGCCATACCTGCCGAAAGGCCATTCAGGGCTATCTGGTGTGCGCATTCCGTAAAAGCGCGTGCCAAGCAGGTCTGTGACCGCGCTGGTCGCCAATAGCTTCATGATGATGGCGCGCCGCAGGGGCAGCGTGTGGTCAGTCGGCTTCAGCATCTGTTTCCGCCGTCTCTTCGACTTTGGAGACTTCCGTCAGGAAGACGGACGTGCCTTCATCTGCCTCAAAATCTGTCGCGGGCTCTTCTTTGCGTCCCTCAGGGAAAGCCTTGCCAGCTGCGATCGCACGGTCTGCACACTCGCGTGTGACGTTCATTTTAGTGCCAGCCTTGTAGCTGACTGTGGCGCGTTTGGTGGCGCGAAAATCATAGTCTTCGGTGAATCTGACCCAAACCATAGGGCTATCCTTTCCTGTTGACGCGGTTGACCGTCGCGCGGACGTTGACGGTGTATTCCTTGCGGACCTTCTGTGCCGCCGGGGCCATGTAAGGGCGCTCAGCCATTTTTGATGTGCCGACTTCAAGCGGCACGGCGTAGGGGGCGGCGCTCTCGGCAACCGCTTTGAGCGGGCCTGTAATACGCGCGGTAATCCCGGCAGACAGGACGCCTGTATCGAGATTGGGCGGCTCACCGGGCTTTGAGGGGACATGCCCCTTGCCCTGTATGGAGCCTTGAGAGATCAGAAATTGCGCCACGCCGCGCACGCTATCTGCGGCGATGAATGTGTCTCTTGTCAAAGCGGTGACCAGCTCCCGGCCCCGCATCTTGCGAAGGCGGCGCTTGTGACTCTCGGCGCCCTTAATCCGCATTTTTGACCGGCCTTCCCTGGATTGTCCAAGAGGCTTGCGCCGGGTCCTGATCAATGGCTTGCACGGAATATGTCTGGCTCCGGATGGTGATAACGCTGTCCAGAGTGGGCGTGACAGTGACATCCTTCTGCAGGATGATCAGCTTGACGTCCGTGCTGGGGATGTTGGCCTGGGCCCGCTCATACGCCTTGTACTCCTCGACCATGCCTTTCGCTGCCGACGAGTTTTCAGCGCCCTCTGTCCAGCCGCCCTTGCCGTCAGGGACGAGGCCGGTATTGGAGATGGTCGCATCCAGAAGAAGTGGAGCAAAAACAGAGCCAAACACTTCCTTGAGGTCACCGTCCAGCAAGCCCATGTCAGCCCCCCAGTGCCAAAACGCCAGGATGATTGCGCTGAAGAAGATCGCGGAACCTCTGGCCATATGTGGTGAGAGCGTATGTCGTTGATGTGCTGCTTGAACCGGATTCACGCTCAAGCTCCAGAGAGCCGAGTTTCAGGCGCCGGAACCCCTGCAGCTGTGCGTCTCGCGTGGCCCCAAGGCCATCAAGTGTCAGCTCATGGGCGGCGTGGAGGTGCTCTGCTTCCTGACGGTAGGCCTCTATCCAGCTGTCATCCACGACAAGGCGCGCCCGGTCCAAAGCAGACGTGATGATCGCGTCATCGACATCCACAAAGACCGGAAAGCGCGCCTTGAACGTGGCGGCTGTGGCGGCGGTGTAAGCCATGGCCTATTTTCCAGTGCCGGAGCTTTTCGAGGTAGACGATTTTGCATCGTCCTTGGTGTCAGAGGACGATTTGTCGTCTTTGGCAGGCTTGGACTGCTTGGAGTCCTCGTCTGGTGCCTCGACAATCTCGACACCAGACGCCTTGTGATACTCAATTTGCGCTTTCGTAAGGCCGCCCTCAACATCAACAATTTCGGTCTTTCCGCGCTTCACCTCGTAAGTGCCGCCAAATACCTTGAAGACCTTGCCGCATGACGCGCCATTGGTAATTTCGTACTTCATGATTTCTGTCTCCGGATAGGGAGCGGGGGCTAGTAGCCCCCGCTCATGGTTTCATCAGGTGTTGCCAACGGCCTTGCGCAGCACGTCCGGACGGGCGCACATATACAGCGGATAGCTGTACTGCTCGCCACGGGTCCATGCCTGGCGATCACGGTCAAGCACGTTGATCGCGTAAGTGTTGCGACCCAGCGTGTTGATGTATGGTCCGAACTCTGCCGGGGCCATCGCTTTCTTGAAGACGCCTCGCGCATTGACCGGGAAGAACTTCGCCTCGTTGGGCGCAATTGCGACCGTCGAGTTGTCGTCCGTGCCGCGATAGTTGTGCCACACGATTCCGCCAAAGCGGAACATTCCGAAGGCGCTGTTCTCGCGCAGCTCTGCAGCTGCCGCCCAGTTCAGATAGGTCTTCTCGACATTCGGATGCTTAATCAAGTTGTCGTAGAAGGTATCTCCGGCAAGAGCGTGGACTTCCGTTTGCGGGGTGAAGGCGCCCTTGGAAGACCGCGCCATGCTGCGTGTAAGCGCGTGGCATTTGCCGCGAACATCAGTGGCATCTGTCGTCAAGGCGAAGTCAATGGCTGAAGGCTCAGAGATTCCGAACTCGGTAAAGTAGTTATACAGAACCGAAGTGCCATCAGCGTCCAGCAGCTTGCCTTGCAGGGCGCCGAGGCGGTGAAACTCATGGGTCAGTTCCATGTCGTCAATGACGCGAGCCATGCGGCGCATGTACTCTGCCTGCACCTGCATCAGCTCTGTTTCAGAGCCAAAGGCACGGATGCCCTGCAGTTCTTCCGCATAGAGCGTGAAGCCCTTCGCAAGACGCGTGGTCTGGAACGGCCGCGCAGAGCGGTTATCCTTGACCAGCTCTTCCGGCGGAGCCCCTGTTGGAGATGACGGGATCAGCGCGAGCTGTCCATTGCGCTCATCAATGAAGACTGTGCGGGTACGCACCGGCATGTCCTCAAAGATGCCAAGCTCACCCAGAAGCTGGGGCTTGTAGTCGATTTTTTCCACTGCGCCTGTCAACGAAACCATGTTGAAGGCGGAGCTGTTGAAGATATCCATGGATGCCATGGTAAAAGATCCTTCTATGGGAAGGGCGCGCTTCTCAGCGGGCCAATTTGTGGAGCCAGGCTATGCTAGCGAACGATGATTCCCAGAGACGCAAGCGCAGTGTTCGCCGCAGCCTTGGCTGCGTCATCTGCGCCCGTCGCATAGGTGAGGTGTGCGCCAGTGACTTCGGCGTCACGGATGAACAGAGTGACCTCATGATCAACGGCGGAGCCTGTTTCATTGACAAGCGTCTCGTAAAGTAGCGCCTGGTTCTGCAGATCGCCGGAAGCGAAGCTGAAGTCAGGGTTCACGTACTTTTCTTCGGACGTGTCATAGCCAAGGATGGCGCCCGCAGGAATCGTGCTGTTGGCTGGTACTGTAACCGTGCCTTTTGCGCGGGAGCGGTAGCCATTGGCTTCCGAGACAATGAACTGCGCGTTACGTGCGCCTTCGGTAAGAGCGGCCATGGATTAGGCTCCTTTCTTCATGGGAACGCCAGCGCTATCAAAGACTTTGCCGCCCCAGCCGTCCGGGCTGGATGGGGTAGAGCTTTCGATAGCGTCAGACAGAGGATTGGACTGCTTGGTGTCCGGCGTCAGGTGGTCGAACAGAGCGGAGATATATTCCTCGGACTTGTCCGCGACCTTCTCGTCACCGAGTTTTGCGGCCACCGCCTGCTTCTTGATTTCGGCGTTTTTCACACCATCCGTCTTCAGCTGCGGGGCAATGGTTTTCGCCTTGGCGACGATCTCGGCGCGGTCAGATGCCATCTGGTCGAGCTTGGCGTCGTCAAACTGCTTGGACTTCAGGTCTTCGATTTCAGCATCTTTCTTGCCGAGCTCGGTGTCCTTTGCCTTTGCGTCGGCTAGCGCCTTGTCGAGTTCGGCCTGCTTGGCAGCGAGGGCCTTGTCGGCATCGGCAAGCCATTTCTGGATTACAGGGGCCTGCGCTTCCGGCACATTGACCGGAAGGCCGTCCCTTACGATTTGAGTGGTCTTGTCGGTCATGACCGATTCCTTTCCTTTGTGGTCTTCCACTACGGGGCTGGCGCCCCAGTTATGCGGATCGCCATCGCCGATCCTGCATTCCGAGCCAGCACGGCCGCGACTGACTATGGCAATATGATCAGCCACAATCGCGGTCTGCCGCGCTTGATAAGGGGTACCGTCTGGGGCTACGCCGTCTTCCCAGACGATGTTCGTTGAGTAGCCGACAGAAAGCTCACGCTTGCCGTCTTTCACGGCTTTCACGGCGTCGGCATCTGTAATCTTCAGGCCGATCTTAAGATACTCGCCATCACGGAGAACTTCGTCGCCAGTCGTGCCTTTAGCGAGCCTCGACCAATTCTCCGCATTGACCCCAGAGGCAGGATGGTCGAGCGTGATCGGGATTTTCGAAAAACTCTCCAGCGAGGTCTTGGAGAAGACTTCCGCCTCGTCACGGTAGACGTTCACGCGGTCGAGTTCCGGCCTGCCCATCTCGCTGCCAAGATAAGTCTGCACGCCTGTACGGGCGGTGCGCGCGTTGGCTTCGAGATAGCCGCGATCGTTCACTCGGGCGTCGCCGAGCGTTACACTGTCTGTGATTTTCATTATATTCTCCGTTCAGCGCCGGGAGCGCGCCCGCTTGCCGCCCAGCGGAACCGAAATGATGTCTTCATCCGACCAGCCACGCCGCGATCTATCGGCTATCACGTCCGCAGGTAGACCGCATTTTTCAGCGATATCGCTTACATGATAAGTGCGGCCCGCCAAATTCACGGTTCTCGCATTTCTGGTGTTTCTGGCCTGCTCGCTTCTTGTCGCCCATCTGACATTGCCGGGCTCATAATCACCATCAACGTCGACTCTATCAATGCTGTGATCCTCGGTGCGCCGCGTCCCCGAGATCGGGGCTGCGTCTGTGAACTTGGTTGTCATGTCATCTCCAGTGCTGGTCGATCCAGCGCTCGTCGAGCTCGTGCGGCTTGGAATCGCCGTGAAAATACACCACCCGCGCGTCCCCCAGGCCGTTTTGCTTTACGTGACCCTTGTAGGAGACCACCTGCCCCGGAAAGAGCTGGTCAATCACGGCATGGTCAAAGCGCCGGACCCAGACCATGTCATTCTGGCCACGCCAGTTTGTGCCGATATGTCCGTGGCCCTCCGGCACCAGCGCCACACCGTTGCAGCACTGCGATGGATTGTATGGGTCAAGCGGAAGGGCGAATTTCTCTGCGCTCAGGCAGTAGTTTGCCAGATGGTCGACATTCCCCGTGACGATTGTGTCGAGGCCTACCAGGATCATGGGGCGGCCCAGCGTATAGGGTTCGATACAATGCCCATAGTCAGGCTGGTCGGATGACAGGCGCAGCTGGCTGATGCTCTCGCTGAATGTCCGAAGCCTGTCCGTGAAGCAGATGAAATCAAACGGGGCAGTCAGGTTTCTGGAAAACCCGCGATAGAGGCGCTCCACCCATGTTTCGTTATAGGCCTGAGAGAAGCTGCGGCTGTGTTTGTTGCTGTCCCATAGAAGGGTGCAGACCGCCAGCCTAGCCAAAGCCACGCTCTGCCATGTACTGGCGACTGTCATCAAGTCCGGACCGGGCGAACCGAATGCGTTCCCGGCCCTCGTTTCTGATTGGGATGATGCGGCCGTTTCCGATCCAGACGTGATGGGCCGGAACATTTCCCGTCACCACGGAATTCGCGCCGATCATGGCGCCCTCTCCGATATGAACGCCGGGAAGGATGACCGCGCCCGCCCCGATGCTGGCGCCATCCTCAATGATGACCGCCATGTCGTCGCCGCGATACCGGTCTATGTCAAATCCCGTCTTGTGAGCCCTTGGCCAGCGGTCATTACACAGCGTCACCTGTGGTCCGATGAAGACGTCATCGCCAACCCGAAACCCCGGTCCCATGGCCACATTGTGGCAGATGATTGTGCGGTCACCGATGGTCGAGCCATCCAGGCACGCACCAGTGGCGAGGTTGCAATCCTCCCCAACCACAGCGCCGCGAATGACGGAGGCGAACTGCCAGACCTTCGAGCGCGCACCAATCATTGCCCCTTCCACATGGGCCTTCGGGTGGATGAAGGCGTCTGGATGGATCATACCTCAACCTTTCCTTACCATCACCGGACCGCCTAAGATGGCAGCGACGGATAGCTGATGCGTGGGGACTGGACTGCCCCGTTTTCCGCTCTTGTCGTCGCGGGTGGGGGCTCTCAGGGGCACATAACCCTCATCAAGCCGGGCTGTTACCCATTCAGCGATTTCATTTGGAGTGGGCCTTGGCCGTTCATTTTCGATCTCCAGCATGAGGGGCTGTCTCCGGGGTTGGAAAGCACTTCAACGCTGAGTCTGGCGTGGCGTTGATGACGGTGCACTTGCCCGCCAGTCTCGCGGCCATGCGTTCAAGCGACGGGATGAACTCGCTCTCGTAAAGGTGGGTATGGGTGGGGATCTGATGATCCTCGTGATAGTTGCCGGTCGGGCGCATGTCGAAGCCATGCAGGAAGATGGTGGCAGCGCCGAGCAGATAGGCGAGGTTCAGCGCCATTGCCCCGCCGGATGTGCCAGCCAGCCTGTCATGGCTTTCGCTGAGGTCCCCGAACTTGTCATGACCGATCTCGATGACCGGCCATGGCGCATCGAATTCAGGGCCGTGGAATTGCCGGGCGACCCGGTACTCGCTGCGATTCTGGTCGAGCCTGCTGCGGTTCCATGTCCACCAGCGGCGATCCATGACGAACAGGATGTCAGCATCCGGGAAGAAATCGAGGCCCGCATTATTCACGGCGATGACGGCGTCAAGGCCAAGGTCTGCGGGCTCTAATGTATTCAGGCTGGGGCCGCCGCCAAGAATGTGGACCACCTCACCCTGGAAGAGGTCAGGCGGCAGGTGCATCACTTTCCCTCCAGCGCCGCGTGATAGGTCCGGTGCGCCTTGCGCGCCATGCGTCGATACTTGGCGATTTTGGACATGGCGCCCTCTTTGCCGGCTTCGGCGTTGGCCATGACCGTTTCCCACTTGTGGGTTCTGCGAGCACGGCCCTCTTCATTGTAGATGGCCTCTGCCATGCGATCGATAATCTGATCCATGGAGACCGGTGCAGCTTGTTCCTGCGCGATAAGGGAAGCGAGAGCGTCGACCTTCTCGTCAGATTTGAGTGCCTTGGCGAGCAGGTCTTTTGTGTCCAGTAGTTCCATGTATCACCCAATCTGTTTCAGGGCCGCTGGTGAAATCGTGATGCGCAGGCCGCCGGTTTCATCAATCTCGACAGCACCAAGCGGCTCCGGAGTCCGGGCTTCTGCGCCATCCGTCTGGGGAATATGCCGGATAATATGCGTGGCCATCGCCCTCAAATCGATATGGCCCTCGTACTCAATGGCGTGGCCCGCCTCATCCAGCGGGGCCATGTATCCACTGCTCTCTGTCATCTGGGCGCTCAGGCCTTTTGACAAAAGCGTGGCAAGGTCCTCAAGGGTCATAGCTCGAACACGATCCTTCGCTCATCATATGTGAGCTGCAGATTCCACACGCGACACATCCAGTCGATTTTCGCAAATGAGTATTTGAGCAGTTCCGGCCTCACCAGCTTTCTGTCTTCTGCCGAAACCGACTTCCAATCATCAGTCATAAAGCAGCTCCACAACGATCTTCGTTTCAGTCCCGAACAAAGGATCTGGATCGGTCTTCGTGATATCAATCACCCGGAAGCGGGTTCCAGGCGGAAGCAAGACCTCGCTCTCGCCCGCAAACTCTGAGATCGGGTTTAGGCTCCGCCCGTATCTGATTCCGCGATACTCGATGATTGCAGTATTGGCATTCCAGCCAGCCTGTTCCAAGCCAAAGAAATCTGAAATCGACCGTGACATGGATGTTGCCTCGAACGCATCCAGTTCAATAATGCTGCCCTTCTTCCATGATCGGCCAACATAGTTTGCGCTTTCGAGGCCACGATAGGTGGCCGCGACTGGTTGTCCAGATGCGTTCCATTTTGCGAGGGCGCTTTGCAGTTGCTCCTTGAATTCAAGAACTGCCGGGGACGGACGTCCGCTACGAATCCCGCGCTGCAGAATATCATTACCCGTCTTGGTCCAGAAGTTCAGGGCAACAGCGTCTTCAAAATCAATCTCGTCTTTGACTTTCGCCCACTTCTTCAGGACGCGGTTGACTGCGGCGGCAGACCTGCTCTCAATCATTGCCAGGCTGGATTCTGGCATTCCCTCAAAAAGAACTCCGCGAACCATGCCGACCGAGCTGCGAACCCTGCTTTCGCTGACGCCGAACTTGGGGGCCATTTCTGCAATGCGCGCGCTCAGCTTGTCTCCAAACTTCTTGGGAAGCGTTGGAGCAACCCGTAGCACCGGAGGAATATCAAGCCGGTTGAGTACAGCAATCTGCAGGAATTTCGGCCTATGGAATGACAAGGCCGTCTTGGTCAGCTTGCCTGTTGATATTATCTCGGCAGCGATCCCAACCTTTCGCTCCGGCGACAACTTGTTCTCCACAAAGGTGCTGGAAAGTCGCTCATCCAGATCCTTTGGCGAAAGTCCCACATATGGGTTTTCTGCAACGGCCTCGACTTCCTGCACGTCAATGATTGGCATCGCCACGCACGCGCAGAAAATTTTCATCCCGGGTTGATCCCCCGCAGGCTTGCCCAGCTCGTACACCTTGTCGTTCCGGGCCTTGTGCTCCTTGCGGTAATTGACCTTTCCGGAGTGTCGCCACTTGTACTTCTTGAGGCCTGCCTCGCCCATGCGAAGGCGGGTGAGTTCACCATTCAGCTTCTGGGCCTGATCAACAGCGATCCGGTTGGCGCGGCGGCGCTGGATGCCCAGGCGCTCAGCAATCTGTTTGCCCATTTCCTTGCGGGGCGTCTGCTCCGTGAGCCCGCGCCAGATGGCCTGCTCTATATCCTTGCGGGCCGTGGCATCGATATCCTTGATCAGCCCGCTGATCTGCTTCTGGAAGATATTGACCTTTGGAAGGCTCTCAGTGCGGTTGATGAACGGGAACACGTCGACGCCCGCTCCGGCCCTGATGGAGTCGGCCCAGCGCTTTTCATGCCATTTCGTAGCGGTCTTCAGCCAATCCTCGACCTCGGCGCTGACCTGTATCGTGCGGCCCTCAACCAGTGCCTCTGAAATTTTGATGATCTGCTCTATGTCATCGGACTCATCGTCCTGCGTCAGCGATGATAGGGCTCTGCCATATGCGGGCAGGATGCGCTCTCTGACCTCTTGCTCCCAAGCCTGCACGGGCCTGACGCAGAGCCCATAGAGCGAGCGCTTGAGCGCGCCGGTGATCTCGATGGGCCGCAGCGTCACATTGCGGCGAAGACCAGCCTGACGGGCAAGCTGGCGGAGATCATAGGTCACCCTTTTCCCTTCTCCCAGTCTTCAACGACCTCTTCGAACACCTCAGGGCCGAGTTCGATCTTGCCTGAAAATGGCTTGATCTGGCTGAGATCGACGTCATCGGCGCCCTCATAGGTAATCGTGATGTGTGGCTGGTAATCGTCCCAATCCCAGCTCGCGCCGGTACTTCTCCGGATATCCTCGTGCCGCCAGACGAGGTCATTGCTGGCAAAGTGAAGGACAACCGCACCTTTCGGGCCCAGAGGCTCCACAATACGGGGTCCGCCCGGCTTGATGGTCAGGTTCCCGTCTTCATCGCTCGCCCAAGTTGTGCCCGCCTTAATCCAGTCGACAGGTTTGCGGCTGAAGGCGATGGTGACATGCATGTCACTGGCCTTAAGGGTGGACTTGAACCCATTGCGCTTAGCCCACGCCACAAGTGCTTTTGCGTTGAGAACCTTTCGATAAACATACAGCGTGTGCGGCGCAGCGTCCTGGACGGGCTCGCCGGTTTCCGGGTCAATCTCCGGCTCCGGGTTCTGCTCAGGATCGTTCGGGTCGCCCGCTGAAGGGTCAAACCCCTCTGTGGTAGAGCCGAACTCTTCAATTGCGTTCTCGATGCCCGGATACTGCCCGGACTCGATCATGGCGTTTTCAAGCGCCTTGGCGAGCACGCCGTCATTGATCAATCCAGTCGCCGCGATCTTGCCAAACGTGTTCGCGCGCTTCTCTTCGATCTCCGCCAGTTCCTTGGCGTCCTTCTGGAACAATGGGGCCCACGCATAGTGGATGGACTTGTCACGTTCGCCCGTAGCAGACCGGATCAGCACTTCATCCAGCGGGGCAAGCGTTGGTGTAAGGGTCAGCTCCTGGTCAGCTCCCAGGCGGTCATAGTAGTTCTTGAGGTCGCTCTCGCCTGTGGCGTTCATGCCGGCAGGAGACTGACTGAGGAACCGGGTCGCAGGAACGTCAGCCGCTCCGCAGACGATCACCATGTATTGCTGCAGCACTTCCGGAAGCTGGGCAAAGCTCAGCTGCTTCTGGTCATATTCGTCCTTGCCGTCGAGAATAAGGGCGTTCGTGATCGACTTGATCGTCATGGCGTCCGTAAAACGGTCAGCCAGGCGCAGGGATGTTTCCTTTGAGGCGAGCCATCTTTCGGCAAGTTCCGGAATCCGCACCACGTCAACCTTCGCCTCTTCGAGCAGCTGGGCGATGACACTGGATGACCGGGCCGCGTTTGCGACAGCGTCCCTGATACTCTGCAGCACACTGTCACCCCATGGTGTCTGGCGGCGCGTGCGAGAGCTGACAGGGTTGCCACGAAACACGACCACACGTGACGGGTGGATGTTAAGCTGAAACGCTGACTCCGTGTTCAGCGTCCAGTAGACGGGTTGGCCGTACCATTCGTCTTCCGGATTTAGCCGCATTTCAGAGGGCGTCAGCTCATAGCGGGTGCAGGCGTGCACATAGGAAAGATCGCCCTTTGAGATTGCGTCGAGATTGAGAGGCTCTGATGGATTGTCGCCCTTCAGGCCAATGACGAGCGCTCCGCCGCCATACTGCCGCCCGAAGATCAAGGCTTCCTTGACCTTGCCCTTCAGGTTCAGCCGCTTCTCTTCCTCTTCAATTGCCTCGATCTGGTCATTGCTGGCCTGCCAGTTTCGCCATGCCCGGATACTGTCAAATGCCGGGATATCGACCGCTTTGGCAGCCATCCAGTTGCCGCGATACATGGCGTCAATTTCGGCCTCGTCCATCTCGGTGAAGACGAAGGTGTTTGTGGCGGACTTGTCTCTCGCCGTGCCCAGTCCACTGATGACGTTTTGCTGGCTGTCATATGTCCGGGTCACATCACTCATCAGAAATTATCCCAGTCATAGCCGGTCTTGGCGATGTTGATATTGTCAGCGGCGATGACCGCATCAGCGAGGTTGTGCGACTTGACGCCGAGGTCTTTCTTCAGCTTCAGCTTTGGTACCACGCGCTTCTTGCCCTCGCTCTCAACCCACCAGGGTACACAGAGCTCCGTGAACAGCGCGTCCAGTTTGCGCTCGCCCATTTCGGAAGAGAAAGACAGCACATCCTCTGGCTTGATGGACTGGCCACGTGTGACCGCGTTGAACGTCAGCATGGCGCGCCGGGCCGTGTTCGCCCAAGCCTGCGCTTTCAGGTTCAGGTACTCGTCTTTGTTGAGCGGGCTGTTGTCGTTCAAGGCGTCGCTGGGCTGATCCGGGTCCATGACGCCGCCGCCAGCATGAAAGGCGTAGTGCTCGACACTCGCGCCCTCTGCCTGGTTAAGCTCATCGACATACCCGCCGATAAACGAACCGATGCCGACTGTGTCGTAGGAGACCGTCGCATTGATCAGCCTCGCCTTTGCCCAGACCTTTCGGGTGTTCTGAACCAGCTCGTCCTTGTCTGTCTGCCAGTCGTCAGAGTCCGTGAAGACGCCGTCAACCTTGCTGGCCGTAGCCGCCTTGTCTTCCCCGCCATCTGCAGGGTCAAAGCCGACCACGTTCCGGCCTGTCAGCTCCAGATTGAGCACCTTGTGAGCATCAACGCAGGCGTCCAGCCAGCGGCGCTTGAATATCGAGAGCTCACTGTCTCCGAGCGGAACGCCGCCATAGACGTGCTCGAACATCTCCGGGTCGCGCTCTTGCATCGCTGCGATGTCACGCAAGGCCTTCTTGGAAAGGAACGGGTTTTCCGTATAGTCGATCTTCCGGACCACCGTGTGAGGCGGCGGGTTCACCACGAAGTTCTTCCAGACGTAATCGGTGACGAGTTTCGGGTTGAACAGCAGGATGACCAGACTGCCTTCCTTACGGATCGTCGGCCCGATCACCATCCACTGGTCTTCAGTGAGCTTTTCCGCTTCCTCGATCCAGAGGATGTCCACATCGGACATGCCCTTGATCTCTTCGAGGTTCCGTTCGATGCCGTAGAACAGGAACTCAGATCCGGTTGCCCGGTGAATGATTGTGGTCTTCTGGACCTCGAACTCATCCTTCAAGCCAAGGTGCCCAATAGCCCATTTCAGCTCTGTGTAGACTGAGTCCTGAATGCGGTTCTGGAAGCGCCGGATGCAGAGCACCCTCATCTTCACACGAACATGGTTGACCAGGCGGACCAGCTGACAGGCCGTGTCCCGCGTTTTTGAGCTGGAACGACCGCCATGCAAAACAGCCGTATCAATACCGCCCAGAAAGACTTCCTCCCAGAAATCCCACAGGTTCGGGTTGGTAAGGTAGGTGCTGCCTTTTAGCTGTTCTCGCCCTCTGTCTGATCCTCCTGCCTCAGAACGTCTCGCCATGTGCGGTTCTCTGTATGGATGGGGCCGCCATCCTTACCGGAGTGCTCGTGTAGGCGGCGGTTAGTGTAGCTCTCGCCCATTTCCTTGGCGGCCTGCTCCAGAAGTGATGCAGCAAGGACCATGTTACCCATGCTTTCAGCCTTGTCGGCCATGCGCTGGATGGCCCGCAGTCTTACAGAGCGGTGGCTGATCCCGATCTCCGCAGTGTCCTCCAGAAAAGCCTTCCGTGTCTGTTGGAAAAGCTCCTTCCACTTCTTAGCTGTGGATTGTCCGGCCTTCTTTGTTGGATCATGGCTTTCGACAAGTTGGCGGCTGATATCCTTGCCGAACTCATCCTTGACCGCCTTGGCGACAGTCAGGGGGCTGTCAAAGCAGGCCAGCTGCTGGACGATAAAGGCCTTTTCGGAGTCGGTTAACTTCTGCTCTGCCATTGATTCAGTCTATACCTCGTCTAAGCCTCATGCGGCGCGAGGGAGGCAAACACCACATGCGCGCGCGATACTGGCCTCGCCGATCTCCGGCCCCTGCCTTGCGGCTTGTATGAACGCATCAGCATGAGCTGCCTCAGCACCGTATCGCCGAACGATTGAGGTAAACTCCTCTATGTCGTGGCCTCTCATGGCCCATATTGGAAGGCCGGTGGTCCTGCTGAATTTGGGCTGCCCATACTCGTCTGTTGCTTGAGCACAGTGCATAAGCTCGTGATCAACAAGAGCGCAAAACTCGATGTCACTGCAGGTCGCGGCATACCCCGCATCAAAGGTCAGGATGAAGTCGGGGATATTGCCGAACCATTGCTCGACTTGTTGTCGTGCACGGGCTTTAGCCCACTTGCCCATTGCCATCGGATCGCCAGGTTCGGCTTGGGCAAGAATGACGCGGCCATTCTTGGAATTAGGAACATTGGTCCAGAGGGCGCCGATAATTGCGTGCTCAAGATGGGCATGCTCCGGATTATGAAGCGAGGCGCCCTCATTGATTAAGGTCTGCCTCGCCCAGTCAATAATCTCGGGGGCTGGGGTGAATGTTCCGATATTCTCGATATCGAATAGCGTTTCTGGTGGTTTAGGTCTTTGGGTCATAGTGATCACCGCCCGGCGTCTCAGATGCTCAGGGCCTCTATCAAGGGAGGAAAGGTGAGGGCCGGCTTCAGGGCCGGGCGGTGAAGGGGGTTAGATCTCGGTGTCAAAGCACGACTGGTGGATGCAGTTCACAATGCGGGCCATGTTGCGCTCGGCTTCCGCTTTCATGTGGGGCTGCGGGGGATCGCCGTATTTCAGGTAGTGGCGCTCCAGGTCATGGATGGCGGCCTCCATCGAGGCTTGGTCAATGCGGAGGTGAACCAAGAGGGGGCGGTCACTAGCCATCAGTCGAGCATTCCCTCTACCAAGCAATGACTGCACATGGATATCCCCTGAAATAGATAGCCCCGGCGTACCCGTGTTTGAGACGGGAAGAGGCCGGGGCCGAATGCTCCGCGAGTGGCAGAGACCCGGCAGCACGCTGCGCGGGGGGTGGCTTCCTGCGGGCCGGGCTGGTTACCGGCTAGAGATGATTTTCTTGAGCAGTGGCCGCTCATTCCCCGTGATGCACCAACCAGACTTCAAATTCTGGATACGGACACACGACAGGGGCGATAGTCGTCACTCACCTACTCTCAAGCCGACGCCGCTTGCCCCGTTTTTCTGGTGGGGTGTCGCCACGTCATCTCGTCACAGGTTCTCGACTGCGTGTCTATCCACGCCGCCGCAGGAATCAGAAGCGCCCGCAGGGGTGACCTACGGGCGCAACTTTCGATTCTGAATTTCGAGGACACTTATGGGGCGAGTTATTTCGCGTGTCAAGCGATCCCATCAAGATGCTGTGGATTACTTGCGGCTTCCTGGGCGCATCTTGTGCCGGATAGGGTACAGCCTACGAAGGCGGTTGAAGTCTCGGATCACATATTCTGGCGATGAAATCTGGAAGCAAACAGAGGTGTTTTCCTTTGCGCTATAGCTGTAAACTGTCCCCTTGGATTTAAACCCTTCCATCACAGCCTCCACTTGATGTGAGATCTGAAGGCGTGGAAATATGCGGGCTCCAAGCAATCATATCGCCAGTACTGCTTGTTCCGGCTCCATGTGCGACAGACGGCAAGACCATCCACAATGGCGCGGACATGCCAAAGGCGATTATGTGGGTTTCCGTCCCCATAGTACACGTCAAAGCTGCGGCCTGGTTGGCATTCGTCAGGTAGCGACATCACAGCCTCCACATCCTGATCAGTGCATCCAAGCCAATCCTCAGCTTGGTCACCTGATGCGTCTTTGGGGGCTGGTTATCGATGCACACGGCCTCCATGATGCGCTTAACATCAGCGCCGCAGTCATGAACGCACAGCCACGCCTTGCGCCACCGGAAGGCGGCCAGACCATCATCGGCGCCATCTCCAATCGTTTGGCCATTGTCGATCCACTCGGAAAGACTTGGAGTAACCGGGTCCGGGCTGATGCCTATCGAACGCTGAAGGGCGAGCTTGGCCATGGCGTAGCGCCTGCCTGCCTCGGCCTGCTTTGATGTGATCAGGCGGCGTGACGGGGCCGCAAGAACATCAAGGATGCACTCAAGCTCCCCCTGCGCATCATGAGAGCCGAGCAGTATTTCGCGGCGTTTCCGGATTTCCGGCGTAGGCCTGGTATCCTGAAGCGGCGTACGTGCACGCTTGGCAACGCGGCCGCTTGGCTCTCTGGCCACAGCCTGCCTGCGTTTTCGTCCGGCACGGCTTTTCAGTCGCTTTGCCATTACTTCACCCTCGCAACCGGCAGGCCATTGATCATGTCTGAACGAACCATCACGAGGGCCTGCCCGCCCTTGTTGCTGAAACCGGCGTCTTCAATCCGGGTCGTGACCTCGTAATTTCGCGCATTCCAGAAGGCCCGTATCTTGAAGGCAAGACGCTCCTCACGCTGGATCATGGCCTTGCGGCTTCTCACATCCACAGGGGCTGGCTTCTTCATGACATGGCCTTCTTCATGCTGACGGGTGCACGCTTCAAGGTCGATTCAGAGAGGGGGGATATGCTTTTGGCCAGATGACCGGCGCAATATGACGCCCCCTCCGCTTGCCTCAGGCCACAGAACAGGTGCGTGCCATCGGTGCGCTCATCCACCGGCCATCGGCATTGGTTCCGGGTCAGCTCCGTGATCTCTACCAGCAGCATGTCGGCAGCGATTGGCTCGGGAGCCGGCTTTTGTGGTTTTGGGGCCGGTGGCAAGGACTGGGCCGCTTTCGGGCGCTGGCGGTTGGTTTGTCGCGGCTTGCGGGGCGGTTTCACCCGAACGGGGCGTGTGGGCGTCTTCGCGCGGCCAGACAGGCCGAGACGATGAACCCTCCCCAGGACGGAGTTCCGGCTACGGTTGGTCCCGAACTCCCGATTGATTGATGCCATCACATCCAGCGCACGCTTTCCTGCGATCCACTCGTTTTTGAGAAGCCGGTCCTCGGCTGGCGTCCAGGCGCTCATGATGCCCCTCCATCGGTACCAAGATCTAGGGTAATTCGATCAGGGGCGTTCACGGTGTACTGAACATTTCTGTACGGGAATTTTTCTCTAAAGTCTGGGTGTCGCACTCTAACATAGAGTGCATAGGTCTTGAGCTTGGTTTCTCTGCGCAGCTTCAGCTTGGCGCTTCTGTCTGTCTCGATGCGAAGCTTACCTACGTGCTCTCCCTCACCAAAGAATACGCGAACGGCAGACCCCTCTGTCAGTATTTCTGCTTTCTCAAGGACGTCTGGATAAATCCTGATGACAATGATGGGTTTGTGCTGGGATTTAGAATTCTTTTCACAGCTGACCCACACGCCATATCGCTCATGATGTTGGCTAGTTGCGGGCTCGTACTCTCTCCAGCTCATTTCCCGACCACCTCCAAAGCTTTGACGTCATCCGCCATCTTGCGGAATATGGTCTTGGATTGCTGGATAGAGTCCTCGTTGCGCTCTAGGCGCTGAAAACGGGTGCTATCCCATAGATCGACTGGGCCGTCGCTTAGACCCTTGCAGTCCCAATGCTTCTTGAGCGCCTCGTTGGGAACACCAACGCCGAGCAAATCCCTGTTCGCTGTGTACCCAAGCGGGAAGCCGAACCCAGCCGGGTAGAAAGCCTTGACGGTGTAAACCGCCCCCTTCTTCACATTGCATGGGCAGCCAGTGTCCGGACTGTCATCAATGCAGATAACAAGTTCCCCAAGCTTAAACATCAGCAGTCTCCTTTGCTGGCTGTGTGTTGAGGTCATAGGCCTGAACCCATGGGCATGCCTTCAGAGCGGCCGCCTCTTTCGCCTCGAAAGCGTCCCGCATTTCCTGAGTTGTCGCCTTGGGGCGCGTGCCGTAAGCCTCATGCGAATGCTTCTGTGCCCCGTAGATCAGGGTTGAGTGATCACGGCGAACGAGACGGGCGGCTGACGGCCAGCTCATGCCCCGGACAACGCACAGATAGTGATAGGCGACAGCGCGCTTGTCTGTGAGGCGCTTCAGCTTTGACGTTGAACGCAGGTCTTCCAGAGAGATGTCTGCTACACGGCAGGCCTCTGCGAGTTTGGGTGAAAGCGTCATGAGCGGGCCTCCTGTATCCGTGCGCTGACGCGGCTTATGATCTGAGGTCGGATGCCGGAGAGCGAGGCAATCTCGTCCTCCAGTTCCTTCCAGTGGGGAAACCAGCTACTCTTGCTGGGCCACTCGGCCAGAACGTGCCGCACAATATCGCCGGGAAATTTGGACAGATCGTCAGCATAAACCTTCAGCTTCAACTCGCTGGACATATCGTCCTGCTTTGCGTGCCCGGTCTTCACTGCACAGATCGTTAGCCACTCGATAATCTTGCTCTTTGGTGCGGGTGCAGACAGTCCCTTGAGCACGCCATTTACGCGGTCAACATCAACCTGATCAGCCAGCTTCACGGTCAGGTCCATGATGGGCTCCCACCCGCCCTTCTTCGGAAACCTGCTCCCCGTAACCTCGTGTTTCACGGATACTCCGCAGGCCTGCAGCGACGAGACCGCCGCCGCGAGATTGTCCTGCGGGCTGCGGGCGAGAAGCCGATCTGGCTGCACGCTCAGTGCGCCATTTGATCGTGTTTCGGACCCAGGTTCGCCACGCTGCTGACCAGTCTCGCTTGGTAGAACCCTTGCCAGTGGCCGAAACCCAGTGGTCCCGGAATTGTTCGTGCTCATGGTTGATTTCCTCACGGCTGAGGCCCTGCTCTGCGGCAAAGGCGTAGTCTTTCGTGGTGGGTGACCAGTTTTCAGGGATGCGCGCTCCGCGTGCTGACCCTCTCGGGACGGATTTCCGTTTCGGTTGGTCTGGCTCCGGGGGTGGTTGCGCGCTCTGCGCGCCAACAATATTGGTGTTAAGAACGGTGTTAGAGAACGGTGTTCCTAATGGATTTGCCGTGTGAGCAAACGTGATTTGCTCTGGTGGCAATTCTGATTTGCTGTCTTGGCAATTCACATGTTTTGCCGTGTCAGCAAAACACTCATTCTCATCAGGCATCGGAAGGCTCTCATCAAGCTCCCTATCCATCAAAACCTGATAGACATTCGCCTTCATTTTTCCGATGCGTTTTTTGTTGACCCATCCCCACTTGCAGAGGTCGGAAAGCGAGCTTGATACGCGCGCGTTATTTGTACGCGCCCTTTCGGCAATCTTGTCCTGTCCGACCCGGCACCACCCGTCCTTGTCGGCAAAGCTGCACAGGGACGTAAGAACACGAATGTGCATCGCCTCAAGGCGAGGGTCATCCAAAGCAGCGGTTGGGACGGCTGCGAACCTGCTCATACCCTCACCTCGCGTCCCTGATGCCCGCCCAGCCCCGCCGCGTTCAGCCGCTTTGTCAGCTCAAACTGCAGGTCAAAGTGGCGGTTACACACATGGCGGAAATCGTCCGTGTTGTTCCACGTCCATGATCTTACGACCTTGGTGGCCGGGGTGGTGATGTCGTGGAAAGCGCAGTCTTCACAGGTCATCGAATTTCCCCGCTTCAAAGCCCCAGGTATCCCAACCCTCCCGAGACTGCCTGCTGAACAGTTCAAGCCGACGGGCATTGGGCACCAGCGCCTCAGCCGCAGCGAAAGCCTCGTCGGGCTTGCGTGAATGCTCTCGCGCCTCTGCCATAATTACGGAGCGGACATTCTTCGCGGTTTGAGGATTACCATTCGTGGCGATCAGGAAGGGCTCATTGGCGCTGCGCAAGCGATAGCCGGTTCCGAAGGCGAGCTTGCCCTTGGCCGTGGTCTTGACCCATGTGCCGGCCGTGACGAACCGAAAGCCCCAGGCAGCGATGACTTCGAACGCCTGCGGTAGCATTGGATTCGTGGCCCACAGCCATAATAGGGAATCACCGGCGGCGAGTTCACCCACCGGAAGTGCCTTGATCTGGTCGAGAGGCATGCAGTCGTATTGCGCCTGCGCAGCCTTACCATGGCCCTTGTCTGAATATGTCTCAAACGTCCATGGCGGATCCGCAACGATCAGATCATACGAAAACGGACGAAGCCCGCTGAAAACAGACGCCGGGTTGGAATCCTTGACCGCAATATAAGCACCGTCATCGAGCGACTGAGGGACGCCCTCAGGTGCCGGGGGCACGGATTTGACCTCTTGGGCCGTGCTTGCACTCACGGCTTTCGAGGCAGGATTCCCATTGACCAGTCTGTTGCCCGGCTCAGTGGTTGGGAGGATTGCCCCCGGATTATGTTTGGTGGTGGCGGTCATGACGGCAGATCCATCAGCGCCTTACGAACATGTGCTGCGTCCACATCCAGCTTGCTGGAGAGGTAGTCGCTGAGGGCGAGGATGTTCTCGGAACGGCTCAGTTTCGGCAGCTGGTCAGGGGTTCTCAGGACAGTGATTTCACGTGCCCTGCCCCCCGCTCGCCGTATGTATCCTCGCTCTTCAAGGGAGATGAGCACCCGGTGAACGCCGCTATTTGAGTTCACGCCCGTGGACCCACGCATTTCCATAAAGCTGGGGGACACGCCCCCATGTCTGGCCTGATAGTCGATGATGAATTGGAGAACCTGCTTCTGCTTGGAGGTCATCTCGCCACCTCGCCTGCAACCGTCCGGCCCAGCATGAAGCAGGCCCACACCATCAACGCGATCAGGCCCCAGCTCAGGGCCGCGCCGGGAATGATCGTCAGGGGTTCCCAGCGCTTTGCAGCAGCCGGATTAACCATGCTGCGCCAGATGCGCGTGCTCCGGAGACGGATCAGGGCTCTGAGCCACCAGACCTGCAGGGACAGGCTCCCCGCCTGCCAGCTGCGCTTTAAGGCGCGCAACCTCGTTCGTGTGCTCACTGATTTTCCTCCGCAGGCGCTCTTCATGTTCCTCGACCTCCGGCGAAAACAGCGCCAGAAGTCCGTCGCGGCCCATATCCGCGATGATTTTCAGCAGGGCCGCCCCACGCGGCTCCCTGCCCTCGGTTACCCACCCATTGGCCGTTCGAAGGTCGACCCCGGTCAGGGATGCCAGTTTCTTCGCGGCGTTCGGCCCATATCGCTGGCGCAGGAGCTTCCGAACCCGCTCGCCCAGTGACAATTTTTGGTAATCTTCTGCATTGTGTTGCATGGCTCATTCGCTCCATATCCGTTTCGGAAAGGAGGCTTTGCGCAATAGATGCAACACAACAGACCGGAAGAACTGAGAAACGAGGTTGACCACTTGCTGGCGGCGGCCTCGTTTCTCATCGTCAGCGCACGGCGCAAGATCGACCTTGCCGAGCAGATGGAAAGATTGAGCAGGGCGGACAGGCTGGGTGGGGGACGCAATGCCCGCCCTGCTCCGGCGCGCAGCATAAGGGGGGACGGATGCTGAGGCCGTTTTCGACGTTGCGCACGAAGCGCACGAACAATGGATGCGGTCGGCCGGAGTCATTGGGCTGGCTCCGGTCTGACGCGCGCGCTTTGTGCCGCTCGCGCCTCCTTCGACCGGAGGGCCTTCTCCTTCGCGCGGTTGGCGGCGATTTGGGCAAGCCCGGCGAAATCAAGATCGATCCCGCGTGCCGATGCGGCCTCCACGAGAGCGCCCCAGTGCTTGGGCGGAATACTGCAGCGAAGAAGCCAGCTGGAAACCGTCGGGTATTTCTCGCCCGTGATTTCAGCGATCTCGCTGTTCCCACCAAATGCCTGGAAGATGTCTTTCACAAAACGCATAATACCGCTATGCGTTATGCATTCTGCAAAGTCAATGCCTAATGCATAATACAACGCGCTACTGATTAGGTATGACTGATTCCGCAATAGCAGCACGATTGAGAGAAGCCCGCATCAATGCGGGGTACGAAACCGTAATGGAGGCATGCGAAGCATTTGGGTTCAAATATGCCACATATGCAGGCCACGAGAATGGATCGAGGGGAGTCAAAGCCGACTCTCTCAAGCGCTACGCCACGGCGTTTCGGGTGCCAATTGAATGGTTGCTGACGGGTGCGCAGACCGCTTTGAAGCCATCGCATCGGGAAGCTATTACCACCATTCCGATCTACGACATTAGAGCCAGTGCGGGCCCTGGCGCGATGGCTGAAGACGGCGAACCAATTGGATACCAGCCTTATAGGCAACAGGAGCTTGGCAGAATTACGCGAACAGCAGAGGAGAATTTGGCCGTGATTCGTGTTGCTGGTGACAGCATGGAGCCAACGCTAGCAAATGCCGATCAAGTTCTTGTCGATAGATCTATTCGCAAGGTCGGCCGCGACGGCATCTACATTATCGCTTTAGAAGATGATTTGCTTGTGAAGCGGTGCCAAGTCGATCTGCAGACGCGGCATATTATCGTGAAGTCCGACAATTCCGCTTATGAAACAATGACGGTGACCGATGCCGAGCGTATGGAAGTTCTAGGGCGGGTGATTTGGATTGGGAGGGTCTTGGGATGAGGGTTTTACCCCCTGCAGCGCTATTAATATCGCTCAGCTGTTTTCACTTGAGCGCATTTGCCGAACCTGAAGGCTGGCTTTACGGGGAAGAAAGAGAGCACTCTCCAGGCAGTTACTCCACGCACTGGGGGGAGGTAGAGGGTTGGCACCTTTGGCAGATTGAAATCGCATCAGGACGCGTCTGCAACGCGATAAAGTCTGATGACCCTGGCGAAATACCTACCCCTGCGCTCTACGGGATTTTTGATAATCCCGCTCCCTACGTTTCAATATTGAAAGTCAGGTCCAGAACAATTTCCAACGTGTATACCTCTGGCGATCCCTCAGCAGCTAAGGAGTATCGCGCCTCTGGGGCAAGGTTCTTCGAGCAATACAATTTCCGTTCAGCCAACTGGGTAAATTATGACGGCGCAAAAGTTGAATTTCACTTGGCGGGCCAACGCATGTCTTTATTGGGTGCCAAGCCGTTCGATGAAACCTTTGTTATCGATATGACTGGCGCAAGAAAGGCTTCTAATTGGGTGGAGCAATGCATGGCGTCTGAGCCATCTGAAGCCCAATAACCCAAGCTCCCTGACGATTCTGAATTCGCAAATCGCGCAAGGCGAATAGCTTTCACAAAAGCGAATATTATGCGTTTTGCAGAATTATCTGTTGACTACGCATAATGCATAATGCATTGTTTCCTCATCGAAGAGGAAACAAGACATGCTGACCAACACCCCAGACTGCAGGATGGCTGAAGTGCGCGAACGTGAGGCCCGCGATAAAGCGGCGCAGCGTTCCTACGATCATGGCCGCCGCATTGGCCGGGCCATTGAGATGGCGCTCGCCAGCATGGAGCAGGACTTTGATTTCCCCATCATGTGGCGCGAGGTCGAATATCTCGAAGAGAGCTTCACCGAAGCATTTTACGAACGCCTTGCGGAGGCCCTCGAAGGCGAAAGGCTGGACACCTTCCAGTATCACGCCGGACTGCGTGACGGGTCTGCCCGCTTCTCCGCCCTTGAAGACGACGCCAAGCGGGCGCGCGGAGCCGCAGCATGACCAACATCATCGACTACGCCGCCAAGCGCCGCGCCCGTGAGGAGCAGCAGCGTGCCACAAAGGCCCGCACTCAGCTGCGTCTGGTGGCATCTGCCGTGGCCGCCAGCATCTCTGAGGGCCTTCCCGGTGCAGATGAAGCCCGCGCCATTTGTGACCGCGCTCTGGGCGAGGAAAATCACCTCACGGAAGATGCGATATTCGATATTATCAAGGGAGGCTCCAATGTTTGACCTCTTCCACCACACAGCCACCCGCGACCGGATCAATGATCCTGTCACCCGTGCAGCCCACGAGGGTAATGAAGCGGCAGAACGCCTCCGCTGGGCAAAGCAGTCGCTTGAATTCCAGCGCGTCCACCGTGACCAGCTGGAACTGGCCCGAGAGCGTGGTGCTCCGGTCTCTGATGAGGATTTGGAACTCGCCCGATTCTTCCATGCACGGCTGGATGGGCAGTATCGCGCAGCAGTGGCTGCAGAACTTTACGCAATCGATTTGGAAAGGGCCGCGTGATGGCTGACATTGAACTAACATCAGAAATGATCCGTGCCGCGCTTGAGCACAAACGGATGCGGGAGAAAGAGATTGAAGCGGCGATGCGTGACTGCCGCCCCAATGCATATGTCAGCGTCTTCTCGGCGCTCAACCATGATGGTGACATCTACATTCACTCTGATTTCGAAACGAAATTCCGGGCCGATGGCCGACCGGATTGGGGCTCCCGGCACGAAGGCACCGACTTCGACGCCCTCTGCGATCAGGTTCTCGCTGACATTAAGGCCTACAAGGAAGATATGTTCGGCACGGACATCGAGCGTCTGGCTCTAGCCATCATCCGGATCAAGCACACGGATGGCGTCGTCACTGACCGTGCCCTTCGCATGGACGGCTTCACGCAGGAATGCATCACCGCAATCCATGAGCGCGCTGCCCAGCTCGCCAATGAGATGAGCGACGGCAAGCCGTTCGAGGTCGAGTTCACCGGCGCCTGCAATCTGGAGGTCGCGTGATGGCCGTTCACTTTCACCAGATCGCGGAAGCCGAGAGCGAGCTCAACAGCCTCCGGACATCCTACCTTCGCGCCCATGGGTGGAAGGAAACAAGCTCTACGCCGGGATGCTTCTGGCTCTGGCGGCGCGACTTCGCAGATGTCGACCGCGAGCGCCATGCGCGGTGGGAGGAGCGGCACAAAGCGCGCGGCATTCAACCGCCTGTGCCCTTCGGCCTCGTCACGGCTTCCACGGACCTCGCGGTGAAAATGACCGCCGCCGAACTCGATACCAATCCCTATGGCGAAGAGGGGGACGACTGATGGCCTTCGACACAGCAACCCACCCGGCAGACATTGCCCGCACCCTCATCGGCAAGCGCTACGCCAGCAACAAGGCCTTCCTCGAAGGCTACCTGCTCCGGCTCGGCATCCCGATTGAGCGCAGCTCCTTCCTTGAAGAGCACCGGGACCAGGTCGGCGCGTGGACCGTGCGCCTGCAGGCCTACGAGATTTCCGAACTTGGTCACCGCACCGACATTCGCGCGGGCGATCTCTTCCTGCAGCGCAAAGGCGGTGGCAATCCATGGCGCGCCTTCATCGTGACGGAGAGCGTGGAGACACGTCCTGAGTACGCGCGGGGCCGCGTTCACAGCGATGGCACACGCTTCATCGAACTGAAGAACGGCGTCGTCGTGGAGTCCGAATTCGGCCTGCGCAAGCCGGACATGCATACCGGCACCTGCCCCAACATGTTCCGCTTCCCGGTCCAGCAGACAGAGGAGCAGGCGGCATGACACCGGAAGCGTTCTTCACATGGACGGCGATCATCATCATCGGCCTCGCTGGCGGGTACATGACGACCGTCTGGGCGGTGCTGGCCTACCTCTATTCTGAGGAGGGCAATCGAACCGCCGGCGCTGGTCTCTCCCTCGGGGCGGCGATCTTTGCATCGCTTACCATCGGGGCTGTCTGGGGGCTGGTGCAATGACCGACTTCGTCATCGACTTCATGGCCGAGCGCAGAGCCCGCATCGAAGAGACGAACCGCGACGATGCGATCCGCAAGCTTGAAGCGGCTGCAGGCATGGCCGTCACTCACATCGTGGCAGGCCTGCCTGGTGCTTCTGAAGCTCAAGCCATCATGAACCAAGCGTTCGCAGAGAGACTGCCGGAGGAGCTGACTGAAGAGTCGATCCTCCGGCAGATGGAGAATGGACAATGACCACCGCACAGCAACTGAAGTCAAAGCCCGGCGTCGTCGGCGCTACCATCATCTGCAAGACTGGACAGTATTTCGACTTCATCGAACCGAAGCTATCCTCAATCCATATTGAAGATATCGCGCAGGGCCTGTCCCACACCTGCCGCTTCGGTGGCCAGTGCCTGAATTTCTACAGCGTAGCCCAACACTCGGTTCTGGTCAGCGAGATCGTGCCGCCCGGCCTCAAATTCGCGGCGTTGATGCACGATGCAGCTGAGGCCTATATCGGCGATATTGTCGGCCCACTGAAGCAATTGCTGCCCGACTACAAGGTGGTGGAAAAGCGCGTTGAGGAAGCAGTGTGTGCGCGGTTCGGCCTCACGCTGGAGGACATCTCGCACCCGGAAATCAAGCGGGCAGATCTTCGTCTTCTGCGGACTGAGCAGCGCGACCTGACAAGCGGCTCGCAGGACGAGTGGAACGGTCTCAGCAAGTACCCTCCGCTGAAGCAAACCATTGATCCGCTGACGCCTGTCGATGCCGCAACGCTGTTTCTCGTTCGGTATGGGGAACTGCGCCGCCAGTTCTGCATGGCCCGCGACATCAAAATGTACGGGGACATGCACCCATGATCCGCCCCCGCTCAAAACGCGACCGCGAACGCCTCGACTACGAAGGCAGGAAGGCCGTCGCAATGCTTCGCCTCGAAGCCATCCGGCTCACGGTCGCTGGCGAACCCGACCGGGCCAAGGCGAGACGCAAGATGGCCCGCGATCTCCAACGCGCCCTCAACGGGCAGAAGACCGGATTTGATATCGCAGGCGGCCGCAATGAGTGGCTGAAGCAACAGGAAAAGGAGGCAGCCCATGGCTGATGGAAATGAAGACTTCGAGATTGTTCAGCGTGAGGAGGTCCCTGCGCCATCGCCCCGCAAGGATCTGACCGAGTATCTCCCGGAGAACGCGAGCATCGTTGAACGCGCTGTCTTCGCTGGCATGCCACTCGACATGATCGACCGGCTCCGCGCGATGGCGAAGGAAGAACGCCAGGAGAATGCAAAGCTGGCCTTCATGGCGGCGAAGGTCGCAGCAAAGGCAGAAATCCCGCGTGTCCTGAAGAAGCGGAAGAACAGCCACACCAAGTCCAATTATGCAGACCTTGCGGCGATCGATGAGGCTGTCACGCCCGTCATCACAGCTCACGGCTTCACGTTGGATTTTACCGCCGTGCCGAGCGAGCGCGCCAACCACATCGATGTGACGTGCACCACGATCCACAAGGACGGACATTCCGAGTCATTCACCCTGCCCTGGCCACTGGATGGCGAAGGCATGAAGGGCAACTCCAACAAGACGCCGGTTCAGGCAATGAAGTCCACGATCACGTTCGCCCGACGGACGATGAAGATGATGGCCTTCGATATTGCGGATGCTGACGATGACGACGGCAACAACGCAAAGCCACAGACCGAACCGCTTGTCGGCCCAGAGGAAATGACCGTCCTCGACGACCTGCTGAAGCAAACCAAATCCGACCGGAAGGCGTTCTTCGCCTACGCCAAAGTCGAAGGAATGTCCGAAATCTGGATGAAGAATTTCCCCCACCTCAAGACGGTGCTGGAGCGCAAGCTCGCGGACCAAAAGAAGGAAACAGAACAATGATCGAACAAGGAACTCCGGAGTGGTTCGCACAGCGCTGTGGCAAGGCCACCGCCAGCCGGATCGCCGACATCATCGCCAGGACGAAAAGCGGCCCCGCTGCAAGCCGGAAGAACTACGCTGCCCAGCTTGTCTGTGAACGCCTGACCGGGACGGTCGAAGAGACCTTCACCAGCAAGGAAATGCTCTGGGGCACCGAAAAGGAACCTGAAGCGCGCGGCGCCTATGCCTTCCTTACGGGCCGCGATGTCTTGGCCGCTGGATTCGTAGACCATCCGACCATCGCCATGGCGGGCGCCAGCCCTGACGGTTACGTCGGAGAAGAAGGGCTGATCGAGATCAAGTGCCCGAACACGGCCACGCATATCGAGACGCTGCGCGGCGCTGCCATCAAGGGCAACTACGAGACGCAGATGCAATGGCAGATGGCCTGTACCGGTCGCCAATGGTGCGACTTCGTCTCCTATGATCCTCGCCTGCCGCCTCACCTGGCGCTGTTCGTCAAGCGCGTCCCGCGTGACCAGCGCGTCATCATCGAACTCGAAACAGAGGTGGCCGCCTTCCTCCGTGAAGTAACCGACACGGTCGCAGACCTCGAAGGAGTAGCCGCATGACCGAAGCAGCAACCATCGGGCACAACTCTGCCGCCGTCGGCGAAATGCTCGCCGAGAACCCGAACCTTCTCTTCACTGAGACCGGCATGCTCGAAAGCCTGCTGGATGAAGTGAAGGCTGAGATCGCCGCGCTCACTCCCGACGTTTCCACCGAGACCGGACGCAAGGCCATTGCGTCCCTCGCCTACTCCATCGCGCGCCGGAAGACGCCGCTGGATGACGCTGGCAAGGCGCTTAACGAAGATCACCGGAAGGCAATCAACGAAGTCGATGCCATCCGGCGCAAGATGCGGGACGAACTGGACGCCTTGAAGATCAAAGCCCGCAAACCGCTCACGGAGTGGGAAGAGGCTGAAGACGCTCGCAAGGCGACCGTCACCAACACCCGCCTTCTGTTTGCTGCAGCCATGACCTTCCGGGGTGAGATCGCCGACGTCGAGGCGAAGCGCCAGGACGTGATCGGTGCCAACCTGTCCGCGGACACCTTCGGCGACATGCTGGAGACCGCGCTGTCGGAGCAGTCCGCGGCTATCGAGGCACTGGATTCCGAGATCGCACGTCTCAAGCAGGAACAGGCTGACCGTGAAGAACTGGATCGGCTTCGCGCCGAGAAGGCTGCGGCTGAACAGGCGGCAGCTGACGCCGAACGTAAGCGCCGGGAAGAGGAAGCCGAACAAGCCCGTATCGACGCGGCCGCCCAGGAAGCAGCGCAGCGCGCCGCTGACGAAGCAGAACGCAAGGCGCAGGCAGAGATCGACGCCGCCAACAAGGCAGCAGCTGAGGCTCAGGCCGAGCTGGACCGTCAGGCAAAGCAGAAGGCGGACGATGAGCGCGCCGCCGCCGAACGAGAGGCTGACATTGCCCACCGATCCTCTGTGATGCGGTCAGCAAAGGAAGCCCTCATGGAAACGGCGGGCATTTCCGAGACCGCAGCCAAGAAGGCTGTCCTCGCCATCGCCAGTGGATCAATCCCGAACGTAACGCTGAGGTTCTGATGTCTTTCGTGAACAAGGTCATATTGCTTGGGCGGGTCGGAAAAGATCCTGAAGTCCGCCAGTTCCCAAATGGAGGCCAGGTCGCGAACTTCTCCATCGCCACATCTGAGACATGGCGTGACAAGAGTTCGGGCGAACGCAAAGAGCGCACCGAATGGCACAACGTCTCCGTCATGAGCGAAGGCCTTGTCCGCGTCGTGCAGAGCTACGTGAAGAAGGGCTCCAAGCTCTACGTTGAAGGCAAGCTTCAGACCCGCAAGTGGCAGGACCGGGAGGGCAATGATCGGTACACGACCGAGGTTGTCCTGCAGGGCTTCAATGCCAGCCTGGTGCTGCTGGATGGGAAGCCATCCGGAGAGCGTGACAGCGGCGGACAGCAGGAGTCGTTCGATCAGGACATTGGGGACTCGATTCCGTTTTAGAGGATATGAACCATGGCCACTGAAATCCATCTCACCCGTACATTGGACGGACGCCTGATCGCCGCCGACGCGGAGTCGCAGGAAGCCATCTGGGAGCTACCACTGAACCGCGCGATCAAGGCGGTTGTCAGCCTTCCCCGCAACTACAAACGGCTCAAATGGTGGTGGAAGCTGTGCGAGGTCGTGAGCGAGAACTCGGAGCACTACCCGTCGCGGGAATCCGTCTCCGACATGCTCAAGCTAAAGACCGGGCATTTCACGACGATTGTCGTTCCCGGAAAGCGGCCCGGCGAGTGGGTGACGCAATACGTGCCGAAGTCGATCTCGTTCGGAAAGCTGGATGAACCGGCCTTCAGTCAGCTCTGCAACAAGGCCGTGGATATATGCGCGCGGTTCGTCCTCGGCTGCGAGAGCCAGGAACTTGACGACGCCGTGAGCGCATTTTTTGAAGGAAAGAAAGCAGCATGACCACCATGAAAGAATTCGACACACTGATCGTAGGCTCTGCCTCGTGCGGAATAGGCTTGAAGCAAGGCATGTCCTACAGTGACATGGGAGCCGTTGCGGAATGGGTTCTGGGCCACCCGGTCTGGACGCATGAACTCGCGGACAAGGCCCTGTGGCATCGCATGACCGAGGCGATCCGCGCGCACCTGCCGGACATGCCGGGGCGCTTTGAGGACGGTGAAAAGCCTGACTGGAAAGCCATTGGCGCCGCCCTGATCGAACGCTACGGCGAGACCGTCAGTCTCCCACGCGGCCAGCAGGAGCGCACCGAAGGCCCAATGGAGAGCCTTCAGCGCATCGCCCCAGGTAAGCCGGTGATCGGCGTGGTGGTGCCGGAATGACCGACACAGATCAAGCCACCATGGACGCTCTCTATGAGAGAGCCGTCTCCACCGTCCTGAAATCCGGCCGCGCGAGCGTCAGTTACCTGCAGCGTGAGCTGACGCTTGGCTACAACAAGGCCTACGACCTTATCGAGCGGATGGAGAAGTCCGGCCTCGTATCGGCGCCGAACCACGCGGGAAAGCGCGAGGTCCTGCAGCAGAGCGAGGATGGTGATGAGCCCACCCTCCCCGGCACCGGGCACAATAGCCACGCGCCTGACCGTGCCCCTGAATTAGCTGGGGCACTTGGACAGCCCGGGCGCGAAAGGCTCCGCCAGACCGTCGCCAAGATCGAACGCCTCGAAGAGGAGAAGAAGGAAGTCGCTGAGGCGATCAAGGAAGTCTACGCAGAGGCCAAGGCCTTGGGATTCGACACAAAAGCCCTCCGCGCCGTCATCCGCCTCCGGAAGATCGATAAGGCCGACCGGGAAGAGCAGGAACTGATGCTCGATACGTATCTGCTGGCATTGGGGGAAATCTGATGACCGAGATGAAGGAATTCGATACACTGATCGTTGGCTCTGCCTCGTCCGGTGTGGCCCTTAAGCAAGGCATGTCCTACGGCGACATGGGCGAGATTACCGAATGGGTTCTGGGCCATCCTGTCTGGACGCATGAACTCGCGGACAAGGCCTTGTGGACTCGTATGTCGGAAGCGATCCGCGCACACTTGCCGGACATGCCAGCGCCTCATGAGGACGGTGAAGGTCCAGACTGGCAGGCTGTCGGCGCCGCCCTGATCGAACGCTACGGCGAGACCGTCAGTCTCCCACGCGGCCAGCAGGAGCGCACCGAAGGCCCAATGGAAAGCATTCAGCGCATCTTCCCAGGTAAGCCGGTTATCGGCGTGGTGGTGACGGAATGACGGCCTACACCCCTTGCAATATGTGCCCCATGAACCCGTGCGAGCGCAAACGTGCTGTGCAGGAACGGCTCAGCGGCGCCCCGATCAGCTCGGCCAGAATCCGCTGCGCCGACTATCGAAACCTCTTCAAGCCCGGACAGCGCGTCTCCGTCTATCTCAAGGCTGCAGGCGACAAAGACGACGGTTACCAACCATCTGATGTCGATGGCGTCATGGGAACTGTCATCGGCAGGCGTGACCGGAAGTGGCTGGTCTACATTGATCATGACGAACAGCAAAACCTGCGGCTTCTGAATGAGTCCGGGGTCGTAAAACTGTGGCCATCCGCGATCACTGCGGATGATGACGGGGCCGATCCTGTTGAGAAGCTGAAGCCTCTCGCGATTCACGAAATTGGAGACCCGTGCCCTCAGCCCGATGGCTTTGATGCCGGGGATTACGTGCGCTCACACTGGCTCAAAGGCACCGCCTTCGACGTCCATGAAGAGCGTGAACAAGGGAGGGCTGGGTGATGGCCGATCAAATGAAAGAGGATCAAGCCCGCATGATCCGAGAGGCAATAGATCCGGAAGGGGAAAGGCAACACCAAGCGTTTTCCAAGCGTTTTCGGAGCCTGATGTCTGAGCCGACCATTCGCGGATACAGCCCAAAAGCACCAGAACCTGACCTTACAGAGGTAGAGGCACAGAATCTATTCACTTGGTCAGACGGATCGCCGGAATTTGTCCGCGTGGAAACGTGGATTGGAGAGGACAAGGGCATCGGTGCACCGCACCACGTTCGTCTTGTCCTGCCGGACGGCTCGGGCTTCATGCTCTCCAAGCTTGAGATGAAAGAGCTGTGCAAGATGCTGATGGGAGCGGTGAGGTCATGACCGCCCGCACCATCCCCGCCCCCCGCCTCGCCCTCCTCCGCAAGGCCATGAAGCGCCAGCAAACGGAGACCGCCAAGCGCGGCATCCCGGCAGAGCACATTGACGCCGAAGCCCTCCTGATCCTTCAGGGCTACCGCTGCAAGTGCGGGTGCGGTGAGCCTCTGGACCTTGAGAGCCCGTGGGACGCTGAGAACCCGCCGCCCGGATACCCCGTGGTCGCGCATGAATTCTACCGCCGGGGCAAGAACTCTCCGGGGCACGTTCTGGGCAATACCTGGTGGTGGAGACAAGAATGCAATGCCCGCGAGGCCGCGAAGGAAAACGTGGCGCGTGGCCGGGGCAATCGAATGTCTGTCCGGCGTTCTGGTGAGGACGCTGAGGCGCCTTCTCCAAAGCGGCGGAAACCGTCCGGGTACATCAGCCCGCTAAGTAAACAGCATCCCGGCTATCGTAAGCCGAAGTTTGGAAGGAAGTGAAATGACCCCCGAACAACTGGAAGAGATCGAAGCACGGGCGAGGGCGGTTACGAGCGATTGGAGGCTGCAGCGCAGAGACGGCGCGCCGTCTGGTGACTCGTTTAATCTTGGCTGGGATTGGGTCGATGACGAAAAGTGCCCGCCTGAGCCAATGCGCGGAATTTTTGCTTTGGAGTCGGATGCTATGTTTGTGCAAAGCGCTAAAGCCGATGTCCTCGCCCTCACCGCAGCTCTACGCCAAGCGTGGGAGGAGAATGAGCGGCTGAGGGAGGCTTTGGAATGGGCTTTGGACAATGCCGGAACAGACCATCCGCATTACCCATATCGAGAGGATGACAAGTGGACGTATCCGTACCTAATTAGCGGAACGCCATTAGGCGGCGGGGTAGGCAATGCACTCTTCGACACAGCAGCAGGTGCGGTACGCGCCGCCCTCAAGGAGCCCACCCATGACCAAGACTGAAACTCTCCTTGCCGCCCTGCTGAGGGCACTCGCTGAGAAGGAGAAGATGGATGGTTGAGCGCGCATTAGACCGGAATATCAATCCTATATCTATACAGCCAACGCCACCTTTCGGGTCCCCTGCCTACTTCCGACGGTCGGCCATGTGGTGGTGGTACCATGCTAAAAGGTCCGCATCCCCAAGTCGATGCTTGGACTATGCCCGCAGTCAGCTTCGCTTAGCAAAATGGCTGGAGGCAAATCCCAAGGCTCGCCCCCTTAGCAGCGAGACGCATTGGCAAATGTTTCAAAGACTATCTCAAGAGGTATCCATATGAACACCCCCGAACAGATGCGCCAGCGTATTGCTGAGCTGGAGGAAGGGCTTAACAATATCTCGCGGTTCACGCCAGAAATGGCCGAAAATCTTGCCTATTGGATTGACACGAAGTCGCCGCACAATGGCGTCCAAGAAGGTCTACACCGCCTGGCTGGAAACCTTCGCCGCGCCGCCTCCCTCCTCACCGCTGCCCCGCCAGCCAGTGAGCCGGACGCGGACGTGGTGGAGCGGGTGGCGAAAGCGATGTACGTCGCTCGCGTTGGCACATCACAGAACTGCTATGAGTTCGATGATCTTAACAGCGAAGGGCAGCATCACATCTACGATGGCCTGATGCTTGAAGCCCGCGCCGCCCTCTCCGCCATGCGCCCGGCCATCGATTGGGAGAAGATCGCGGAGATCAGGCGGGCTTACGACGCATGGAGGGCTGCGGATACGCGCTGCGCATTGCTAGCAGATCCTGAAGACGAGGGATCACCAAGCGAGCGTCAGGAGGCCGCCGAAGAGGCTGCTTGGGCTTGGGATCAGGCGGCATCTAAGTTGATGTTGAACGCAGACGCCCTGCTGGCCATGATCGGAGGCGGGGATGAGTAAGGCAATTTCAGTTCGGCAGCCGTGGGCATGGGCGCTAATCCATGGCGGAAAGGATGTCGAGAATCGAAACAAAGCCCCCATCGGCACAAGCTCACTTATTGGTCGGCGCATCCAGATCCACGCGGCAAAAGGTATGACCCGCCACGAGTACGAGTCGGCGCGGGAGCACATGGCCAAGCTAGGGGTCGAATGTCCGCACCCATCTGAATTGTTGCGTGGCGGACTAATCGGATCAGTTAGGCTAGTCGAGGTTGTCAGCGAGCGCCCTAGCCGTTGGTTTTTTGGGCCGCGCGGTCTGGTAGTAGATGCACCAGAATCCTGTGAGCCCATCGCAGGGCCGGGACAGCTTGGCTGGTTTAACTTCTCACCACGCGGAGACTTCGACCCACCTAAGCCGTGGATGGTTCACTGGCCCGACACAGGGTTCCCGAGACGCAAGATCAACGAACCGGATCAACTGTCATTGTACGCCAACGGAGGCCCTGATGCTGAGTGAGAAAGCGCTGGAGGCCGTCTTCAATCGCGTCATGTCCGCGTCCGGAATGCCGGACAATGACGACATCAACTACGACCGCTGGTTTCTGGAAGCTGCCCTCACCGCCATAGCGGAAGAAGGCTATGTGATCGAACAGGGGTGGAGGCCGATTGAAACGGCGCCGAAAGATGGAACGCAATTTATTGCCTACATTCAGCATAACGTCGGCACAGCTACCCGCATTGCGATTGCGTGGGCGCCTGCTCATCCAGAGTGGCGCTATTCATGGTGGATGGTACCAAGCAACGTAAGCTGTCCGATTGTCGAGACGCATGAGGACGTGTCGGATAGCTGGCTGATTACCCACTGGCGCCCGCTTCCAGGGCCTCCCGCCATAATCTCCAAAGCAGAACAGGGAGATGGGTGATGCAGGACGAATACGACGACTATTACGACGATCCCTATGAGGACGACGAGAACTTTGTCGTCTGTGACGAGTGCAACGGTGATGGGGAGGTGAATTGTTACTGCGCTGGCGATTTCTGCTGCTGCCCTAACGGCGGTGAAAAGCCCTGCCCTGTCTGTGGCGGCGAGTTCGGTACCGAGGGATACATCACCAAGGAGCACGCGGAAAGGCGCGCAGCAGCTCATCGGGAGATGATGGCGAGGCTCTGGGGGAATCCCACCCCAAAGGACCCCGGATGAGCCCATGAACCGCCCCGCCCCCATCCTCGTCAATCTTGAAGACGCGCGCCACATGCTGGCGGGCAAGGACCCGCGTGAGTTCGGCATTCCTCCGGTAACCGGGGCTGGCCGGGGCATGGTCTTCCATGTCGATGCCATCCGGCGCAGGCTTGACGAACTGGCGGGGATTGCCCCCACTGCCTCCCCTGCAGGTGGGGAGAATGATAATGACGAAGACGCCGACTTCGCGGAGATCGACCGGGCGCTTGGAATTTCCGGGAATGCATAAGGTCTGGTCTACCCGCGCGCAGACGCTCTATCTCTACGCCTACAAGGGCCGGGGGGCGCCCCAGGTCGGTAAGATCGAGGGCTGCGCGACAAAGGCCGAAGCGCTGGCCCGGCTGGAAGACCCCGCCGTGGCCGGTCGCATTGCCGGGCAGCTCGCGCTTTACACGACCTCCCGCCCCGCCCCCGGCTTCATTGCGGCGCTCATAGCCGACTACAAGGCCCGCCACCTCCCCACCCTGAGGGAGAGCACGCAATCGCTCTACAGGAGCCATCTGGACGAGATACAGCGTGTCTTCGGCACCACATCGATCGCCGCCATCCAGAAGACGGGCGCGCGCTCACGCATCAAGGCGTGGCACCAATCCATGGCGAAGACCCCGAACAAGGCGGACAAGCACCTGACCACGCTCATGAGCCTGTTCCGGTTCGGCGTCGATCATGAGGAGATGCAGACCAATCCGGCCACCGGAATCCCCCGGCTGTCCCGCATCGGCTCGCGGGCGGACGTCACATGGCCATCCGAGACCTATGAGGCCGCGCGAAAGGCCCTGTCGCCATCGAGCGAGCGCGTCCTTCGCCTGCTATGGCTGACGGGGCTACGGCCCTCGGACGCCGCTGAGCTGCGGTGGAACGAGATCCTGTGGGACAAGGGCTACATTCGCCGGCGCACGAACAAGAGTGTGAAGGCGGACCCAACGAAACGCGTGCTCTACGCGCGAATCCCCCTGACGGCTGACTTGCGCGAACTGCTGGCAGAGTGTCCGCGCAAGGCCACGACCGTTCTGACCAGCGAAAAGGGCAAGCCATTCGCGTCAGCCAATTCCATGGGCAATGCGATCATGGTCAAGCTCCGGGAAAAGGGCGTCGTGCCGGAGGGGCTGCACCTCTATGACATCCGGGGCACGCGCGCGACCCAGCACTATCTGGACGGGCTCACGGATATTGAGGTGGAGCGCCGCATGGGCTGGGCGCCGGGACAGGGGGCGAAAATGCGCCCGGTCTATGTGAACGATGATCTGCTGGCTGAGATGGAAGCGCGCAACCTCGCCTGAACTGTTTTTCCTCAGTTCCGGCCCATCCCGTTTTCATTGGAGTTTTTCGGAAGCTGTTTTTCCAGCCGAGCCTTGATTCCATTCGGATCGTTTTGGCTTGGAAGGCTGCTGCACTACCATTGTGCTATACCCGCATCAGGCCATGTCGGCGGGCGGGGCGCGGGTGGTGGAGGGAGCTGGATTCGAACCAGCGTACGCTAGGCGGCCAGATTTACAGTCTGGTGGATTTAACCACTCTCCCATCCCTCCACGGGACCCGCGACCACACGCCGTTTGACGCCGTCGCGCCGGGGCTTCACATAGGCGCTGACACGCCGCTGATCCACACCGGAAGCGGCCTTATAGGGAAACCCGAAATGGCGCGCAACCATTCTAAACGGCGAAAAGCACACGACAGTGCAGATAGTGGCCCCCGCCGACATTCCGGCAAGCCATCCCGCCCACACCCACGGGGCGGATCGCACCGTCATTCCGAGCCGGAAGACGGCCCGGTCTGGCTGTGGGGCACACATGCCGTCGCCGCGGCGCTGGCCAACCCGGCCCGCACCTGTCACGAGCTGCTGGCGACCGAAAATGCCGCAAGCCGCCTGCCCCAGGGCGCGATTGCGCCGACGCTGGTGACGGCAAAGGAGATTGACCACAGGGTGCCGGATGGTGCGGTGCATCAGGGCGTGGCGCTGAAAGTGGACCCGCTGGAGCCGCTGGCGCTGGAAGACCTGATCGATTCGGGCGTCAGCCATATTGCCGTGCTGGATCAGGTGTCAGACCCGCACAATCTGGGCGCCATCTATCGCTCTGCCGCCGCGTTCGGCTTTGGCGGGCTGGTGCTGCAGACCCGCAATGCCCCGCCGATCACCGGAATTGTCGCCAAGACCGCCGTGGGCGCAATCGAGACGGTGAAGGAAGCACGTGTTGTGAACATTGCCCGCGCGCTGGAGCAGCTGGGAGAGGCCGGATACCATACAGTCGGCCTGGCCGGCGAAGGCAAGCGCCTGATCGCGGACGCCGTGGACGGGGCGCAGAAACTGGTCATCGTGCTGGGCGCGGAAGGCCCGGGCATCCGCCCCGCCGTGGCCAAGGCCTGTGCAGAGCTGGCACGCATTCCGATTGCCCCACAAATGGAAAGCCTGAATGTTTCCAATGCAGCCGCCGTCGCTTTCTATGAGAGCAGCCGTAAGCGATTCCCACAGTGACAAAGCTCTGCTAGGGATTAACCCTAATGCTGTGGGGCATCACTGACGGAGCATTCGGACCGACATGCTGAGACTGATTTCCATTCTTCTGCTGCTGTGCGGCCTGGGCGCCGCTGGCTATGCCGGGTCTGTTCTTCTGGAACAGTATGCGCCCCATGATGAGGTCATGACCGCCAATCCTGTGGAAGAGGCCGAAACCGAAGAAGCCTTCGACATGGCCGAAACCGAAGCCCTGCCGCCGATCACCGAAGATGACGTGATCGCTGCAGAGCCCGCCCCTGCGCCGCGCGCGGCCCGGTCGATCCGCCCGGAAGACATGGAAAGCGAAATGGCCGATAGCGAATTGGCAGAAATTCGCCCGGAATCCGCCGAGATACTGGAGGGCTTTGATGCACCGCTGGCCCAAAGCCGCTCCGCCAATGTGCAGCCCTCTGTCTCAAAAGATTTCATCGAGAGCCTGAAGACCGTTCCGGTGGCGCATGAGACGCCCAGCACGGCAGAATACAAGCGCGCCTTCGATGTGACGCTGGCGATTGATTCGACCGGCGATGACAGCGCCGCAGACGCCCTGCCCGGACGCGGAAACATCATCGAAGGCGAAGCGAAAGTGTCTGACCGCGTGGAAGCGCGTCTCAGCGGCGCGAATTTCGAGATCGTGCCGATGTCTCCGGACGTGCAGTCCCTGTCACCGCTGACAGAGAATGTCTGGCGCTGGTCTGTCACCCCGCTGTCTGCGGGCAGTCATGATCTGGTGTTCGAGATCTATGCGATTGATGAGGACACGGTGACGCCGCTGCGCACTTTCCGCGATACGGTGACGGTGCAGGTCTCCGGCCTGAACCGCGCGATTGCCTTTGCAGACCAGGCGAACCCGCTCTTCGTGCTGCTGGGCGGTCTCGGCTCAGCCATTGCGGGCCTGATCGGCGTGATTCGGTTCTTCGGACGCAAATAGGCGGCAGCAATTCGCCGGGCCGGAACGGATAATGGGGAAAATCACGCCCTGTTCGGGCCAGCCCCTTTGACTTTACGGAAATTTCCGTCTTTCTGGCGCTATGACAACGTTATCTTCCAAGCTTTCGCTCGAAACTGCGCAGGATTATCTGCGCGAACAAGCCGCCCGGATCGATGTCGACCCGATGACCAATTCGGTCTTCGCGCTGGCCCAGACCCTGTTCCGCCAGATTGAGGCGGGCGAGGCCAAACTCTCCGATCTCTCGAAACTGGCCGATGAGGTGCATCTGGACCTGATCGAGGAACGCGCCGACCGGTTCCGCGCGCAGCATTCCGGCGGCAAGGCCAAGACGGCGCAGGAAGACCTGATCGCCGATCTGGAGGCGCTGGCCGCCAAGGGGCTGGACGCCTTCCGCAGCGCGGTGGAACAGCCAACCGGCGGCATCGTGTTCACCGGCCACCCGACCTTTGCCCTGTCGCGGCCCTTGCGCGATGCGCTGGCCGACCATGTGGTGAGCGCCACCAAGACGAGCCGCACCACTCTGATGCGCCAGATCCGCACCGACTCGCGTGACTGGAACCAGGCGATCAGCCTGAAGGGCGAGCATGACGAAGTGCAGGCCGCCATCGCCCATGCCGCAACCGCGCAGCTGGCCTATGCCGAGGCCGTGATTGCCGTCGCGCGCAAGGCGTTCCCGGATGCGTGGCGCAGCCTGCACATCTATCTGCCGACGCTGGCCAGCTGGGTGGGCTATGATCTGGACGGGCGGACCGACATTCACTGGTCACAATCGCTGACCTTCCGCCTGGCGGAAAAGGCCAGCCAGCTTGGCCGCTATGCCGAGCAGCTGGAGGCGATGAGCGGCAGTCAGAAGATCGGCCCGCTGGCCAAGCTGACCCAGCGCCTGAAGGCGGCGGCGGATGAAACCGCCAAACATGCCAATCTGTTTGCGGAAGACCTGACCGATCCGGACAATCTGGTGCCAGCGGCCAATGCGCTGACAGCGCATTCCAGCCGCGCCCTGCTAGACGCCGCAGACATTGTGTCCGTTCTGGATGACGTGATCCCGAAAGCCGATGACCAGATGGCCACCGGCTTGATGGCCCTTCGCGCGCAGGTCGAGGCACTGCAGCTGGGCACGGCGCGCATCCATCTGCGCGTCAACGCGGCGCAGGTCCGTACCGTGATCAATCGCGATCTGGGCCTGCAGACAGAAGACCGGGAGCTTGGCCGCCTGGCGCTGGCCGAACTGGCGCAGAAGGCGCGCAAGTCAAAGCCCGTGCCGGTGAACTTTGCAGACCTGTTCCTGGAACAATCCACCGCCCGCCGCCAGTTCATGATGTGCGCGCAGATCCTGAAGCATATCGATGCGGGCTCTGTCATCCGCTTCCTGATTGCCGAGAGCGAGAACCCCGCAACCGTGATGGGCGCGCTTTATCTGGCCCGGCAATATGGCGTTGATAACAAGCTGGACATCTCCCCGCTGTTCGAAACGCCGGAAGCGCTGGAGACCGGGGGCCGCTTCATTGAGCGTCTTCTGGAAGAGCCGGAATTCCTGGAATATGTGAAGCAGCGCGGCTATCTTTCCATCCAGCTTGGTTTCTCCGATGCCGGACGGTTTATCGGACAGGTCGCCGCCGACATGGCGATTGAGCGCATCCACAATCTGATCGCGCGCGCGCTGGCCGCCAAGGGCGCAGATGTGGATTTGCTGATCTTCAACACGCATGGCGAGAGCATGGGCCGCGGCGCCTGGCCCGGCACGTTCGAGCAGCGCTTTGACCATTTGCTGACGCCCTGGACGCGCGCCGGGGCCCGCGCACGCGGCCTGCAGCTGCGCCATGAGGTGAGCTTTCAGGGCGGCGACGGCTTCCTGCATTTTGCAAATCCGGCGCTGGCCGAGGCGACCATGTCGGCCTGGTGCCGTCACACATTGTCAGACCCCGGCGATACGAGTCAGGACCCGTTCTATACGCGCACAGACCTTGTCTGGGACTTTTACCGATCCCTGCGCAACTGGCATGAAAACCTGTTCGACAATGCCGATTATGGCCGTCTGCTGGGCGCGTTCTCCAGCGCGCTGACCGTGAAGGCGGGCTCTCGCCCGAAACGCCGTGCGGCGGGCCCGGTCGGCCCGCGCAGCCTGCGCGCGATTTCCCACAATGCGACGCTGCAGCAGCTGGGCATTCCGGTGAACACCGCCGCGGGCATCGGTTCTTCCCTTCAGCGCGAGATGGAGCGCCTGGTGGAGCTGATCAATGCCAGCCCGCGGATGCGGGGGCTGATCCTGCTGGCGCTGAATGCGCGTGTACTGACCAGCCTGCCCGCCCTGCGCGCCTATGCCGGGGTGTATGATCCCAGCGTCTGGATCGCCCATGCCAAACTGGCCGAGAGCGACAAGGCAAGCGCCTATCGCGGCGTCTATTACACGCTGCGCAATACCGAAACCGCGCATTCCATGAACCAGATTGCCAATTATCTGACGGTGGACCTTGGCAAGTTCGACCGTCTGATTGCGCAACTGAATGATGCCCCCTCAATTGAGGAACGCCATGAAGGCCGCCTGGACATTCATGTTCTGCATGCGGCGCGTCAGGCCCTGATCATGAAGGCATTCGCGATTGTCGGCGGTCTGCCCCGCCTGTCGGAACGCCATGATGCCAGCACGCGGGATCTGGTGGAGATGGTGGCCGAGCTGCGCATCCGCGAGGCGGTGGAATTGCTGTGCGAGATCTTCCCGCGCTCCCGCGACCAGGACACACCGCTGAAGGCGCTGACCGAACCGGGCAGCGAGGCGCGCGTCGCAAGCTATGGCTATGACCGTATCCACAGGGACATCATCACGCCGCTGGACGAGATTGACCGCACCCTGCACGGCATCAGCCTGGCCATCGCCCACGCCTATGGCGCCTTCGGCTAAGCGGGCGCGACGTCAGGGCTTCATCTGGCGTTCATTTTTCTTATCATAGGTAAAGCCCGGGAATCATGCGTGATTTCCGGACTTTGGCCGGGCTGTGAGTGTCTGGCTCCATGCAAGAACCGATCAGCATGGCATAAAAGGGGGGGATAGAGATGCCGATGCCACAGGCGCAAGCACTCATCAAATTCACACAGAAAGGCAAAAGCCTGCCAGGCCTTTGCCCTGACCTCCTGCTTTCTGGTCTTTATCTAAAATGCCCAAAGCATGACAGGACTTACCCATGAATCTGACCAAACACCTCGCCCGTCTCGGCACCGCCAGCCTTTTTCTGGCCATGACCGCCTCGCCCGCGCTGGCTGAAACACAAGACGCCCCCGCAGAAGCCCGTTTGAACGCGGTGAACGCGGCCTTGCTTTACCATCAGGTGTCTGGTGAACCAGCCCCGGTCGCCAACATGATGGCCAAGCCGCTGAACATGCGGTTCGACAATGAGTTCGAACGCCGCCGTTTTACGAAAGAGAACTTCCCGGCCTTTCAGAAGATGGCAGAAGAGGTGATGGCGCAGCCAGCCTATTACACCAAGTTTTCCGTGCGCCTCGGCGATTATGATTTCACCAATGAACGCTTTCCGATCAACGGAATTTACAGCGGGTCCATGTACTTCAACTATGATGCCGACAAGGCCGGTTCAGAAGGCATGGACTACGCCGTACGCATTGTGAACACCGATGAAATCAAATTCCTCGACATGGCCCCGGATGATGCCGAAGCGCTGTTGAACAGACTGGGCGGCAACAAGATCAGCGCCCAGATGTGGATGGTGCCTGTCACCCCCGTTTCTGCAGGCTGGATCAAGATGAAGAACCGCTATTACCGGACCGTGCAAATGAAGGCGACGGTGCTGAAGCTGTTCGACACCAATGGCGAGTTGATTGCGAAAAACGAAAGCAAGACCCCCAATCTGAAGAACAAGGCCAAGCCGGTGAAGGACAACCCCATCAGCGAACCAACATTCTCCAACCCCTGGACCGCGGAAGATGCGCCAACGGCCATTCTGGATCACTACCAATGGTACATTCAGAAGAAATACCAGGTGGCCGATAATGGCTCCAGCGGAGATGCCTTCCAGAACGCTGTGGACATGCGCGGCGCGGCAGCCGAGGGATGCACCGCCACTTTCGGCTATTCCGAATGCAAGCGCCTCATGACCGCGCGCCGTCAAATGATGGACCGCTGCACGTCCACCGTTGCCAAGGACCGCGTGCGGGAATGCTATATGATCGATGATCTTCCGTACACGACAGAGGAAGCCGATTCCTATTCCAACCGCACGTCTGACTGATCAGGCGCATCTGAAGAAAGCAACACCGCCCCGGTCAGGCTGGGGCGGTGTTCTTTTCATGCAGCATTGAATTTCAGTCGATGCGCGACACACGAGTCGTGCTGCAGATAAGACAATCCAGACGTTCACGCCTCAGGATGAAACTGTCATTGCGGCGGTCCAGCTGCATGCGGAAATGCGAGAGGAAATCCATGCCCAGCACCATGACGGGCTGATCCTGTATTTCCAGATGCGTAAAGAGGGCCGGGTCTGAGACCAGAAGGTCCAGCCGCGTCAGATCCATCTGCCCCAGGGAGAGCGTGGAGACGCGCGCAATACGCACATCATACTCTTCTCCGGTCAGGCCCAGCAATTGCTTGGTCTTTTCCTTGTTGGTGGCGATGTTCGAAAGATCGGCAAAGCGGCTGTTGATATAGGTGATGGATGAGCCCGTATCGATCAGGGCACGGCCTTTCACATTGTTGATCTCGACATCAACATAGAAGAGCCCCGAGATCTCGTGCAGGTCTGTCTTGCAAACACGCCCACTGCGGCGGCCATTCGGGCTGCCATCATACAGGGTCAATCTCTCTTTCCCGAAATCGAAGTCCAGCACATCGGCTTCCAAGACGCTGGCGGGAAGAACATTGAGCACGCCCTCCACGGTGGGGCTGGTATCAAGCGCGGCATTCAGGACGCCCAGATGGACATTCCCGGCCGACAGGCTTTGCAGCTTCAACAGGGGAAAATCTTCCGGGCCGCCGAGGCCAAGCACGGTGATCAGCTGAAATTGCCCGGGGCTGGTCTCGACCGGGCGGAGGCCGACGGCATGGGCCGTCCTGCCCTCGATGAGCGTCAGGGTTGCGGCAGTATCCAGCACGCCAGAAGCTGTCACGCCGTTTTCCAGCGTCAGGTCCACGATCGGACGATCATATTCATCAAGATCAAACGGGATGACGAGGCGCTCTGCCGCCAGTGCCGGAAGGGCAATGGACATCGATATGGCCAGGACCAGCCCGCGCCATAAGCGGCGGGCTTGCCCAGCCCCTGAAGGGGCGACTCCTCCCATGATTGCGCCTTTCTGATCTGCGCTTATATTTCCCATAATATGCCACAAATCACCGCCGCCGCCAAATTTGGCCGCGCCTGTAGCAAAGACAGGCAAACCCTACCCCGACGTCACGACTAGCCCTTACGCTTACGTTCGCGTAAAGCAACGAAAAGCATAAAGTATACGATCAGGGAGAGAAGTTCATGGCCGAGGCCTATATCATCGACGCTGTCCGCACCCCGCGCGGCATTGGCAAAGTTGGCAAGGGTTCGCTTGCGCACCTGCACCCGCAGCATCTGGGCGCAACCGTGCTGAGCGCGATCCGCGACCGCAACAATCTGGACACCGCCACCGTGGATGATGTGATCTGGGGCACGTCCAGCCAGCGCGGCGCGCAAGGTGCTGATATGGGCCGCATGGCCGCGCTCGATGCCGGCTTTGATGTGAAGGCCTCAGGTGTGACGCTGGACCGCTTCTGTGGCTCCGGTATTACGACGGTCTCTCTCGCGGCAGCGCAGATCATGTCCGGCATGGAAGACTGCGTCATCGCAGGCGGCTGTGAGATGATGAGCTACACCGCGGCCACGGCTGACCCGAAGAACCCACCCATGATGGATGCCGGCAACCTTCACCTGCGTGAACTGCACCCGCAATCCCAG
>Ga0070726_10000358_pt1 | contig 60068 bp, 45 predicted proteins | sample tdAd471_FD_67275 | JGI IMG/M metagenome (GOLD analysis project Ga0070726, IMG submission 67275) | Marine sediment microbial communities from the Atlantic coast under amendment with organic carbon and nitrate - tdAd47.1 | ecosystem: Environmental > Aquatic > Marine > Coastal > Sediment | place...
TGGTGGGCGTGGCTGGATTTGAACCAGCGACCTCATCCTTATCAGGGATGCGCTCTAACCAACTGAGCTACACGCCCGCAAAACATCCATTCGGATGCGCATCAAGGCGTGTCGGAGCTTACAGCTAGTTGGTGGAGCTGATCGGGATCGAACCGACGACCTCCTGAATGCAAATCAGGCGCTCTCCCAACTGAGCTACAGCCCCGTACTTATCAGCCGGCCGACGGAAGCTGTTCAAAGTGAACAACCCCGTCGAGCCGGCCTCTAAGAGGCTGGCTGGACGCGCTCGATTCAGCTACGCCGAATCGAGAAAAAAAAGCAAACTCTGTCGCTCCGAGTAAGAGCTGACCGGATTCGACCTGGAAACCAGACTCGCTCACACGATCGATTCGATACTACTGAATCTACCGACGGATTCTGATTCCTAGTTTCTCTTTAAAAGGAGGTGATCCAGCCGCAGGTTCTCCTACGGCTACCTTGTTACGACTTCACCCCAATCATGGATCATACCGTGGGCCGCTGCCTCCCGAAGGTTAGCGCACGGACTTCTAGTACAATCCACTTTCGTGATGTGACGGGCGGTGTGTACAAGGCCCGGGAACGTATTCACGGCGTCATTCTGATACGCCATTACTAGCGATTCCAACTTCATGCAGGCGAGTTGCAGCCTGCAATCCGAACTGAGGCCGGCTTTTAGGGATTAGCTCCACCTCGCGGCTTAGCGACCCGTTGTACCGACCATTGTAGCACGTGTGTAGCCCTGGACATAAAGGCCATGATGACTTGACGTCGTCCCCACCTTCCTCCAGCTTGTCGCTGGCGGTCTCCTGCGAGTTCCATTTTTTGGCAACACAGGACGAGGGTTGCGCTCGTTGCGGGACTTAACCCAACATCTCACGACACGAGCTGACGACAGCCATGCAGCACCTCTATAGCAGTTCCCGAAGGAAAAACTCTATCTCTAGAGCTGTCCACTACAGTTTAAACCCAGGTAAGGTTCTTCGCGTTGCGTCGAATTAAACCACATGCTCCACCGCTTGTGCGGGCCCCCGTCAATTCCTTTGAGTTTCAGCCTTGCGACCGTACTCCCCAGGCGGCGTACTTAACGTGTTAACTCCGGCACAGACCCAGTGAAGAGCCTACACCAAGTACGCATCGTTTAGGGCGTGGACTACCAGGGTATCTAATCCTGTTTGCTCCCCACGCTTTCGAGTCTCAGTGTCAGTCACGATCCAGAGAGCCGTCTTCACCACCGATGTTCCTCCTGATATCTACGCATTTCACCGCTACACCAGGAATTCCACTCTCCCCTCTCGAACTCGAGTCCGACAGTTTCGACCGCACCCTCCCGGTTGAGCCGGGAGATTTCACAATCGACTTGTCGGACCACCTACACTCGCTTTACGCCCAGTAATTCCGAACAACGCTTGGAGCCTATGTATTACCGCGGCTGCTGGCACATAGTTAGCCGCTCCTGCTTCTGCGGGTACCTTCATTATAGTCCCCGCTGAAAGATCTTTACGACCCGAAGGCCTTCATCGATCACGCGGCGTCGCTGGATCAGGGTTTCCCCCATTGTCCAAGATTCCCCACTGCTGCCTCCCGTAGGAGTCTGGCCCGTGTCTCAGTGCCAGTGTGGCCGTGTGCCCTCTCAGGCCGGCTATCGATCGATGCCTTGGTGAGCCATTACCTCACCAACTAGCTAATCGACCGCGGGCCCCTCCTCGAGCGCATAAAGCTTTAGTCCGTAGACCATATGCGGTATTAGCCCCGGTTTCCCAAGGTTATTCCCCACTCGAGGGCAGGTAACCCACGTGTTACTCACCCGTTCGCCACTGTACTCACTTCCCGAAGGAAGCTTTCTCGTTCGACTTGCATGTGTTAGGCGCGCCGCCAGCGTTGATTCTGAGCCGGGATCAAACTCTCGAGTAAAAGTTGTTGTCCTGTTCAGGCCTAAGCCGTCGCAGAACGAACTCGTGAGTGTTGGTCGTCCGGCCGAACTCGGAATGACGAGTTTACGCTTCTTCGCGTCCAACCAAACTGTCAAAAATCGCCGCCGTCTCGGATCGTCCGCTTACGCGTCCCCTCGACGACAAAACCTGTTTCGACCGCGAGCGATCCCGAACTCCAGTTGCCCAGAGCGCACAGATCTCTCTAGCTAAGTCGTGTATGGAAGAATCTTCCGTGGCCGTTAAGCCCGACCTACGTTTGTCTTCTTCCGTTTTTGCGCCGCGTCGTGTTGGACTGGAGAGCGACTCAAGGCCGCAAGTTCCCCAGTGCCTCAACGGCACTTTTCAAACTTTAGCAATCCGGCGGACCGTTTGCAACTCCTAAGAGAAGTTTTTTTGGCTGCCGTTTTGTGTCGCGTCCCGCAGGCCGAGTAGGCCTGCATTTCGACGACTTCGGTCAGTCTAGCACGGCAGGCGTCAGCTTGCCTTCTTGGTCGCCTTCTTTGTGGATTTCTTTTTGCTTGCCTTCTTCTTGGAAGCCTTCTTCTTCGCCGCCTTCTTGCGTCCCCGGACGCCTCCGCCCGCTGCAATGCGGGCCTTTCGAGCCTCCAGCAGCTCCACCGCCTCGTCCACAGTCAGCGATTCAGGATCCTTGCCGCGCGGCAGCGAGGCGTTGACCTCGCCGTCGGTCACGTAGGGACCAAACCGACCCGAAAGCACCTTCAGTTCAATCTCCGACACCGGATGCTTGCCCACCGTCGCCAGTGCGCTCGGCTTGGCCGCTTTCCGGCGCGTCTTGGGCTGCCTCAGGAGCTCTACAGCGACCTCTAGGCCGATTTCCAGGGGAGAGGCGCCGCCTTCTGGAATCGAACGAATCTCGTCGCCCCACTTCACGTAGGGCCCGAAACGCCCGTTGGCGGCCAGCACCGGCTTCTGATCATCGGGGTGGGGCCCGATCTCGCGCGGCAGCGACAGGAGCTTCACAGCGAGCGCCAAATCGATCTGGTCCGGCTTCATCCCCGGCAACAAGGAGGCCATCTTCGGCTTCTCCGCGTCCTTGCCGCCCTCGCCCATCTGGACGTAGGGGCCAAAACGTCCCGATTTGAGGTACACCGGCTCCCCGCTTTCGGGATGCGTGCCGAGCGCCTCGGCAGCCTTCGAGCCGATTTCAATCAGCTCCAGCGCTTTCTCGACCCCGAGCTCGTCCGGCGGCAGGTCGTCGGGCACGCTCACCCGGCTCTCTCCCGAAGACAAGAACGGGCCGTAGCGCCCAATGCGCACCTCGACAGTCTCTCCACCCGGCGCCTCGCCCAACGGAATCCCGCACACCTTACGCGGATCGATCGAGACCTCGCCCTGCTCCACCAGCGCCTGGAGCCCGGCGTGTTCGCCCCCGAAGTAGAAGCGCCGCAGATACTCGTTCCGGTCCGCCTCGCCGCGCGAAATAGCGTCCAAATCGTCCTCTAGGCGTGCCGTAAATTCGTAGTCGAGCAGGTAGGTAAAGTGGTCTTCCAGCAGCGCCACCACCGCCATGGCGGTGAACGTCGGAGCCAGCGCGGTCCCTTTCTTAAAGGCGTAAGACCGCGAGAGAACGAGGTCGACGATGGTCGCCCACGTCGAAGGCCGACCGATTCCGAGCTTCTCCAGCTCTTTGATCAGGCTGCCTTCCGTATACCGAGCCGGCGGCTGCGTCGAACGCTCAACGGCGTCGGCCTCAGCCGTCTTCACCTCTTCAGCCTCAATGAGTTTCGGCAGCACCTTCTCTTTGCCGCCCAGTTCGGCGGACAGGTCCACGACCCCGGCCGTCTGGGCGCCCGCCGTGTAAGCCGCCAAGAATCCTGGAAATTCAACCGTCTTCCCCGAGGACCGGAATCGCGCCCGACCATTCTCGATTGCGACCGAAACGTTCGTTCCACGGGCGTCCGGCATCTGCGAGGCCAGCGTGCGCTGCCAAATCATGCGATAGAGCCGCGCCGCGTCAGGCCCGAGTTGCTTCTCGACCACGGCAACGTCAGTGAATGACTGCCCAGCGGGGCGAATGGCCTCGTGCGCTTCTTGTGCGTTCTTGACCTTGGTCTTGTAAACACGCGGCTCGCCGGGCAGATAATCAGCCCCGAAACGCTGTGTAATCAGGTTTCTAGCGGCATCGAGCGCCTCACTCGACAGCGTAGTCGAGTCGGTCCGCATGTAGGTGATAAAGCCGTTCTCATAGAGCTGCTGCGCGATTCCCATCGTCCGACGCGCCGAGTAGCGCAGCTTCGAGTTGCCGTCTTGCTGCAGCGTCGAGGTCACATAAGGCGGCGCGGGAGAGCGCTTGTAGGGCTTCTCCTCCACCGTCGCCACGCGCGACTGCCCGTTGCGCACTTCTTCGACCAGCTTGGCAGCGCCGTCCGCCTCCAGCACGAACGTCTCAGACCCCTCTTTCAACTTGCCCGTGTCGGGGTCAAAGTCCTTGCCGATCGCGATCCGACGTCCGTCGACGTGCGTCAGCTCGCCTTCAAACGGCGCGTGTCCGGTCCCGTTCTTCTCAAATGTCGCTTTCAACCCCCAGTAGGAGGCCGTGCGGAACGCAATCCGCGCCCTCTCCCGCTCGACCAGCAAGCGCACCGCGACCGATTGCACGCGGCCCGCGCTCAGCCCCCGCGCCATCTTTTTCCACAACAGCGGGCTCACGCGGTAGCCAAAAAGTCGATCGACGATGCGGCGCGTCTCCTGCGCCTCGACCAACGCCATGTCGATCTCACGCGGATTGTCCAGCGCATGCTGGATCGCGTCCTTCGTGATCTCGTGGAACACCAGTCGCTTCACCGGCCCCTTCGGCTTCAGCTCTTCGAGCAAGTGCCAGCTAATGGACTCGCCCTCGCGATCTTCATCCGTTGCGAGGTAGATTTCGCTGGCCGCCTTCACGGACTTCTTGAGCTCGCGCACGCCCTGCTTCTTGGACTCCGGCACCACGTACAGCGGCCAGAAGTTGTCCTCAACGTTGACGCCCGTATCCTTCCACGGCGCCTTCTTGAACTTTTCCGGAACCTCCGATTGCGAGTTCGGCAGGTCGCGAATATGCCCGTTCGACGCGCGCACCTCGTACCCTTCGCCCAGAAATTTTTCGATGGTACGCGCCTTCGTCGGTGACTCAACGATCACCAGCACCGGGCCGTTCGATTCCTTTGCCATAGTTGTTGTTTGCTCAATCGGTCGACGTGTTCGGAGATATCAGTCGTTCCACGTTCGCACGAAGTATTTTCCGGGCATCTGCTTGACGCCGCCGAAGAGTTCCAACTCGCTCAGCGCCGCCAAGACTTCAGCAGCCGGTTCATCCACGCACTCTCTGATAATCGCGTCGATGTGCACCGCTTCGTCAACCCGCAGCACCCGAAAAACTTTTCGGCCCGCCGCACTGATCATATCCATCGAAGCCTGCGATTGCCCATCGGCCCGTTCGCCAAGCCCCGTTTGCTCGTCGCCCGCCGCCATTGCGGCCGCCATTCGCGGACGCAGATTCAGACGTACCTCGAGCGGCAACTCTTCCAGGATGTCCGCGGCTTCCTGCACCAGTTTGGCGCCGTCCTTGATCAATAGATTCGGGCCCCAGCTCGGCTTCGACGTGATCGGACCGGGGATCGCCATCACCTCCCGGTTCTGCTCCATCGCCAACCGAGCGGTGATCAGCGACCCCGAGTACTGCGCCCCCTCGACCACCAGCGTCCCGAGCGACATTCCGCTGATGATTCTGTTGCGCTTCGGAAAGTTTTGCGCGAACGGCGTCTCGCCGAGTCTGAACTGAGAAATGACTAGACCGCGCTTTACGATCTCTCGGTAGATCTTTTCGTTCTCCCTCGGGTAGGGCCGGTCCACTCCCGTCCCAAGCACCGCCACCGTATCGCCGCCGGCCTCCAGCGCGCCGCGATGCGAACAGGCATCAATCCCACGCGCCATCCCGCTCACGTGCGTCACGCCGAGTTCCACCAAATCGCGCGTGAGCCTCTCTGAAACAGCCCGCCCGTATGGAGTCGGTCGCCGCGTCCCAACCACCGCCACCGAAGCCGCCCCCAGCAACTCGGTGCGCCCCAACGCGTAGAGCAAAATCGGAGGATCGTCGATCTCCTTCAGTCTCTCGGGATAGCGCGGGTCCTGGGTCGGAATAATCTCGATGCCGGCCGCCTCTGCTTTGCGCATCTCGACCGCGGCGTCTTCGAAAGCAATGCCGGCCTCAACAGAAGAAACAACCGCTTTGGGAAGACGCGGAACCGCCGCGTGCAACTCGGACGCAGAGGCGTGCAGCACTCGTTCCGGATGACCAAAGATCTGGACGAGTCGGTAGGCGTTCCGGGCTCCAAGCCCCGGAGTCAGGTGCAGGGCAAGCCAGTGAAGCTGCGCTTCCGGGCTCGCCTTGTCGGCTGCCATCTGAGAGTTCTGAGCCTACCACGCCGGGTGAGCGCCTACAGGCAAGTCCGTGACTGGGCCCCACATCGGACGCGCTAGTTCAGCCTCAGCGGCTTCCCGTCCAAGTCCTCGCGCGGCTTCACTCCCAGCAGCGCCAACAACGTCGGCGCAAAATCCTCAATCTCACCGCCCTCAAGTTCCACGCCAGGTTGAATCCCTTTGCCCGTAAACCAAGCCCTCGTCTCGCCTCGGTGGTCCCCTGTGCGCGGTACGCGAGCATTCCTCGCCGGAGCCTCGATCAACCCCACCCGCGGCGAAATGCAGCGGTCGATCTGCCCGACGTCTTGCCGAAAAACGACCAGCAGGTCTGGATTGTCCCGATGATAGTCCGATCCAAACGCCTGCTCGGCCGTCAGCACCCGCTCGACGATCTTCTCTCCGCTGTCCGGATTCTCCAGCGCCAGCAGTTCTGTCCGAATCTCGTCGACCAAAGCATCCCATTCCTCACCGAGAGGAACGCACCCGTTCGGCTCGCGACCTTCTTGATTCAGTCGGATCGCGCCCACCCGATTGTTCGGCAACTGCGCCGCGCGCGTCTTGGAGGACTCCAGCGGAAACACCATGCCGCCCATCGATTCCTGAAACTTCTTGAGCGGCCCCACCTTCGCCACACGCTGCATCCACGGCACCCAACTCTTCGGAGTCCGGTCCTTCAAGCGGTTCTGCAAAGTGCGCAATCGACTCGTGGAAGCGGCGCCTCGGTCCGAGCTCATCCCCAGCCGAGTCAAGATCTCCGGCAGCAGATTGTACCCGCCCACCAGTGGCCCCATCCCGTGACTCGTCACCACCGCCGTCACCTCCGCACCCGCCGCTTCAACGATCTCGGCTAGCGCGTGGTCCACCTCGGCGTAGATGCTGCGGATCGCCTCCCGCAAGGCCTCCGGAGCCTGCGGGTCGTACTGCGGATGATCCGGATCATGGAAGTGCCAGAACTGGTGCCCAGCGCAGTGGTGTTCGCTGTAAGTCACGCTGAACAAGTCCCACGACTCCCGCCCCAGTAGGTCGAGCGCGATCTTCGTCTTGCGTCGCGCCCCGGCCGTCAGGTCTTCCAGCAGTTCCTCAAATCCGGGTCGCGTCTTCGCGTAACCCATATCGCTGCAACGCGCCTGGTAGGGCCCGTGCAGCTGATGGATCTCATCCAAGAGCTCCGGCGGTTCGCTGCCGATCTCAAACGCGCGGTCATGCAGCCCCCACTGCACCAACTGCACTCCGTTCAGCCCTGGACTCCGAAACGCATGGACCGCATCCACCACCGCGACGCGCTTCCCGGCCTCGCTCGCTTGCGACCAGTAGTAGGCGCCCACATCGACCTCCTCGCCCTTCAACCGACGCAGCCGCGCCTCCCCGGTTCGAATCTGGTCATGGCTAAAATAGTGGCCCACTTTCCGAGGCGCAATCCCGGTATTCAACGACGGCCAGACGCTGCCCGGCAGGGTGTCGAGCGGGTTCGCCAAACCGACCGTACTGCCCTCCGCCGCCAGCCGCTGGAGCGTCGGCAGATCCCCCGACGCCATCCAGCGGTTGAGCAACTCGGTGTCGGCGGCGTCCAATCCGAATACAAGGACACGGGTAGGCATAGAGCGTCCAATTTAGCTCAAGACGAGTTTTGACAGAATAGGCCGGCAGCCGACAATGCGTATCGTCCACGTCCTAGCCGGGAGTCCGCACCCGAACGCCGCCAACGGCGTTCGTCGCGGCGTCTATGCTCTGGCGGCCGAACAGGCGAAGCTGGGGGACGACGTCGCCATCGTCTATTTCTCGGATCGCGACAGCGGGACGGCGGGATGCGGAGTCTCGCAACGGCGATTCCCGTCTCCGCGCATCCCCTTCGTTCTGCCCTCCGGCTTCCTGGCCGAGATCACCTCCTGTCGGCCGGACGTACTCCACTTGCACCAGCCCTACTCACCGAGCAACGCCCGGATCGCCGGCTGGGCCCGGCGGCGATCCCTCCCCTACGTCGTCACTCCCCACGGGGCCCTCTCGCCGGGCGAGCTCTCGCAACGCGGATTTCTGAAGCACCCCTACAAGCGCCTCTTTGAACTGCCTATCCTCAACAGCGCCGCCTTCGTGCAGGTCTTGGCCCCCAGCGAGCGCTTGGAGCAGTACGGCGTGACCGCCCCGCTGGTCCAGGCTCCCAACGGCTACAACGCCGCTGAGATACCCGACAAGCTGGATTCAACTCGCCTCGAACAGGCCGTACCCGAAGTCCGAGGCCGCCGAGTCTACCTCTTTCTCGGTAGGCTCGACCCGGCGCAGAAGGGACTAGATATGCTGATCCAAGCCGCCGCCCAATCCGGGCTGCGCAACTCCGCACTCGTCTTGATCGGCCCCGACTGGCGCGGCGGCCGGAAGCGGCTTGAACGCATGGCTCGCGGCGCCTCCAGCAACTTTCCAGTTCGAGTCCTCGACAGCGTCTACGGACAAGCCAAGTACGAACTCATGGCTGGGGCGGACGTCTTCGTGCACCCTTCGCGCTGGGAAGGCATGCCGCAGGCCGTCCTGGAAGCGGCCGCCCTCGGTCTGCCGACCCTGCTGACTCCGGTGGCCGACCCCTGGGGCCGCCTAGCCGAACAAGACGCGGCGTGGACCGTCGAGGCGAACCCAGGATCCATCGCCAAGGGGCTCCAGCGAGCGGGCAACGCCGAAGATGCTCAGCTTCGAGAGATGGGCTCTCGCGCCCGCCAAACAGTCTTTAAGGAGTTCCACTGGCGCCGCGCAGCCGAAGCCCTACGCGAGGGCTACCTCCGGTATGCCCTGGGGCCCGAGAACGTGGCCCCAGAACTCCGTCCGAGTAATCCTCAGTCGGAGTAGTCCCCTGGCCCGATCAACACCAACGCACCGCCTAGCCAAATCAAGAATATCGGCCCCAGCGGAATAAAGCGGGCGTGCCCAGACCGCGCAATCCGCTTCAGACGGGAACTGCGCGCCTCGACCTCAACCCCGCAACCGGAACACGAGAACTGGTACTTCCGCGTCAAAATCGCCCCCACCAGCCACATCACGTGGAAGTACCGATACTCCATCCACGTCTGCACCGGCCAGGCCGCCGAGCAACGACGGCACACGCGCCCGCCCGCGCTCCCCAGCTCCACCGTCTGTCGACCCCATCCAAAAAGCCACACCAGTCGGTCCCTCGCCAGTCACAACAAATAGAAAAACCCGTCGCGCTCCACCACTTCGCGCTCCACCCCGAACAGCTCGCCCAACACGTCCGCCCGCAGCAGCTCCGCCTTCGGACCGTCCTTCCAGACCTTGCCGTTCTTGAGCATCACAATCCGCTCGACCTCCGGCAGGATGTCCGGTAGATGGTGCGTCACCACAATCATTCCAACGCCCGATTGCGCCAGCTTCCGCAGCGCCCTCGTCAGCTCATAAACCGCCCGTGGGTCCAGGCTATTCGTCGGCTCGTCCAGCATCAACGCCAACGGATCGTGCGCCAGCGCGCGCCCAATCAGCACTCGCCGCGACTCCCCCGAAGACATCTCGGCCGTCGTCCGCTCCGCCAAGTGCTCAATCTCCAACTTGGCCAGAATCTCGTCGGCCTTGCGCTCCATCCCCTCCGTCACGTCGTTGTGCGGCCACAGCTCCAACGTCGAGAAGAACCCCGACAAGATCACGTCCCGCCCCTTCGCCGGACGTCGACTCCGCGCCAACAGGTCGTCGGAAACGATTCCCAACATCGGCCGCAACTCAAAGATGTTGTAGAGCCGCTTGCCCAAAATGGCCAGCTCGGAATCTGGGTTGTACAGCGGATGCACCTCGCGGCTGATCGTCTTCATCAGCGTCGACTTTCCGCAACCGTTCGGCCCCAGGATCGCTACGTGCTGACCCTGCGGAATCGACAGCGAAAAGTTATCCAGCGCACGCGTCTCCCCGCGGCACACGGTCACATCACGGCAGGAGATCAGGTCGGGTTTCTCAGTGGACATCGGGACGAACAGCCAGCCTAGCAATACCCGCCCGTGCGATGATGGCCGACGCCATGCGCATCCTTCTTCTCTCGCTTCTCGCCCTACCGCTGCTCGCCGTCGACCCCAACCCCGAAGGCGCGGGCATGGACCCCGACCGCCTCGCCCGTATCCCGACCCGACTCCAAGAATTCGTCAACCAAGGGACCTCCGCCGGGTTCGTATCGCTCGTCGCCCGCCACGGCGAGATCGCCGCCCTCGATGCCGTCGGCTACCAAGACCTCCACAAGAAGACGCCGATGCGCACCGACTCGATCCACCAGGTCATGTCATGCACCAAGCCCATCACCGTCGCGGGCCTCATGGTCTTGGTGGACGAGGGTCGCGTCGCCCTCACCGACCCGGTCGAGAAATACTTGCCCGAGTTCAAGAACCCACGCCTCAATCCATGCGGCCCCGGCGGCGCCGGCTACCACTGCGCCTCCCGTCCACCCAAGCGCCTCGTCCAGATCCGCGACTTGATGACCCACACTTCCGGCATCGCCGCCGAACCTCCCGCCGACTTCCCGCGCTACACCAGCACCCTCGCGGAAGTCGTCGCCGCGGGCGCCCGCGAGCCGATGCTCGCCGACCCCGGAACTCGTTGGAGCTACAACAATCTCGGCATCGCAACCCTCGGCCGCATCATCGAAGTCATCTCCGGCCAGAGCTTTGAGGACTTCATGGCCGAGCGCGTCTTCGAGCCGCTCGACATGCCCGACACCACCTTCTTCCCGCCCGCGGGTAAGATGGATCGCGTCGCCTCCGTCTATAGCTTCACCGACGGCAAACTCGTTCCCTATCAACGCGATCCGCCGCGCGCCCAATGGAAGAACCCGCTCCCGGAAGGCGGTCTCTACAGCACCGCCGTCGACCTCGCACACTTTTACTACATGATCCTCGCCGGCGGTGAATTCGGCCCGGACCGCGTCCTCTCGCAAGCCGCCGTCGACACCATGACCACCGTCCAAACCGGCGACATCCCCGCCGGCTGGGGACCGGGCATCGGCTTCGGCCTCGGCTTCGCGATCGTCAAGGATCCGGTCGCCGCCATGCGCTACACCAGCATCGGCTCCTTTGGTCACGGCGGCGCCTATCGCACCTTCACCTGGGCCGATCCAGAGAAGGACATGATCTCCGTCTTGCTCTTCCAACGCTCCAACGTAGGCGGCGACCTAGCCGACGAAATCAACGCCTTCCTCCAGCTAGCCGCCGCCGCCATCGAGTAGCACTCCGGCCCGCCGCCGCAGTCCGGCGGGGCCTCTTCATCACACGCTTCCCCGCCGGGGCAAACGGCTGGCTAAGGAGCTGCCGCTCGCGTGGCTAACGTCACCCCGCCTTGGGTCGCGGTCGATCCGAGGAACACCTTCAACGAAGTCTCCAGTCCCGGCGCAAAGCCTCCGACCAATCGGATGTTGATCTGCATCAACCCTGCCGTGAAGGTCGGCGCGGCCCCGGCGTAGAGCACTTGCGCGGGAACTCCGCCGACCTCGACGCGCACCGTCTCCAGAGGAACCGGGAACACGGACGTGGCCAGCTGCCCGTCCACGCCTGGCGGGCTCGTCTGTCCTTCGCCACTGATGAAAAAGACGACGATCTCGTCCGCGGCGGCCGGGTTGTCAGGGGAGTTGAGGCTGCCGTCTTGGTTGAGCACCACGGCCTGGTCCGTCCCTCCGGCGATGGTAAAGATGCCCGGTGCGACGTCGACGACCGGCATCACGCCGGCGAGCGTTTGCGCGCCGTCCAACTCCAGTCGAAGCTCCGTAAACTGCCGTCCGGCGACCGCATACGGCACGATGATGCTGATCTGATTGCGCGAGACGAAAATGACGGGGGCGGGTACTCCGTCAAAGAGCGCTCGCACCCCTCCAAGCTCGGAGGCAATGCGTCCGTTTTCATCCAGGCGCGCCTGAAGAATCTGCTCGGGCCCGATATTGGGCGCGAAGACCGTGAGGATCAGCCCAGGAGCCGCGGAACGCCCCTGGAAGCTCGCCGCGTGTACGGCCGGAGGAGGCGCTTCAGCCAAGGGGGTGAGTTTACGCACCCGAGCGTTCGCGCTCTCGGTGAAATAGATATCTCCGTTATCGTCGACGAAGAGATGCCAGGGGTCGTTCAACAACGCGTCGACGGCGAGTCCACGGTCGCCGCGGAACCCGGCCGAACCGGCTTGCCCCGCGACGGTTTCAATCTCGCCCTCCGGCGAGATTCGATGAATGACGTCAAGGCCGGGATCGGCGACAAACAGGGAACCGTCCGGTCCGAACGCGCCGCCGCGAAAGCCGAACAGTCCTAGATCTTGGCCGGGCGGTGGGAAGAAGCGGACCAACCTGCCGTCGTCGCCGATTCGCAGGACGCGATTGTCTTCGATGAGAAACGCGCGGCCCTGGGAGTCGACGGCAATGGAGCCCGGGAAACTCAGCTGGGCTTGGCGGGCCTGGCCGTCTTCCCCGTCGCTTCCCCGGACGCCCGTTCCGGCGACCGTATCGACGCGACCGTCGATTTCGACTCGTCGCACGCGATGGTTGTGCGTATCGGCGATCCAAATACGCCCCGCGGGGTCGACGGTGACTCCCTCAATCCCAAAGAACGTTGCCTCCAGCGCCGAGCCGCCGTCTCCGGAGAAGCCCAGCACATTTCCCCCGGCGGCTTGGGTGATCACGCCCGAGCCGTCGATCTTGCGTACTCCGGCGCCGATGGTATGCACGATGAAGATCTCGTTGAGGTCCGATACGGAGACTCCGCCCCCGCGTCCGAAGGCGGCGTTGCGAGCCAGGCCGCCGTTCCCGTTGACGTCAAACGTGCCGTCCCCGCTGATGGAGATAATCACGCCGGTTTCTTTGTCGAACGCACGGATGTAGCGGCCCAGCCGGTCGGCGACCACCACAGTTCCGTCGCTTGTCTGGTCGATTCCCGCGGGCTGGAATAGGCGGGCCCGAGTCGCGGGACCGCCGTCGCCGGCAGCTGGGAAGCGCTCCGCCCCGGCGATGATACGGGCGTCTCCCGGACTCGTGCCCTCGATGATCAAGCTGTTGCTCGACGTTGCGACAAGGCCGCGGACCGGATCGAGAGCGAATCCGCTCACCCCGCTCAGAGGACGGAACGCAAAGGGCGGAAACCATTCTTGGAGAACGCCGCTGGGCAAGATCTCGACGATGCGCGACGCCGCGAAGTCGGCAACGATGACGGCGCCGTCGTCACGGATTCCCACGTGCGTCGGTTGTCGGAACTGGGCTTGGAGCGCCGGTCCGCCTACTCCGCCGGTTCCGAACTCGCCCGTCCCCGCGAACGGGGTCACGATGCCGTTCGGCGCAATGACCCGCACGTCGCGATTGTCGGAATCGACCACATAGAGATTCCCGGCGGGGTCGTAGGCGAGTCCCGCGATACTCGAAAACTCCGCATCGACCGCAGGGCCTCCGTTGCCGCTCCGACCAGGCGTCTCTTGACCGCCAATGAGCTCGAAGACGTTGTCGGGAGTTAGCCGGAAGATCGTCGTTCCGAAGGCGACGACCAGGTTGTTCGCGAGGTCGAACGTAATGCCGGTGACGCCTCCGCGGATCCTAGCGGCAACCATCCCGTCGGGCGTCATCTGGCAGAGGAGGCCGGCGCCGATGTCGGCGATCCAGAGATTTCCCTCGCGGTCGAAGGCGAGCTCGTTCGGGGTCGTCAGACTGACGCCGGCGGCCGGAGCAGCAAAGCCGCAGCCGCCCGGCTCACCGGTTCCCACAGCGCTGAAGATCCTTCCCTGGAGGTCAATCCGCAGGACGCGGCGATAATAGACGTCGGCGACAAAGATATCGCCGGTCACAGGGGAGATGGCGACCGCGCTCGGATCGACCAGGGTCACCTGGGTCGCCGGCCCGCCGACGCCGACGAGAGGGACGGGACCTGATCCCGCAACGGTGTCGATGAAGTAGGGCGGGGCCTGGCCCGAAAGCGAGGCGCCGAAGAGGCACAAGAATAGAGGGATCAATAGGCGCATGGCGTTGGTCTAGAATTCGGTCGACGGGCGCCCGATTCTCGCAGAAAACCACACGAAATGGGTGCCGCCGACGCTCCAGCGCAACAATTCTCGACATCGAAGGCGACGATCTCGGCCTCAGGTAGCGCCACACGCGCGCCTACCGATAATTCTGGATGATCATCAGGTCACCGCCGACGTCTTGAGCCTGACTGAATGTCAAGTATCGGCCGTCGGGCGACAGGCCGAAGCGCCGGGCTCTCGAGAGGGGCGGTGTCGCAACCTCAAGCACTTGGCGATCCGAGAAGCGGTAGAACAGGATCGGACTCGGCTCCATCAGCAGTCCTGGCCGGGAGAAATAGATGCCTTCCGCGGAGGCTTCCATCGCATACTCAGGGGCGTCGAAAAGCGCCTCTTCACGGCCGGTCTCGAGATCGACTCGCCAAACCGTGTCCTCTCCGGCGCCGTTGTCTCGAAACCCGTATACAAATCGTCCGCTGCGGTCGAGCCTTCCATGCCGGAGGTCACCGACCACCGATTCGGCCGGCCCGCCGCCGACCGGTATCCGAGCCGTACCTCCGGCCCCGTTGAGCACCACGAAGTAGACCCATTCTCCGCCCGGCGACCAGCGCGGCCGCACTGCCCGCAAACTGGAATCGGTCAATCGGCGCACGCCGCTGCCGTTGGCGTTCATCACGAAGACGGCCCACTGGGCGCCGATCATCGAGTCGAACGCAACCCGTGAACCGCTCGGCGACCACACCGGGCTGCCGCTCAAGGGCGAATCGAGATCGGTGAGCTGAACAGCCTGCTCGCCCTCCGAGTCGGCCATCCAGATCTGGTCGCTGCCGCTGCGGTCAGACTGGAAGACGACCCGGCTGCCGTCCGGCGAGATGTCCGGCCAGATGTCGTCATAGGTCGAACGAATCCAGCGCTGCGCCGGGCCGCCGGCAACACCCGGCTCACTGAGTTCCAACCTCCAGATGTCCGAACGGTTGCGGGAGACGCCGTGTACTAGCCTCCGACCGTCCGAGGAAAACGCCGGTTGAACGGAGTGATCGGCGGCTTCAACGACTCTCTCCACAGGACCTCGAGTGGAGAGAGGGACCCTCCAGAGAGTAGCCGCCGGTGTTGGCGAGGAAAAGAGGAATTCGTCTCCCCGCGGCGAGATGGCCGCTCCGAAAACTCGATGACTTGACGAATGGACAGCCTCCGGTTCGCCTCGCGCCGACGACGGATCGCCCAGATCCCAGGTGAAAAGAGTCACCGAGCCGTCGTCTCGGTTCGTCTCCGTAAATCCCATCACTCCCGCGGTGGTGAAGGACGGATTCGAGACAAACTCGGTCAATTCGGTCGGAGTCCTTAGGAGCTTGCGCGTGCCCGAGAGCAGGGACGAAAAGTAGAGTCGTCCTCCGTCCCGTCCTTCGTGGTCGCAGATAACGAGTCCATCTCCGTCCGGAACCCAGGCAAACGGCCGCTGATGATACTGCATCATCTGTCCGCCGGTCGTGTACGACTCCAGCCGAACCTCTTGGCCCCCAGATGCGGGAATACGAAGGATCTCCGCCTCACGACGTCGCACCAAGCGACCGAAAGCAACAAACTGACCGTCGGGCGACCATTGCGGCCACAAATCATCTTCCGGGGCGTCTGTCAGCTGAATCGGCTCTCCGGCTCCGATCAGCTTGATGTAAATGTCGTAGTTGTCTGAGTCCTCCTTCTGCCACGCGAAGGCGACACGACTTCCGTCGGGCGATATCGACGGCGCCCTTTCAGTTCCCGGATACGTCGTGAGCGGCTCTGAAAAGGCGAGGGTCGGCGGGGTCGGCGGCTCATCCCGTCTCATCCCCAGAAAGATGGCCAGAACCCCCAAGAAGCCGACGGCTGCGACGGCGACCTTCCTCGAAAGGCCGGTCGATTGAGCTGGAACGTCCGCGCCCGGCGACGACAATCCCGGTTCGCCCACAAAGCGATACCCCCGCTTCGGGATGGTCTCCACAAACCGCGGCCGGGTCGCTGAATCATCCAACGCCTGACGCACCTTGTTGATCGCCGTCGCCAAGCTGCGGTCGAAATCAACGAAGGTCTCCTCCCTCCAGATGCGTTCTTGTAGTTCCTGTTTGCTGACGATCTCGCCGGGCTTTTCTAGCAAGACAGCCAGTACCTGGAAGGGCTGTTCCTGCAACTTGACCTTGACGCCGTTGCGGCGTAGTTCTCCCGCCCGAAGGTCGACCTCGAAAACGCCAAACCGCCGGATGCGCACGTCGTCGGGCACGGGTTCAATTATCACGCAGGGCGCAAGCGCACCTCCGGCCCGGTTGAAGAAGATCTACAAGTTATTGATTAAGAAACGGTTACCTGTTGAACACAAGTTGAGGAAGGCTTAAGGCGCAGACGATGGCCCACCCGTCTTAACCGGCGCAGGATCGCTCTCACCACCCGAGGTGAGAGCCATGATCCGATCCCTTTTCTTCCCATTCCTTCTGATTCCAACAATGCTCGCAGCCGAGCTCGAGAGGCCGTCCGTCCCCGAGGTCGAACTCACGGTGCGCCTCTACAATCTCGCCGAGGCGCCCGACGACGAGGTTCAGCGAGCCGCCGAGGCGGCAAACGCAGTCTTCAGGCGGATCGGCATCGGCCTGGTTTGGCTTCGCTGTGAAGGCCCGACGCCTGACAAGGCATGCGACATGGTCAGCGGACCAGCTGTCTTCAACCTACGTCTCATGCCTGCGCATATGCCGCCGCCGGAGGGATTGCCCAAGAACATCTTTGGCTTCGCACTGATGTCCACTCGCGGCGAGTTCGCTGTCACGGCGAACGTGTACTTCGAGCGGGTAGCGCGGATCTCCGACGGTCGCAAGTATCGGCGTCCCGTCGTTCTGGGCGCCGTCATGGCCCATGAGTTGGGACACCTGCTGCTCGGCATCAACAGTCATTCCAAGAAAGGCCTGATGACGCTGCCCTGGGGACCGAAGGTCCTGCTCGCGGCTAATCGAGGCATGCTCGGATTCAGCAAGAAAGAGGCCGGACGAATCCTCGAGGCGGCTATCGACCGGCTCGGTCGCGGCTCGAGTCCTGGAATCTGAGAGCCGCCGCGCACGCAGGTCAACCTGTCATGTCGCATAGGCGTCAACCGTTCCAGCCCAGTCAAGAGAGCGCTCGAAGGCTCGTAGGCGACGACGCTCGGCTCATGTCGAACCACGTCGTGTCGTCATCATCGGCCCACGGTAACCCTGACCCCGCCGCCGAACATCCACTGCGTTACACTGAACCGTTCGCCCGTGCGACCCCACCGTCTTGCGCACCGAAATCATTGAAGTCTCGCCCGACGATCCATCTCTTGAAAGCCTCGAAAAAGCGGCCGCAGCCGTTCGCGCCGGCAAGGTCGTCGCCGTCCCTACTGACACGCTCTACGTCCTGATCGCCGACCCGCTCAGCCTCAACGCCATCGCGACCGTCTTTCGGGCGAAAGGCAGAGAGATGCATCGCGGACTGCCCATCCTGGTCGACTCGGTGACGATGGCGGAGGAGTTCGCCAAGCAACCGCTGAGCGCACGTTTCTACCTGCTCGCCCGCCGCTTCTGGCCGGGCCCGCTCACCATCATCGTGCCGGCGGCCAACCTGCTCCCGCTCAAGGTCACCGGCAACACGGGCCGCCTCGCCGTCCGCCAAAGCGCTGCTCCCATACCAGCCAAGCTGCTGGAGCTGATCGGATCCCCCGTCATTGCCACCAGCGCCAACCAATCCGGCAAACCGTCGTGCCGCAGCGGAATCGAGGTTTTCGGCACAATGGACGGCCGCGTCGACCTCATCCTCGACGCCGGCCTCGTCTCCGGCTCCGCCGCCACAACCGTCGACGTCACCGAGCCCGAGTGGAACCTCATTCGCGAAGGCGCCGTCCCCCGCGACCAAATTGAAGACTGCCTGAAGCCCTAGCGCCCCGGCACACTGACCAGCCCTCCAGGTGGCGGACGCCAAACGGCCGTATGACGGACAGGCTCCGCCGCAACCTATTGGCTGTAGTATTCCGTCTGGATATCCGGAAGATTCGCGTTGGGATTGTTGGTGAGCATGTCGAAGAATGCGGGATCCGCAGTCGTATAGACAGGCGTCAGCGGCAGTGCCAAAGCCCCAGGGGCCAAGAGGTTCACCAACGACGACGGAGGCGGCGGGAACGGCGTTCCATCAGGCAGGTAGTCAAAGAAGATATACCCGAACAGGAATAGAAACTCGTTGAAACCGAGCGGATTACCCTGGAGCTGGCCGACGAGGGGAACAATCGGGTAAGTGGCGAACATCGTGAACGGACTGAAGTTCATGGCTGAACTCAGCGTGGACTGAACAGTGCTGAATTGCTGATCGCCTTTTGCGACTCCTGCTTTCGTGATGTCGATGCCCTTGAAGAACGTCCCATCCCCAATCAGCTCAAAGTCGCCGGGCTTCAGTTGAGCCATCAGGCTTTCGTCGCCGTAGAGTGGGTCTCCGCCGACCATCACCAACCGCACGTGCCTCTCCGTGGCGCGGATGAGCGACTTGTAGGGGTCAGGAGTATTCTTGTTGTTCCCCTCATTCTCGTTCGCTTTCCAAGCACTCTTGTCCACCACCAAGATGTCGGCGACCATGCCCTCGCGCAGCTGTCCAACATACTGCTCCCACTGGAGAGACCGGGCCGGACTCGACGTCACCATCTCGATTAGCTCGTACTCAGAGAACGCCTTGTACTCGGGAGTCAAAGAGCCACTGCTGTCTCTGCGCTCCTTATTCACCTCCCAAGCGACCTTGAGGCTCGTCAGCAGGTTCTTGGGCGCGCTCACGCCCCAGTCCGTTCCGAGACTCACATTCACTCCGGCCTCAAGCGCCTGATCAACCCGCGGGGTCTCACCGTAGAGCACGAGGTTCGAAGTCGGGGACCAAACAAGATCCGCCCCGGCGGCGGCCATTTCATCGAAGATCGGCCGAGTAAAGGGGACTCCGTGAACGATGACCGTCCATTCGTTCAGAAGGTTGAGCTGCTTGAGCTTGTCGAATTCCGCAAGCGACTGGGCATCAGAGCCCTCCGCTAAGTGCAACAGAAACGCATCAAGGGTCCCTGCCTGCGCATCGGCCAGCACTTGCGCCGCCACGGCGGCGAACGCGGGGTCGTTGATGTCGCTGACCGTTCGGCGGATTCGGTCGTCGCCGAAATTCGTGTGTTCCGCGTTGCGAAGCAGGATGTTGGTGACGCCGTTCACGTCGATCCCGCCTTCGATCGTCGTGGTCCCGCCGACGAGGCCTTTGATCTCGCTGTACTTGGACGCCTCAATCGCCAAACCCACCAGCAAGGAGTTCGTCAGCAAATGGCGTGGATACTCGACGAAAGGATTGAAGTCGCTTCGCCCGATGTTGAAGGGTACGGGAATGTTGATCCCCAGCGCCGCGAGATTCGAGACGTCGTCGTCTGGTTGCCACTCGTAGCGATTTTCATACCTCTGATCGACCGGGACCGGGGGCAGCGTCCCGTAAAGCGTATGGTTATGAATATTGATGAGCCCGGGGAAAATGAATCCCTCGGTCTCGATCCACTCCGCTCCGTCGACGTTCGCTGTGAACGGATACTCACTCGACTGTCCACGGTTCGTGGCCTCAACAATTTCTTCGATGATCCCGTCACGGATCAAGACCGCCCCGTCGCGGATCACATCCGTCCTGCCGGTCATCGGAACGACGGTCCCGGTCAGCACGACGTCTCCGGCGATTAGAGGGGCGACGCACAGCGTGTACGTCAGTAGGGGCGCGAGAAAGCGCATAGTATTACTCCTTGCCTACGAAGAAACCGGTCGTCGCGCACCGAGGAAATGCGGTGGCCACGCTGCCGGTCTACGTAGGTGCGATGTCAAATACGAAACAACTAGAGGGGGGAGGGCTGCCAGTGTAGACGGTTACCTTCGTAACCGCAAGTCACCCTCGCGCGGCCGCAGACTCGGAGTATTCACCATTGGCCGTAGACTTCGGCCCCCTCTGTCGACTGACCTGCTAACGTCTCCGCCGAGTCCCGGGCTTCACGACGAAGAGACGCTGGATCACAGACGTCACATTGCCGAATTGCATCGTCATCCGCCCCGCCTCAGTCGGCTGGTATTCAAAGTCGAACGTCTCGCCGACAGCCACGCGTTGAAGAGCCTTCCGAGGCCCGGTGGCCTCGACGGCCACCGCGTCTTTCGCCATAGGTCTCCATTCGACGACGCCGGTATCATTTCGCAGCTCAACGGGCGGAGCTCCTAGCGGGAGGACATTCATGAAGCGGAAGCGGTACTTCGTCCCAACGAGCAGCCGGATCGGCTGGGGTTGCGGAGAGCCGTTGATCAAGAGCATTCCGCGCCCGAAGGGTTCCCGGGGAGACGCGCTCATGATGAAAGCTTTGTCCGTCTCTGGATCATAGGATCCGCCGGGAGGCAGTACGATCATCGGACCGTGTACTCCTCCCTGCATTTGTGCCCCCTCGTGCCAGTGCGCGTGGTACATGTACGATCCGGCCCGTTGAGGGATGATCTTCACCATGAACTCGTGCCCTGGCTCGACCAAGGGTGCTCTCTTCTCCCCAATGCCGCTCCACCAAGGGACGCCGTCGTAGTAACTCTCGATCTCCTGTCCGTGCCAATGCACGCTGGTCGGAGCTTTGGAGCTGTTGGTGAGCGTGATCTCCGTCTGCTCACCCACGGTTACCACCAACAGGGGGCCGGTTAGTCCCGTACTCTTCGTCGTCTTCTCCTTGCCGTTCAGGTCTTCGAGGGTAATCTCGTAGAACAGAGGATCGTCGCCTCGCTGTCCGACGTTCATCTTCACACGCCGCTCGGGCTCCCAGCCGTTGACGGTATCGATCGCCGACGGCCCCGTGACAGTCAGGCCGAGAACCATGCCACCCATGCCCGCGTAGCCCGAGTCCACCTCGTGCATGTGCTCATGGTCAGGATTGTGTTCTAGGAGCGTGGCCTCGCCGGGCCGCAACTTTACCGGCATCCGCATATGGGGCATCAGGTGGCAGTGGTAAAGCCATCGGCCGGGTTCCTTGGGAACCCACGTTATTTCAAACGTCTCCAACGACTCCACACGATGCGTGAACTCTTCCCGCTTCGTCTCTGCGTCGAATGCGGTAAAAGATTTCCCGTCGCCCTCTCCCTCAAGCTGGAAGTGAAAGCCGTGCAAGTGCATCGGATGACTCGAGTCCGAGGCGTTGACGATCTTCCAGCGGACCTCCTTGCCCACGTCGGCGCCCAGTCGCTCTGTATAAGGCCACGACTTCCCGTTGATCGCTGTCCGTCGCGCCCCGTTCCAGCGCTCCAAGACGAAGATTCGGTCGTTCGGCGCATCCTCGCCGGCCGGGTCGACGACCAGGGCTCCGCCGGTCAGCGCGTCCCTGGCCCAGGGCCGTCTGTTGGGAAGTCTGCTGTCGGGGGTCCGTCCCCAGTAGACGTATGTGCCCGGTTCTCCGGCGTTGAAGCGAATGTGTTGCGTCTCGCCCGGGCCCAAAGCCACCGGGCCGTTGGTCTCGCCCGGGCGCTCATAGAGGCCAAGCAACCTAGTTGCTACCTCGATCGAACTCTTCACTGAGACGTCGATCGTTGTACCCTCGGGCGCCCGAATCGTAGGAGCGGGCACCTGCAGCGGGCCGCCAACCTCGCCGAATGCATAGACCTCGATCGCGTCGCCGTCTTCCGACTCGGGGTACCAGACCCCCTTCTTGATCTCAAGCTCTAAGTACAGGACGCCGTCAAGAATCTCGCCGGCCGGAGTTCGATTGTCATTCGCTTGGATAACGGGTAATTCTTGGGCGGCGAGCGAACCGACGATCCAGGCGGTGACGAAGGACGCCAGACCGAAACGACGGACGGCACTCACAGATACTGCGGGGCGCATGGGCTACAACTTCTCCCAATCAAACTGTGAAGAAATCCGCCAATCGGCGGTGAGCCAGGCTACCACATCCGAGTGAACCGGTCGCTGCGGGATTCAGAGAGAGATTGATGCCGTGGGAGCCTTGTCCAACTAGCCGCGACGCATCCCCCCCCGGGCTATTCCCCCGCCTTCCCAAGATCCTCCGAAGTCGCCAGCGCAATCACCCGCCCCTCATCCCCAACCGCGTTGTAGAAGTGATAGACCACGTCGTCCTCGACCACCACCCAAGGCTTGTGCGCGTACTTCCCATCCCACGGCTCGGACGGCTCAATCAAATTCGATCCAGTCCACTTCGTCCAGTGCTCTAGGTCGTACGAGCACGCAAACGTATCAAACGCATTCGGCTCCCAGAACGCCCCGAAATAGAACATCACCCACACGTCGCCGATCTTCGTAATCTGCGGATCGCCGGAAATTCCCGAACCGTTGTCGATCACCGGACCCGCACCGTACCGCTCCCAAGTCGTCATGTCTCTGGACGCTGCCATGCCGATCGTTTCGTATTCGCCCTTGGCGTTATAGAACATCACGTACGGGTAGCCGAGAGTTTCGTCCGGGTCATGCAGGATGTGGCTCTTGTAAAGCGTCACGTCCTCGAACTCACGCGCGGCCTCCTGCTTCGGCGTCAGCACAGGATTCCCCTCAAAGCGCGTCCAAGGCTGTGCGGCGGATGGATCCTCGGAACTCGCCAACCCGACGCTGAGCACCCCTTTCTCGTATCCCGTCGAGTTGCCGCCCAGATACGACATCCAATACTTGCCGTCGTGCCGCCCCAACTCATATGAACCTTTCCACTCGTGGTCCTGCAGCGCGACGTACCCGGCCGCCTGATTGGCGTCCCAAGTCTCTTCTTGGAACTCCAGCAACTTCCCCAGCTTGTTCCAGTGGAGTAGGTCTTCGCTCTCGGCCAGCGCGGTCTCATATCCTCGCCCATCAAAGATGATGTAGACCATGTACCACTTGTCACCGTGCCGAAAGACGCTCGGGCTGTCGACCATCTTGTCCTCGTCGCCCTTGAGAACCACGCCGTACTTGTAAGGAGTCTTGACCGTCTCGTAGATCTCCTCCATCACCTCGGCGGAAACAACCTGCCCCCGCTCTTCCGCAGGCTTCGATTCCTGCTCCGCCGAACAGCCGAGGCAGAGCGCGACCGGCAAACAAACGACCCAACTAGGCGCGACTTGCATCTAGCCAAGCATACGTTGCCCGACAACTCGCCCACCCGAACCCGGTATCGTGTACCCAATGCTCGTCCGCCGCCTCGCTTCCTTCCTCCTGCTTGCCGCAACCGCGCCCTGCGTCGCGCAGAACTGGCCCCAGGGCCCCGGACCCAACGGCGACTTCACCTCCTCCTTCGGCAACGCCCCCACCGAATGGAGCGTCGCCCTCGATCGGAACATCGCCTGGCGAACCGAGCTTCCAGAAACCGGCCAATCCTCACCCGTCATCTGGGGCGACAGCGTGTTCCTCACCACGATGAAGCCCGTGTCGGCCGACTCGGAAATCGGCGCCGACATCGTCGCCTGGCGCCTCTCGGCAACCGACGGTTCGGTCATCTGGAAGCGCGACATACCCGGCGGCTACCAAACCAAACTTAGCGCCCCGTTCGGCGACGCCTCCTCTCCCGCCCCCGTCACCGACGGTGAACACGTCTGGTTCTTGAACCCCACCGGACGGCTGTCGAGTTTCGACTTCGACGGAGATCTCAACTGGTCGCGCGAAATCCGCTCCGTGGTCCGCACTCGCCCCGTTCTGCACAATGGCCTCCTGCTCTTCCACCGCCACGTCTATCTACCAGACGAAGTCGGGCACTTCACCGCCGAAAACAAGGAGGCGCCGCTTGAGAAGTGGACTCAACTCCAAGCCGTCGATGCGGCCACCGGCAAGGTCCGTTGGACTAGCGAATGCGGCGTCAACATGGGCGCCTTACCGCTCGTCCAGAAGCGGGAAGACGGGCTGGAAGTGCTGGTCGTCGGCCGCGGCGGTGGCCACGGACCGCCGGAGAAGCCGGAGGGCGTCTCGATGATTCGGGCCGACAACGGCAAGACCCTTTGGACGCTCCCGCTGCCGGGCTTCATGTCTACACAGACCTACCCCGTGATCGACGGCCAAGCGCTCGTCTTCCACAAGAGCGACCACCTCTGGGTCGACGCCGTGACCGGCAAGATCAGCAAGCAAGTCTCGCTCGTCGACGACGTCTCCGTGCGCCGCCGCACGCCGAAGGGATACAAAACGGTCCGCGAAACCCTCGAAGACAAAGCCCGCCCCATCACCCAACAGTCGAACCTGCTGGTCGGTCCCTACCACTACTTCCGCGCCTACACGCGCAACTATCTCGGTCGAGTCGACACGCGCACCGGGGAAGTAGAGTATCTCGAGCTGCCGCTCCAAGTTCTGCGCCGGCAGGGCAAGCCCGAGCAAGTTTTGTGGAGCGCCGAACTCTGCACCATCGAGAACGGCTCCGGAAAATGCGACGACCTCGCCGACGTCCCCCGCGAACGCTGGCAGGGAAACCTAAGCTATACGTCGCTGCGCAACAATCGAGTCGAGAACTCGCTAGGCTTCCACGTGTCGGGCGACGAACGCGCCATCGGCAACGGCTGGGGTCATACGGCATCTCCGCTGCCCACCGCCTTCGACGACCGTCTCTACGTCCCGATCCTCTCCGGCGTAGTCTTCGTAATCGACGCCCAAGCCCAGGCCCTCGACGAATCAGCCGTCCTAGCAACCAACGACCTCGGCCCCCTAGGCAACGCCTTCACCCGCGCCAGCATCACCACCGACGGCAAGAAGATCTACGCCCATACCATCCGCGAAGTCATCGCCGTCGAGTAGCAGACGAAGGCTCGACGTCCCTACGACCAGGACTAGTCCCAGGCGTGCTGGTCGTAGAAGTGTTCGTGGCGTTCGATCATTCGCCCGTCCTTGAGTTCAAAGACGATACAGCAGCCCACGTCCAAACTCTTCCCGTTCCTCTCGCCCGTGTTCCGATAGATAGCGACGACCCGCCCATCATCCCCACCTTCTGGATTTTAGTGTCTGTCGCGAAACTCCTCGTACCAATTCTGTACTAGACGCAGTCGGGCGGGCGCAGGCTCACCTACCGGCTCTGGCATCACAAACTGCTGAGAGTCGGCTGTCGGTGCGTACGGATACGCTCGCGTATAGCGCAGGTTTGGATCGCGAAACAGGCGCTCTGGCTTCCCGAAACGGAACTCTCCCTCGGTGGTGACTTGGGTTGTCATGAGCACATCGCCCTCGACATAGAACAACTCCCTTCCGCCGGCTCCCCAAAGCGGCACCGATCCGCCCGCGGAGGAGATCTGCCCCTGAAACTCCCCGTCGGGAAAGGACCGCACATAGATATCAGTTGAGCCCGATTCGTCTGACTCGTAGGCTACGTACCGACCGTTGGGTGAGAATCGGGCGAGTCGTATGTCGGCATCTGGGCTTTCGATGAAAGGCTGAGCCCTCCATTCCTCCGACTCGCCGGAGTCACGCTGCAAGTACCACATGTCGCCGGTGGCTCCCAGCTCCTGGCGGCGGAAAAGGATGAACAGGCCATCTGACGACCAGTCGCAGGAGACCTCCCGCGCTTCCTCTCCGATCACCAGGCGTGGTTCGTCGCTAGAGTCCCAGCGACGGATAAATAGGTCGAAATCACCGGGCTCATTCGACGAGTAGAGGACCTCCTCTCCTGAAGGCGACCATACCGGTCGAAACTCTTCGTTCGCGGTCCCACGTAATCGCCGTGTGGCGCCCTTCTCGATATCGTGAGCCCACAGCTCTCCGTCGGGCTCTGGAGCTCTCCACTCTTCCCGCTCCTGCCAGGCCTCGAACACCAGTCGTTTGCCGCTAGAGTGCAGCGCGGGGCTGGTCAGCATGGGCAGGGCCTCGGTTACGTATCCTTGTCGAACGCCCGATCGATCTCGCATGACCAAACGTGAGCTCTGTAGCTCCCGCTCCACGTAGATGAGCGTGCCATCCTGGGCGGCGGAGGAGGCGAACGCTCCTTCTGCGATCAGGAATGGCTCGCCGGTTGCCTCCAACCGCTCAGGAGATAACGACAGAGCCCATACACCTGACCCAGACCCATAGATCAGATGCCCACTCGGCGCGTAGCCATGCGAGCTCCCAGGCCGTAGGATCTTGCTCTGTCGGGTGGCCAGGTTGACAGCGACCATGCGCACGCCGCCGCCATAGCCCAGGCTGAAGACCAAGACCTCCCCGCTCTCTCCGGCGAAGACCGGTCGCGTCGCAAGCGGGGTCGTCCGCCCACGACCTGAGCGAAGGGCGGTAGCCTCGGCGGCCATGCTGCGTAGCTCGTCGGGCGAGAAGAGTAACTCGGGCTGCCCGCCTCCAGCCGCGACGCGATAGAGCGCAGGAGCAACCCCGGAGCTGAAGATGATCTCGGAACCGTCGGGCTTCCAAGCACCTCCGAAATACGACCGACCGGGCCACTTGCAGACGAGCGTCGACGTGCCGCCACTGGATGACAACTTGCGCAACTCGCCGTCGGAGCCGTACGCGATCATGCTGCCGTCCGGCGAGAAGAGTGGGCGTATCGCACCACCTGTGCCCTCAAGCAGTCTCGCGTCCAACTCGGTGAGGTGGCGCACCGCTATCCCTGCTTCAGTGGTGTAGACGATCGAATCGCCAGTAGGAGAGATCTTTGCCCCAGAGAATAAGACTGAGGGGCTGCTCTCTGCTCCCAGAGGAGTCGCCAGCGTAAACTTCCGCACCCCGACTTGCTTGACAGGCGGGCGGAGCGCTAGATACGCGACTCCGAGACAGGCGCAGATCGCGAGAAACCACGGGAGGGTGGCACTGAGAGGTCGGGATGTCGATGCATGAGCTGCTCCGGCCGAGAGGGGAACTGGACCAGACTTCTGACTCCCCCGTAGCCCTCGCAAATCCACCAAGAAGTCGTCGGCATGCTGGTACCGCAGTTGGCAGTTTTTTGAAAGCGCCTTCGAGATCACTCGGTCGACATCCAGGGGCAATCCGGCGCGCTGGGCGCTCACAGGCTCCGGCTCCTCGTTCAGAATCCCGTAGGCCACCGCCTGCTCGTACTCTGCGTCGAACGGCGTCTTCTGCGTGAGCATCTCGTACAGCACGCAGCCCAGCGCCCAGAGGTCCGCCCGGCGATCGACCTCCCCGCCTTCCAGTTGCTCGGGCGCCATGTAGGCCGGCGTCCCCAGCGTTGTTCCCGTTTTCGTGAGTTTGCTCCGGTCCGCAAGCGACGCCAGCCCAAAGTCCGTGATCTTGACCTGCCCCTTGGCGGTCAGCATGACGTTGTGGGGCTTGATGTCCCGGTGGACGACTCCCTTCTCATGCGCTTCCTGAAGTCCCTCCGCAATCTGGATCGCGATGTCGAGCGCCTCGTCCAGCGGCAAAGGCCGTTCCTTGATCTTCTCGGCGAGCGCTGGCCCGTCGACATAGGCCATCGCAATGAAGGTCTGGCCCAGCTCCTCATGGATGCCGTATACGTGGCAAATGCTCGGGTGATCAAGCGCGGCAGACGCTTGAGCCTCACGGAGCAACCGCTGCTGCGTCTCGCCGCTTAGGTTGTGAGCCGCGACGAACTTCAATGCGACCGTGCGGCCCAGCTTCGAGTCCGTCGCCTTCCAGACGGCGCCCATTCCGCCCGCGCCGATCTTCTCGACGACATGGAACGGTCCGAGATCACGGCCGGTCCAGTCCGTCGCCTGGATAGGACTCTCCAGTCCCGAGCCGTTCTCCCGCAGGAGCGAATCGACCTCCGTGCGAAGACCGTAGTCTGCGCCGCAGGCCTCCTCCAAAAACGCTTCCCGCTCGGCCCCTTCGCGTATCCGGGCCTCGCCGAAGACGTTCTTGATCCGCTGCCAGCGTTCCGGACTCACGGCCGCTCGCCTCCGCCCAGCTTCTTCCGCAGCCACGCTCTCGCCATCGCCCAATCCCGGTCGACCGTGCGCGCCGAGACGCTGAGCGTCGCCGCCGTATCCTTCACGCTCAGTCCGCCGAAGTAGTGCAACTCCACGATCTTCGCCTGCTGGAAGTCCAGTTCCTTCAGCCGCGCGAGCGCTTGATCGACTGCCAAGATCTCTTCGAGCTTCGCCGGAGTCGACTCGATCTCGAGCCAGTCGAGTACCAGCTTCGGTTGCCCGCCCCCCCGTTTCTCCGTGAGCCGTTCGCGCGCTGAGTCCACTAGCACCCGCCGCATCATCTGCGCCGCGACTCCGAAGAAGTGGCCGCGATCGCGCCATTCAACTCTCTCCTGACCGGCCAAGCGCATGTAGGCCTCGTGGGCTAAAGCCGTCGGCTGTAGCGTGTGGCCGGGACGCTCCTCGCGCATCCGAGCCCCGGCGATCTTTCTTAACTCGCGATAGGTCAGCCGCAGAAGATCTTCCTCGGCCGCAGGGTCGCCTTCTCGCGCCTGGCGTAGAGCCAGCGTGACGCTTCGAGCAGCACGGGCGGATGGATCCCCCACGCCAGCGATTGTAAGCGACCCGACATAGATTCCCAATTTTCTTGGCGTTCCTTCCCCACTTCCCCCGCGGGGTGGCGGGAGGAACGAGATGGAATACAAACTTCTTTGTCTGATGTTGGCCGGGTCGTTGGGTCTCGAAGGGCAGGCAGCCGGCATCCGGATTCCGGTCGCACAGGGCCAGGACTCTCGATCGAACCTGAAGCTGTCGCCGACCGCCCCTGCCGGGCAACTGACCATCCGCATCTACGATTACGCCGAGTTGCACCCGAAACAGCTCGCTCGCACCCGCCAAGTGGCGTCGCGCCTGCTTGCCGCCGCGGGTATTGACGTTCGCTGGGAACAGTGTCGGACATCCGACAAAGACCAAAACCAAGATGCGAGTTGTACTCAACGTGCCGGCGCCAACGTCATCCAACTCCGGATTCACCCGAGCAAAATGTCCAAGAAGTTGACGAGTAGAAGTGTCGAGTTCGGATACTCCATCCCCCTGGAGGACGGCTTTGGCATCATCGCCGGCGTCTATCTAGAGCGCACCAGCAGAACGGCGAAATCTCTGGGACTCGGTCTCCACGTAATGCTCGGACACACAATCGCGCATGAGATCGGCCACCTGCTGCTCGGGACGAACAGCCACGCCAAGACGGGCGTCATGCGTCCGACGTGGGGTGATCGGGACGTCCGCCTGGCGAATACAGGCCGTCTGGGCTTCACTGAAGCTCAGGCTCGCCAGATGCAAGATCAAGTTGCACGCCGGATCACCTCGGTCAAGAACCGCGCCCGGACACGCTCAGAACCCACGACCGGCTTGGCGCAAAGTCCGTCACAGACCGACAACCCACTCGATATCAAATAGATCCGTCCCTGCGCATCTGTTTCTCTTGCCCCCGTGTTCTACCCTGAGAGCAAGTTCCGAGGGCCGAATGGAGACGTGAGCCCCGGAGCGTCTTCGAAGATCAGAATCGACTCCCCAGCGGCAACGACCTTCAGAGCCCGACGGATCGCAAGGTCCGAGAATCAGGTCACCTGCGTAAGAGCATGTCCGGCCCATCTCATCGACCGTTGAGACAGGGCACGGGCAAAGCGGACCGGTCCGAATGCTCCTGTTCTGTTCGCAGCGGGGGAGGCCGCAAGGCCTCTTCCTCTTTTCTACCGGTAGGGCGCGCCCCCCGGGCGACGTACGCAATCCGCGCGCACCGTACCGTCAATAAATTCAGCATCCCAAGTTCATCGGATCACCGATCAACGGCTTCTACCTGACAAACCACACTCATCGTTGAAAACAAACCACTTAATCCGGAAATCCGTGTCAGCCCCCTGACGCTTCCGGCCAACTATCAACAACTTACAAGCATCGGAGCCCCAAGAAATGTCAGAACCTGACATCACCTGACACCGACGCGGTTAGCCCAGCTTGACCGCCGTTCCGCTCGCGCTCACCATCAACATGCCGTTGCTTTGGCCCAGCACCTCGTAGTCCAGGTCCACCCCAACCACCGCGTCGGCGCCCATCGCACGCGCGTGCTGCTCCATCTCTTCAATGGCGATCGAGCGCGCCTTCTGCATCTCCTTTTCATAGGAGCCGGAGCGCCCGCCGACGATGTCCCGCACCGAGGCAAAGAGGTCTTTGAAGAGGTTCGCGCCGACGATCGCCTCGCCGACCACGATGCCCAAATAGGCGTTGATTTTGTGTCCGTCCAGCGACGGAGTCGTGCTCACAATCATGGATATCCAGTCTCCTGCTTCTGAATACGAAGCCGAGACCGAACTGCTTCCCGAAAAATTCTAACCGGCTAGTTTCTTGGTCAGAATCTCGTTGACCGCTTTCGGGTTGGCCTGACCGCGGGTCGCCTTCATCACCTGTCCGACAAAGAAGCCCAGAATTCCGGTCTTCCCGCCGCGATAGGTCTCCACTTGCTTGGGATTATTGGCGATCAATTCGTCGACGATCTTCTCCAGCTCGCCCGTATCCGAGATCTGCTGCAGCCCCTCGGCCTCAACGATCTCCGCAGCCGTCTTGCCGGACTCAAACATCTTGGCGAAGACGTCCTTGGCCAGTTTGCCCGACAGCGTACCGTCTCCGATCAGCTTGATCAGAGCGCCCAGCTCTTCCGCGGCAATCGGGGACTCGCTGGTCGATGTGCCCGCCTGATTGAGCGCGCCCGCCAGCTCGCCCTGGACCCAGTTGGCGGCCTGTTTTCCGTCGCCTGAGGTCTTCGCAACCGTCTCGAAATAGTCGGCCGTCTCGGCCGAGCCGGCCAGGATACGGGCGTCGTCGGCGTTGATCTTGTACTCGGACAAGAACCGTTCGCGCTTGGCCCGCGGCAACTCCGGCAGCGTTGCGGCAAGCTCCTCCCTCCACTCGTCGGAGACGATCAACGGAGGCAGGTCCGGCTCCGGGAAGTAGCGGTAGTCGTGCGCCTCTTCCTTGGAGCGCATCGTCGCCGTCTCACCCGTCGCCGTGTTGAACAGCCGCGTCTCCTGGTCAATCGTTCCGCCGGCTTCCAGGATCGCCACCTGGCGGGCGATTTCATACTCGATCGCCTGCCGGGCGAACCGAAACGAGTTGAGATTCTTGACTTCCGCCCGCGTGCCAAACTCCTCTTGCCCGCGTGGACGCACGCTCACGTTCGCGTCGCAGCGCAACTGTCCTTTCTCCATGTCGCAGTCGGAGGCCCCGGTAAACTCCACCACCGCCTTCAGCTCCGTCAGGTACTGGAAGGCCTCTTCCGAGCTGCGCATATCGGGCTCGGAGACGATCTCGGCCAGAGGCGCGCCGGCCCGGTTCAGGTCGACGTAACTGTATTGATCGGAGTCCTTGAAACCGTCGTGGATCGTCTTTCCGGCGTCTTCTTCGAGATGCAGTCGGGTGATCCCGATGGTCTTGCGAGTGCCGTCCTCGAGGTCGATATCGAGCTTGCCGTGCTCGGCCAACGGCTGATCGAACTGCGAAATCTGATAGCCCTTGGGCAGGTCCGGATAGAAGTAGTTCTTCCGCGCGAACACCGACGTGTGATTCACCTCGAGGCCGAGGGCCAGGGAGGCGCGCACGCCTTGAACCACCGCCTCCCGGTTGAGCACCGGTAGTGCGCCCGGCAAGCCGAGGACGACGGGATCGGTCTGCGTGTTCGCCGCATTGCCGAACTCGTGCGAGGAACTGGAAAAGATCTTCGTCTTCGTCTTGAGCTGAACATGCACTTCGAGCCCGATCACGGGTTCGTATTTGGCGATCGTTTCCGGGTCGGCGAGGACGGTTTCCAGGGAACTCATTGGCAGACTTCGGAGTATATCAATCAGGGCTCCCGCAGCCGAGAACACGCTATACTAGGAAAGTTCAAAGTGGCCCGAGGCCTGTTCATCGACGTTCACGAGTTGGAGCTTCGCAAGCTTGAATTCGACGCCTCGTTCGTGCCCGGCGAACTCAGTCTTCCCGACAATTGGAAACTCGAGGAAGAACTCCGTGCCGAAGGCGCGGCGGAGTTGCTGGACAAGAACGGCTCGCGTACGATCCGCATCCGCGGTCGTATGGGGGGCAAAGTCGGATCTGAGTGCGCTCGCTGCCTACGGTCCGTCCATCAGAGGGTCGAAGGTCCGTTTGAGTTGTATTTTTACCCGAGGGCGATGATCGCGCGCGCAGAGGAAACTCCGATCACGCGCGACGACGCAGACATTGGGTTTTATGAGGAGTCGGGGCTGGAGTTGGCGGACGCCGTTCGCGAGCAGATCGCCCTTTGGCTCCCCATGAGGGGACTTTGTCGAGACGACTGCAAGGGGGTCTGCTCCCAATGCGGCGTCAACAAGAACGAAGCGGAGTGTGACTGCAGCGAATCGATGCTCGACTCGCGTTGGGACTCTCTGCGACAATGGAAGCCGAACTAGCTGATAAGAAACAGCGTCGGCTTCCTCGAACGAGATCGAAGCATACCGATCGCCGACTAGACGCTGAGTAGAACTAGACCGCCATGCCGAATCCGAAACGACGCCACTCGAAAACGCGCACCGCGAAGCGCCGCGCCAACGACTTCTTGACCACCCGCTCGCCGACGACCTGCCCGCGTTGCGGCGAGCCGAAGCTGCCCCATCGCGTCTGCGCGGAGTGCGGCCATTACCGCGGCCGCGAGGTCCTGGACGTCGAGACCGAATAGTTCGGGGATTCCTTTCCCGTTTCGAACTTTCACGCGACAATAGCGAGCCTTATTGGTGCCGGAGTTGATCACGATCGCGGTGGACGCGATGGGCGGAGACAATTCGCCTCAAGCCGAAGTTGAAGGCGCCGTCCTCGCCGCTCAAGAACACAACGTCCGCGTCCTCCTGGTCGGTCGTGAGGAAGTCCTGCGTCCGGTTCTCGCCGCGCACCGCCCGGGGGACTTGCCGATCGAGATCGTCCACGCTTCCGAAACCATCACGATGGAGGACAGCGCTGCCAAGGTACTGCGGGGCAAGCGCAACAGCTCGATCCATCACGCCGCCCGTCAAGTCAAAGAGGGCAACGCACAGGGACTGGTCTCAGCCGGCAACACCGGCGCGTGCATGGCCATCTCCAAAACGATTCTGGGCCTCGTTCCCGGCGTCAAGCGTCCGGCTCTGGCACAGGTCTTCCCCACGCTCGAGGGCAACTGGTCCGTGCTGATCGACGTGGGGGCCAACGTCGATTCGACTCCGGAGATGCTGGCCCAATTCGCCGTGATGGGCGAGAACTACTCGCGCATCATCTGCGGCTGCGAGAACCCGCGCGTGGGTCTGCTGTCGATCGGCGAAGAGGAGCACAAGGGCAACGAGCTGACCCGCGAAGCGACGCCGCTGTTCAAGCAGCTGCCGCTGAACTTCATCGGCAACGTCGAGGGCCGCGACTTGTACTCCGGACACGCCGACGTGATCGCCTGCGACGGCTTCATCGGGAACGTCGCATTGAAGGTTTCTGAAGGCCTAGTGACTACGATCAAGGCGATGCTCAAGGAAGGCCTGGAGGCCAACCCGAAGCGCAAAGTCGGCTACATGCTGGCGAAGGAAGCGTTCACCGACTTCCGCAAGCGCATGGACTACACGGAGTACGGCGGAGCCCCGCTGTTGGGACTGAAGGGCGTCTGCCTGATCTGCCACGGTCGTTCCAACTCGAATGCGATTAAGAACGCCGTCCGAGTGGCTGCCGAGCTGGCTCGCGGTCGCCTCAACACTCGAATCGAGCAGTCGCTCCACGAAACCCTTGAGAGCCTGAAGGTCGCCAACGTCGGTTAGCCGACGCGGATTCGCGGCAATCTACCGGCCGACAATATATTTGCGATCGATCCGAAACGCGAACGCGCTGAGGCCGATGAGCAGCAGGCCGAAGACGATCAGCGCAATCGGCCATCCCACGACATTTGTGAAGTGCTGCGCGGTGTAATAGCCGACGTAGGAAAGGATCGCCACGGTCCCGACGAGCAGCAAGCTGCGGCTGCGCACCCACGTGCTCAAGAATACGACGCCGCAGGCCGCGCCAAGGAACAGGATCTCCGCGATCGAATCCTCCAGCAGCTCAAACAGTCCGATCAGCATCGCCGTTGAGCTCACGAAATACCAGAATCCGGTGATCGACCGATGCGGCCCGCGATCGATGGAATAGGTCACGAGCAACGTCGAGAGGCCAAGCGTGAAGACAATCAGGTCCTCGTCAAGGCCGATCAGGTCCATCGCCGTACCGCAAAACCAACTGCCGAACCACAGCGAGGTAAACAGCAGGACGGTTCTACGAGTCTTTGCGAAAACGAGGATCTGTTGGATGAACAGAATCCCCGCCGTCAGCAGAAAAGCGTGCCGCTCGTCTCCGCCGGCTGAGAATTCGTCGATCGCGACGAGAATGCCGATGGGTTGGAGTAGTGCGGCCAGCAGGAAAAGCGGCGTGGCCGCCTTCTCCATTCGCTCGTCGTCGACTGCGGCCACTGCCATGACGAAGGCCGCGAGACCGGAGCCGAGCGTGACCGCGATGCGGGCGAACGAATTCATTTCCTCCCACTGCATCTCGATGAACACGCCGAGCCCGGCGACCACAAAGATGCCTCCCAAGTAGCCGAATAGCCGGGTCAGCAGCGAGGACGGCGGGGACTCGACCTGGCCGGACGGAGACAGCTTCTCCGCTATCTCGGACGCTGGGATCTCGTGCTCGCGGGCGATCTCCGCGATCCGCTCTAGTGCTTGTTCTCTAGGAGTCACGGCGCTATTGCTCCGATGTCGGCAGGACCCATCCGTGAAACCGAATGGAGTTGTAGTAGGAGCGCTCGTGCGGCAAGTCGATCTTGACCACTGCGCCGTTCTTGCTGATTGTCGGATGAGCCGGTCGGCCACTGTAAAACAAGCCTAGCCCGCCCCTTCCCCGATGCTCGGGCTCAGAGAACTCGTATCCGTCCGGTGCGACTCGTCGCTCGTCGACGATCAGATCTCGCAATGCCGGGATGTCGACGGCGACTCGTACTACAGCTTGCGGCTCTTGTTCGGCCATGGCCGGAGCCTCCGGCAGCGGCATGCGGATCTCGCGAACGCGGCCAACCTCGTGCTCGTAGATAAAGAGTCTCGCTCGCGTACGGTAGCCCTCGCTCCCCTGCCAGAGCGCGTGGGCCCGAACTCTTTGTTGGTCGTCCACGTCAACGGCATAACTCCAGCGCGAAATCGCTCCGCCTCCCTGATCAGAAAACAGGAAATCGTACTGTGGCGGATCCACGAAGAACCGCGGTACGTACGTCGCGGCCAGGAAAAGGATCACCACCACAATCGGCATGGCAGCACCGATCGACAGAGCCGCATTCTCGCGAATGAGTTTTCCCAATACCCTATGCGCGTCCCGTGAGAACGCCTTGTTACTATCTCACAGCGATTCAATGGCAACGGCTTGAGCCATGCTTGCCTAGCTGAAGGCCACTCGCACAACTAAGATCATGGTCGCGATGGCTGCCGCCGGCGGATCGATGTGCGTGTCGCCGTGGATCAGGAACAGTCGCGCGTAGAGCTCGCCCGCGAAACCGCCCAAGACTCCGAATAGGCCGCCCACCCATAGGCTGCCGGACGCCAAAGTCGCGGCTGCTGCAGGCAGGGCGATGTGGTGGGTCACCGGCATGCTGGCGCCCATCATCCCGAAGATCAGCAAGGCGGCGGCGATGCCGAAACCGACGACGTCGCCGCCCGTTCCAGCGCCGAGCTTGAGCGCTCCGTAGCCGGAGGCCAAGCCGACGCCCAAGCCGATCATTGCGATCTGTCCCGGCGACTCTTGCCAGCGAAGCCAGCTCGCTTCATCGTCGGGTTGAAACTGCTTGCCGCCTGAGGCGACCTTGCCGAACAAGCCCGTCTTGCCGAACGCCAAGCGCGCAACCATCGCCGAGACGACGACCGTCAGCGCGATGGTATCCGTCCAAGCGGTCCATCCCAGCGATCCCCAAAAGCCGTTCAACAAAGCGCCCAGAACGCCGAAGACGCCCCCGATAAATAGGACGTCCGGCTTGTGCAGGGCCATCAGAGAGAAACCGATATCGCGGCCGGCTTCCACGTAGCCTTTGCGCGACGCGTAAGCCGCCGCGCCCACGCCGCCGGCAAAGGAAATATGCGGCCCCAGAATCGGTCCAAAGGCGACTTCGGTCAGCATCTCCGGCCGTCCGGCAGCGGCTGCGGCGACGCCCGCCAAAACGGCGAATCCGGTGAAGATAAAGGCGGGCAGGGCGCCGACCGCAGCGCCGAGAAGGCCGCCGCCGAAGGCTGCCAGCAGAAGGAGAATGTCCAGATTGAAATCCATAGGCGTTGCCGACGAAGCCAGCCCGGCTATCTCAGCAGAGCCGCGCCCAGGAACGCAAACAGGCCGAGGAGGATTTACGTGCCGAGAGGGAGGTAGAACTGCGTACCGTGGACCGGGCGACTCAGTTCTTTCAGCAACTCTTCAAGATCGGATTCATTCTGCACAAAGTCCACTTTCGTCGTGTCGACCACCAGAACGTCCGATGCCTTGAAGTGTTGGAAGAAATGCTCGTAGGCGCGCACCGTCTCCTGGATGTAGCTGTTGGAGATCTTGGCCTCCGCCTTGACGTTCTTGCGGGCGATGCGTTCCCGGAGAACCTCCGGCGACGCCTTGAGATAGATCACCAGATCCGGCGTCGGCAACTGCTCTTTGAACCACTGGTAGTAGGCGTCGTAGACCGACACCTCTTCGTCCGTCAGGTTGAGGTAAGCGAACAGCTTGTCCTTCTCAAATAGATAGTCGGCGACGACGGGCGTATGCGAGTGGTCAAGACCAGCTTGCAGGAGCTGCTTGTAGCGCGCCATCAGGAAGTGCATTTGCGCTCGGAAGGCTGCGCCCGGCGCATTCTTGTAGAAATTCTCCAGGTGCGGGTTGTCCTCGCCGTCGAGCAGCGTCCGCGCGCGCAGTCGTTCAGCCAACGCCCGCGCGAGGCTCGACTTGCCGACCCGCAATGGTCCTTCAATCGCGATGTACCGCGCGGCGCTCATCCGTGTTTCTTACTCCCCTTCCCGACAAGACTGCTTTACAGTCGCAATCCGATCTGTCCGCCGTGGCCGCTGTTCGGCCGGTCGACTCCGAAGTACTCGAAGGCCGGCAGCGTTCCCACTCGACCTCGCGGCGTTCGATCCAGAAAACCCAACTGCATGAGGTACGGCTCGTAGACTTCTTCGATGGTACTCGCATCCTCGCCCACCGAGGCGGCGATGGTGTTCAGTCCGACAGGACCCCCTCCGTATTTCGCCAGGATCGTGTTCATGACCTTGCGGTCAATCTCGTCCAAACCGTGCGGATCGACCTCCAGCAGATCGAGCGCGGTGCGCGCCACGGCTTGCGTGACGGCGCCATCGGCGCGCACTTGAGAATAGTCTCGCACGCGGCGCAGCAGACGATTGGCGATACGCGGAGTCCCGCGGCTCCGGCGGGCGATTTCGGCGGCGCCCTCCCGCTCGATTTTGACTTCAAGCAGGCCTGCCGAACGGAACACAATGCGTTCCAAATCCTTGGGTTCGTAGGGGTTCAGGCGCAGCGTGAGTCCGAAGCGACCACGCAGCGGCGCGCTGATCAGCCCCGCTCGCGTCGTCGCTCCAATCGCCGTGAATCCGGGCAGAGGGATCGAGTGCGTGCGGGCGCCCGGGCCTTGGCCAACCATCAGATCGACTCGAAAATCCTCGAGCGCGGAGTAGAGCATCTCCTCCACGTCGGGAAGCAGGCGGTGAATCTCATCGATGAAGAAGACCTGCTGCGGCATCATGGCGGTCAGCGCGCCGGTGAGATCCAGCTTCTTTTGCAGTACGGGGCCGGAGGTGAAATCGATCTTGACGTCCAGCTCGTTGGCGATGATCGCCGCCAGCGTCGTCTTGCCCAACCCTGGCGGTCCGTAGAGCAAGACGTGGTCCAGGGCCTCTTGCCGTCCGCGCGCGGCTTGGATGGCGATGGAAAGGTTCTCTTTGAGCGAGTCCTGACCGATGAACTCCTCCAACGACTGCGGACGCAGCGTCAGGTCGAACTGTCCGTCATCGTCGAACGGTCCGGGGGAGACGACTCGATCTTGCTCCATGAAAACCTGCGGCTAGCGGCGAACCAACTCCATCGAAGCGCGGAACAGAGGCTCGAACTCAAGCGGCGTACCTCGACCCCGAGCGGCGTCGACGGCCTTCTCCGCGGCGTCTTGGGAACACCCCAGATTGACCATCGCTGAGATTACGTCGTGCTCGATTTTCGCCCCTGGAGATTCGGTCGCCGCGATCTCGTCGGCCACCACCTCTCGGCTCACCTTGTCCTGTAGATCTAGGATAATCCTTTCGCCTGTCTTTCGCCCAACTCCGGGGATGCGGACGAGCGTTTTGGCGTCGGCTGAGCGTATGGCTTCCAGCAGATCATGGACCGGCAAACCGGAGAGAATCTTGACCGCCAGCCCCGGCCCTACGCCGGAAACGGAGATCAACTTTTCAAACAGTTCCTTTTCCGCCGGCTGAAGGAAACCGTAGAGCGCCAGGGTGTCTTCCCGCACGTGCGTGTAAACGCGCAGCTCCACCTCCTCGTCCGGGTCGGGCAACTCGGAGTAGGTTGAAACGGGAATGATCAGGCCGTAGCCGACGCCGGAGACGTCGAGGATAGCCAGACCTGGGGATTTTTCGAGCAGGACGCCGCGCAGGAAAGCGATCACCCGGCCAGGATCGCATAGGCGGCTAGCGGGGTTCGAGTAAAACGCCCTTCATATCGCCTTGGATGCGCAGTTCCCCGAGTTCCGTGACCGTTTCCGTCTCGGGATCGAGGGTGGGATTGACGAGTTGCATCCGGTAGAGGCCCGCGGGCAGGCCGACCATCAGGAAGACCCCTCCAGGATGAATCCAGGACTCGCGCGGGGCGTCGTCGGGACCACCGTCGGGAACCACGTGGATCGGCTCGGCGCGGAGTCGGAACTGTCCGGATTCGCCGACTTCGGCGAGCGAAACCACAGCGCCTTCGATGCGATAGCGCCTAACGGCTCGCAGCACGATCCGGGCGGCGTTGGTAGGCGCTTCTACGTCGACGATCGACTTCATGTACCGAAACTCGCTGCGTCTCTTGAGGTGCGTCAGCACGAGACGATAGGTTCCCGGTTCGACCTGAACCGGACCGAAGCGGCCCTTGGCGTCAGTGCGGAAGGGGAGACCGGTCACCGGCTCTCCGGTCTTGAGATCCAGAACGTCGATGCGCACGCGGTCGATGCCGCCGCCGACCACGTCGACCACGCGGCCGCCCAACTCCGCCGCGGGCGCGCAGGAAACGACGAGCAGGAAGACTATGAGTGCGGCACGCACGTATTAACGAGTGTACGCCCGGATTCTCCTCGTAGTTTCAGGATGCGTGGGGCTAGTGCGTCGGATTCTCGTACCAGATGACGCCGAGGTCGTCGCGTTCCTCGCAAGTCATCATGTCGAGGTCGCCGTCTTGGTCCAGGTCGAGCCACTCCATGCGGTCGAACTTGATTCCCGTGGGCCCCGACAGAACGTGAGGCGTCCAAGAAGGCCCTTCGAGCCACATGGCGCCGTCCTTGCCGTCAAGGGCGTTCTCACAGGTGAAGGCGAGGTCAGGCGCGCCGTCCAGGTTGACGTCGAGGATGGCTACCGCCTTTCCGGTTCCCGCTGAGAAAGGGAGCCGGATCTCCTGGCGATCCCAACCGACGGGGCGCCGGAGGTAGACGATGACGGGGCCGCGGCTGACGATGGTTGCGATGTCGGAGCGGCCGTCCTGATCGAGGTCGCCGACGGTCAGGAACATCACCTGCTCCTGGCCCACAGGGCCGATGCGGTGCTCACGCCACCGGCCGTCGGACTGGGCCGGGCCGGGGTTCTCCAACCAGAGGATGCCGCTGCGGACGCCTTTGCGGTCGGTAGCGAGCAAGTCCGGGTCGCCGTCGGAATCCATATCGTGCGACTGGAGCGACATGATCCAGCCGGCTTTGTAGAGCGGGCGCCAACGCCAGGCGGCCACCCGTCTCGGGTCGGCCGGGGCCTGCCACCATCCGATCACTCCGCCGGGGTCTTTCGAGCCGGCGAAAAGGTCCGGGCCGTTGCGGCCGTCGATCTGCGCGGGCAGGGCGAACATCCAGCGGGTGAGGCCGCGCGACGCTGGAAGAGCCTGCGTGTGCCAGACGGACGGACGCAGGTAGTTGCCGGATTTCTTGGGCGCCCAGTGGAAGTAGAGAGTCTGGTTGGCGCCCTCCGTGGAACTGACGACGTCGACGGCGCCGTCCTGGTCCAGGTCGACGAAGACGGCGTCCTCCGGGCTCGCTACTTCGCCGACGGTGACGGCGGGCCAGGGCGTCTTGGATTGGCCGGGGCCGGGGCCGGGATTCAAGTAAGCGCGCACGCGGCCGCCCTCTTCCCAGCCGGTGGCGACGTCAGGGAAGCCGTCGTTGTTTACGTCGTGGAGCCGAGCCCCGTCGGCGCCGGAAGATCGATCGTCGATGGTGTGGCGCTCCCAGGGTGTCTGGGCGCCGAGCGTCGCGGCGACGAGGAACGCAGCAAGAAACCTGCTCATTGCGGGTGTGAGCGTAGCAAACAGGAGGAACAAATCCGCGTGAACTCTCGTACTAATGGGTGAGATGTGGACCTTTCTGCTTTGGCTCTTGCTGTTGATTGTTTGCTGGCCGGTGGCCCTGCTGGCGCTGATCGCCTACCCGGTTGTTTGGGTGTTGCTGCTGCCGTTCAAACTGCTGGGCATCGCGGTCGGCGGAGTGCTGGAGTTCCTGAGGGCCGTCATCATGCTGCCGGCGAGAGCGGTTCGGGCATTGACGCCCGCCTAGGCGCCTCGCACAATGAGGGCGATGCGTCTAGCGGCACTGTTTTGTCTACTCGGATCGTTGGCCGTCGCCGCTGAACCGGGCCTGAAGGACTTCCAAGGTCGCCCGCTGGGCACGCCAGGCGAGAGCGACCGGGCGGCGACCGCCGTGTTCTTCGTGATGAGCGACTGTCCGATTTCGAACGTATTCGCTCCCGAGATCAACCGCATCTGCGACGACTACGAGGGGCGCGACGTGCAGTGCTACCTGGCCTACGTGGATCCGGAACTGACGCCGGAGCAAATCGACGAGCATCGAACCGACTACGGGCACCGTCGGCCGGTGATTCACGATCGCGAACAGGAGTTGGTGCGACGGGCGGGGGCGACGATCACCCCGGAGGTTGCGGTGTTTGACCGCTCGGGCGAGATCGCGTATCTGGGACGGATCAACAACTTCTATGCGAAGCTAGGCGTGCCGCGGCGCAGGGCGACCGTACATGACCTGCGAGACGCTCTGGACGCGTTGACTGCTGGTCGCCGCGTTGAGACGGCGCGGACGGAGGCGGTCGGCTGTTACATCCCGGACCTCTCGGCCTACAAGGATTCCCAATGAACAAGCTTCTTCTAGGCGTCGCCTTCTTGGCGGTCGGATCGGCGCAGGCCGCCGACGTGACCTTTGCGGGGGATGTTGCAGCGATTGTTTATGAGCACTGCGCCGTCTGCCATCGCGACGGAGCTTCGGCGCCGTTTACGCTGACCAGCTATGACGACGTACGCAAGCGCGGAAGACTGATCCAAGCGGTCACGGCCGGGGGATACATGCCTCCGTGGCATGCGGAAGAGGGCTGGGGCGAGTTCGAGAACGAGCGGCGATTGACGAATGCGGAGATCGGGATCATTGCCCGCTGGATCGCTACCGGGATGGCCGAAGGAGACCCCGCGGAGACGCCGGAGCCGCCCCAGTTCGCGAGCGGATGGGAACTGGGCGAGCCGGACCTGGTCGTTGAAATGGAACAGGAGTACACGGTTCCGGCCGAGGGCGCCGATATCTATCGCAACTTTGTGGCTGCTATCGGCAACACGGAAGACAAGTGGATTCGAGCGATTGAGTTTCGACCCGGCGCACGGGCCGTGATGCATCACAGCTTGTTCAAGGCCGATACCTCCGGCAAGGCCCGAGAGCTGGACGCCAAGGATGAAGAGCCGGGTTATGCCTGGATGGGCGGCGGAGCCGTGCGCGGCTTGATCAATCTCAGCGGCTGGGCGGTCGGGGGCAATGCTCGGGTCTTTCCCGAAGAGTCTCCGCTGAAACTTCCCGCGAACTCCGATTTTGTTTTCGAGTCGCACTTCCATCCCTCGGGTAAAGAAGAGACCGAGCGCTCGGCGGTCGCTTTCTACTTCGCGGAGAAGCCGGCGTCGCGTCCCAACCTGACAATCCAGTTGCCTCCGTTGTTCGGCGCCGGCGCCGGGCTGGATATCCCGGCAGGCGAATCCGAGTTTTGGGTCCGAGAGTCCTTTACGCTCCCGGCCGCCGTCGAGCTCTATTCGGTGACGCCGCACGCGCATTACATCGGCAAGGACTTTAGGGCTTGGGCGGAACTACCGGACGGAAGCGAAGTGAAGCTCATCCGGGTGCCGGACTGGGACTTCGCTTGGCAGAACATGTACGTCTACGCTGCGCCGATCGAGTTGCCGAAGGGAACGACGATCCGCGCCGAGGTTCGCTACGACAACTCAGCCGAGAATCCACGCAACCCGCACAGTCCGCCCGAGCGAGTGACTTGGGGCGAAGCGTCGGACCAAGAGATGGCCGCCATCACGTTCAACGCGCTGCCGGTGGAGAACGCCGACGCCCCGCTGATCAACCAGACCTTCAAGGAGCTGCGCGATCGGCACCTCGAAAAGGCCAAAGAGCAACGCCGGAACCGCAAGCAGACGGTCCAGTCGGGAACCAGCGAGGACTAGCAGGTCCGCCGCCTAGGACTGGCGCATCCATGTGCCCTGGATGGCAAAGGTCATGCCCGGGTTCTGGATGTTGACGAAGAGCGTGGTCCAGTCCCTGGAAAAGCAGGCCCCAGCGAACTCGCCGTCGTCCATCGCATTGCGACCGATCTTGTAGACCTGCGCGTTGGGGGTGACGCCGATGATGTGGTCCGTGCCGTCGCCATCTTCGCACAGGACCAAGTCGCCCCAGGGCGCAACGGTCAGGTTGTCGCAGTACTCGAGGATACGTTTGTCGGGCGACTCGAGGAAGAGTTCGAGCGTGCCGGGGTTCTTGGATTCGGCCGCATCTCCTTCATCCGGACTCGGCTTGTAGCGAAAGACTTGGCCGACGCGAGCGACGCCGCCGTCGGTGCAAGCAAAGTAGATTTCCGAACCGTCGTTGGAGGTCCAGATGCCCTCGCCTCGGGCAAACCGGGCGGCTCCGGAGGCGTGGCCTTGGTCGCGTAGATCGTCGTCGGGAGCGAGGACGTTGTCGACGTCGACCCAGCGGACGGCGACAGGCTCGCCTTGCGTGAGGGAGACCGTTTCCCAGTTGCGTGTGTCGCCGGAGGGCTGGTCGGCAAGGGCGAGGGCCTGGAGACGGCCGCCCTCGCTCAAATGGCCGGGACGGTTGGGCAAGAACCGGTAGATCAGGCCGTCGCCTCGATCCTCGGTCTGGTAGACGATGCCGGTGCGGGGGTGGACCGCGATCGCTTCATGATTGAAGCGGCCCATGTCGGCGAGCGGGACGGGATCGACAAGGCCCGGCGCCAGTGCGGGCACCTCGAAATTGAAGCCGTGGTTCTGCTCGATGGGGCCGCCCCTTGCGTCCACGCTCTCTTCGCACGATACCCAGGAACCCCAGGGCGTGGGGCCGCCGGCGCAGTTGCGCGTGGTCCCGGCCAGGGAGAGGTGATGGCTGAGGAGTTCTTGCTTGGCGGTGTCGAAGACGAGGGTGCTTGTACCGCCGAGGCAGGGGGACTCGCCGCTGCCGTAGTCGTAGAAGGCCTCCTTGGGGATCTCGCCGAGCTTCTCGTTGGACTGACCGAAGGCGCCTCGGTCGACGGCATCAGGCTTGAGTTCGTGATTGCGGACAAGGACGGCCTGGCTGTCTTGGTTCATGAAGCAAGCCATGCCGTCGTGCGCGCCGGGGACCAGAAGGCCATCGGTCATCGTCTCGCCGGCGCGCGAGAACACGGAGTAGCTGAAGCCGGCGGGAAGATCGAGTAAGCCGTTGGGATCGGGGAGCAGCGGACCAAAACCCTTGGCCTCCCAGCTGGGGTCGGGTGCGGACTCGGTGCAGCCGGTGAGCAGTGCGTGCAGGCCAAGAAATCCGGCGCTTGTCGCACCCAGGCTGGAGAGGAAACGGCGGCGTTGCATCTGAAAAGTATAGGCGCTGGGACGGCGTTAGGGCGGAGGTTGTCTTGGAGCGTCGACACGCTGGCCGCTCAGGTCGCGCCACGTTACGAATTCGATCTCGGGCTCTTCTGCATTCAGCGGTTGATCGAGCACGGGTGAGAAGCCGTGTAGGAGACCCGTTCGTCGGAGGCCAGGGGGCGCCGGCGAACACGCTCCCACTCGTTGGTCCGTGTTTGGTGCGTGTGAGGTGAAGGCCGACGTCCAGGGCGATTCTTGCGCGGAACGGCCGGTGCAACCGCAGCAGTGGCTGTCAGCGGTAGGTTCACGAAGCGCCTCCCCCGGACAGGGCGATGGATTGGCCAACGTAGCGACCGGTTGCCACGGCTTCAGCCAGGAAGCGGGCGACGCTCTTGCGCGTAATCTTCCATTCGCGGACTCGGCCGTCCTCAGACGCAAAGGGCGACTCGGCCGCGTCGTCATCGGTGAGGTGGACGGGCTGAGCGAGCACCCAATCGACGCCGCTCCGGCGCACTTCAGCTTCCTGCACTTCGGTATCGGCGATCTGCGGCTGGAGGAGCAAGCTGAAGAAGAGACGGTCAATCAGCCGGAGATTTTCGCGGGTTTCGCCGACTCCATACGAACTCTGCACGATGAGCCTGCGGACATCGTGTTTGCGCATGGCGGCGACGACGTTGCGCGTGCCCGCTGAGCGGATGTTGAGCGGCGTCCGGGCGGGACCCAAGAAGCGGACCCGCAACGGGTTCTCGGTGATGCCCAAGGTGACGACGACGGCGTCGTGCCCGGGCATCACTCGATCGAGATCGTCCGGATCGGATGCATCGCCGTTAACGATGCTCAGTCGGTCGGACAATCCGGCTAACTTGTCCGCGCTGCGCGAGAAGGCGGTGACTCGGTGACCTTGGTGGAGCAGTTCCTCGACTGCGGCGCGGCCCGAGCCTCCGGTGGCTCCGACTACCAGGACCTTTTGGGTTGCTTGCATGTTCTGAATCCTCCTTGTTGGCGGGTTGCTTTCGCCCGCGGCTTGATTTCAATGAGTTCATTCTGTAGTCATGATGAAGAACGATCAATGGCAGAGTATCCATAGATCTATGCAGATCGTCCAGGTCAATGGACGTATATGTGAATCGCTGACATAGTGAAGGAGATGACCGAAGTCGCCCGCAGCTTGCCTCCCACGGCCGACCCGTTGGCTGCGGCGCTCGATTCGCTGCAACTGAACGGGGTGCTCTACTGCCGCTCGGAGTTGACCGCGCCTTGGGGGATCGACCTGCCGCCGATTGAGGGCTGCATGATGTTCCATCTGGTGACGGCGGGTCGGTGCCAGCTGGAGATGGAGGGCGAGGAACCGCAGGTCCTCCAGCAGGGCAGTTTGGCCTTGGTGACGCGCGACGCGGGTCATCGGCTGTTGAGCGGGGCGGGGGTGGGGGCTGAACCGCTGTTTGATCTACCGGTGGAGCGGTTGAGCGAGCGCTATGAGGTTCTGCGCCACGGCGGCGGCGGCGACCCGGCACAACTGATCTGCGTGGTGGTGCGCCACGACCGGGCCGCGGCGGAGCATCTGTTGGACCTGCTGCCTGCGGTTATTCGGCTGCATACGTGGGACGAGGATGAGAGCGGCTGGCTGCAAGGGACGTTGCGCTTCATCTCGCGCGAGGCCAAGGAGCTTACTCCGGGCGGCGAGACGGTGATTACGCGACTGGCGGACGTGTTGGTGGTCCAGATGATTCGAGCGTGGGTCGATTCCGCGCCGCCGGGCGACCGAGGTTGGCTGGCGGCGTTGCGCGACGAGCAGATTGGGCGCTCGCTGACGGCGATCCATCGCGAGCCGGACCGGGCGTGGACGGTGGAAGCGTTAGCGCGAGAGGCGGGCATGTCGCGCTCGGCGTTCTCCTCGAAGTTCACGCGGATTGTGGGCGAGACCGCGTTGCGGTATGTGACGGAGGCGCGGATGCGGACGGCGCGGGGGCGGCTCCAGGATACGTCGGAGCCGTTGGCTGTGATCGCCGAGAGAGTGGGGTATGAGTCGGAGGCGTCGTTCTGTCGGGCGTTCAAGCGGGTGTTTGGAGTGTCGCCGGGAAGCGTGCGGAAGGGGGGGAGGGCGCCAGCCGTAGCCGCAGCGTGAGCGTGGCGCTTGCAAGGGAGCCGCTTGCAAGGGAGCTGTCCCTTTAGCGGGGTTCCCTTTTGTCCTCGTCCCTCGAGTCCTTCCTGAGGATTTGGCTCGCCTGGTATGGACTCGAAATCGATCACCTGTGCTTGCAACGGGATCGAGAGAAGGACAAGAAAGCAAAGCGTTCCGACCGAGATAGAGCAGGCCGAACTACCGAGCGGCTCTGTTGAGAAACGTTGCTTCATCGGGGGCCAGTAAAGGCTGGACGGATCGTTGCGGCAAGTTTGTACGACGGCCTAGTAGATTGGACGGCCTGACCGCCCAGACGGATGAGACCCCGCGACATCGCCACGCCGACGATGTACCTCTTGTGGCTCGCTTCTTGATCACCCTTCGACAAAGGCAGCCAGGTCGTACTGCACGATTGCTCTCTTAGTCCGGGGGCGGAGCCCTGCCGCAAGGCCGCGGATACGAAAACGTTCTGGATGGCTTGCCTGCAACATACCTACGAGCTGAGGGCGAACTAAGGGAGCTGTCCCTTTCGGGGCCCTTTCGGGGCCGTCCCTTTCGGGGCCTTGCCGTGCGGGGTTTTTCAGACGCCGCGAGGAACTTTTTATCTCGCAGCTGGTAAACATTCGCGAGCTGCGAAGACTACCTTGTTCAGAAGGCTTGCTCCGTGGCATAAGACGAATCCAGACGCGCGAGGTTCTTGGAACTCACGGACGAGTACGGTCCGGCCTTGCGTCGTCTGGCGGTTTCCTATGCTCGACGAGAGCGGGTGGCGGGCGAGGACCTCTATCAGGAGGTAGTTCTGGCGATTTGGAAAGCGATACCAGGCTATCGGGGGGAGTCGAGCGAACGAACTTGGATCTACCGAATCGCCCACAACGTGGCGTCCACCTACCGCTACCGTTCCGATCGGAAGGCCCGGCGCGAACTGGCGGTGGAAGAGCCCCCGGAACCGGCAGCCCACGGCGATCCGGAGTCCAAGGCGATTGCGCGGCAGCGGCGAGAGAGATTGCACGAATCTCTTCGCGAGTTGCCGACGGTCGACTTCCAGATCGCTTCCATGCATCTGGAAGGTTTGGCGAATGAGGAGATATCCGCGGTCGCAGGATTGAGCAAGGCGGCGGTCGCGACGCGGCTGACGCGCATAAGGCAGCGTTTGGCGGCTCGCTTGAACGGAACGGGGGTGCGGCCATGAGCACGCAATGGGAAGAGATTCGTGAAGTCTGGCGCCAGGAACAGGAAGAACAGGAGGAAGCCATGTCCGTATCCGCAGAAGTGATGAGCTATCTGGACAAGGGCACCGGCAAACTGGACGCGGACGTCGCTGAGGAGCGCCGCGCCGAGATGTTGGCTTGTCTCGGCGGGATCGGCATTGCCGCTGCGGTATATGCCTTTGCAGACAACGCGGTCCAGATAGCGGGGGCGATTCTCATGGGCGCGGCGGCGATCCTGCTCGGCGGGCACGTTTGGTTATCCGGCAGATCCATACTTCAGCCGGACCCGACGACTAGCCTGAGCGCCTACCGCGCCGCGATAGCAGCGAAGTTCGACCGTCAAATTCGGTTGTTGCGGCAGGGAAAGTACTGGGCGTTGCCGGTCTTCTTGGGACTGCTCGCATGGCAGACGGGCGAACTGCTTGAGGCGATCGAACGAGGGGACGATCGCTTGTGGCTGGGTGGAGCGTTTACAGTGTTGCTCTACGCAGTCTTGATTTGGAGTACGTGGCGCAACGAGGTCAAGGGCGTCCGCGATTTGGAGCGTCGCCGGGACAGTTTGCTGCGGGCGTTTGATACCGGCGAAACGCCGGCGAAGCCTCCGCGTACGTATCCGTTGGGCCTTGGTTCGGCGGATAACGATTGAGGGCGGAGAGAGAGGCTTTTGAGCGAGTTCCTGCTTGATTGGGGGATTTCGCTTGAGGCGCCGCCTGTAGCTCCTCCGCGACGAATCGGGTCATACGACCGAGCACGGACGCCTCTCCTTGACTACCTAGGAAAGAATCGTTAGGATTCCCCTAGACATGCTAGGAGAGCTGCTTCCCGGAACCCTTGATCTCCTGATCCTGAAGGCTGTTTCGCTCGGCCGCCTGCACGGCTACGGCGTGCTGCTCCGCATTGAGCAGATCTCCGGACAGGCGTTGGAGGTCGAACAGGGCTCGCTCTACCCGGCGCTCCATCGCTTGGAGCACAAGGGCCTGCTCAAGACAGAGTGGGGCGTATCGGAGAACAACCGCCGCGCCAAGTACTACCAACTGACGGCCACGGGGCGACGCAGCCTACGCAAGGAGACGGCGAGCTGGGAGCGGCTCTCCAGCGCCGTCGCCGTGGCTCTTCGTGCAGAGCCGGAGCAGGCCTGAGGCGAACGCGATGTGGCCCCGCTTCCGATCGTTCCTCCAGACGCTGCTCGGTTCCGACTCGGCCGCAGAAGATCTCGACGATGAGTTCCGTTTCCACTTGGAGGCGCGCGTCGACGACCTGGAGCGCAGAGGCGTATCGCGCACCGATGCGATGCGGCAAGCACGCCGGGAGTTCGGCGGCGCAGCGCTCTATCGCGAAGCGGCGCGCGAGTCCCGCGGCGTCCGACTCGCGGACGAGTTGCGACAGGACGTCAGACAAGCGCTTCGTTTGCCTCGACGAAGTCCGGCGTTCGCCATGGCCGTCGTCGCGATTCTTACCCTAGGGATCGGGGCGAGCACCGCGGTGTTCAGCGTGGTCGACGCCGTATTGCTGCGGCCGCCCGCCTTCGCCTCGCCGGACCAGCTGCTCCAGATCAAGAGCGCGGGCTCGAGGAGGGGGTGGTTCTACTTGTCGGAGTACAGGCTGATGGAGGGGCGAGACGATCTGTTCAAAGGCACAGCCGCGTACAGGCGAGTACTTGTGACGCTGACGGGAGGCGGCGAGCCGGACCAGCTCTTCGCAGTGCGCGGCTCTTCCGAGCTGTTCCGCGTCCTCGGAGTGCAGCCGCGACTGGGGCGCACCATGGAGAGTGCGGACAACGTGGGCGGAACACCAGTCGCCGCGATCAGCCACCGTCTGTGGCACCGGCGGTTCCATGCATCCGCGGATGTACTCGAACGCTCGATCACTGTCTTCGGCAAAGAGTTGCGTATCGTCGGCGTGATGCCGCCGGAGTTCGAATTTCCGGTCTCCAACGTCGACCTGTGGGTTCCACTGGCTGAGGAGGCCGAGTCGCGAGACGGGCTGCACATTGTCGCTCGGAAAAGGGACGGCGTCAGCCTGGAACAGATCCGAGGCGCCATGCAGGTGGTTCAGAGCCAGATCCGAGAGACGGACCCCGGACGAAACGGAGAGGTCGAAGTCACGGCGTCTCCCTGGAGGCAAGAGATCGAGCCGCAGTATGAACTCAGCATGATCCTGGTCCTTACGGGCGTCGGGTGCGTGCTGCTGATTGCGTGCGCGAACGTAGCGGGGTTGTTGCTGGGCCGGGCTGCCCAGCGTCAACGCGAGATCGCCATTCGCTCTTCGTTGGGAGCCGATCGCTGGAGGGTCGCGCGCGGCCTCCTCGCCGAGAGCCTGCTGTTGTCGGTCGCGGGCGGCGTGGCAGGCGTTGCTCTCTCACACTACTTGCTCGGGTGGGCGGCACATCAGTTGGCCGGTTTGCCGATTGTCTTGCCGCACCTACAGCATGTGGCCCTCAACGAGCGGGCGTTGTCGGCGACGATCCTCATCTGCCTCGCCGTCGCCGTACTGTGCAGTCTCGCGCCGATCCTCTTCGCCGGCCGCACTCGCGCTCGCGCCGCCCTGAGTTCGGGGGAACGCGGGGGCCGACACGGCTCGGGTCCGCTGTTCTCGTTTCTGGTCGGCTCCCAAGCCGCCTTCGCGTTTCTGCTGCTCGTCGGCTCGGGACTGATGATCACAAGCATGGTCCGGTTGGAGGGAGCCGACAAGGGCTTTGCGACGGACAACATTCTCACGATGCGCGTCCCGAGCAGCTCGATGAGCGGGCCCCGTTCCGCGTGGACGAAATCGCAAGAGCAGCTCGCGAATCAGTATCAACAGCTCATTGAGAGAATCGAACGGATTCCCGAGGTCGAGGCCGCAGCCTACGTGAGCAATCTTCCGCTCTCGGGCTTCAGCGTGACGTTGACTTTTGCGGGCGACGACGGTCAGAAGCTCGGGTTCTTCGCCCGTAGCGTCAGTCCTGACTACCTACACGTCATGCGAATTCCGCTGCTGTCGGGGCGCCACTTTGGGGAAGATGACGGAGAAGGCGCGCCGCGGGTCGCGATCATCAATGAGTTCTTGGCCCGACAACTCTTCGCGGATCGCGACCCGATCGGCAGGCTGCTTCCTAGCCAGGATCCGGAGAAGGGAATCCAGGTCGTAGGGGTCGCTAAGAATTCTTGGCAGTCTCATTTCGACCGTCCAATCCGGGCGGAGATCTATCTTCCCTACAAGCAGCTCATCCGTTGGCCCATCTCTTCCGCCGTCGTCCTGCGTACTTCCCGGGAACCCTCTGCTATGGCCGAGCAACTCAGAGCCGAGGTGTGGACGGTCGACCCGGATCAACCTGTCTTGAAAGTCGAGACGATGGAACAGGTGTTCTTAAGCGCCATCTGGCGCCCACGCTTTTCTGCCTGGATCTTATCGACTCTCGGTGCGTTGGCTCTGCTGCTCAGCGCGGTCGGCGTGTACGCGGTGGTTGCCTACACGAGTTCACTGCGGCTCCGCGAGGTTGGAATCAGGATGGCGGTTGGAGCGACTCCGCGGGACGTCGTCGGGCTGATTCTGAAGGACTCGCTCACCCCCCTTGCGATTGGACTGGCTACGGGGGGAGTGATGGCGCTGCTGCTGTCCGGGGTCATGGCGGGAGTCCTCTATGAGACGCAGGGAACGGAGCCGGAAGCTTATCTCGGCGCGGCGGCTCTGATGCTGGCGGTCGGCGCAGCGGCGGGGCTCAGACCCGCGCTGCGGGCAGCGGGGTCAGAGCCCCTCTCGGTTCTACGCGCGGAATGATACGTGAGCTGATCGCTCGTCCGGCAACAGCGGCCATCGTGCTGCCCTTACTGTTGTGCGCCTCCTGCGCCACGCGCTCTGCGGGGCACTACCGTCTGCTGCCGGCTCAACCCGAATACGTCGTGCAATCGCCCGATGCAGCACGAACTCCCTACCCCGACGTTCTGCGGAGCTACACGGCGAGCGGTGAGGGTTGGGTCCAACTTCAGCCCGGCATCGGGCTGCTCATGGAGAGGGCCTACTTCCGCGCAGAAGCACCGATCGAGGACATCAGAAGTTACCTCGGGACCGAAACCGTTCGTTACCGGGTCACCTGGACTGACGGTCTCACTGCGTCCGGCCCGGTTCAGCACCTCGCTGAACGCCCCAGCACGGTCCCGCCGGTAGAACAACTGATCGCTGAAGACCAGCTTCGGCGCCGGTACCATCGCCTGTTTTACCAAGTCCTTCTTAATCCCACCGACACGCACCGAGTCGCGATCCTCGTGAGCGGAAGCTCTCTCGAGCAGATCGAGTCGCTGACTGCGTCGTTCCTCACGAATCCTAAGAGCGTCTGCGCAGGCTCCTCTCATCAGTGCGTAATCTTCCCAACACACACTTCGCTCTCGGTCGAAATCGAGATCGTCGTCGACGGTGTCATGCAACGCGTGCCGTGGGGCCGGAGACTGTCTGATATCAGGCCCCTCGGGCCGCACCCCAGGCTATTTCGTCGCTACCAGGGCCGACTGACGCCAGTTGAGTTCGACCCGACGGACTCCGCGACGCTCGCCGTCCCCCTTCTGCCGGGAGATCGCATCCAGCGCTGAGTCAACTCGCCCCGTGCTACATTGCGCCCACCTGAACCCGATATGCGCTCCGCCTTCACTCTGATCCTCCTCACCTTCTGCGCCTGCTCCGATCAACCCGACCGCCCGCCCAACATCATCTGGATCAACGCGGAAGACATCTCGCCCGCTTGGGGAGCCTACGGCGTGCCGGAGGCCGACACCCCCAACCTCGACCGTCTCGCTGCCGAAGGCGTCCTCTACCGCAACGCTTTCGCCAACGCGCCCATCTGCGCGCCGGCCCGCTCCACGCTGATCACCGGCATGTACGCGCCCTCGCTTGGCACCGAGCACCTGCGCTCGGAGATTCCCCGTACGCCCGGTATCGAGACCGTCCCGGAACTGCTCAAGAGCGCCGGCTACTACGTCACCAGCGGCGGCAAGACCGACTTCAACTTCACACCCGAAGGCATCTTCGATCTCCGCGAGAACACCGACGCTCCCTGGCGCGGCGCGGCCGAAGACCAGCCCTTCTTCAGCATCATCACCTTCGGCGGAACCCACGAAGGTCCCAGCAACCGGCCCGATCGTTATGACCGAGTCGTCGCCGACCTCCCCTCCGACCGCTTCCACGACCCCGCAAAGGTCACCGTTCCGCCCTACTACCCCGACACCCCCGAGTTCCGCCGCCAGTGGGCACGCGTCCACGATCTCATTACCGTGTTCGACATCGAGGTCGGCGCGATCATCGAGCGCCTCCGGGCTGACGGCGTTCTCGACGACACCGTCGTCTTGGTCTTCGGCGACCACGGCTTCGGGATGCCGCGGTACAAACGGTGGCTCACCGATTCCGGCATGCGCGTCCCTCTCATCGCTCACGTACCAGAGAAGTACCAGCACCTCTCCCCGCAATCACCCGGCCAGGAGAATGCGAACCTCGTCAGCTTCGTCGACTTCGCCCCGTCCACACTTAATCTCGCGGGCGTTCCCGTCCCAGACAACATGCAGGGCCGCCCCTTCCTCGGTCCCGATCTTCCGCCGCCCGCCGACTACGTCTTCGGCTACCGCGGCCGGGCGGACGACATGTATGAGGTCTCCCGCGCCGTCCACACAGGCGACTTCATCTACGTTCGCCACTTCATGCCCTACCTGCCATACATCCAGCGTGGACGCATTTTCGGCGACGACAAGACGTCGATGCGCGAACTCCGCCGCCTCCACTTGGCCGGAGAGTTGCCCGCTGAATCCGAGAAGATGTGGTCGCCCAAACCGATCGAGGAGCTCTACGACCTCCGCGCCGATCCGCAGGAGCTCAACAACCTTGCCGCTGACCCCGAGCACGTGGATCGCATCGCCGCATTCCGCGAGCAACTCCACGATAAACTCGTTCGCACCCGCGACGTCGGCATCAGCTTCGAGCCGGAAATGATGATCCGGTCGGAAGGGTCCTCGCCCTATGAAATGGCGCAAGATCCCGCGAGGTACGACGTGGAAGCCGTCGTCTCCGCCGCCGAATTGGTCGGGACCACAGGCCTCACGGCCATCCTCCCCAAGCTCGCCGACGAGGACTCGATCGTCCGCTTCTGGGCCGGGCAGGCCTTGCTCCATCTTGGACCGTCGGCAGCCTCAGCCAAACCCCAACTGCGCGAGGCCCTCGGTGATCCGGCTCCTGCCGTGGCTATTACAGCCGCGCATGCTCTCTGCGCGCTGGATGACTGCGCACGGGCCCTACCCGTCCTAGAAGAGTGGCTCAACGATCCGCGTCCGACCACCGCACTCTACGCCGCTCGCACCATCCAACTCACAGGTCCTGCCGCCTGTTCTCTAGCTCCGCAGATGCAGCAAGCCATCACCGCCAGACGCGACAGTTCGACCAACAGCGGCTACGTCGATTTCAACTACAACGCCTTTACCGGATGGGCGCTTGAAGAAGCGCTCAAGGAGTGCGGCCTGGAACCCGAACTCTGACGTGGGGATCTCCTGTTTGGTCGGGGGCGATCAGGCGAGCACGCCGCCGATCGTTTCCAGCAACACCGACCTGGGGCACGGCTTCTGCACCACGGCATTGAACCCGTTGGCTCGGGACCGGTCCAGCATCTCTTGCTCGGTGAAGCCGCTGGTCAGTACCACGCGTACGTCGTCTTTGAGCTTGCGTAGTTCGTGCAACGTCTCCTCGCCGTTCAACCGCGGCATGCTCAAGTCGACTAATACGCAATCGATCAAGTCGCCTTTCTGCTCATAGATTCCGACAGCCTCCTTACCGTCAGAGGCACAGAGTACGTTGTATCCAGCCTCCGCGAGGATTTCTGCTTGGATCTCCATGACCGCCGGCTCGTCGTCTACCACCAGAACGACCTTGCCGCTCGCTTGCTGTGGCCGGCGGACGGACGGCGCCGCCTCCGAATCAGGAGCAGCCGAGCTCAGTTGCGGGAGCAGTACGGCAAATGTCGTTCCCTTGGCCGCCTCGCTTTCCAGCTGGATTGCTCCTTGATGCGCGCGCACGATTCCTCGAACAGCAGCCAATCCAAGCCCGCGGCCGGCCGCCTTCGTCGTGAAGAAGGGGTCAAAGATTCGCTCCTGCGTCTCTTCATCCATTCCGCAGCCGGTATCCCGGACGGAGAGGCGAACGAATCTGCCCGGCTCTAAGTCGGCGCCGCCTTGCAGCAGTTCCAACTCACGGCGTCCATAGTTCTTCGCCGACGTCGTCACGACAATCCGGCCCTCGTCGTCGCCGATGGCCTCCGCAGCGTTGGTGATCAGGTTCATCACGACCTGATTCATCTGCGCGGGGTCGGCTTGGACCCGGACCGATTCCGGCGAGAGATCGTACTCCAGCTGCGCCTTTTTCGAAAGTGTCGCCCTTTGCAAGCTCCCGAGCTCGTGCATCAGAGAGTTGAGCTCAATGGGTTGAACCGAGCGCGCGCCGCGTCCCGCGTAAGCCAGCATCTGATTGCACAGCTCTTTGGACTTCTTACCCGCCTCGACTATCCTCGACAGCATCCGCCGGCTGCGGTCCTGCTCCGGCAATCCCTCTAATGCCAACTCGGCGTTGCCTTGTACGACCGTGAGCATGTTGTTGAAGTCGTGAGCCACCCCGCCCGCCAAGACGCCGATCGCCTCCATCTTGGCCGCCTGGCGAAGATGGTCTTCAAGCGACGCCTCTCGCCGCTGCCGACGGTAGGCGTCAAACAGCTCGCTGGACGCCCGACACAGAACGGAGAGCGCATCGATCTGTCGCTCCGTGTACTCCGTCGGGCGGTTTCCAACGCAAAGAATTGCGATCACGTCGCCGTTGACCTGGATGGGCGTGCCAAGCAGATGGTTCAGCTGGGCCGCCCCAGAGTCGGCTGTTCGTCTAAGCGCCAGACCGTTGCGGACCACCGGATCTGACCCTTGAGAGATCGAGTCCAGAAAAGGTGCGAAGGCCTCGAAGTCGAGGTCTCCTTCATGAAACGCTTTGCGGTAGGGTCCTCCGATGACCTCGCTGTCGGTGAGGGCGGCGAAATCGCTGGCCTCAACCAGCGCCAAGAGGCCGGACTCGCTCTCGGTCAGGTCGACCGCGGCGCGGACGAGGCGACCGGCGGCCGTTCGCCAATCGTTCTTGTCGACAAATGACGTGGTCACGTCCGTCACCGCGGTGAGGAGCCGCGCCTGGAACTGCGCCCGGGCCTCGCTTTCGCGCAAGGTCTGCTCGGCGCGTCCGCGTTCAATCGCCACCGCGACCATCTTCGCCGCCATCTCCAGACTGTTCAGCTCCATCGCGCTCGGAGACGACGGAACGGTGTTGTAGAGCGCCAAGGCGCCGATGACTTCCCCGTCCCTGGCCTTGATGGGCTGCGACCAACAGGCGGCGACACCCGCCCGTGCGGCGTACTGCTTCAGGTTTCGCCATAGACCTTCTTCTTGGATGTTCTCGACGAGGACCCGCTGGCCCCAGTACGCGGCCGTGCCGCAAGAGCCGACGGTCGGACCGATGGCTAACCCTTCCACGGCTGCGTTGTATTCCTCGGAAAGGCTGGGCCCGGCGCCCACGCTGACGCGCTTCTTTTCCTGGTCCACCAGCAGGATGGAACAGAATCGGCCCGGGTTCTGGCCCTCGATGATCAGGGCCATCGCCCGCAGGGTTTCAGTCAAAGTCTCCGACTGCAGTTCGGATTCGGTGTAGCCGCTTCGGATCGCATCCTCTTCCACGGCGGGCGGACCGGCGCCGTCGTCGGCCGGCGCCCCAAGCACAACGACGCCGTGCGGCTCGGTGCGGACAGACCAGTCCATCGCCACTGGGCGTCCCCCGTTTTGGGCAACGTGTCGGGCACGGACACGGCCTTGCCCCGCACTCAGCACGTCCTCGAGACGGCCCCGGTCGTCGTCGACCACCCACTCCGCAAGAGATTTCTGCGTGAGATCGTCCGCCTGCCAACCGAGGCGTTCACTGAAGGGCCTGTTCACCCACGCGAACCCTCCAGCGGCGGCGTCTCGGACGATCATTGGAGATTCGGAATCTTGCAAGGTCTTTCCCGGCCCAGACGGACCGCCCCTCGGAGGCATCGTACCAGGGGAATCACTGACTCGACACGCTGAGCTTTCGGCCCTTCGCGAGCCCAAGGCTCGGATGCTTACGAGCGATCCTCGGACCAGGCAGGCTAGGGCGCTTTTTCGCCTTCCGGCTGCGGCCCGAAGTTCCCTGACTCGATCGCCTCCACCATGGCCGCCGCGCGCGTGCGGGCTAGGTGGAGAATCTGCTTCTTGGCCACAATCTTCTTCAAGATCGGCAACAGTTGCTCGGGCGCGACGATCCGGCCGTGGTTCATAGAACTTTGTAGATGCAACAAAGCCTTGTTCACCCCGAGGCGGTCAAATTGCGTGACGCGCTCCAATTCAATGAGGTGCCGAGCGGTCGTGGAGACCCGCTGGAACCATTTCGAGAGCGACTGGGCCTCGGGCACTTGGGTAAAGATGAACTTGGATTCGCTGCGTACTTGTCCGTCGGCATCGACCCAGCGAATCACCTTGTCGCCCGTGAAAGCGGTCTTGATGGGGCTCTGGACCGTGTCTTCCTTGCCTTCCAGCTTTGACGCCCAATCAAAAAGGTCTTCAACCGTTTCCTCGTCGACTTCAAATTCCACGGGAAACTCGTCGTCCAATGCCTCGCGATAGACGGCCTCGCCGTCGCGGGTCACCGTGACGTCGAAGTATTCCGGGACGCTCTTGGGAAAGGTCCGGGAGTAGTGGACGGCTTCCTGAGCCAACAAGGGGGCTGCCGTCAGCAGCAGGACGAGAAATCTAACCACGGCGGCCTCCAAGGGCTACGGGACGTCGAGCCGCTGTCTCGAACGCGATCTGTGAAGCGTGACAGATCGCGGCTGCCAACGCATCCGCGGCGTCATGCGGTTCTACCGGCTCCCGGAGACCCAGCAACGTGGCGACCATCATTTGGACTTGCGGCTTCTCGGCCCGTCCGTATCCCACGACGGACGATTTGATCTCAAGCGGCGAATACTCGCCCACCGGCAGCGCGCGCTCGGCGGCGCAAAGCAAGGCGACCCCGCGGACATGAGCAAGTTTGAGCGCCGACTTCGCGTTCACGGAGTGGAACACTTCCTCCACGGCGACGCGCTCCGGTCGGTGCTCCTCAATGACTTGAGACAGACCCGCGTGGATTTTCTGCAGCCGCTCGGCAAACGGGGTTTTGGACGAGGTGCGGACGACTCCGGTTACGACTAGACGGTGGCGGCGGCCGTCGGTGTCGATGACGCCGTAGCCGGTGGTTCCGGAACCGCAGTCGATGCCCAGGATTCTCAAGTCAATCAGGCGGAGAGCGCCTCAAGTTCAGCGTCGTCGATATCGAAGTTCGCCCATACGTTTTGGACATCGTCGTGATTGTCGATGACGTCGTACATCCGCATGACGGCGGCGGCCTCTTTGCCCGCTACTTTCACCGTATTCTGCGGAACTCGAGTGACCTCGGCGGAGATCGGCTCCACGCCGAGAGCCGTCACGGCCGCCAGAATCTCGTCGTGCGAGTTCGGTTCGCCCAGGATCTCAAAGACCTCTCCTTGGTCTTGCATGTCGTCGGCGCCGGCCCCTAGGGCGGCTTCCATTAGAGCGTCTTCGTCGACGTCTTCTTTGTTGACGACAACCTGACTCTTACGGTCGAAGATCCAGCCCACGCAGCCGTTCTCGCCGAGATTGCCGCCGTTCTTGGAGAACGCATGGCGTAGCTCGCTCACCGTGCGGTTGCGGTTGTCGGTGACTGTCTCAACGTAGATCGCTACGCCATGCGGCGCGTAGCCCTCAAAGGTGATCTCTTCAAGGGACTCGCCTTCGAGTTGGCCCGAGCCGCGCAGGATCGCCTTTTCAATGTTGGCGTTGGGGACCGACTTGGCTTTGGCCGTCGTGACGGCGGTACGTAGTCGAGCGTTCGAAGTGGGATCAGCACCGCCGCGAGCAGCGATCTGGATTTCTCTCAAGAGGCGGGTAAAAACCTTGCCGCGCTTCGCGTCGAGGGCCGCCTTCTTATGCTTGATTGTGTGCCATTTTGAGTGGCCGGACATGACTCAGAACTCCCTTCGTTCGCCCAGCGAACGCAACCGTCAGGATAGCAAGACGGGCCGGGGTCGGGCCCGCGACGGGTATAGCATGGAAGCACCTTCCCGATGCGCCTCCTCCGTGACTTCCGCTTACCACTCGTTCTCCTACTGATCTTTGCGGTCTCGGCTTTCCCTGCCTCTCTGGACGAGGCGGTGGGTGAGCTGCTGGCCAGGCCCGCGGCCCAGCGCGCAGTGTGGGGAGTACATGCGGTTTGGCTTGATGACGGCAGCCCCCTCTATTCGCACAACTCGGAGAAGCTCTTTACCCCGGCGTCGACGGGCAAGCTTTACTCCACCGCGCTAGCGCTGGAGCTGCTGGGAGGCGACCGTCGGTTCCACACGCTCGTGACAGCCGAGACGCCGGTCTTGGAGGACGGTTCACTGCCGGGGGATCTGCGGCTGGTCGGCGGGGGGGATCCGAACCTCTCCTCGCGAGTCCTGCCCTACCACCCCAAGAACGAGTTCGATGAGGACCGCATGTTGCCGATGCGGGAGCTCGCTCAACAACTGGTCGAGGGCGGGTTGAGGCGGGTCCAGGGCGACATCGTCGGAGACGATACGCGCTACGTCCATCAGCCTCATCCCCCTGGTTGGTCGATCGAGGACGCGGTTTGGGGCTACGGCGCCCCGGTTAGCGCGTTGAGTTTTAACGACAATGCGGTGGAAATCCTGATTCGGCCCGGGGCCGTCGGCCAGCCTGCTCGGCTGCGCTTCGACCCGACTTTCGAGTATCTGAACGTCGCGAACCGAACCAAAACGGCTCGAACGAGGCGAGTCTCCCAACGTTTGGATGCACGGAGACGCAGCGGCGAATCGGCCGCGATTGACCTCTGGGGTCAGATTTCGTCCCGCTCGCCCGGGCGCGAGATGACGATAGCCGTCGACGATGCGGCTCTGTTCGCCGCGACTGCGTTGCGGACCGAGCTCGAGGCGCTCGGCGTCGAGATCGAGGGCGACGTTCGAGCGGAGCACCGTGAGCCGTATCAAGTCGGCGACCTAAGACAAGGGCCCGCAGCCGACCCGGAGCCCGACGGCCAAGTGCTGGCGCGTCGCACCTCGCCGCCTCTCAGCGAGATCCTAGCGATTGTGAATAAGTCCAGCCAGAACCTGCACGCCGAGATGCTGCTGCGTGAAAGCGGTCTCGCGGCCTATCGGATCGGCACGCTGGAGGCCGGAATTGGTGCACTGCGCGACTTCTTGAAGGCTGCCGGTCTCAGCCCTTGGGAGTTCTACTTGGGGGACGGTTCGGGCCTCTCCCGCAAGAGCCTGGTCAGCCCGGCGGGAACCGTGAAGTTGCTGAGGGCGGCCGACGCCTCGACCGAG
>Ga0070726_10000360_pt1 | contig 59993 bp, 38 predicted proteins | sample tdAd471_FD_67275 | JGI IMG/M metagenome (GOLD analysis project Ga0070726, IMG submission 67275) | Marine sediment microbial communities from the Atlantic coast under amendment with organic carbon and nitrate - tdAd47.1 | ecosystem: Environmental > Aquatic > Marine > Coastal > Sediment | place...
GCCGCGCTGGAACTCGTCCGCATCCCGGACCAGGACCGTCTTGTCGATCGAATCCACCGGCTTGTCTACGCCGTAGTGTTTGGCCAGCGGTTGGTTGAGGAACGTATAGTCGGCGAAAAAGATCTCCTTCACCGGCCGGTCCTTGCGGACGACGTGCTCGAAGAACGAAACCGCCTCGTCGTACATGCCGGCCTTCACCGCCGGAGTGAACTCGGGGAAGCGCTCTGGATCGACTCCCTGGAACTGGTCGAAGCGATAGAACCCGAGCCACTGGCCGAAAAACTCAGTCGCGAAACGGCGAGCCTTAGGATCCGCCAGCATCCGCCGTACTTGTCTCTCGACCTCGTCCGCGTTCGTAAGCTTTCCTTCGGCGGCCACCTGCAGTAGTTCCTCGTCAGGCGCCGAGGACCACAGGAAGTAGCTCAGCCGCGAGGCGAGTTCGGCGTCAGACAGCGGAGCGGCGTCGAGGCCGGGCTTCGGCTCTTCAAAGCGGTAGAGGAAAGCCGGAGAGACCAGAACGCGCGCAATCAGGGCGCGGATGCCGCGAGAGTGGTCGAGTTCGTACTTCTCCCACGTCGAGTGGTAAAAGGACCGGAGATCCTTTTCCTCCGCCTTTGACAGCGGCCGCCGCCACGCGCGCGCGGCGAAAGCGGTCACGTCATCGAGATGTCGCTGCTGGGAAGCGCGTTGGTTGGCCTGGACCTCGTTGTACTCCTTGTACAGGCGCGCAACATATTGCCGAGGCTCTGCGGGGATGGCGGCCACGTCCGCCTCGTTAAGATCGGCGATCGTCTTGCCCCCTAGATCGACGTCGAACTTCGTCGCTACAAAGTGCAAATAAGCGTCGTGGTACCCGAACGACGCATAGAGATCGGACCACGCCTGGTCGAGCGCTTCCCGGTCGCGGTCGTTCAGCATGTGCTCGACGATGAAGTCGTCCAGCCGGTAGTACTTCACGCGTTGATGGAAGATGTCGCGCTCAGGCTGGTTGTAGACGTTGTTGTACGGCGCCGGGATCGGATCCTTGTCCGAAGGCGTCGGCTCGCCGTGCGAGATTTGCGGAAAGTACTCGACGAACTCCAGGACGTTCTTGCGCCATTCGGCGTATTCCGGGCTCTCCACGTTCGCCAGCAGCGCCGCCTGTGAACGACCGCGAGCAGCCGCGTCCTTATCGGAGACGATGACGCGTAAGACAGAGCCGCCGACGGTCCCAGGATCTACCTCGACTTTCGCCGTGAACCCGACTGCGTAATCGTCCTCGGAAATGGCTAAGTCCAACGCGAGCGAGACTTCTCCTTTCGTGACGAACTCACCCGCATCAAGGCCCGGATAGTCGAAATCAAGTTGCGCACGACTCTCATCCGTCAGCAGATCCACAAACGGCTGTTCTGGACGCTTCTCGCGGTCCTCGCCGCGGAGACTGACGGCGGGGTTGCGCCAATACACGACAGCGTCGTCGCCTGCACCGGGATTCACCGGCGAGACGCTCAGGTGAAGTTGGATCGTCTCCTTGCCGCGATTGCGCATGACAAAGAGAAGCTTCTGCGACCCGACCACCTTCAGCGTGTCTTCGCTCAGTACAAGCGCCCGCTCGTCGCCGCGACCGCCGGCGGCCAGTTCACCGGCGTTGAAGAGCCAGCGAGGCCAATTGATCACGTGACCTTGGACGTCTTCCGCCGCCGCTCGCACCGTCTTCTCGTCCGCCGCGCCGGGGGCCGGCATCGCGTTCCACTTCTCAACCACGGTCGACGCCGGCTCCATCGGCCAGTCACGGTGCAGTGCGTTCCAGATGTGTTCGACGAATGGAGCACTGACGCCCTCACGCACGGCGAGTTCGGTCAGCGAAGCGTCCGCGAACCCAAGAGCCTCGCGGTGCCGATACTGCCAGGTCGCGTAGAAAGCTTGCGCGTACTTCTCCAGGCCGTAGGGCATGCCGCCCTCGCCGGCCACCGAGCGAAAACCGTTGGCCGTGTAGATGGCTTGGATGCGCTCAATCGCCGACATCTCGAATCCGCTCAGCCCCGCGTCTTCATAGAACTGCAGCGGTCCCGCGCCGATAATGGCCCGGTCGGCGACGCGCTTGGCTGCGCTCAAGTAGCTTTCCAGGCGGGCGTCCTGCATAAACTGGACGTCGCCGAAATTGGTGAAGCCTTCGCCGCCTACAGCGTCGCTTGAAAAGTCGCGTGTGAGGTCGAGGCGGACGCCCGTCAGGTCCTCAATCGTGTAGGCGTACTCTCCGCTCGTCAGGCGCCGTACCGTAACGCGGCCAGGATCCCCGGCATGCGCCTCCGTATAGGCGTTAAGTTCGCTGCGAACCCAGTTCAGCGCCTCCTCCCGCTCGGCGTCGTCAGGCTGGGGCAGACCTTCAGGAGGCATGCGCTTCTGTTCCAGAACAGCTACCACCTTCTGCCAATCCTTGAAGTCGCCGCCGACGGAAAGCTCCGAGGTCAGCTTCTCAATATTCATGTGCCCAAGCTGCACGGTGTTCGAGTGGCACTGCTGGCAGCGCTGCGCGAACATCCCCGGCGGGTCGGCTTCGGGCGCGTCCGCCGCGGCTCCCAGAAGAAGAGGGACGAGGAGGACGAACGAAGACGCAACAAGAACGTTGCGCGTCGCTCGAGCTCGGAGCGGGGCGATGGGCATCATAAAACGTTATCGAGAACCGCAATCATTGTAGGCCTCTTCACCGCCGTTCGTCCACCGAGAAACGGCGCTTGGTGGGCGTGTCTGTCCGGGATGCGGGGCGGCCAAGGATAGAGGGAGTCCGCGCACAGTGCGAATTCGTACGGTTGCACGCCAAGGGATTGCACGAGGGGAACCGGTCGATCGGTTGCGCACAGGTTGCCTGTTTTGAAGTGTTTGCGGCGGGTGTCTAGTAAAGGAAGATATAAATGTGTCGTAGTGGTAAATAATGGATACCTGTTTTGTGTTCCGATTGGAGAAAAAGTGTCTTTGATTATTTGGGATAGGGGAGTAATGTGTGAGGTCAATAGGGTTCGGAGGTATTCGAAATGGGAAAACGTCTCTATTGGTTTGTATGGACTTCGGTTCTCGCGCTGGCGCTGACAGCGGCGGCTCCGCGGGTTGCGGCACAGGCGGACACGGCACAACTGTCCGGCTTCGTGAAGGATGCGACCGGGGCTACGGTTCCGGGAGCGACGGTTACAGTCTCAAACGAGTCAACGGGCGCGGAGCGCTCTGCGCAGACAAATGAGAGCGGTTACTACGTGCTTCCGGCTTTGCCGCCGGCGTTCTATTCGGTGGTAGTCGAAGCCGAAGGCTTCAAGACTTCCGTAACAACGAACAACAAGTTGGATCCGAATTTGGCGTCGCAGCTGGATATCTCGCTGGAAGTAGGCGCGGTTTCCGAGTCGATCGAAGTTCGGGCGCAATCGATCCAGCTGCAGTCCGAGACGGCGACTGTTGGGCGCCTCGTCGAAGAGAAGCAGATCAAGAATCTTACGCTCAACGGCCGCAATCCGGTCTTTCTGGCGATGCTCAAGCCGGGCGTCGTGCGGAACGGATCGCTGGCGGGATTCAGCTTCGGACTGACGTCGGGCGGATTCTCGATCAACGGCTCGCGCAGCCAAGACAACGTGATCTCGATGGACGGCGCCGTGAATACGCGCACCCGCTCCAACGGCACATCGGTCGGCGTTGCCGATCTCGAAACCGTGCAGGAGATGCAGATCCTAACGGCGAACTACAACGCCGAATACGGACGCGGCAACGCCGGGCAGATCCGGTTTGTAACGAAAAGCGGCGGCCAAGACTTTCACGGCTCGTTCTACGAGTACTTCCGAAACGAGAAGCTGGACGCCAATTCGTGGTCCCGCAATCGCGGCGGGCTCGACCGCGAGGCGCGCAAATTCAACCAGTTCGGCTATGTGTTGAGCGGTCCGGTGCCGGTGCCCGGCGCGGACACCAAGAAGCTGTTTTGGCTGTGGAGCCAGGAGTGGGTGCGTTTCAGGGAGGGGCGAACCTCGATCCAACAGGTGCCTTCTCTGGGGATGCGCAACGGCGACTTTTCTGAACTGTTGGGCGACAACACGTTCTTCGATGATCCCCAGGTCGTGAACGATCCCGACACCGGCGAGGCCTTTGCGAACAACATCATTCCTCAGTCGCGGTTGAGCCGGAACGGAATCGGAATGCTCTCGGCTTCTCCGTTGCCGACGCCGGGATTCTTGCAAGGCTCGGACAACTTCATCCAAACGCGGCCCCAGCCGACCGATCAGCGGAAGGACACGGTCTCGATCGACTACAACCCGACGGAGAAACACAACTTCCGCTTCCGGTTGCAGAACTACGGCTTGTTCACGCCTGAAGCGTTTCGCGGCGGCACGGACCGCGCCGTGCGCACGATCGACCGGCCGAACCGCACGTATACGCTCAACCACATTTGGACGGTAAGCCCGACGTGGATCAACGAGCTGTTGCTCTCGGTCAGCTACGACCGGGTCTTCTTGGAGGTGCCGGTTACGCCGAGGCTCGACCGCAGCACCTACGGCATCGACTACCCCTATGTGTTCTCCGAGCCGAAGGAGATCGACATCAAGATCCCGACGATTGTCGTGGGTGGAGGGTTTGTCACCGTTGACGGCGGCCCGTATCCGGCTTCATCGTCGGGGCCGATCTACCAACTCTCAAACAACGTTACGAAGATCTTTGGAAACCATACAGTCAAGTTTGGCGGACGCTTTGAGCGTACGGGCCAGAACGATTTTGATCAGATCAACGTATCAGGCGTGCCGGGCGGCACGAACAACCAGAACGGCCGGTTTGAGTTTGCTGATACGCGCTTCGGCGCTCCGACGAGCGGCCTCGCGGTGGCGAACGCCGCCCTGGGGCTGTTCAGCCGCTATGCCGAGATCGGGCCGCGGGCCTACACGCCTTATCGCTCGATGATGGGTGAGGGCTTCGTGCAGGATTCCTGGAAGGCGACTCCAAAGCTGCGCGTCGAGTATGGGATCCGGTACTCGCTGCTGACGCCGTACTACTACTCGACGTGGCGCAACATGGCCGTGTTTGACGCGAATGCCTACGATCCGAACAATGCGGCGGTGCTCGATCCCTCGACCGGCAACGTGCTCTCGGGCGATCGCTTCAACGGCGTCGTGATCCCCGGTACGGGCTTTCCCGATGCCGCCCGGGGCCGCGTGCCGGTTGCCGACTCGGGTGAGTTTGACCGCCTGTTCAACGGCGGACCCAAGTACTGGGGAGAGGTGCAGAAATGGAACTTCCAGCCACGGGTCGGTCTGGCCTACCGTGTCGGCGACAAGAGCGTGATCCGCACTGGCTTTGGGCGCTACATGGCGCGACCGGGCGTGGCGGACAACGTCTTCCTGGGCGGCAACCCGCCGTTCCAGCCGATGGCGTCAATCTCGGCGGGATTGGCGGACAACCCCGGCGGCGGCGATCAGGTCGGCTTCCCACAGTTCTTCATGACGAACGATCCGGTCTACAAGATTCCGTCGTCAATCATGTGGAACCTGACGTTCCAACGGGAGGTGGGCTTCGACACTTTGTTTGAGGTGGGATACGTGGGACGCGTGGGGACGCACTTGGAGCGCGTCCGCGACGCCAACCAGAACCCGGCGGGCACGATGCTGCAGCAGAACGTGATCGACAACAATCTGGATGCCAACTTCCTGAGGCCGTTCAAGGGCTTTGCGAACATCATCCAGGGCGAAAATGCGGCTCGCTCGGAATACAACGGACTACAGATGTCAGCCAATCGGCGCTTCGCCGACAGTCTGAGCTTCGGGGTCGCCTACACCTACGGCAAGTCGGTGGACAACGCCGACGGGCGCCGTGATCGCATCTACGACAACTACGACGACACGAATTTCTGGGGACCATCGGATCACGATATTCGCCAGTCTTTGGTGACGAATTTCGTTTGGGAGTTGCCGCTCTTCCGAGAAAAGGGCCTGATGAACACCGTATTGGGCGGCTGGACGCTCTCCGGCGTCGTTCAGTTCCAGACGGGACGGCCGCGGACGATTCAACGCAACGTCGACTATGCCGGAATCGGCGAGACGAGTGCGCAGCCTTGGGAGGTTTCGCGCGATCCTTCGCTGTCGAGAGGCAGTCGCGGATTCTCCGAGGGGGCGGGTAACGACGACGTGTACTTCTTTTCGACGAACGCGTCGTCGGGCGAGACGATCTTCTCGACTCCCGCGCCCGGCACGTTCTCGCAGACCCAGCGACGCAATCAGTTCATCCGCGACCCCGGATTCCAGAACTGGAACATGGGCATCTTCAAGGACTTCGCAATCACGGAACGGCAGAGAGTCAGCTTCCGCGGCGAATTCTTTAACCTGCCGAACCACCCGAATCGTAGTGGGGTGAACATCAACCCGGTCAACTCGAACTTTGGGAGGGTGACGGCAAAGAATAGTCAGCGGAACGTCCAACTGAGTCTGCGCTATTCGTTCTAGCCAGACCGATGGAGCAGCAACGGCGGGCGCTCGCTGCAGCGAGCGCCCGCCGTCCTACGCGAGGACATCTCGGATCACGTGCCCGTGGACGTCCGTCAGGCGTCTGTCAATGCCGTTGTGGCGGTAGGTGAGACGTTCATGATCGATGCCCAGTAAGTGCAGCACCGTAGCGTGCAAGTCGTAGCAGTAGATCGGGTTCTCTTCGGCCTTGTACGACCATTCGTCGCTCGACCCGTAGACCGCCCCCGGCTTGAAGCCGCCGCCGGCCGTCCAGGAGGTGAACGTGAACGGGTTGTGATCGCGCCCCTTGGCCCCCTGTCCGCACGGCATGCGGCCGAACTCAGTGGTCCAGTAAACGATCGTGTCCTCCAGCAGCCCGAGCGCGGCGAGGTCCTCAAGCAGCGCCGCCGCGGGCTGATCCATGGACTTGGCCATCGCTCCGTGGTCTTTGACGATGTCTTCGTGGCTGTCCCAATTTCGGCGCGGAAATCCGTTGTCCGCGCCGCTCCAGACCTGCACGAAGCGGACGCCCCGTTCGAGCATACGACGCGCAATCAGACACCGACGTCCGAAATCTTCAGTCATTGGGTCGTCGAGGCCGTAGAGCCTCTTCACCGCATCGGACTCCCCGGAGAGATCCATCACCTCCGGCGCGCTCGATTGGAGACGGGCGGCCATTTCGTAGGATTCAATACGAGCCTCCAGCCGGGAGTCTCCTTCGCGCTCCGCCTGGTGCGCGCGGTTGATCTCTTGGAGCAAAGCGAGGCCCTCGGTCTCGCTCCCCGGCGTGATGAACTCTGCGGACGCAGGCGGGAAGAGGTCGTGGATCGGGTTCGGCCGGTCGGCGCGAATGAGCGTGCCTTGGTGCTGGGCGGGGAGGAAGCCGGCACTGTGATTGCCCGGGCCGTTCGGCGCGAAACCACGAGCGTCCGGCATCACGACGAACGTCGGCAACTCATCCGTCATCCGACCCAGTCCGTAGGAGAGCCACGCGCCCATCGACGGATAGCCGGGCAAGACGAAGCCCGTGTTCTGCATGAACGTAGCGGGGCCGTGAACGTTTGACTTCGCGACCATCGACGGAAAGAACGTCATGCGGTCGGCTTGGCCCGCCAGGTGCGGGACAAGGCTGCTCATCCACTTGCCCGACTCACCGTGCTGCGCCCACTCCCAGGGGCTGGCCATCACCGGCCCCGGGTCGCTCTGGAAAAGTTCGACTTTGCCGCCGGGGTCGAACTTCTGGCCGTTGCGCTCGATCAGCAGCGGCTTGTAGTCGAACGTGTCGCACTGGCTGGCCGCCCCGGACATGAAAAGCTGCACGACCCGCTTGGCCTTGGCCGGATGATGCAGCCCACCGTTGAGTTCTGGCTTGGCTTGCGCCCGCGACTCGCGCCCAAGCAGATGCGCCAGCGCAATCGAGCCCAGCCCGCCGCCGTAGTACTGGAGGAAGGTGCGGCGAGTGTGGGTGGGTGTGGGTGTGTAGTCCATGCGAACGAACCCTAGATGCCCATTGTCTTAGAACCCAACCTATCTATACTCTCCCCCTCGTAGCGCTCTACTGGGATTCCGTGGGCCTGCAGTTTCTTGACTACTCGCTCCACGACGGCGCGCTCCGAAAGTTGCAAGCCGTCGCTTCCTTCGTAGCCCAACCGGAGCGGCTCATACCACCTAATCTCCATGTCGGCGACGTCTCCGAGAGGAATCAGCACAAGCCGCCTCGCAAAGACTCGGCGCGCATATCCGCTTTCCCCGATTTCCGCGACCTCCACGGCGCGGGTCAACTGATTCCAACTCAGAGCCCGCGAGCGACGAGGAAGGATCGTTGATTCGGTTACTCCCTCCGGCGTGACTCGAATGCGTCGCGGAAAAGCGACGACACAAACGCAGGCCGCCCAAACAAGCGACGTCGCCGCCGGCACGGATAGAAATGACACACCTTCGCTTACCAGGAGCCAGCCGGCGAAGAAGACCGAAGAATACAAGAGCGTTATCACCGTCCCACCTGTACCCAATAGGTTCCAGTCGCGCCGCCCGTCTACGATGTCGCCATAGCTCCGGAAATGCAGGCCCAAGGCAATGATTCCGGTCAACAGGAGGCATGTCTTGAGCGCCAGGGTCACGTCTAACTCTTCTCAATCCACGAAGAGGAATTCATTGGAGTTCCACAGCAGGCGGACGGCGTTTTCGAGGCCGTGCTTCTTTGCGTAAATGGTGAGAGTTTCCGCCTCTTCCGGCTTGGGCGGGCGGGCCAGGGCGAGCTGGTAGGCGTACGCGATCTGTTCGTCTGTCGTTTGAGCCTCGTCCCGCAGCCGCTCCGCAAAGCGCTGCGCCTCCGCGACAACCAGCGGGTCGTTCAGCATCGCCAACGCCTGGACCGCCGTCAGAGAGGCGTTCCTCTTGGGCACCAGCAGCGACGGGTCGGCGCAATCCAGGCTCTCCATAAACGGGTCCTGCACACTGCGCACCAGGAACCGGTAGACGCCCCGACGACGGGCCTCCGGGCTCGCGAAGTCGAATCGGGCGTAGTCATAGACCGGGGCATGATCGTTCTTAAAGAAGAAGTGCTCCGCCGGAGGGCCGCCCATCGTAAGGTCGAGCCCGCCGCTGATCGCGAGGACGGAATCGCGAACGGATTCGGCGTCGAGCCGGAGCCGATTCATCCGCCACAGATAGCGGTTGCCCGCGTCAATGGCGGCGTTCGATTCCACGTGGGCCGTCGATCTGCGGTACGCCTCGCTCATCAAGATCTGTCGATGGAGACGCTTCATCGAGCCCCCGTGGTCGCGGAAATCGGCCGCCAGCCAGTCCAGCAATTCCGAGTGCGTCGGCTGTCCGCCCATGCGCCCAAAGTCGTTCGGCGTATCGACCAGTCCTCGGCCAAAGTGGTAGTGCCAGACGCGGTTGACGATCGAGCGCCAAGTGAGCGGATTGTCCTTGGCGACGATCCAGTCCGCGAGCGCGGCGCGACGCGCCCCTTCTGGCGCGCCCTCAGGCAGTTCAAAGCGCGCCGGAAGCTCTTCGACCGCCGTCACCGAGCCGGGCTCGACCAGCCGGACCGGGGCGTCCACGCTGCCTCGCTCGAGCAGGTGGACGGGGCGCGGCTGCCACGCCGGCGTGAAGCTGCCGTAGCGCTTGAAGTACGTCGCAGCGCTGTAGACCGTGCGCGGCTTGGGCAGCCGAGCCAGCGCATCGTCCAACTCCTCGCGGCGCGATTCGTAGTTCGTCAAGGCTTCTTGATCGGCCGTGCTGAGTAGCGCGCGGGCAAGCCGGTTCCGCCTCTTAGACAACCCAGCCGACTCCTCCGCCAGGATCTTGCGGCGTTCGACGCGCTCGGGCGTGTAGGTCTCGCCGACTTTGGGAAGCAGGTCGGTGCGTTCCGCGCCGATGACCGCGATGCGGGCGTCGAGATCGTCGATCTCCGGGCTCGATTGGGACCGGATGGCGGCGCGAAGCGGCTGCATGGCCGCTTCCACGTCGCGGCGTTCAAACCACAGCTCGCGGCGCTGCGCGAACGTCGCGGGGTCGTCGTCGAACGGTTGGTCGGCACGGTCCACGCCCGCGAAGACGGCCTGCAGCGCGTAGTAATCCTCCTGCCGAATGGGGTCGAACTTGTGGTCGTGGCAGCGCGCGCAATGCACCGTCAGACTGGAAAACGTCGACATGGTTTGGGCAAGCATGTCGTCCCGATCAAGCAGGCGCGCGATCTTCTTGTCCGACGTCCCCTCCCGCAACTCCGCGTGCCCCACATAGTCCCAGGGGCCCGCGGCGATGAACCCCGTCGCGACCAGCATCTGCGGATCGGACGGTCGCAGATAGTCCCCCGCAAGCTGCTCGCGCACAAAACGGTCGTAAGGCTTGTCCTCGTTGAACGACGCGATCACGTAGTCGCGATAAGGCCAGGCATTGCGTCGAGGCTTGTCCTTCTCGTAGCCGTGGGATTCGCCGTAGTGCACCACGTCGAGCCAGTGCCGTCCCCAACGTTCGCCGTAGCGCGGTGAGGCGAGCAACCGATCGACCAGCCGGCCGTAGGCGCCTGGCACTCGGTCCGCTAGGAAGGAGTCGACCTCGTCCGGGCTCGGCGGTAGGCCGTGGAGATCGTACGTCAAACGCCGAATGAGCGTGCGTCGCCCAGCCGGAGCGACGGGCTCAAGCCCTTCTTCCGCCAGCTTCTCCTCCACATAGGCGTCAATCGAGGAATGGCTGAACGAGTCGGGAAGGGGCCGGAACGACCACCACGTTTCCGACTCGCTCGATTCCGAAGAGTCGTCTTCCGCGCCTTCGGCGATCCATCGCGAGATCATCTCGACCTGCTCCGCGTCTAGCGGCCCGCCGATCTTGGGCATGGCCGGCTTCTCTCCAGAGATCTGCTGGAGGAGTCTCGAAGCTTCGGGTTTGCCGGGGACGAGGACGGCGTCCATCGCGTCGCGGCTGTGCAGCGAGACGCCGCCTTGCCCGGATTCCGCTTGATGACACACGACGCAGCGCGCCTCCAGGATCGGCTGGACGTCGCCGCGAAAGCTGACCGGAGCGTCGGCCGCGAGCAACGGCGTGGCTATTGCGAGCCAAAGAAAGCAGCGGTGAGCCGACATCGCTATTGAGTGTAATCGAAGGAAGCGCTAAGCTCGGGCCGTCATGCGGCTCACGATCCCCCTTTTCTTGCTCACCTGCGGGACGGCTTGGGCGCAGATCGTGGACGTCCCCCTCCAGCCCTTGGCCCAACAGGTCCGGCGACTGGAAGACGCGCTCAACTATCTCGGGCAACCTCTCGACGAAGCCACGCACAAGGCGATCAACGAGGCGATCGGGTCCGGCATCGACGATGAAGCCGGAGCCGTGCGGCGGATCCAGGAGCTGCTCGATCCTTTGGCTCTGGCCGTGGTCGAGATCAACGCTGAAAGCCGTGTGAAGGTGGAGCCAGGCGAGGCCAAGCCGGAACTCGTGGAGAAGGGAACTCGGCTGTTCCTGATCAAGGTCGTCAACGGCGCCGGCGTGACCGCCCCGTTGGTCGTGGACAGCCCCAACAGCGGCGACGTTTTCCTCAAGTCGCGCGGTGAGCACGAGCCCAAGATGGAACTCACCCAGGCGGACGTACGCGACCGCTGGGCGAGCCTCTCCATCTATTCCAAGCCGCCCATGGGCCGTCGACTCTCCGGACTGGGTGTGGAGTACCAGATTCTTGAGGCCTACAGCCGCGACGCCGGTCAGCGATCCGCCAAATTGGCGTTCAACGTCGGACAAGGTACACAGGACATCGGTTTCCGCAACGACATCCTGGTGCTGTTTGACGCCAAGCCCGCCCGCAACATCCGGCTGCGGGTGAAGAACGAGAACGGCGATCCAGCGATGGCGTCCTTCGTCATTCGGGACCGCCAGGGGCGGCTCTATCCGAACCCCGCCAAGCGGCTCGAGCCGGACTTTCCATTCCAGCAGCAGATCTATCGCTACGACCAAGAGATGGTCCGTCTCCCCGAGGGCTACTACACCGCCGAGTACTCCGGCGGCCCCGAGTTCTACACCCGAACCAAGGAGTTCTCCGTCGACGGAAACGGTCCGCAGGAACTGAGCTTCCAACTGCAGCGCTGGATCAACCCCTCGAAGTACGGATGGTGGTCCGGCGATCATCACGTGCATGCATCCGGCTGCGCGCACTATAAGAATCCGACCGAGGGTGTCGAGCCCGAGGCGATGATGCGTCAGGCGCTGGGCGAGAACCTCAACATCAGCTCCGTGCTGACCTGGGGGCCGAGCTGGTACCACCAGAAGCAGTATTTCTCGGGTGTCGATCATCCGCTTTCGGAGGAAGAGCGGCTGATGCACTACGACGTGGAGGTGTCCGGTTTCCCCTCCTCGCACACCGGTCACCTCATCTTGCTCGGGCTCAGCGAGGACGACTATCCCGGTACGACCCGCATCGATGAGTGGCCGTCCTGGGACCTGCCGGTGCTCCAGTGGGGGCGCTCGCAAGATGCCGTGACCGGCTTCTCGCACTCGGGCTGGGGACTGGAGGTTCGTACCGATCAGTTGCCGAACTACGAGATGCCTGGCTTCGACGGCATCGGCGCGAACGAGTACATCGTCGACGTCACGCATCCCGGAGCGGTGGACTTCATCTCCACCGTCGACACGCCCGCCGTCTGGGAGCTGAACATCTGGTATCACACGCTCAACGTGGGCTATCGAACCCGCATCTCCGGAGAGACGGATTTCCCCTGCATCTACCAAGAGAAGGTAGGGCTCGGTCGAAGCTATGTGCGGCTGGATGACTTGAGCTATCAGGGCTGGATTGAAGGCGTCCAGCGCGGCGAGGCCTATGTGAGCGACGGCAAGAGCCACCTCATCGACTTCGCCGTCAACGGGCAACGCCTGGGCGCCGAGGGCGGGGAATTCAAGACCTCGGCTGGAGAAACTCTCAAGCTCACCATGAAAGTGGCGGCGATGCTTCCCGAGCGCGCCGACCCAAAATTCGCAACTCTACGCTACGACCAGAAACCTTATTGGGATATTGAACGCGCCCGCATCGAGGGGACGCGGACCGCTCCGTTAGAGATTGTCGTCAACGGCGAGGTCGTCGCCACCAAGGAAATTCTCGCCGACGGCCAAGTGCGCGACGTCGAGTTTGAGATTCCAGTCGAACGGTCGAGTTGGGTGGCCGCGCGGATCTTGTATTCGTCCCACACGAATCCGTTCTTCGTCATCGCGGACGGGAAGCCGATTCGTGCCTCCCGCCGCAGCGCGGAGTGGTGTCTCGCAGCTGTCGACCAGTGCTGGACGCAAAAGTCTCCCCGAACGCGGCCGGAGGAGCGAGAGGCTGCCCGAGCCGCCTATGAGCATGCCCGCGAGGCGTACAGGCAGCGGGCGGCGGAGAGCGAAATTTACTAGTTGGCGCCCGAAGCTTGGGCTTGGTATCACGACTGACAACTCGCACTTGGTTTGGGTGCGATCATGGGTTGTCGACTCGCTTGACGGTGCTCTATGTCTTACATAGCCGACCTCTCAGACTACGACTACGATCTGGCATATGCCCGGCGTGCGACCAAGGCAGTGGGGTGGTTGGACGCCTCTCATTCCTTTCCTAGGGCTACGCCCTCTCCCTCGCTTCTTGATTCGCTGTGGCGCTACTGTTCGATATCGGTAGCGCTCCAACGGGGAGCGCACTCGTGCGAATTCTGCCAGGAACAGCAGGCGTCAAACTTTGCTCAGAGGCACGGGCGTAAGCTCCTCTTGGGCGTGTCGGAGTTCCGGGTTATTTCCAGAACTGGGTCGATCTATGCGGCGCCGACTTTGATTTACCACTATGTGGCGGTTCATCACTACCAACCACCCGGCGAGTTCGTTCACGCACTGCTGGAGGAGCCAATGCCCCCGAGTCGGGAGTACTGTGCGCTTCTTGAGGACCTGAATCTTGAGTGGAGAGCCACATCTTCCGGTGAGCAAGTACACGGGGCCGAGAGCCCGGACCCAAATACTGGAAATCGATTAGGCTAGTTACGCCTATGTCGCAACTTGAGCGCCGCCTCACCGTCTTCAACGCCACCACGATCAACATGGCCAACATGGTCGGGATCGGCCCGTTCATCGCGATCGCGCTGATCCTGAAGTCGCTGGGCGGCCCCCAGGCCTACCTCGCCTGGCTGGTCGGCGTCGTCATCGCCATCGCGGACGGATTGGTGGTCGCCGAGCTCGGCGCCGCGTTGCCTGCGTCCGGCGGCACGTACGTCTTCCTGCGAGAAGGCTTCGGCCCCCAACGTTGGGGGCGCATGCTGGCCTTCCTTTTCGTTTGGCAGGTGCTCTTCGCCGGACCGCTTGAGATTGCGACCGGCAACATCGGACTCGTTCAGTACCTCCGAGTTTTCTGGCCGGACATCTCCGATATGGAGGGCAAGTTCCTCGCCGCCGGAATTTGCGTATTCCTCGTGTTCGCGCTCTATCGCCGAATCGGGTCGATCGCGAAGATCATGGCCTGGCTTTGGGCGGTGATGTTGCTCACCACCGGCTGGGTGATCGTCAGCGGTTTGATGAGCTTCGACGCCAAGCTCGCGTTTGATCTCCCGGCCGATGCCTGGAAGATCGACTGGAACTTCTTCCAGGGCTTGGGAAAGGGCTCAGCGGAAGTGCTCTACCTCTTCCTTGGCTATTACCAAGTCTGCTATCTCGGCGGCGAGGTGAAGAACCCGGGCAAGACAATCCCGCGGGCCGTCATCTATTCGGTTCTTGCCGTGGCGGTCATCGACATCGCAATCTCGTTCTCATTCATCGGCGTGGTGCCTTGGCGCGAGGCGATGGAGTCGCAGTTCCTCGGAGCGACCTTCGTTGAACGCGTCTACGGATCGTGGGCCGCACAAGTGCTTGCCGGGCTGATCGTCGTCACCGCGTTCGCGTCCATCTTCGCCTTGCTGCTGGGCTACTCGCGCGTCCCCTACGCCGCGGCGAAGGACGGCATCTTCTTCCGCTGGTTGGGCGAACTGCATCCCACCAAGGGATTTCCGCATCGCTCGCTGCTGCTGATCGGCGCGGGTGCCGTCGTCGCGAGCTTCTTCAGTTTGGAAGACGTAATCGCGGCATTGATGGCGGCGCGGATCTTGATCCAATTCATCGGGCACACGGTGGCGCTGTTCTTGATCCGCGCGAATCGGCCGGATATCGAGCGGCCGTTCCAGATGCCCCTCTATCCGTTGCCCGCATTGATCTCAATGGTGGGTTATCTTTATGTATTCGTCGCGTTGGGGACCAAGTTCATGGCCTTCGGCGTGGGGACGCTGCTCCTGGGCTTGGTGGTCTATATGATCGCCGCCAAGACGCAGCGCCATTGGCCGTTCGAGCCTGCGGGCTCAGGAGATCGCTAGAGATGTTTCGTTCCTTTCTGCTGTTGGTACTTGCGATGAGTCTTTCCACGTCGGCCACGGCCGAGATCCGCGTGATCGCCTTCGGGGCTCACCCCGATGATTGCGACATCAAGGCGGGCGGAATCGCCGCCAAGTACGCCGAAGCCGGCCATGCCGTCAAATTCGTTTCCGTCACCAACGGCGATGCCGGTCACCATGAAATGAGCGGTGGAATGCTCGCCAAGCGACGCCGCGCCGAGGCCCAGGAATCGGGTCGACGCCTAGGGATCGAGTACGAAACCCTCGAAAATCACGACGGCGAACTGGTCCCCAGCCTGGAAGTCCGCACCCAGATCATCCAGCGCATTCGCGAGTGGCGCGCCGATGTCGTCCTGGCGCCGCGGCCCAACGACTATCACCCCGATCACCGCTATACCGGCGTGCTGGTCCAGGACGCCTCCTTCATGGTGACGGTGCCCAACATCGTCACCGACGTGCCGGCGCTGCGTAAGAACCCGGTCTTCCTCTACTATTCCGATCGCTTCGAACTGCCCGATCCGTTCCGCCCCGACATCGTCGTCTCCATCGACGACGTCGCCGACAAGAAATACTCGGCGCTCGACGCCCATGTCTCCCAGTTCTACGAATGGCTGCCTTGGCACGCGGGCTACTTGGACGAGGTCCCCAAGAATCCCAAGAAGCGTCTGGAGTGGCTGAAGTCGAGACGCGCATCGAGAATGCACGACGAGTGGATGGAAGCCGCCCGCAAGCGCTACGGCGATGCCGCTAAGGACATCAAGGCCGCTGAGGCCTTCCAGGTCACCGAGTACGGCTCGCAACCGAGCGAGGAGCGCATCCGCGAACTCCTGCCGTTCTTCCCATAGCCGCGGATCGCTAGAATTGAGAGGTGACTCTCTCTCGGTTCTTGATCCCGCTCTTGTTGGTTGGCGGCGCTTGGGCGCTGGAACCGTTGCCGGAGGATCGCGGAGCCGTCGGACTGAAGCAGACCCTGCGTCGGCTTGAGAATCCCTACCGCGTGCTCCACGTCATCGCTCATCCCGACGACGAAGACTCAGGCACGCTCACCTATCTGAGTCGAGGGCTGGGCGTCGATCTGACCATCGCCTCCATCACTCGCGGAGAGTCGGGCGCCAACCTGATCACCGACGACGCTTTCGATCGGCTCGGCATCTTGCGGACTCTCGAGTTCCGACGCGCGGCGCAATCCTACGGCGCGAAACTGCGCTTCACTCGGTTCGCCGACTTCGGATACTCCAAGACGCTCGCCGAGACGCTCCGGAACTGGCCCCGCGACGAGGTCGTGCGCGACCTCGTGCGCATCATCCGCGAAGAGAAACCCCACGTCGTTCTCGCGCGCTGGCAGGGCGGCCCGCGTGACGGCCACGGGCACCACCAGGCGGCCGGCCTTCTCGCCAAGGAAGCCTATGCGGCAGCCGGAGATCCGACGCGGTTCCCTGACGCGGGTCCAGCCTGGCAAGCACTCAAGCTCTACTCGAACAATCGCCGCCAAGGCGATGACTGGACGCTGGCTGTCGACTCCGGTGTCTACGACCCGCTGCTGGGTCGCAGCTACGCTCAAATGGCGCGCCGGGGCATGCGGGCTCATCGTTCGCAGGGCGCCGGTTCAGCCATCCAACGTCCCGGCCCAGCCCTCCGCTACTACAAGCTGGAGGCCTCTCAGGTGGGTTTGGCGCAGAAAGAGGATTCGTTCTTCGACCGACTGGACGTGAGCCTCCCCGACGGAGTCGCCGCGGCCGTCTCCGAGGCGAACGGACTCTACCGCGTAGACGATCCGGCGAAGACCGTACCGGCCCTCGCGCGCGCCCTGAGGGCGGCTCGAAACTCCGGTGACGCTCCCCGAGCTTCACTGTTCGAGACCGCGATCACGCAGGCTCTCGGGCTCGAACTGGAGTTTCTGGTCGAACCGAAGGAGCCCCTGACTGGCCGCTTCTCCTCCTTCAGGCCCTATGAGACCGTTCTGACCGCGACGCCTGGTTCAGAACTGGAGGCCGTGGCGCGTATCGCGGACAAAGACGCCCGAATCGAAATTCGCAGCCACGACGGTTGGGAGGTCGAGCAGGTCGGCGACCGGCGCTATCGACTGCGAGCGCCCGGGCACGCTCGACCATCCTCCGTGCATTGGCGCCGAGACTCGGTTTGGGACATGGCCTATCGCTACGAGGGCCGTTGGGGCGAAGCCCTTCCCCCGAACGCGGTCTGGGCCGAGGCCTCCGTGGACGTGGCCGGCGAGACGGTGACGTTGCGCGCTCCCCTGGAGGCGAGCTACATCGATGAGCAGCGAGTCCAACGCCGCAGGCCCTTGGCCGCCGGGCCCGCCGTATCGGTGAGCCTGGGAACGCCCCAGAGCGTCTGGCCCCGGGGCTCCGGCGCTTACTCGCTGGACGTGCGTCTAGAGAGCTTGACGGCGGCTGAGGGCGCAGTTCGATTGGAAACTCCAGCCGGGTGGCGGGTCGAGCCCGATGAGGCCGCCTTTGCATTCACCCGCGACGGAGAACAGCGCCTCGTCCAATTCACGGTGGAGCCGCCCGCGGATGCTGACGCTCTGGCCGAGGTGAGAGCCGTGGCGTCCTACGGCGGGCAACAGTCGAGTGCGAGTTTTGAGGCGATCCACTCGCCTGGGCTGGAAACGGCCTACGTCGTTGAGCCTGCCGCACAGCAAGTACGTGCGATGGACGTGGCCGTCGCCGACGGGTTGCGTGTGGGATACGTCATGGGCACCGGCGACCGCGTTCCCGACGCCGTCGCGCAGTTGGGCGTTGAACTGGACCTGCTGGACGAGATCGCGCTGGCATCCGCCGATCTCAAGCAGTACGACACGATTCTGGTGGGGATCCGCGCCTACGCCGTGCGCCCCGACCTGATCGCGCATAACGCTCGGCTGCTCGAGTACGTCCAACAAGGCGGAGTGCTGATCGTCCAATACAACACGCCTGAATTCGACAAGAACTACGGCCCCTATCCCTACAAGATGACCTCGCGGCCGGAGGAGACGAGCGAGGAGGACAGCGAGGTTCGAATCTTGGCGCCGGATCATCCTGCGTTCGTCTGGCCCAACCCAATCAGCGAAGCCGACTTCGAGGATTGGGTCGAGCAGCGCGGCTCCAAGTTCTGGGTCGAGTGGGACAAGCGCTACACCCCGCTGGTCGAAATGCACGACGAAGGCCAGGAGCCGCAGCAAGGCGTCTGGCTAACCGCCCGGCACGGCGAGGGGATGTACGTCTATTGCGCACTGGCCTGGTATCGCCAGTTGCCCTACGCGGTTCCTGGGGCGGTGCGAATGTTTGCCAATCTGATCTCGCTCGGAGCGGAGGATGCGCCGTGGCGCTAGCGCTTCTGATCCTGTTGGCCGCCTCCAGCGCCTTCGCTGCCGACCCGTTCGTCTTTGAGGAGGCGGCCGCCAAGAACGGACTGCGGTTCGTCCTAGATAACCACGCCACCCCCCAAAAACACATGGTGGAGACGATGGCCGGCGGCCTCGCCGTCTTCGACTACGACGGCGACGGAGCAATCGACGTCTTCTTCGCGAACGGAGCCGCGCTGCCGTCTCTCCAGAAAACGGGGCCCGCGGACTGGAACCGGCTTTTCCGCAACAAGGGCGACGGGACCTTCGAGGACGTCACGGAGAAGGCGGGCGTGTCCGGCAGCGGCTACGCCATGGGCGCGGCGGCGGCTGACTATGACAACGATGGCGACGCGGACCTCTTCGTCCCAGGCGTCTTCAGCAACCAATTGCTCCGCAACAACGGCGACGGCGCCTTTGAAGACGTACTCGCCAAGTCCGGGGTCGGAAGCGAACGTTGGTCCGTCGCGGCGGGCTGGTTTGACTACGACAATGACGGCTTCCTCGACCTGTTCGTCGTGAACTACGCCGATTGGACTCCCGCCTACGATCGGTTCTGCGGCGATCGCGCCAAAGGCGTGCGCGTCTACTGCCACCCCAAGTACTTCAAGCCGATCGCGAACGAACTCTACCGCAATCGCGGCGACGGAACCTTTGAGGACGTGACCAAATCCTCCGGCGTCGGAGCTCACACAGGGCGGGGCATGAGCGTGGCCTTCGCCGACTTTGACGGCGACGGCGATCAGGACGCTTTCGTCACCAATGACAATCTTCCCAACTCGCTGTTCGTGAACCAGGGCGACGGAACCTTCATGGAAGACGCATTGTTGGCCGGCGCCGCGCTGTTGAGCCACGGCAAGCCCGTAGCCAGCATGGGCGCCGACGCCCGCGACTACGACAACGACGGGCTGCCGGACGTGGCCGTCACGGCCCTAGCCGGAGAGAGCTTTCCCATCTTCCGCAACGACGGCGACGGTCTCTTCATCGACGTGACGAACTCCTCCGGAGCAGCCAAGGCTGTCGCGCGCTTCGCCGGCTGGGGCCTAGGCTTCGGCGACTTTGACCGCGACGGTTGGAAGGATCTCTTTACGGCCAACAGCCACGTAAACGACATGGTCGCGGACTTCGAGCCCTACGAGTACGAGCAAGAAAACCTCATCCTGCGCAACGTTGCCGGCAAGTTCGTCCACTCGGTCGCGCTGCCGGGCAAGAAGGCGCACCGCGGAGCCGGTATCGCCGACTTCAATGGCGACGGGCGGCTGGACGTGGCGACGTCCTCGCTCGGCGACTCGGCCGAACTCTGGATGAATCGCACCGAGGGTGGCGACTGGATCGCCTTTCGCCTGCGGGGCGTCAAGAGCAACCGCGACGGAATCGGCGCCTGCATTGAGCTCGGCGGACAGACGAACTGCATGACCTCCGCCGTCGGGTACGCCTCGTCGCGCTTGGCCCCCGTGTTCTTCGGCCTACCGAAAGCCGAGGCGGGCCCGGTCACCATTCGTTGGCCCAGCGGAACCGTTCAGAATCTCGACAACCCCACGGCAGGGCGGGTCCACGCGGTTCAGGAGCGGTAGCTCTACGGCGCGGTGATCTCCATCGACTGCGCGTCGGCCTGACGAGCTTCGGCCGCTTGCCGTAGCTGCTGCGACTTGGTTAGCGGAGCCCGCGCCTCGTCCCGCCGCCCCGTCCGGATAAAGGCCTGCGCGAGCTGGTAGTGCAGGCTGCCGTCTTGATCCGACTCCAGAGCGGCTTGCAGGTGCGGAATCGCCTCTTTCGGTTGATCCATCGCCATCAGCGCGCGTCCCAGCGCATGGTGCGCCGGCATGAGCTGAGGATCAGCCGCAACCGCCTTCTCCAGCAGCGGAGCCGCCTTCTCCGGCTCCTGCTCCCGCAGATGAATGTCGCCGAGGAAGAAGTTCCATTGCGGATCCTGGGGCGCCGCGGCGAGCTGCTTCTCTAGCAGCGGGCGCGCCTCCACGACGTCTCCGGAGAGAAATAATTGCATGGCGTACGCGGCCTCGAACCCGGGATCACCGGGAGCGAGCGCCAGCGCCTTCTTCCACTCCGCGGCGGCGTCCGCGTGCCTCTTTTGTTCGGCAAGAAGTCGGCCGGTGATGTCGTGCTTGGCCGCCGATGCGGGCAACGCCTCGAGTTTCCCGAAGGCCCCTACCGCCAAAGCTCCGTAAGCGCGCGCCCGCCAATAGCGAGCCTCGGGCGTGTCGCCCCCCGCGTTGGCGACCGCGTCGAGCTTACCCGTCAAGAAGTTGCACTCTGGATTCGGCGATCCGCAGTCAGGGGCTCCCAGTGCAGCCTCTTTCTCCACTTCGCCGGCGGCCCATTCCACACGGTCCGTGCGTCGGTAGATCTCCGCCACCGCGGCATGCAAGCCGCGCATCTCTGGAGCGCGGTTGAGCGCTTCGCGGTAAAGGAAGAACGCGCTGGGATACTGCTGCTGGCTCAGGCGTGTGTCCGCGACGAGTCGCAGCATCCAAGGCGACTCCGGCGCGGATTTCTCCAGCGCCTCGAATTCTCGGGCGGCCAGCGCGTCATAGCTCTGGATGAGACCGGCCCACGCTGCCGGGTTCTGGCTGTCCGCTTCGACCAGCTTGCGTTGGTGCGGCAGAGCTTGGCGGGCGCGCCCCAGGTCGGTCAGCGCCTCCGCCAACATGCCCCGGGCCTGCACGTAATCCGGTTGCAGCTCAAGCGCTCTCTCCAGCGGCGCTATGGCTTCGGCTGGACGCTGGAGCTTAAGGTAGGAACCGCCCAGGAAGAGGAAAGCCGGAAAAATGTCGTCGGCCAGCGTCGTCGCTTGTTTGAGCGGACCCAGCGCTTCGGCATCTCGGCCGGCCATCGCCAGCGCCATTCCTTGATTGAGCAGCAGGCCGGGATTGTTGGGGATCTGCGCGCTCAGCGCACCCCACACCTTCGCGGCTTCATCGAACCGTCCAGCCGCCATCGCTTGCTTGCCTTGCTCGGCAAGCTGAGCGGGATCAGACTGTGCCCCGAGCGACGCGGCGAGCAGCAGGGCGACAGCAGGAAGAGAGGTGAGCGACAGCCGCAGCATTGACTTCATTATGCGGTTCGGGCGGGGCAAAGAAAAACGGGGCCCCCTCCGAAGAGGAAGCCCCGTTGATTAAGGGGTTAGGGTTGGTTGGTTCCGACTAGAAGTCGAAACGCAGGCCGAAGCGAATCTGGCGGTCGCCGCTGGCGCCCGTGATACGCATGAAGTTGGCGGATTGCACGCTGTTGTTCGGGCGACCGAACTGCGGCGTGTTGGTGAAGTTGAAGAACTCGGCGCGGAACTGCGCGTTGACCTTCTCGTTGATCGGGATCTTCTTGCTCAGACTGATGTCGAGGTTGGTGATGCCCGGGCGATCGAGAATGTTCTTGCCGGAGGAGCCGAAGCGTTGGTCGGTGACCGGCGCGAACGCGTTGGTGTTGTAGAAGGTTCCGTCGGAACCGACGTTGCCGAGTTTGTTGACTTCGCCGACTTGATCGGCATGTTGCCGTTCACCAGGCGTGTTCAGCGACGCACCCGAGGCGCGGACGTCAAACGGTTGACCGCTCAGCAGAGCGAGGATGCCGCTGACCTGCCAGCCGCCGAGGATGGCATCCGCGGCGCCGGAGAGGTTGTCGGCTCCCGGCAACTCGTAAACGAAGCCCATCTGGAACATCTGGCGACGATCGAAGCCGGCACGGGCCCGGTTGCGCTCGAATTGGCCAGGGGTGTCCCAAGCGACGCCGGCCCAGCCGTTGTCGTCGGTCATGCCGATGGCCTTCGAGTAGGTGTAGGCGCCCTTGAGCGACAGACCCTTCGAGAAGCTGCGGTTGACCGCGACTTGCAGCGAGTGGTAGTTCGACTGCAGGTAGCTGTCCCAGGCGTTGATGCCGATGGTACGTCCGGTGGTGGCCGCGAATTGACGGCTGGCGTTGCCGCCGCCGAACTCGGGGTAGTTGATGTCGCGATCAGCAAACATGCCGATCGAAGCGGTGCCGACGTAGCCGACCGAGGTGACGATGTCAGCCGGGAGGCGACGTTCGACGGTGAAGTTCCACGACTGGATGTAGCCGCGGTTGATCTTCGAGTTCGGATACGGCGTCCGTAGCGACGCACGCAGCGGCACGTCGATCGGCTGGTTGTTGAGGTCCGGACCGACGACCGGCGGGATGCCTTGCTCGAGGGTGCGGAACTGCTCGAAGGAGTTATCCGGTTGGAAGTCGAAGGTGACGACCAACGGGTACTGACCGCGCAGAGGACGAGACCACGGCAGCGGATCGAAGTTCAAGCCGTATCCAGTGCGGATAACCGTCTTGTCGTCCAGGCGATAGGCCAGGCCGAGACGCGGCGAGAACAGCGTGTTGCTGACCGAAAGGCCGTTGTTCCGGGGAACGCCGCCCAGACCGCCCACCGTCATGGTGTTGGTGGCGGCATCGTAAACTTCCAGTCCGACGCCGTCGAAACGCTGCATCAGCGGGTAGTTTTCGTAGCGCAGACCGATGTTCACAGTCAGCTTGTTGGTGGCCTGGAAGCGGTCCGTTAGGTAAAACGCAAACTGACGCTCCTTACCCGTGGTGACGATGTGCTGCAAAGCCTTGCGCATCCGGCTGGTTTCGCCGAGCAGGAAGTCGGCGTAAGTGTTGAACTGATTCGGAGCGGCGGCCGCGGCACTGTTGTTCAGCGCCGTGACTTCACCGTCGAAGTTGATGACGCCGCGAGGGCCGCCGCCAAGTTCAGGCTGCCAGTGATCGAGCGAGAGCTGGATCATGTCGAAGCCGAATCGGATCTGGTGAGCGTTCTTGATCCACGTGAAATTCTGGCTCGTCGTCCAGTTCTCTTCCACGCGCGAGAGCGGTTGCCAGCCAGGTGCGCCGAATCCGGTATATCCCGGTTGGATGTTCGGGAAACCTTGCTGACGCGGATCCGGTCCGCCGACTCCGGGGATCCCGAGGTCGATGTCCTGGCCGAAGCCTTCGGGCAGAACCGTTTGGTCTTGACGCCAGAAACCGACGACGCCGTCATAGAGAAACGTCGGCGAGAAGGTGTAGGTGTGGCCGATGGTGAACAGGTTGACCTGGGTCTCGGCGTTGCCGGGGCTGCCGCCCGGGGCCGGGCCGCCCGCGACGCCGAAAATGGACTGACCGGAAACCGGAGCCAACATGTTCGAGTACTTGCCCCAGAGAGAGTACTTGTCGTTGACGTTCCAGTTGATTTTCGGATCAATCTGCTGACGAGCGAACGGAGGTGCGCCGGCCGAGAAGAAGTTGTTCGAAGGACCAGCTTGGTTTGGATTCGGGTAGAAATCCTGCACTCGCCGAGCGATAGAACTCTGGCGCGCCATCGGAATCGTGTTGTTGGCGAACGGCGTGCGTCCAGTTCCATCGGCGTTTCCTGTGACGGGGTCAAAGATGGTTCCGGCTCCAAAGGTCTTGCCGCCAGTGGGAGCAACGAGCCAAGCCGAGAAGTCGCCGGCCCGTTGGTCGAGCGTCGGAACTTCGTCGCCGGTGCGAACACCAGCCACCCGCTGGGTCGTCTTGTCGTAGCCGACAAAGTAGAACACGCGGTTCTTGACGATCGGTCCGCCGATCGTGCCGCCGAAGTTGTTGTAGTTCGAAACCGGCTTGCTGGACGCAAAGAAGTTGCGTGCGCGCAGGCGTTGGTTGTCGTGGAACCAGAAGGCTGATCCGTGCAGGTCGTTGGTGCCCGACTTGGTGACGACGGTCGTCGAAGCGCCGCCCGCCAGACCTTCTTCCGCATCGCCGGAACCGGTCGTGATTTGAACCGTCTCAACCGTGTCGGCCGGAGCCACATAACCGGCATGGTGCGGCAACCACACGTTGATCGAGGCGGCGCCGTCGATACGGGTCGTGTTCATGTTGCGCGCCGTACCATTGATGTTGGTCGACAGCGAGCGGGCAGGGGTGTCCAGAATCGAGTTCTGGAAGCGCGCCGGAGTCGCGCCGGGAACCAAGTTCACCAGCGACTGATAGTTCCGGAAACCAGGCAGCGGCAGATCTTTCACCGCCTCGGAGGTGATCTCCGAAGAAGTGGAGGCCTTATCCGTCTGCAGTTGGACCGCAGTGCCCTCGACCGTAACGACCTCCGATACCGCACCCAGCTCAAGCTGGACGTCGGTACGAGTGACCGCGTTGACGGCGACGCGAATGCCGGTCTGGTTCAGGGCGCGGAAACCGTCCGCGGTGAAGTTCAGGTCGTACGGGCCGGCCTGAACATTGACGAATGAGTAGCGGCCCGCCTCGTCGCTTGACGAGTTGAGCACCTGTCCCGTCACCGTGTTCGTTGCGGTGACTTCTGCACCGGGAATCGAAGCGCCGGATTGATCGGCGACGACTCCCGTCAAGGATCCGTACAGAACCTGGGCTTGCAGACCCGGGTTCGCGGCAAAACTAAGGGTCAAGACGAGCGCTGCCGTCCAAATCCAAAGATGCCGCTTGGCATTGTTCATGGTTTTCATGTTGTCCAAGTTTTCCTTCACGCTATTGGCTTTTCGTGTTTGATGGACTTCCAACGAGTCCCTTGACGCATGTTGGGCGTCTGGGCCCGTCGGCGCGCTCACAAGGAGCGCTTTCGAGTAGGACTGAGAACCCCTCAGTTCCATTCGAGAAAGCTGTTACCGCCCCACATGGTCGGAAGATCATTCTCGAGACCCCTGGGATGCCACGGCCAAAAGCACGACCGAACTCCCCATCCTGCGCCAATCGGTCTGCGACCGACTAGCGCTTCAACCCAAAAGAGCAAACTGCGGAGGAAGTCCCCGCAGCCCTTTTTGCCCTCACCCTTGATATACTACGCGCCAGAACGAGCCAAGGCAAGCCAAGTCGTGTCTTGTAACGGTTACAAAACCCCGTTTAATTACCCGGAATCAGTCACATGAGCGCCGCGCCCCAACCGGCTGAAATTTCTCGCCGTCAAGACCTGATTTCGGCCCAATATGTCCGTAAGGTGACCTCCAGTCGGGCCTTCCGGAGTAGCTCGTCTTTACCTCGCCTACTTGGATACTTGGCGGAGCGGGCACGCGAAGAACCCGGCGAGACGATCAAGGAGTTTCGTGTAGCGACCGAAGCGCTGGGACGCGGCCAAGACTTTGATTCGAGGGTGGATTCGGTCGTTCGAGTGACCACCGCACGGCTCCGAACAAAGCTCGACGAGTACTACAAACAAGAGGGGCGCGACGACCCCATTCGCCTCACCATCCCCAAGGGCCGCTATCGCCTCGAAGTCGTCGCCGCGGACGGGCCCAAGCTGGAGGCAGCGCCGGACGGCGCAGAGCGGCTCCAGGCCTCGAAGCCCGCCGCGAAGCCTTGGCTGCTTGGATCTGCAATCGTTGCCGCCTTAGTTGCTGGTTACTTGGCCGGATACAGCTCGGCTCCTCCCCAAGCGAGACCTGCCAGCCCGGACCTCGCCCGGCTGTGGGCCGGCATGGCCGCAAACGGCAAACCTGTTGAAATCGTTTACAGCAATGTGGCCCATCTGCCCGGCCAGGACGCAGCCGTGTTGGGCAACGATCTGGAGGTGCCCCCTCCCGACGACTGGCATACCGGGATCGGCGAGGCGGAGGCGATTCATCGCCTCGCCGGCGTCGCCGAAAGACTGCAGTTGCCGTTACAACTGAAACGCGCCGGGCTCGCGGATTGGGACGAGGTCGTCAACGTCAACGTCGTCTACCTCGGGGGCCCGGCCGCCAATCCCCACGTGGCCGAGTTGGCCGTGGACGCCAACTTCGTCTTCGAGCAAGATGAGCGCGAGGCGTACGTGATCAGGAACACCGCCCCGCGTGAGGGCGAGCAGGAAGTCTATTCATCCACGTTCCCCCTAGAACGAGATTACGGACTCGCCCGACTGGTTGAGGGGTTTCGAGGCGACCAGTGGGTGCTGGTGCTCGCCGGACTCACCACCTTCGGCACCGCCGCCGCCGGCGAACTGGTCTGCGAGCCGGAACAACTTCGAGAAGTGTGGCGGTCGTTGGGCGTGGCTGCCTCCGACGAGTTGAGTCCCTTCGAGTGCGTTGTCGAGGTAGACGTCAAAGACAACGTCGCATTGGAGAGCCGCCCAATCGCTTGCCGCTCGCTCGATCAGCAGCCGGACTCGCAGCTCCCCTAGCGAGCCTCGCGCGGATCGGCTACTTCTCGAGTTCGGCAATCAGCGCCGGGACGACTTCGAATAGGTCCCCCACCACGCCGTAGTCGGCGATCTCAAACAGCGGCGCCGATTCATCCTTGTTCACCGCCACGATCGTCTGCGACCCCTTCATTCCCACCACGTGCTGAATCGCGCCCGAGATCCCCAGCGCCAGATAGAGCTTGGGCGCCACCGACTGGCCGGAACTACCCACTTGCCTTTCGAGCGGCAACCAACCGGAGTCGCAAATAGGCCGAGAGGCGGCTAGCTCGCCGCCCAGCAACTCCGCCAGCTTCTCCGCCAACGGAATGTTCTCGGGATCCTTAATGCCGCGTCCCACCGAGACGATGATCTCCGCCGCCGTTAGATCCACTTCGCCTTTCGATTCTTGGAAACGCTCCCCGGGCCGCACGCGAATAATCGACGGATCGATTTCAATTTCGACCGAAGATATCGGGGCGGGGGAGTCGCCCGCCGCCGCTTGGTCGCCCCGAAAGCTGCCCGACTGCACCGAGACGAACGCAAGCCCGTCCACCGAAACGTCCGCATTCATCTTTCCCTGGAACAGTTGTCGAACATAGACGGCCGAGCCGTCTTCGACCCGCATCTCCACAACGTCGCTCACCAAAGGGCGTCCGGCGCGCGCGGCGAGTTTGGGCGCGAAGTCCCGCACTTGATAGGTATGCGGGAGGACGACGACCTGCGGCGCGAGCTGTTCGATCACGGCGGTCAAAGCCGCCGTGTGCCCGTCCGCCGTGTAGTCGTCCAGCGCTGCGTGCTGGACCACCGAGACTCCGTCCAGCCTCTTCCCGGCCAATTCCTGAGCTTGCTCTGCCGCGTTGCGGCCGATCACGACTCCGTGTACCGGCGCCGCCAACGCAGCGCCGAGTTGCTGCGCGGCCGTCACAGCCTCCCAGCTCATCTTGTGGAAGCCGCCCGTGGCTTCTAGTTCCGTAACGACGAGAACGCTCATGGCTAAAGGACCCTCGCATCGTGACGCAGTTTCTCGACCAGTTGCGCCGCCTGCTCGGCGGGCGCGCCTTTCAGAAACACCGTCTGTTTGGATTTGGCCGGCGTGTAGAGGCGAGTGATCGTCTGCATGTTGTCCAACGTGACGCCGAGTTCCTCGGGAGTCTTTCGATCGAGAGGCTTCTTGCGCGCCTTCTTGATTCCCATCAGCGTCGCGTAGCGGACCTTGTTGATGCCCGACTGGATCGTCAGCAGCGCCGGCGTATCCACCTCCACTCGCTGGAACCACCCGGCTTCCAACTCGCGCTTGAGCTTCAGCGTCGAACCTTCCGCTTGGACTTCCACGATCAGCGTGGCGTGCGGCAGGTCCAGCAGCTCGGCGAGGATCACGCCCGCCTGACCGTATCCGGCATCGTCGGACTGAAGGCCCGTCAGGACCAAATCCGGCGACTCGGGTGCGATGGCGGCAGCCAGCGTGCGCGCCGTTGCCAGAGCGTCGGCGGCCGGTAGATGCTCGTCCTCAATCAGAATTCCACGATCGGCGCCTTTGGCCAGCGCCTCGCGAATTGTGGACGCCGCCTCTTGGGTTCCGGCGGACACGGCGACTACCTCGCCGCCGTGCGCTTCCTTCAGCCGCAACGCCTCTTCCAACGCGTAGGCGTCGGGTTCGTTCATTTCGACCGGCGCGTCTTCGGCGTCAATCCAATCACCGCCGTCGTTGAGTTCCGGCGTCCAGTCCCGCGCGGGAACCTGCTTCAGACAAACAAAAATCTTCATGAGGAATTCCTAGGATTCCATACTTTCCAACAGCCCCTGGTAAACCGTCAAACGTCGCTCGCTCAGGTTGCGACCGACGTTGGCGAATTTGTCCGGCCCCGTCTCGCCCAGCAGCAGGTGGAGACCAAGCTCCGGAGGACCGTCGCGTTGGGCGCGAGCCGCCGCCGCCAAGTACCACTCGCGGGCGATGTCCGTGGTATCACGCCACTCCACGACCCGAAATCCGCACTCTTCGACCACCTGCCTTAGTGCGTCAGGCGCGATCAGGTGGCTCATCTCTTCCTGCTCGGCCCAGTGCGTCGGGTAGTGTGCCGGCTGCTCCGGTCCCGCCAGGATGTCGTGGAACACGAACCGGCCGCCCGGCTTCAGCACCCGGTGGATCTCACGGTACAAGCCGGCCTTATCGGCGATGTTCATCTGTACGTGCTGCGTCCAGGCGACGTCGAACGTGTCGTCCTCAAATGGCGTCGCCAACGCGCTCGCGCAATGGAACTGAGCGCGCTCCGACAAGCCGACCCGTCGAGTCAGCTCGCGCGCCGTCTCGCAATACTCGGGCGTCAGGTCGACGCCGTCCACCCGACAGCCGTGCGAGGCCGCCAGGTAGCGCGAAGAGCCGCCGAGTCCCGACCCCACGTCGATCACCCGATCGGCCGCGCTCACCGAGGCCAGAGAGGCGAGCTCAACCGTCGCCTCGCGCCCCCGGATATGGAACTCGTCCACTCCCGCCAGATCATCCGGTACAAGCGAATCGAGGTCCTTCCCACTGGTTGCCAGACGACCGAGAATCGTCTCCAACAGATTGCCCAGTTGGTAGTGGCGCGCGACGTCGTCCATAGCTCCCAGCCTAGCGGGCGGAGAGCTCGCTAGGCGGCTCTGGAAGCGCTTCAGCCAATCCCATCTCACGGACCACCCCTTGGAATCGTGGATGATCGTGGAGGTGTCCAAAAATCGGGTCCACCGCGACGAACATCAAGTTCACGTTGCGGATGCGAACCGCTTCCTCCAGCGCTTCGAGTGCGGCGTCGTCCTCTCCCAGCAACGCCAGCCAGGCCGCCCGGCGCCAGGAGACCGTGGACCGCTCCGGCCAGCCGCCGGTAATTTCGAGCAGCTTGCGCAGCCCCGCTTCGGCGCCGCCCGAATCTACCGCCTCGCCCACAACTTGAGCGTGGTCGCTGTAGCGCTGGGCGAGCATCGTCCGTACGCCGTCCGCGACCATGCCGAGTCGAAACTGCGCTCGGGCCCGGTACTCCCACGCTTCGTTCTTGCTGCGGTCCAGCCCGATGGCTCGATTCGCAGCGTCAATCGCCTCTTCATATTGGCGGTTCAGGTACAGCACTTGCGACAGGGTTGCGTGCCGGCCCGCTCCAAGCGGCTGGGCCGTCGCGGAATACTGAGCGTGCTCCAGCGCGTCCGCGGTCCTTCCGGTCGCCGCCAGCAGAAACGCGTAAGACGTCCGGATGCCCGACTGCTCAGGGTCGATCCGGAGCGCGTGCTGGTAGTGCGTCATCGCGCGGTCCCATTGCCAGCCGTGATAGAAGAGGAAAAACCCAAGCGTGCCCTGGCACTCCGCGCAGTCGGGCGAGAGCTCCACGCCTCTCTCCGCCAGCTCGATCGCCTGCCCGGTGTCCGTAGTCGCGTCCCGCATCTTGTGAACCACGTGCGCGAGTTCGCCGTAAATGCGCCCGTCCTCCGGATCGAGCGCGATGGCGCGCCGCATCACTTGGGACGCGCGTTGGTATTCGCGTGCTTGGTACAGACGTTGCCCCTCCTCGCGTAACTCCGCGATTTCATCTGCCGTGGATTTCGTCGACCAGACGCTCCAACCAGCCGTCGCTACGACAGCTGCTGCAATCAGCGCCGCGACCGCCTTGCGCGGGACTGCCCAAGACCCGGGCTCGCGTGCGGTCTGGGGCGGAGCCGCAACCGGCTGGACTCGCGCGACCGGGACCGCGATCCGGTACCCCCGTCCGCGCACCGTCTCCACGTAATCCGTCTCGGAATCGCGCTCGGCAATCGTCCTACGCAGCTCCGAGATGCATTTGTTGAGCGTCGTATCGTCTACGACCGCGTCCGGCCAAATTTGCCTGTGCAGCGCGTCGCGGTCGACTACGGATCCACCCGCCTCGGCCAGAATCCGCAGCGCCTCGAACTGACGATAAGTCAGCTCAAGCGTGACGCCGTCGGCCGCAACACTGCGTTCCGTCGACGATAGCTCCAGGCAACCGAACCGATACGTCTGCATTTCCCGCCGCGCGGACCCGATTCTAGCACTCGTCCCAACCGTTGATTTCATGGAACTTCACGTTAGATCACGCTGATTCACATTAGATCCTTCTAGCATTTCCCCCTTCGTTCTACGATCGCTGCATGCCGAAGAACCGTTCGTCCCGCCCTCTGTTCAGAGGGATTGCCGGAGCTTGTCTATTGCCGCTGATCGCGATGCTCTGGTTCGTCGCCCCCGTCGCCCGCGCATATCCCCCCGCAGGCTGGCACAAGTTCGATTCCGTCGCTCTGCTCCGTGTGTCCGTTCCGGCGTTCGGTCTCGACAACGTGCCGCTGACCGCTGTAGGTCCCACGCATATTCGCTTGGGCGACCCCTACGACCCCGGCGATGGCCGTATCAAGATCAACACCGAGATCGAGACGATGGTGCTTTCCGGGCCCACGCCGCTGGGGCCGGCCGTACTGCGCGTTCTGGCTCCGGCCCCGGGGTGCATCCAGCAGAAGGAGCCGGGCGTCGATTTTCCGGCTAACTCCTGGTTCGACATCCGGGTTGAGATCGTGGTCGCGACGCCCAACGGTCCCATCACAGTCTTCAGCGATCCCAATACCCCCGTGCGCATGATGGCGATGATCAACTCCCTACCGCCGCTCGACTCTACGTATGCGCCGGAGGGAACCTTCGTCGGCGTGGATTTGGTCGATTCGGCGGGCAATGTCGTCGGAACCCTGGCTCACGCCGGTCACACAGTAGGGCAGCAGCCGAGCTTCTCCGTTGCGCCCGACGGCCCCTCCGGGCTTGATCCGGCGGACCTCTTCAAACGCAAGACTTCGCCGGTGATTCGCGCGGGCGGTCTCAGCCTCGGCTCCGGCGACGACGTCGACGCACTCTCCTATGGATTGGACTTCATCTTTACTCCATTCCTCGACCCGTTGACCGGCGACGTCGTCCCTGGGCTCATGGACGTCCGCTTCTCGGTGGACGAGGGAGCGCAAGGCCGAGCCGGCAGTCATGTCCGGCGCGAAGCGCTCAAGTCCGAGGCGACGGGAGACGAGTTCCAAGTCGGCCCCGTCTACGCAGGCTTCGGCGGCGGCGCCAATATCCAGATCTTGGACGAGAACGGCGATACGGCGCCGGACTTTCCGCTACAGCTGGCTGACAACGTCGATGCCCTTGCCGAGCAGCCGCCCGACTTCGCCGACCCGGACAACGACGGCACGCCCAACCGCGACATCTATTTTTCCTTGGCCCCGGGCTCTCCGGCGTTAGGAGCGAATAGCCCCGCCGACATCCTGGTGAGTTCCATGGGTGGTCCGCCGACGGTCTTCATCAGCGCGGAGGAACTGGGCTTGGACCCGGTCGCCGACGACATCGACGCGCTTTGCGTCAACACGGGCTTCCGGGCAGCCGTGTTCTCCCTCGCCGGCTCGTCCGACTTGTCGATCTTCTTCCTAGGGCAGGCCTTTCCTTGGACCTCGGCGGCCAACCTCGGACTTGAACCGTCGGACGACGTCACCGCGCTCAAGTGTCACGCGGGCGAGAATGCCGCTCTGTGGAACGGAATCGTCTCGGCCAGTCTCTACGACGGGGATGCCTTTCTCCGCCACATCCTCTGGCGCATTGAATCCGAAATGACCTTGGGGCGTGGAGTCGATGGCGAGGCCGCTGGGTTGCTCGGCAATTTCAAGAGCAAATCCGACGACGACTTCCAGGTGACGGCCAACCTGGCCGCCGGCCTTCCGGTCGTTCTCTTTCAGCCGGATCTCGAACGTCAGACCCTGACCATCGCTTTTGAAGTTCAAACCCCGGACGGTGAGTATGTCAGCCAACGCTTCACAGTGGGAGGGACGACTGCCGCGCTCGCTCTCAGCGTCGTCATGAGTAGACTGTTCACCGGAACTGCCCAGCAGAGCAGTGACCGAATTCCGCTGTTTCATCCGGACGGCTCGCCGTCGCCCCTCTCTCTCGGCGATCTGACTGTGACGCTCGACGGACGCCCCAAGTCCGCCTTCACCGCCGGAGGCTTCCTTGACGCTGCCGGCTTCGGCGAGCAACCGTCCCCCGGCGGCCTCGCCACGCTCTTCGGCGAGTTCCCGACGAATCGCGCAGCGGCTTCGACCATCCCGCTGCCGCGACGAGACGGCGATGAAGTAGAAGTGCTCTTTGAGACCAACCAGTCTCTTGCTGCCGTCGGAAAGGAAGGAACAGCCAAGGAGCAAGGTGCGAGGGCGATGATCCCGGCGCCTCTGCTCTTCGTCGACCCCACCCAGATCAACGTACAGATCCCCTGGGAGGTCGACGCGAGCGGAGGTACGGTCACAGCCGTCGTCCGCGCCAACGGCGTCGATAGCGATCCCGTCCAACTACAAGTCGCACCGACGTCACCGGGCGTCTTCACGACGCAGTTCGGAGCCGGTCCCGCAATCGCTATCAACGGCGACGGCACCCTCGCGCAGCCCACCGGATCCCTGGGCGCCAGCCATCCCGCCGCTGTCGGGGAGACGATCGTCCTTCTCGTGTCCGGCCTCGGCGAGACCGTCCCTCCGGGGGTGACCGGCGCCGATAGCTTCGACGCCAACGGCGCCTTCGTCCGGCGGGACACGGCTCAGCCAGTCCGCGTCGTGATCGGAGGCGTCGAAGCGACGGTGGTCTTTGCCGGTCTCTCCCCGCAATTCGTCGGCGTCTTCCAAATCAACGTAACGATTCCGGCGGGCGTAGCTCCCGGCGACGCCGTCTCGCTCTTGGTCGAGGCGGGCGGACGCCAGAGCCGTAGCGATGTGACTGTCGCAATCGCGCCGGCCCCTTAGTGTCGTGAGACCTCGGAGAAACTCCCCCATGCGAACGAGTTTTCGTGTAGCGTTCCTCTGCCTGTTCCTAGGCGCCTCGCTCGCCGCCGTCCCGGTCATCGGTCCGCCGGTGAACCAGGCGAGTTTCGAACCTCCGAGCTCCCTGACTTACGGGATTGCGCAAGGCTCGATGTTTGCCGTCTTCGGCACGGAAATGGGACCTGCCGAGTTGGTGGTGGCAAGTGCCTTTCCACTTCTGCCTGAACTTGCGGGGACGTCCGCGCAGGTCACGGTGAACGGCGAGACGCTCGACTGCATCATGGTCTTCACCTCGGCCGGACAAATCGCCGCAATCCTTCCTTCGGCGACGCCGCTGGGAGACGGGGAACTGCGCGTGACCTACAACGGCGAGACGAGCGAGCCCCAACCCATTCGCGTCGTCGCCAACGGCGTCGGGATGTTCACGATTCCCCAGAACGGCCAGGGCCCCGCCGTCGTCACCGATGCAAACTTCGCAGTCAACACCTACATCAACTCCTTCGCGCCCGGCACGGTTGGAATTGCCTGGGTGACCGGGCTTGGGGCTAGGACGGCTGACGATCGGGCGGTCCCCGAGGATCTAAAGGGCGTCTACGGCATTGAAGTCTTCGTCGGCGGCATCTCGGCCAATGTTCTTTATGCTGGGCCGTCCGGCTGTTGCGCCGGCGTCGACCAGGTGGTGTACGAAATTCCCTCTCTGCCAGAGGACGTGCGCACCGGTTGCCGCGTGCCGGTCGCGGTGACGGCAGGAGGCACGATCAGCAACTTCACTTCGATCTCACTCTCCGACGACGGACCGGTCTGCGGCGACGACGATCAGTTCAGCAAGGAGCAGGTCGCTCTGATGCATGAGCAGGGCAGCCTGCGCATTTTCAACGCCGTGGTTACTGGCTTCGACAGCATAGTTGGTCCGCCCCTTGAGTCAAGTGCAGCCGCAGCGTTGAGCGAAGAACGCGGGAAGAACCTCGGCCCGAAAACGAAATGGTTTCTCCAGACCGGTGAAGACGAGATGACGCCGCAGACTTTCCATCAGTATTTGGAGCCGGCGCGAGGAACTTGCATCTACCTGCCTGTGATTGAGGAGAGGAACCCCTTCGAGGGGATTTATGAGGGGACCTACGACGCGACCGCGGACGGTGAGACTCCCGTGCACGGTGAGGTGGGGGCGACCGGAGGTCAGCCCATCCTGTTGCCGTTCCGGCCGGACGAGGTGAGAATCTTGCTCCGGGGCGCGCCCCTACACGTGGTTGAGCGGCAGCGGAATACTTACCTAGCCGACAACTGGACGGCCTGGACTGATGCCACTGCCGGCGACGCGCCCCTATATCCTGTCGACTCCTGGAGCCGTTCGCGCCAATACATGCGGCGTATTCCGCTCGGAGAGTCTCTGAATACCTTAATCGTCGTCACTTCAACCCCAGGAGGCAGGGTCTACCGAGGGTACGGATCCTGCAACCGCTCGGTGCCGGGCGTTCCGCTGGGGCGCGCATTCTCGGCCTTCGACCAAGATCGCAGGCGCCTGCAAGTCGGCGCGAACAGCCGAGTTTTCGAACCGGCTCAGTTGCATGCTACTGGCGAAGAGCAGTCTTTTTTCCGCGGCCAGGAACAGTTCCAGATGTCTCAGGAATTCTCTGGCGATCCGGGTGAGACTCGCCCGGCTACGGGTCAATCGGAAGTGACGACGGAAGGCTACTTCGTGTCGGCGAACGCCAATTTCAACGATCTCGGGTTTAGCGTGGCGGCACGCTACAGCGGACCGCCCTCTGCGAACGGTTGGGGGCTCTACTTGCCCGGGGACGACCGGCCGCTCGTCCGTGGCCCGCTGCCCGGCACCGGTGATGTGTTTACCGCGACGCGTGGACTCGACGACCTGCGCCAGGGCGGTCCGTCGTGGACCCGCGTCAAGGAGCTGATCGAGGACGGGAAAGTCTCACTTGACCTCACCGAAGAGTCCGTGGACTTTGTCGAACCGAGACGTTTTTCCGTCGGGGCCCGACTACGTTACTAAGCCGAAAGGCGTCCCTATTCGCTGTAGCGCTTGAACACCAGCGCCCCGTTCGTGCCGCCGAAGCCGAAGGAGTTGCTCAGCGCATACTCCATCTCGACCTTGCGCGCTTCGTTTTGCACGTAGTCCAGGTCGCAGCCTTCGTCCGGGTTCTCCAGATTAATCGTCGGCGGGACGATCTGGTCGCGCAACGACAGCGCCGTGATGCCCGCCTCCAGTCCGCCCGCGCCGCCCAGCAGGTGGCCCGTCATCGACTTGGTCGAACTCACGAGCATATTCCTGGCGTGGTCCCCAAAAAGCCGCTCGATAGCCTTCGATTCAATCCGATCGCCGAGCGGCGTCGACGTGCCGTGGGCGTTGATGTAGCCGATTTGCGAAGGCTCGATCCCGGCGTCCTTGATCGCATTACGCATCACGCGGAACGCACCGTCGCCGTTCTCACTCGGAGACGTAATGTGGAAAGCGTCGCCCGACATCCCGTAGCCCACCAGTTCGGCCACGATGGGAGCATTGCGCCGCTTCGCGTGCTCAAGCTCTTCCAGAACCAGTACGCCGGCACCTTCGCCGACCACGAATCCGTCGCGATCCGTGTCCCACGGGCGACAAGCGCGCCCCGGGTCGTCGTTGCGGAACGACAGCGCCTTCATGTTCCCGAATCCGCCGATCGACATCGGCGTAATCGCCGCCTCGGCGCCGCCGCAGATCATCACGTCCGCGTCGCCGCGCTCAATGATCTTCATCGAATCGCCCACTGCATGGGCGCCCGTCGTGCAGGCGGTGGCGGTGGCCGAATTCGGTCCCTTGGCGCCGTAGCGGATCGAGACGTGGCCCGAGGCCAGGTTCACGATCGTAGCCGGGATAAAGAACGGCGAGATCTTACGCGGCCCGCCTTGCATCAGCTTGGTGTGCTCGCGCTCGATGACGTCGAACCCGCCGATACCGCTTCCGATATAGACCCCGACCCGCTCCTCGTTCTCAGGCGTAACTTCTAGTTCGCAGCCCTCAAACGCAAACCGGCTCGACGACAGTGCGAAGAAGATGAATCGACCCATCTTGCGAAGGTCGCGCTTCTCCACGTAGTCCAGCGGGTCGAAATCCGGAACTTCGCCCGCGATCTTGCAGGCGAAACCTTCCGTATCGAAGTGGGTAATCGATCGGATGCCGTTTTGTCCGGCGCACAGCGCCTTCCAAACGTTGTCCGTGCCAATCCCGACAGAACACGTCAGGCCTACGCCCGTTACGACGACTCTTCTCAATCCTCAGCTCCTGTGCGGCCCGCGACCGTGGAGGCGGTCTCTAGCCGAAAGACCGATTAGTCTTCTTGCGCGGCGGCTAGTTTAGTGAGGTCGGCGTTCTGTTCGATGTAGGTGACCGCGTCTCCTACGAGCCGAATCTTCTCCGCTTTGTCGTCGGGAATCTCGATCTCAAACGATTCCTCGAACGCCATGATGAGTTCGACGATGTCGAGAGAGTCCGCGTTCAGCGTCTCGACGAACGAAGCCTCCTTCGTGACTTCCGATTCCTCAACACTGAGTTGCTCGCAGATGATCTCTCTGACTTTCTGTTCGACGTCCATTACTTCCTCCAACTGACAAGGCGAATCTCTGATTCTAGCTCAAACCGAAGCGAGCGGTAACGGCAGGTTGTAACGACGCCCGGAGCCCCGGCGCGTCAGTGGTATTTGCGGTGGACGGCCAACACCCGACCCTGCACTTGCACGTCCTGGGCCGGCACGATAATTGGCTGCATCGTATGGTTGGCGGGCTGAAGGCGAATGCTCTCGCCTTCGCGGAAAAAACGCTTCAGCGTCGTGTCCGAGCCCTCAATCAGCGCGACTACAATTTCACCGTTGCGCACTCGATCCGTCTGCTCCACCAGCACGTAGTCGCCTTCCATGATGTGATCCTCGATCATCGACTCGCCGCGAACTTCCAGCGCATAGACATTCTGCGCTCCGGCGAACTCGGCGAACGAAACCGACTCCGGATTTGAATACGACTCGATCGGCTGACCGGCCGCAATCACGCCCAACAATGGCGTCTCGGGCGCCGGCGGCTTGCGGATCTCCGCCTCGCGCCGATGTACCTTCTGCTCCTTGAAGTATTTCGGCGCCAGCTCCAGCGCGCGGCTCTGATTGAAGCTTCGGATCAAGTAGCCCTTCTGCTCCAGCGCCGTGAGGTGCTTGTGCACCGTCGCGATCGAAGCGAGGCCGAGGCCGTGGGCGATCTCCTCGAAGCTGGGACTGTACTCGTTATCCGCCAAAAATCCGGCGATGAATTCGAGCACTTCGTGCTGGCGTTTTGTCAGGGCCATGGTTCGAGTTCCTTCGCCGTCTATTCTAGGCGAAGAAATAGGGAATTACAACCTGCGTGTCTGAAATCATCCAGTCGGACGGCCTCTTCGCCGATGCTACGCTGGGGCAAGAGAATGTGCGGCATCGCCGGTTTTGTGACGACCGAGCCCGGTCAGGGAGACGAAGGCGTCTTGCGTGCGATGACCGGCGCCATGGTCCACCGTGGCCCCGACGGCGAGGGCCATTGGCACGACGATCGCGCCTTTCTCGGTCACCGGCGTCTCTCCATCATTGACGTCGCCTCCGGCGCCCAGCCCATGTCCAATGAGTCCGCGGGACTCTGGGTCACCTACAACGGCGAGATCTTCAACCACGCAGAACTACGTCCGGATCTTGAAAAGGCCGGGCTCCGATACAAGACCCGCTGCGATACCGAAACGATCCTCCACGCCTACAGCCAGTACGGCGAATCCTGCGTCGAGCGTTTCCGCGGGATGTTCGCATTCGCCGTCTGGAACCGTCGCGAACGGCGACTCTTCTGCGCCCGCGATCGACTCGGCATCAAGCCGTTCTATTACTTCTCCGACGGCCGAACTTTCGTTTTCGGCTCCGAGATCAAGGCGCTTCTTGAGCATCCGTCCGTGGACGCCAAGTTCGATGAGACGATGCTTGCCGAGCATCTCGCCTTCGGCTACTCAAGCGACGACCGGACGCTCTTTCGCGGCATCAAGAAGTTGCCGCCCGGACACACGCTGACCTTGGACGCCGAGGGCCGCGTAACCATCCAGCGCTATTGGGACGTCCCGCGTCCCTCGCGCTTTGACCAGCGCTCGGAGTCGGACTGGATTGAAGAATGCCGGGCGCGATTCGAACTGTCGGTCCAGCAGCGCCTGATGAGCGACGTTCCCCTCGGCATGTTCCTCTCCGGCGGTGTGGATTCCGGGTCGGTCGCCGCGATCATGAAGCGGCTGACAGATTCGCCCGTCAAGACCTTCTCCGTGGGATACGCAGAGCGCGAGTATTCTGAACTCCACTACGCTTCTGAAGTCGCTCAAGCCATCGGCACCGAACACCGCGAAGTCTCCATCAGTTCCGCGGACTTCTTCGGCGCGCTGCCGCGCATGGTTTGGCATGAGGACGAGCCCGTCGTCTGGCCGTCCAGCGTATCGCTGCATTTCGTCTCCAAGCTTGCGGCGGAGGACGTAAAGGTCGTCCTGACCGGCGAGGGCGCCGACGAACTCTTCGCTGGTTACGGGCGCTATCGCTTCTACCAAATGAACGACCGTCTCGCCGGACCCTACGGCGTCGTCCCCGGATTCCTGCGTTCGGGCGTCCGCAAGTTCGTGGAAGGTTCCTCGCTGCTGGGGGCGGACTTACGCCGGAAGCTGGGGCACACGGTTCTCGGACGCGAGGCGACTTTCGAGTCTCTGTACCTCGACAACTTCTTCTCGGCCTTTTCCGGATCCGAGCAACGGGCTTTGTTGGCCGACCCCGCCCGGGCGACCGATCCGGTCTACGATTCGTTCCTCACCCATTGGCAGGCGAGCGAGGGCTCCTCGACGCTATCACGGCTGCTCTACTCCGACATCAAGACCTATCTCGTTGAGCTCTGCATGAAGCAGGACCAGATGAGCATGTCCGCCTCGCTGGAGAGTCGCGTGCCGTTCCTCGATCACTCCTTCGTCGAGTTTGCGGCCACCGTACCCGACTCGATGAAGCTGCGCGGCAAGGTCGGTAAGTACATCTTCAAGAAAGTCGCCGAGGACCTGATTCCGCACGATATCCTGTACCGCAAGAAGATGGGTTTCCCCACTCCCCTCAAGCGCTGGCTCCGTGAAGACGCTGTGACCGAGGTCGAAGCGATTCTGCGTAAACCGGATTCGATCGTCTCGGAGTACGTCGACCGCCAGGCGCTTGAGGGTCTGCTCGCCAATCAGCGAGCCGGCTCGGTCGACGGCACGGATCGGCTCTGGCGTCTGCTGAACCTTCAGATCTGGGGCGAGACGTTCCTCTCCGGGAAGGGCGCTCAGGATTGGCGCGAGTTGGCGGCTTAAGATGCTTCGACGAACTTTTCTTGCCGGATTGGGAGGGGCGTCGCTCCTGGGGGCCGTCAGCCCGGCCGGACCGGAAAGCCGCGCGTTCTCGCTCACCGCCGGCCCCGATGGCGTCGTCTACTTGCTCTGGATCGAGACCGAGGCCGGCAGTCACGCCCTGCGGATTTCACGGCTCTCGGGCGAGCAGTGGCTCTCGCCCCACACCGTCGCGACCGGAGGCGACGATTGGTTTGTGAACTGGGCCGATCATCCGATGGTCGTCGCCCGTCCCGGCGGGCGACTGCTGGCAAGTTGGTCCTATCGTCCGAGCGCTGCTGCGGGCTCCAAGTGGGGCCTCGCGACCCGCATCGTGGTCTCGCAAGACCAAGGCCGAACGTGGACGACCGCCGCTGACCTCGGCGCCGATAACACCGCCGACTACTCCGGATTCATCGGCTTCTCCGCGCACGCAAAGGGTTTCCGTGCGGCTTACCTCGACCCCGCCCTGCACGGCGAGGCTCAGCGTGACGCCGCCCACGTCAAGACGCTCCGTTTCGCCGAGTTCTCACCCGCCGGAGAGAAGACAAGCGACGTCTTGCTCGACGACGACGTGTGCACCTGTTGCCCGCTTGCCGTTGCGGATACGGCGGCGGGGCCGCTGGTCGTCTATCGAGATCACGAGTCCGGAGAGATCCGCGACATCTCCGTCGTGCGTCGCGTCAAAGGCAAATGGACCGAGCCGCGGCCCGTCAACCGGGACGGCTGGCGGATCAACGGTTGCCCCGCCAACGGCGCCGCCGTTCAGGCTCACGGCGACCGCGTCGCAACCGCATGGTTCACCGGCGCGGACGACGTGCCGCGGGTCCGCTTGGCTCTGTCGGACGACAGTGGAGCCGTGTTCCGCGACCCGGTGCAGATCGACGAAGGATCGCCCGCCGGCTGGGCGGGAGTCGCGCTGCTGTCCGACGGCCGGACCGCCGTAAGCTGGCTCGAAAAGCGGCCTTCGGAACCCGGCGTCGGCGACGTCATGCTCCGCCTCGTCGATCGCGACGGGAAGCCCGGCGAAGCTCGTAGAATCGCCGCCGCGACCTCGGGCCGCGAGACGGGAATCCCTCAGATGGTTCGCAGCGGCGACCGGCTCGTATTTGCCTGGCGCCGCGACGGCCGGGTGCGGACCAAGATCCTCAATCTCTAGCTACAGGGCGCACGCTCCCGGCCACGACCGGCGAAATCTCGCCGTCCGCGGTCCTCAGCAGCAGCATCCCCTCGGCGTTGAGCCCGGCGGTGGTCCCTTCGATCTCCGGGCCCGCTCCCTCAATGCGCACGGCCTTTCCCTTGGCGTAGCTGGACGCTCGAGCAAAAGCCTCAATCACCGCCGGGGCGCCTCGCTCCAGAAAGAGCCTGTAGTAGCGATCCAACTCTTCCAGGACCGACTGCAGCACCAGGTCGCGCGCCCACTCGCACCCGGTCTCGATCCGCAGCGAGGTGCCGATCTCCGTCAAATCCGGCGGCATCTCCTCCTGGTTGATGTTCAGGCCGACGCCGACCACCACATGCTTCAACTTCGCCTCTTCCGCAGCGGATTCCACCAGGATCCCGGCCAGCTTCTTCTCCCCGATCATCACGTCGTTGGGCCAACGCAAATCGCACTTCACACCGCACGTGCGGCCCACTCCCCGGGCCACGCCGAGTCCGCACGCGAGCGTCAGCGTCAACGCCCGGGCAGGGGAGACTGGGGGCCGCAACAAGAGCGAAAAATACAGGCCGTCCCCCGGTCGCGATACCCATTCGCGCCCCAGCCGCCCCCGTCCGGAGGTCTGCTCGTCCGCGCTGATCAGGTGGCCCTCAGCGGCCCCAACTTCCGCGCGCTCATGCGCCAGACGCATCGTCGTGTCCACGGACGCAAAGTGCTCTCTCGTTCCGTTGAGAATGCCGGACATCTAGGTCACACCAGTTTATCCCCCGGCGTCGCTACACTGGTCGCTTATGTCCGCAGCTCCTCGCCGCGTCGTGGTCGTCGGCCCGACGCCGCCCGAAAAGAGCGCCTACGCGCTTGCCCGCTACAGCCGCTCCGCCGATTCCGTCGTTGAGAGTATGGCGTGGGTGCGCTCGCACTCATCCGAGAAATTCCTCGATAGCTTCTACTTCCAGTACGGTCACGCCTCCATCGCCGACCTCGGTCACGCGATCTTCTGCTTCGAAGGTATTTCGGAGTTGGCCGCGATCGAGATTGAAGACGAGCCGCTCTGGGACGGACAGGCCAAATCCAGTCGCTACCAAGATTTCTCCAAGGGATCGATCATCACCCCGGGTGAGATCGTCGGAACCCCCGACCAGGCCGTCTACGAGTCCGCCGCCCGCGACGTGCTCGATCGCTACCTGGCCTTGCACGCCAAGCTCGTCGAGCACCTGCGCGAAACCGTCCCTCAACCCGCCGAAATGAAGGACGGCGCCTATCGCCGAACCATCGAGGCGCGCGCCTATGACGGCGCTCGTTACCTGCTCTTCCTCGGCATCTCGACCAACGTCGGGCAAGTCACCTCCATCCGCACGCTCGAGAAGCAGATGCAGCGTCTAGGCATCTCCGAGTACGCGGAAGTTCGTGATCTCGCGCGAGAGATGCACGATGCCTGCGCCGCTCCGCCTGCCTGCGCTTGGGACGAGGCGACGGCCGACGAGCCACTTGCCCCGACGCTCGCCAAGTACGGCGAACCGAACGAGTACGCTAAGGCTGCGCGGGAACGCGTGAGCGCCTGGGCCGCACAGAACGTCTCGTTTCAGTCACCGGCCGATCAGCCCATGGTCGACCTAGTCCGTCCGACCGATCCGCTCGACGAAATCGCGGCGACTTGGCTGTATTCGGTAGGTTCGGCTCCGTTCCGCGTCATCCACGACGAGGTGACCACCTGGAGCCGAGAGCGCAAGCGGGAGATCGTCGATGTCGCTCTTGAAGGCAAACACCGCCGCGAAGAGTTCCTCAAGGAGTTCCGCTCCGGCTACGCCTACGTCTTCGATGTGCTGTGCGACATCGGCGCCTACCGCGATATGCATCGCCACCGCCGCTGCATTCAGTATCTGCAGCCCTACACCGACGCGCACGGAGTCGACGTGCCGGAACTGATCGAGCAAGCCGGCCTTGCCGACGAGTATCAAGCCGCTATCAGCGTCGCCGCCTCTGCACGCGCGGCGCTGCCCGAGAAAGCCCGCGACTACCTGATGCCGTTTGCCGCTCGCTGTCGCTCGCTCTACAAGATGGACTTCGCCGAGGCCGAGTACATCTCGCGCGTGCGTTCTGGCGTCAAGGGGCACATCTCCTACCGGCGAGTCGCCTGGGAGATGCGCCAACGCATGATCGAGATGGAACCCGACCTCGGCGAACTGATTCTCGCCACGCCGCCCGAAGTGGAAGACCCGCTCACTCGTTAGCGGTCCCTAAAACCATTTCGGAAAATACTTCTCGATAATCCACATCGGCTGCCACTTGTCCGGGCTGCGTTGAATGTTCGTCATGTCGATGTCCATCGGGATAGGATTCTCGCTGGTCAGCGGCTGCGTGTCGCCGAGGTGCTTCTGCCAACGCTCCATCTCCGCCGTGAGGCTAGCGACCCGATTCTTCTGATCCTCTTCCTCGGCGAGGTTCGTCATCTCATGCGGGTCGTTTTCTAGGTCAAACAATTGCGTGTGGTTGATGTGCGGGTAACGGATCATCTTCCAGCGTTGGTCGCGCACTGCGCGCATCACCTTCGCGTAGGAGAGGAACAGCGTGTCGCGCACGCGCTCCGCCTTGCCTTCCCAGATCGAACGCAGATCCTCGCCGTCCAGTCCGTTCGGCTCCTCGGCTTCGCCCAGTCGAAGGATCGTCGGGAAGATGTCCAAGAGGTAAGTCAACGCCGACGTGGAGCCGCCCTTCGGCACTCCCGGACCCGAGACGATCAGCGGAGCCCGCATCGAGTGCTCATAAACCGATTGCTTACCCAGCAGACCGTGGCTGCCGACGGCCAAGCCGTGGTCGGCGGCGTAGATGATGATCGTGTTCTCCAGCAGCCCCTTGTGCTCCAGTGCGGCGACTACCCGACCAACCTGTTCATCCAAATGCGTGACCATCCCGTAGTACTCGGCCAACTGGTCGGACACCATGTCGCGCGTGCGCGGCCACGGGCCCAGCTCTTCGTCGCGTCCCGCCATGTTGCCGTTGTTGAAAGGATGTTGCGGTAGGAAGTTCGGAGGCAGCGGCGGACGGTTGCGCCAGTCGTAGTAATAGTCCCGCAAACGCTTCGGCGGCTGACGCGGGTCATGCGGCGAGGTGAATGCCACGTAAACGTAAAAAGGATCGTCGCCCGAGTGGCCGTTGATGAATTCAATCGCCGAATTCGCGAACAGTTCCGACGAGAACACCCGCGAGAAGCCTGCACTGCGCAGCTTGCCGTCCGGTCCCAACTCGTCGATCGGCACGTTCGTGTGGTCGGACATGCCGCCGAACATGATGGTCTTGCCTTTCTGGAAGCTTCGTTGCCAGGAAGGCCGTTGGTTGTGCCATTTTCCCGTGCCGAACGTGCTGTAGCCGGCCTCGCCCATCAGCTCGCCCAGCGTCTGCTCTCCGCTCATGTCCATCGGGATGCGGAAGAACGCCTTGCCCGTGTTGAGCATCGCGCGCGACGGAACACACACCGCGCCCCCGAACGAGCCCATGCAGTAGTTGCCCTTGAAGCTGAACCCGTTCGCCACCAGGTTGTCGATATTCGGCGTCTCAATGTGCGGATTGCCCCAAGCGCCAATCGTGTCGACGCGCTGGTCGTCGGCAAACAGGACGACGATGTTCGGGCGGTCGGCGGCGAACAAGGCCGCACTCGCCAGCAGGAGGGTGGAAACCAAACGAAGCATGCGGAAGATCGTACCGCAGCTGAGGCGGCTAGGGCTTCTTGAGCTCAGGCGCTTGCTCGGCTTCATCTCCAAAATCAACCGTCGCCTCGACTCCGAATTTCCGGTAGTTGCGGAAGAACAGGTCGTTCCGCCGACAAAGAACCTCTTGGGTAAAGCAGGCCATGTTCACCGATCGCACAGGCAGCAGCGGCCGTGCCGTGCCGATCTCAATCGGCTCATACTCGATCGCCATCTCCGAACTCGCCAACCCAAATCCCAGTGGAAAGCGGATCGCTTCCATCTCAATGCGGAAGATCGCGCCGGTCTCGGGCTCGATCCAGACGCGACCGCGATAGGCGGCGTCGATCTTCTGGTCGTTGAAGCCAATTCGCCAGTGCGAGCGCTGCTCATCCACCTTCACCGAGTAGACGCGCGTCGGAGTGCCCACGAGTTCGTCGTCCTGGAGGTAGCTGAACTCGGCCTCAACCTCCGGGTGGAACATGTTCCGCAGGACAGTTCCGTATTCTCCCGTAGAGGTCGTGCCGTCCAACGTATCGAAGCTGCGCAGCGGACGGCCGTCGATCCGGATGTTGCGGTAGTTCTCCCGCCGCTCCGAGTAGACGACCTCGGCGTCGATCACGTCGTTCTTGATCCATTTCGCGCCGTTGTCCCGGCTCTCGAAACGCTCGGTGCGCTGATTGCACACAAAGTCGGGCAGGGCGTCGCTGAACGAGAACGCGTAACGCATCGCCTTCTCAATCACCGGGTCCTCGTGGGTCAGTTCGAAAACGGCCGTCTGAGGTTCGGCAACGGCTTTCTTTCTCTCGCGCTGCTCAGCGCCGGGTCGTGGTCGACGCGCTCCAAGGGGCCCGGCGCTCTGGGCGCTCGCGAGGCCCACAACCAGAAAGAAGCAGGCGATGGTTCGCACAGCCATCGCCCGTACTCTAGCGGATTGCGGCCAGCCTCTCGGCCACGCGCGGCCAGACTTCGGGGTTCAACAGATCCGTCGGCTGCTCGCCCTTGAGCACGGAAACCACGTTGTCCACCGCGTCGGAGTAGATCCGCAACCTTCCCGCCAGGGTCGACGAGGCGATATGCGGAGTCACAATCACGTCGTTGCGGTGGAGCAGGGGATTGTCGTGCGGCGCCGGCTCCGGATCGGTCACGTCCAATCCGGCTCCGGCTAGTCTCCCAGAATCGAGCGCCGCCAACAGCGCTGCTTCATCCACCAACTCGCCGCGAGAAGCGTTGATCAGAAACGCCCCCGGCTTCATCGCCGCGAATGTCTCGCCGTTCATCATCTTCGTCGACTCTGTCGTCGCCGGCAGATGCAGCGTAACGACGTCCGAATCGGCCAGCAAACTGTTCAGGTCCGCAGCCGTTCGCGCGCCCATTTCCGCTGCCGCCTCCGCGTTCAAGAACGGATCGTAGGCAAGAATCTCCATCCCCATCGCCTTCGCGACCTTCGCCACGTGTCGGCCAATGCGCCCGAATCCGACGACGCCAAGCGTCTTCTTGTCGAGCTCGATTCCCGTGTGCTGCTTGTAGAGATCCTGCCCGGTTGTGGTGCGCAGCTTGTGCTCCGCGTCCTTGAGCTTCTTGGTCGTCGCCATCAGCAACATCAGGGCGTGTTCGGCGGTGGACGTCGTCGGCGCGCCTGGCGTGATGGTGCAGGCGATGCCGCGCTCAGTCGCGGCCGCAACGTCCACGCGGTCATAACCCACGCCGGTGCGCGCGATCGTCAGAAGGTTCGGGCAGCGGTCCATCAACTCCGCCGTCATGTGCTCGGCGCCGACGATCGCTCCCTGCGCCTGTGGGAATCGTGCAAGCTGCTCTGCATCGTCCTCCCCGGTGAAGGTCTCCGCCCATCCTTCAAAGGCGGGCTGCAAAGGCTCGGGTACGCGGCGGCTGGTCCAAACTTGAAACATAAGGGGCCATCGTAGCGCGAACCGGCGCTAGGCTGAGATCGATCGCCATGACGCTCCTGTTTGCCGCCCATCTCGCCGCCACGCTCTTCATGACCGGCGTCATCTGGTTCGTGCAGGTGGTGCACTATCCCTTGTTCGTCAACGTAGGCGAAGCCGCATTCCCCGCCTACCAGCGACAGCACGTCCGTCGCACGGGTTGGGTCGTCGGGCCCCCGATGTTGCTGGAAGCGACGACGGCCGCTGCCCTACTGGTCGATCCCCACCCCGCCTTCCCGCTCAACTGGGCCTACGCCAACACCGCACTCCTCGGCGTCGTCTGGATCTCCACCTGGCTCGGCCAAGTCCCGCAGCACAACCGCCTCCTCGCAGGCTTTCTCCCCCCAGCGCACCATAAACTCGTCGCCGGCAACTGGATTCGCACCGTCGCCTGGTCCCTTCGCTCTCTCCTTCTGTTGACAGCCCTCCTCGCCTAACCCACTGCTAGAATACGGATCAGTTTCTCGCTAAACCATTTAGGGCTGGCGCGCGTCACACCACGCAGGAGCCCGACTGAATTTCGATGGAAAAACCAAGCCGCACCCTCGTCGCCACGCTCGGATCGAGCAAATTGCTCTCCAGCACCCTCGTCCTGTTTACCCTCGCGATCGGCATCTTGATCGGCACCGTAGTCTCCGGCGATGCCGGGGCCGCCGACGACAAAGAGAAGGCCGCACCCGATGCGACCCCCCTCGTCGTGCCTGCCGCGGTGCCCGCGTCCAACCAATTCACGCCCATCGTCGATCAAGTCTCGCCGTCGGTCGTGAATATTAGCGTCGAGCAGTTTCGTGAAGAACGCGCCGAGGGCTCCGGCCCGCAAGGCGGCCAAGGCGACGAGCGCATGGAAGACTTCTTCCGGCGTTTCTTCGGCATGCCCGGCGATCCAGGCCAGGGCGGTCAGGGGCCGACGCCGCGCAGGCGTCCCAACCCGCGTGGCGAGGGCTCCGGCGTCATCGTCGACTCCAAGGGCTACATCATCACCAACAACCATGTCGTTGAAGACGCCGACCGCGTGCGCGTCCGTTTCGCCAACGGCGGCGAGCGTGAACTGTTCGAGGCCAAGGTCATCGGACGAGACGAGGAGACCGACATCGCCGTCATCAAGGTCGAAGATGCTCCCGCGGAGAAGCTGATCGCGGCGCCCATCGGCAATTCCGAGGCCGTCCACGTCGGCGATTGGGCCATCGCTATCGGTTCCCCGTTCGGCTTCCGTGAAACCGTCACGGTCGGCATCATCTCGGCCATGGACCGCCAAGTACAGTCCGGCGCTCGCCGCATGAGCAACCCATTCCAACGCTTCTTCCAGACCGATGCGGCTATCAATCCCGGCAATTCCGGCGGGCCGCTCGTCAACATTCGCGGCGAAATCATCGGCATCAACACCGCCATTGTTTCCAGAACCGGCGGCAACGAGGGACTCGGTTTCGCCTTGCCCTCCAATGAGGCCGTCAAGGTCTACAACCAGATCATCGAATACGGCCGCGTCGCTCGCGGTTCCATCGGCATCACCTTCCAGGCCAACCAAGACCCCGCTCTGTTGCGCACCTTCGGCGCCCAAGACGGCGGTGTGCTGGTCGGCGCCGTCAAGGAAAACGGCCCGGCCGAAGAGGCCGGCGTCCAAGAAGAGGACGTGATCACTTCCATCGACGGCAAGGCGACCCCGGACGGCGACACGCTCATCGACATCGTGGCCTCCACCCCCGTAGGCACGTCCGTTCCGGTCAAAATCCTGCGCGACGGCGAGGTCAAGACCCTCAGCGTTGAGATCGCGGACCGCGCCGAACTCTTCGCCGAGGAACTCGGCTACGAAGAACCTGAGGAAGCCGAGGAGGAGCAGACCTCCAAGGTCGACCTCGGCATCTCCGTGCAGAACCTCACCGACGAGCGCCGCGAGCAGATGCAGTTCACCGAGGACGGCGGCGTCCTGGTCACCATCGTCGAGACCGCTTCGTTCGCCGAGGACATCGGTCTCGCCGTCAACGACATCATCGTCTCCATCAACCGCAAGCCGGTCGCGACGATCTCGGATGTCCGAGAGATCCGCGACGAGTTGTCTCCCGGCAGCGACGTCGCCTTCAAGGTGATGCGTGCCGGGCCTGGCGGCTGGGCCGTCCAGTACGTCGCCGGCGTTCTGCCCGAGACGGACGATAGTTTTTAGACGCTACTGATTCCAGTAGATTTTGAGGTTGTGCGTAGCGCGCCCGGAGGCGATCACCTCCGGGCGGCCGTCTCCGTCCAAGTCCGCCGCCGTGACGTCCTCGGCGGCCATTCCGCCTGAATCGATGATTCGGCCGCTCCAATCGCCTGGGTCGAACACCGCCACGCCGGGCTGTGCGTAGTCTCCCTCTCCCTCGCCGCGCCAGCCGACCACCAGTTCCTCGTCGCCGTCTCCGTCGAAGTCGGCGCACCACAGCGCGTGACCCGCGCCGAGCTGATCCGTCAGAATTCGGCGCTGCCACCCCTCTGAGGTCTCCTCATAAACCACCGCGTGATTGGCGTGCCACGGTTCAACGGTGGCGATATACCGCCGTCCGTCGGCTAGCTTCCCAATCTTGATCTCGCCCGCCCCTTGGTCGCCTTCCGCCGCCTGATGGCCGGATGAGATCTGGTTGCGCGACCACTCTCCGTCCTCGCCGCGGTCCAGTACGTGGACGCCCTCATAGCTCGCAACCAGGAGCTCGTCGGCGGGATCGTCGTCCATCTGCGCCGGCCAAAAATTGTGCATCACGTGGAAGCTCTCGTCGACCAGTTCCGCCGGCCAATCGCCCTCGCCCGGAGTCAGCGCCAGCAGCCGCGCCCCGGCCCCCTCATGCCAGGCCGGTCCGGACGTACCGCGCCCGTGGAGAGGCGCGACCAACAATTCGCGGTCGTCGTCTCCGTCGATGTCCGCCCACCGGATGCGATGCAGGGTCGGTTCGGAGGTCACCTCGTGCAAAGTCCATTCGGCTCGCGGGTCGTCCCCTTGCTCCAGCCAACCCAGAGTTCCGGCCCCCTCCGTGTTCCGCGGCTGCCAGTCCGCGCCGAGCGCCAGGTCCAGATCGCCGTCGCCGTCGATGTCTTCTGCCGCAAAGCAAACGTGGTCCGGAGTAGCGGCTTCTTTGGAGACGACGTGCGGCGTCCAGTCGGGGTTTTCGTACCAGATCACCCGGTTCTCGCTCAGCGCGACGACATCCGCGGCCCCGTCGGCGTCAATATCGGCCGTGAGTACCGCGTAACCGACGCCCAACTCCGGGTCAATCACCTCCGCGCGGAACTCGGCCGCAGCCGGCTGCGGCGGCTCCTCCGAGACCTCGGGCGCACAGCCGCAAAGTAGGACGACGGAAATCAGGGCAGGGAATCGCATCAACGGAATGATAATCGATGGATGCCGTTCGAACTCAAGTTTTCGCGTCCGGTGCTCGAAACCAAGGTATTCGACGTCTCCTACGAGCGCGCCGAGCACCCCTCCGGCGCTGCCATCGAGCGCCACATCGTGCACAACCCGTCAGCCGCCGTCGTCTGTGCCCGTCGCGAAGGACAAGTGCTGCTGATCCGCCAGTTTCGCTTGCCTGCCCGCGCCTCTCTGTGGGAACTGCCCGCCGGTAAGTGCGATCCCGGCGAGGATGCGGCGCAGGCGGCCCCGCGGGAACTCGCTGAAGAAACCGGCTGCCGTGCCGCCCGCTGGACCCGCCTGACCGACTTCCACCCCGCGCCCGGTTTCGCCACCGAACTGATGACCGCGTTTCTCGCTGAAGACGTGACTGAAGGCGCAGCCTCCCCCGAACCGTACGAGATCATCGAGCCCTGCTGGTTTGCCTGGAGCGAGGCCCTGCGCATGATTCGCGACGGCGAGATTCGCGACGCGAAGACGATCCTTACACTGCTCTACGTCGACCGATTCGACGCCTGAGACCTATTGGATGAGTAGATACCCTGCCGCTAAGAGTGCGGCGAAAGCCGCAATGCCGCCCAGCGCGACCCAGGGCATGCCGCCCGTTTTCTCTTCTACTTGATCGAACATAACGCCTCCAACGGAGTTGAGGGTTGGTGCCGTGGCTGTACGCTCCAGGGCTACAGCCTGAAGAAACTCTGAGTTCGATTTCTTGGTTCTGGTTTGGTTATTGATATTCGTGTCGTCGTGCTGGCCTAACTCTAGTCCTCAATCCCGCCAAGTGCAAGCGCCATCCAGCACATTTCAACTAGTCCTAAAACATGACCAAAGTACCGACGCCCGTTACCTTCGTTCCTGCCTTGAAACGGGACCCCGTTCCCATTGACCCATTCGCGGTCGCAAACCGATCATTGCTCTACATTCATGTTTCAGACGCCCAGCTCTCACCGATTCTTCCCGATCGCCGCCCTAGCCCTCTTCGCCCTGTCGCCCGCCGTCGCCGAGCAGCGCGACAGCATGCTGGTCGAAGAAGCAGCTTATGAAGCGCTGGCGGCCGGACGCGAGGAGCAGGCAAGTCGGTTGTTTCTCAGCGTTCTGAAGGCAAATCCTGAGAGCCCGGCGTCGCTGGCCGGATTGGGATTCCTCGACATGCGTGCTTGGGAGTTCCGGGCGGCCGAGGAACGTTTCTCGCGCTCTCTGGAACTGGCTCCAAACGATCCCGTCGTCTCCAACGCGCTGATCGACGCCCGATTCTGGGCGGCTCTCAAGGAAGGCGACGCCGCCCGCTCCCAAGGGCTCCACCAAAAAGCGCAGGATCGCTACCTGGAGGCTCTCGCCGTAAAGCCCGGTGAGAACGCCGCCACCGAACGTCTGGCGACCCTAAACCTCCCCGTCGACTCAACTCCAGAGGCAGTTGAAGTTGCTGAAAACGTCGAGGTTCAGGAGGAGGAGCCCAGCATAGCCGCCTCCGCTGAGCCGGTGGCGACCACGGAGCCCGTCACAACTCCGGTCGAGGCCGAAAAGCCATTGGAGGTCAATGAGTTAGAGACCTCCGACGCGGTTCGTTCGACACCGAAAGCCGCAGTGATCGCCGCCGAGCAAGACCTCAAGACAGGCAACCTGCTTGCCGCGCAGCGAGTGCTCGTTGCACAAACCGGCCCCCAGAGCGAGTGGGCGACCCTCCGCAACGTAGCCCGCAAGGGACGGACGCAGCTGCTCACCAGAACAGAGCTTCAATCCCTGCTGGCGGCGGCCTATCTCGGACTCGACGACGTTCCGAACGGAATCCGGACCGCTCGTGCAGCCGAAGAAGATCTGCGTTTGGCAGGCCGTCACGCTCCCAGCCATCTCCAAGTCCAGGTGGCGCGCCTCCTGTTGGCTCGCAACCCGTTTGACCATGAACTACACTCCCGTCTCACTCACACTTCTCAGCAAGCTGGCTTGCCCGCGCCCGCCGTCGACGACCTGCGCGAGCTGTGGATCCGCTGGAGTATCGGCTGGGCGCGCAAGTCCCTCGATAGGGGCAACCCCGAACGGGCGATCACCGTGCTCCAGCGCGCCCGCGGGAGCTACCCCCGCGAGGCCCGCATCACCGACGCTCTGGCCGAGGCTCGCCAAGGCCTCCACCGGCCGCGCCCGCGTCCCAGGTGGAACTCTAACCCGGGGGTGATCGTGATCCACGGACTGAGCCAACAGCCGGTCGTGGTCGCCAACAACCGCCCGCAACTTCCATCACCGAAGAAGTCCCTGAGCGGCGGAATCACAATCGCCGGAGCCTAGTCTTTCGGTATTCGTGTAAAAGATTAGGTGTTCACCGTAATTCATTGAAAATAATAAACTAAATAGAGTCAACTGATTTTATGAACGACCGCTTCACTCCACAGCACCGTTCACAATAGCCGCAATCTGCGAGTCCGCCTCACGGAGCTGCTCCGGCGTCAGCAGAGCCGCGGCATCCTTCCGGAGACGGGGCCCGTTCGGATGCTTGCCCAGGCTGGCGAGACTCGCCCAATAGTAGGCCCGGACCGGATTCTTCTCCACCCCTCTTCCCGTAAAGTACGACAGCGCAAGGTTGAACTGAGCCTGCAGGTGAGCCTCTTTCGCAGCCGCCTCAAAGAGCTGAACCGCCTTCACGTCGTCCTGTGCAACGCCCCGCCCCTGCAAATAGGCGACGCCGAGGTTGAATTGCGCCGCCGGATACCCGAGTTGGCCGGCCCTTGAGAAATACTTGGCGGCCTCCGCGTAGTCCTGCCCGACGCCCGTCCCTTCGTTGTAGGCCACGCCGACGTTGTAGATGGCCATCAGATGTCCCTGCTCCGCCGCCTTCTGGAACCACTCGAAGCCCAGCTTCCACTCCGCCGCGCCGGCCCCCTTCACCCGCAGCAGGGCGCCCAGATTAACCTGGGCCTGCGGATAGCCGCTCTCAGCCGCCTTGCCGTACCACTCAAGAGCGTTTTCGCGCGACAGCTCCCCGCCTATTCCGTATTCGGAACAGATCCCCAAGATCATCTGCGCCAGCGCGTCGCCCTCCGCCGCGGGTCCTGCTAGACGAGCCGGAAGCTCCGGTCGGCGCGCCTTTGCGAACCATCGTTCCGCCTGCTGGTTGTTTCTCAGCACGCCGTAAGCCAGCTGGTAGGACTGCCCGGCCAGAAACTGCGCCACCGGATCGCCCTCCCCGGCCGCCGCCAGAATCAACGGAAACGCCGCCTCATAGTCGCCGTCACGATACTCCTGGGCTCCCGCCGGCATCTGGGCAGTCAACCCGGGCACGAGCCAGGAACCGCCGATCGCGACCAGAGCAAACAACCTAAGGCTTCGGCGAAACATCGGACCTACAGCGTACCCCGTAGCGCACGGCTCCAGCCGTGCCGCCTTGCGCTTGTAGCGCAAGGTTCCGCAGCACTACCTGCGACGGGCGCTGGACCACCGATAGTCTTCGGGCTTGGCGACAAGCCCGGCTTTGACAGGGTTGCTCTCAATGTAGGCGGAAACACGACCGTGCTCCTTGTCGCCGCGCACCCAATGATCGTAGGTCTCCTTTTGCCAGAACGGACCCGAGCGATGAAGGGTCTTGTTGGCTCGGCGGGCGGTGTAGCTTTTCAACGAACGCAGTAGCTTCGTCGGGTGTGCGATCGGCGTGGCTAACAGATGGACGTGATTGGCCATCACGACGTAGGCGTGTAGCTCGTAATTGCCGAGCACCTCGGCGGAGTACTGAATCGAGTCTTCGACGACTGTGGCGACCTCCGGGCGCTTCAACCAGAGAGGCCCCGTACGAGCCGTATCCAGGTAGCGGTCGATCCACACGAAAGCCTCTCCGGCGCTGAACTTCTTGTCCGGTGGAGGGAAGCGAGAGGGCGGCACGCTCCCGAGAAGGCTCCAGGTGAGAAACAACGCCCGCCCTTCTGGGTACTGATGCGGCAAACGCCGCCGATGTTGGTCCACAGCCGCGGTGCAGGATAGCACGAGACCTTCGCCGGTCGACGTAGCGCACGGCTCCAGCCGTGCCGCCTTGCGCTTGTAGCGCAAGGTTCCGTCAGACCAAACAGCCGCACCCCACGAAGCGCTAAACTCGTCCCATCTTGGTCGGCAGCAGCATCAGCCACTACAAGATCCTCGACCAACTCGGCGAGGGCGGCATGGGCGTCGTCTACAAAGCCCAAGACACCAAGCTCGACCGTACCGTCGCGCTGAAATTCCTGGCCGCCCATCTCCTCAACGACGACGAGGCCAAACAACGCTTCCTGCGCGAAGCCAAAGCCGCCGCCGCCCTCCACCACCCCAACATCTGCACCGTCTATGAGGTCGACGAATCCGACGCCAAGACCTTCCTGGCGATGGCGTTTCTCAAGGGCGAGACGCTTGAGGACCGCATCGCCCAAGGCCCGCTCGCGATCAAGGACGCCCTTGAAATCGGACGCCAGGTCGCCGAGGGGCTCCAGGCGGCCCACGCTGAGGGCGTTGTCCATCGCGACATCAAACCCGCGAACATCCTCGTCTCGCCCGACGGCCGCGCCACCATCATGGACTTCGGGCTGGCGCGACTGACGGAAGCCTCACGCCTGACCAAAGCCGAACAGACGGTCGGAACCGCCGCCTACATGTCGCCCGAGCAGATGCAGGGCGGCGAGGTCGACCATCGCACCGATGTCTGGGCCCTCGGTTGCGCGCTCTACGAGATGGTCGCCGGCGTCCGCCCGTTCAAGGGCGAATACCAGCAGGCCCTGGCCTACGAGATCGTGAGCGAAGAACCCGAGCCGCTGACCGCCGTCCGTACCGGCGTTCCCAGGGAGCTCGAGTTCATCGTCGGCAAATGCCTGGCCAAGGACGCCGCCGACCGCTACCAGCAGACAAATGAGATCGCGGTCGACCTCCGCACCCTCACCGACAAACTCAAGTCCGGACGCTCGCGGGTGATGAGCGCGGCGGAGTTGCCTGCCACACTCAGCGGCACGGCTTCCCCTCCGCCGGTTGCGTTTCCGCCGGATTCCGTCGTCGTGCCACGGGGGCGCCAAAGGCTACTGCAGGCGCTGTTGGCTGCGTCGGCGTTGGCCGTAGCCGCGCTTGGTTGGATCTTGCTGACGCAGGGGCCCGCCGAGCCGATCGAGCGGCCGGTGAGGCGCTTCTCGTTTTCGCCCGAAGGGGCGCGGATCCCCAGAATTTCGCCCGACGGCAAGAACATTCTCTACACCACCCTTCGCGACGGCGAGAGCTCGCTTTGGGTGCGACCGCTGGCGAGCGAGAACCCCCGCGAGCTCGCCGGGACTGAAGGAGGGATCGGCGGCTTTTGGGCGCCTGACAGCGCGACGATCGCTTTCGCCACCCAGACGGAACTCAAGAGAGTGAGCCTAGCTGGGGCGGAGGCTGCAACCCTCTGCAAGTTGCCCGGGACGAGGAGCCCTAGCGGAGGAGCGTTTTTCGGAGGGGCTTGGAGTCCTGACGGCCGGCTAATCGCCTTCTCGTCTGGGGGGACGCTGTACGAGGTCCCAGCCGTGGGCGGTGACCCGAAGCCCTTGTTTGATCCGGGCGCCAGAGTGGCTGCCGTTCCCAGTTTCTTGCCCTCCGGCAACGCGGCGGGAGCGCTGGTATACAGCTCGTCGGCCAGTAGGCATGACAGCGTTGTGTCGGTCTTCGACCTGGAATCGGGCGAGCATCGGGAGCTAGCGCCTGGCAGAAATGTTACGTATTCGGGACAGGGCTACTTGCTCTATGAGCCGCCTTCGATTCGCGATCGCGGGATACTCGCTCTGCCGTTCTCTGTCGATGCGTTGTCTGCTGCCGGGGAAGCGTTCCCCGTGGTGGACGAGGCACGGTTTGCCAGCGTCTCGGACGATGGAACTCTAGTGTACGAGGACGCTCCCTCGGCGGCAACCAAGACCCTCGCTTGGCGCGACCGCGAGGGCCGGTTGATCGAGAGGGTCGGAGAGCCTCAGCCGCTACTGGTCATGCCGTCCGTCTCCCCCGACGGCAGCCGGGTGGCCGTGCGGTCTGAGGAAAGCGGGAACTCGGACATTTGGGTGTACGATCTGGAGCGCTCGACCAGGACTCGCCTGACATTCGATCCGACGATGACGTTCATACAGCCGAGGTGGTCGCGGTCCGGCCGAGATCTGGTATACGAGGTGCGCGGGCCTGGTCAGGGGCGGATCGAGACCAGGTCCGCCGATGGAACAGGAGAGGCGACCGTGCTCGTTGAAAGTGCGATGCACCTCGGCGACCCGTCGTGGTCCCGTGACGGGCGGTACCTGGTCTATCAGACGCGCAACACGAACTCCGACAGTAACATTCTGTACGTGGAGATTTCGGCCGGGGGATCGGTTTCCGAGCCTCGGACGTTTCTCGGCACGCCCGCCTCGGAGCGTGTCCCCCAGTTGTCGCCCGACGGTCGCTTTATCGCCTATCTTTCTGACGAGTCGGGTCGTTCTGAGGTCTACGTGCGCCCCTTCCCCGACGGCGGCAGCCGATGGCAGGCGTCGACGGACGGAGGAACTCAACCGCTCTGGAACCCGGACGGCACGGAGATCTTCTACGTTCGCGACAACGCCCTCATGGCGGTCCCGGTTACGCTTGAGCCGTCCTTTGCACTCGGGGAGCCCCAGCTCCTATTTGAGTCGCCTGATTTGATCTACCAGTTCCGATCGGTCAACTATGGCGTCTCGCCCGATGGCCGGCGCTTCTTGACTGTCGCGGCGGTCGAGGACGAGGACGCGCCGGCTAGATCGATCCACGTAGTAGAAAATTGGCTCGAAGAGTTCCGCGACCGCGAATAAACTCGAGCCGTAGCGCACGGCTCCAGCCGTGCCGCCTTGCGCTTGTAGCGCAAGGTTCCGCAGCCCTCACGTCCGAACAGCGAAGCGCCACGCCAAGGTAGAATTGCTTATCTTGGTAGGCAGCAGTATCAGCCACTACAAGATCCTCGACCAACTCGGCGAGGGCGGCATGGGCGTCGTCTACAAGGCCACTGACACCAAGCTCGACCGGACCGTCGCTCTCAAATTCCTAGCTGCGCACCTGCTCAACGACGACGAGGCCAAGCAACGCTTCCTGCGCGAAGCTAAAGCCTCCGCCGCCCTCCACCACCCCAACATCTGCACCGTCTATGAAGTCGACGAGGCCGAAGGAAAAACCTTCCTCGCCATGGCGCTCCTCGAAGGAGAAGCCCTGGAGGACCGCATCGCCCAAGGCCCCCTCCCCCTCGAAGACGCACTCGAATTCGGCCGCCAGACCGCCGAAGGCCTAGAAGCCGCTCACGAAAAAGGCATCGTCCACCGCGACATCAAACCGGCCAACATCATGGTCGACGCCAAGGGGCGCGCCACCATCATGGACTTCGGCCTCGCGCGCCTCACCGAAGCCGGCAAGCTCACCCGCGCCGACCAAACCGTAGGCACCGCCGCCTACATGAGCCCCGAACAAATCCAGGGCCTCGAAGTCGACCAACGCACCGACATCTGGGCCCTCGGCTGTGTTCTGTACGAGATGGTCACCGGCCTCCGCCCCTTCAAGGGCCAGTACGACCAAGCCCTAGCCTACGAGATCGTCCATGAAGAACCCGAGCCGCTAACCGCCGTCCGCGCCGGCGTCCCAATGGAACTCGAGTTCATCGTCAGCAAGTGCCTCGCCAAGGAGACCGAAGCCCGCTACGCCGACGCCGGCGAAATCGCCAAAGACCTCCGCACCCTCAGCGACAAACTCAAGTCGGGGCGATCGACGGTTCTTCGCACGGCCGACATGAGCGTCGCGGGAGTTCCGTCGGCCAAAGCGGCTGGCGCAGTCGAATCACTGCCTCCCGATTCCCTGATCGTGCGCAAAGGCGCTCAGCGCGCTCTCCAGGCCCTAGCCGCGGTTGCGACGCTGGCGTTCCTGGGACTGTTAGCGATTCACCTCTTCGATTCACCGCCGCCCGCTACCCAACAGACGAAGCGATTCTCTTTCCCCCAGGAAGGTGTCCGGGCGGCTAGCATCTCGCCGGATGGTCGCTACATCGCTTTGGCCGTTGACGCAGAACGTACGACGAGTCTTTGGCTTCGAGCGATCGGAAGCGAGACGGCCCGCGAGATTCCAGGGACCCAAGGGGCAAGAGCTGAGGTGAGGGGTTGGTCTCCCGACAGCCAAGACTTGGTGTTCGCGACGCGTGAGCAGATCAAGCGCGTGTCCATCGCCGGCGGCGACCCGGTCGTACTGGGGACGCTGCCGACTACTGGGGGCACAAGTTTTCGCGGCGTTTCTTGGACCCCGGACGGCGAGCGAATCGTGTTCTCAGCCGCCGTGCGCCGGCTATGGGAGATCCCGGCGCGAGGGGGCGAAGTGGACAGGTTCTTTGAGCCCGGACTCCGTGTCTATGCCCCACATTTCCTGCCGGCAGGCGGCGGCCCGAATGCGATGCTCTTTCAGTCCACTCAGGACGATCAGACAGCTCAGATCCTGGTCTTGAATCTTGAAACAAACGAACACACTGAGCTTGCTTTAGGTTCCAACCCGGTCTACTCGCCGCAGGGCTACGTCGTTTACGGACCAAGCGGCGGTGGCGACGAAGTTGGCCTGTTCGCGCTGCCGTTCTCCCGCGAGACTTTGAAAGCAACGGGAGATCCCTTCCCGATTGGCGGAGGCGGGCGATTGCCCAGCCTAGCCGCGGACGGAACGTTGGTCTACCTGGACGGCGCCATCGACCGCTCTCTAAAGCTTGCCTGGCGCAGCAGAGAAGGCCGGATTCTCGAAACCGTCGGTCAAGCGCAGCTGGGTCTTGTGAATCCGACTCTTTCGCCCGATGGAAGCAAAGTTACGGTCGTCGCCCGGGAAGGCGGCGAAGAGGCGATTTGGATTCACGATCTCGATCGGTCCACTAAGATGCGACTGACGTTCGGACCGGTTCCTGCCGTGTCTGCAACATGGTCGCCTTCGGGGCGCGAGCTCATCTACGTGCAGCGCTTGGGAAATACCGCCCTTCTTATGAGGACCGCCGCCGACGGCTCGGGCGAGGCTGTTGCTCTGACCGGCGAGGCCCGCCACATCTCTACGAACTGGTCGAGGGACGGGCGCTATCTGGCTTACATGTGTAGCGATGGAGGCAACAGGGGCTGGGACATCTGCTACGCCGAGACGCTATCCGATGGCGGGCTGGGCGCACAGGTCGCGTTCATCAACTCCCTAGCGCACGAAGCGAATCCCTCTTTCTCACCCGATGGCCGCTACGTGGCATACACATCCGACGAGTCCGGGCGTAGAGAGGTCTATGTTCGCTCGTTTCCAGATGGCGGCGACAGGTGGCAAGCGTCAAGCGACGGCGGCTACCAAGCCGTCTGGAGGGGAGATGGTCGTGAACTGTTTTATGTCAGCGATACGACCTTAGTGGCTGTCCCGGTATTGAGAGACCGCGGCTTCAAGCTCGGACGGCCTCAGCCTCTCTTCGAAGCGTCCGACCTCATCACCACGGGCGCGCCGGCATACGGCGTTTCTTCGGACGGCCAGAGGATCCTGACGACCATACCGAATCCAGACCTCGACCAGGACCTGCGCCCCAAGGTTCGAGTTGTGGAGAACTGGTTAGAAGAGTTTCGGGACCGAGAGCAAGACTAGATGACGATCGGCAGCAGCATCAGCCACTACAAGATCCTCGACCAACTCGGCGAGGGCGGCATGGGCGTCGTCTACCGGGCCAAGGACACGAAGCTCGACCGCACCGTCGCCCTCAAATTCCTCGCCGCCCATCTCCTCAACGACGACGAAGCCAAACAACGCTTCCTCCGTGAAGCCAAAGCCTCCGCCGCGCTCGACCACCCCAACATCTGCACCGTCTATGAGGTCGACGAAGCCGAAGGCAAAACCTTCCTGGCGATGGCGCTCCTCGAAGGCGAAGCGCTGGAAGACCGCATCGCCCAGGGGCCTCTTCCTC
>Ga0070726_10000361_pt1 | contig 59752 bp, 54 predicted proteins | sample tdAd471_FD_67275 | JGI IMG/M metagenome (GOLD analysis project Ga0070726, IMG submission 67275) | Marine sediment microbial communities from the Atlantic coast under amendment with organic carbon and nitrate - tdAd47.1 | ecosystem: Environmental > Aquatic > Marine > Coastal > Sediment | place...
CCAAACCCACTGAGAATCCGTGCGAATCGATTCAGGTGTTTTGAACTGCGCAGGTCGAACAAGCCGTGCAACTCGCCCTTAAAACTGACGCTGCTGAAGCTGGGAGACGCCACCAATGAGAGCTCATGGGGCTGGAGTCCTTCACCCCCTGTGGGCGGGGCACCAAACCGTTCGGCGTACGCGGTGTTGTAGTCAGTGGCGATATACAATGCGGGGAAGGGTGAGAAGCGACTGTGGTCCAGGTCACTGCCGACGTTAAACCGCCCTCCTCCGACCAGACTGCCTTTGGCGGACAGTGGTTGCTCCGAATAGCGGTAGTTAACAATCCGGGCCCAGCGATTGATGGTGAGGTGCTCGTAAGGTGACTGTTTAAGGGCCTCCACCAAGTCATCACGGCTGAGCTCTCGCAAGCTCTCCAGCTCATAAAATTGCCGGATACGGTATTCGTTGAGGAGGTTGGAATTGCGTTTCCAGCGGCGCAGGTCCTGGGTCGTGAACTCGTCCAGCAGATTACGATCATCCCGGATGCCACCACCGTGTACGCGCCCTGCAGACCATGATCGGGTCCGCTTTTTACGCGACACTGGCGGCAGATTCCTCGCGGGCGTTCAGGACAAATTTCTGCAGCCGCTTGTAACGACCATAGCGGATCATATCCCGAGGCGATAAATCCCCGAGCATGGGATTGGCGGTCCTGAACCACAGGGCCGTCTTTTCGGCATCACCGTCAAAAAACTCGGCCACCAGGTTGCAGATATTGGCGATCTGCTCGAGCCGCTCTTTGAGGTCATTGGGGATCTTGTGGTCAAAACGCACCGACTGGGCACTCACCCCGGCGACCTTGGAAAGCTCCTTTTTATTGAGCTCAAGGAAGTTGCTAACACGGCTGTAATCCAAGCTATGGTTGGCCCAGAATTCCAGGGGATCTGATTTACTGACTGTGTCGTACAGGCCGGGCATAAACTATCCCTGTGTCGAGGCGAAAAGGGGAGCCATCATACACTGGGGCCATCACCCCCTCAACCATCTTTTGACCACGGTCTAACCACTACCAATATACCACAGCCGACATCCACTCGATCGATCTGTCTGTCGTCTAGGTGACGCCCAGGTTTAACGCCTCCACTACGCTAACTGCGCCCGGGATCTGCAGGGCCTGTCCCTGTGGGATGCAGCGAACGCGAAACCCGGTAAAGCCTGACCAGGCGCCCTACTCCCAATCTAGCCCGGCAAACAACAGTAAGCACTTCCTTACCGCTACAGCGCAGCCATCCGCTAACCCCCTGCCCTATCCAGCGAATAATCCGAGAACATTGCAGCATAAAGCACTCCCCTGTAGACTATACCGTTCCTCGAGGAACGGTATAGTCACGATGCAAGGGCAACCTAGCCGAGCCAGCAACACCGAACGCAGATCAAGGTTAATCAGGCTGTTGGCCCCTGCCGTGCAGGTCATTCCTCGAGACCAAATCAAACGTGCACCCTACGCCGTCAGCGCCGACATACCACACGCCCAGCACAACGCCATGATCGACCATGCCCTGGAACTAGGCGGCCCCCCTGGCCCTGTTATCGCCCGTAAAATCAGTACTAAGGAAGGCCATACCGTGGAAGTTTTGTGCGGCTGGGAACGCCTCGAAGCATTTACCCACCAAGACGCCTACCCCAGGGCCCCCACCATTCCCCTGGGCGTCATTGACTGCAATGCCAGTGAGGCGGCCTTCTATGCCATTGAATACGCCTACCAAGACCAGAAAGCCGCCGGCCTCAATACGTCTCCCCTGCTCTACGCCACCGCGGCCCAGACCGCCATAGAGCACTTCAGCAAACCCGGCGACACCTGGAAGATCCAGACCCTGGCCAATGCCCTGTGTATCAACCGCACCACCCTCTCCAACCGCCTCCGGCTGCTTAGGGGCCTGCAACCCCGAACCCGAGAACTGCTACAACAGGGTCTGCTAAAGGCCCAGGACGCCAAAACCTTATTGGCAGAGCGATCCCCTGAACGTCAGGAACGACTGGCCGCGCAGGCCAGCAAAGGCATGATGTCCACCAGAGCCCTGTATAAACTGGTCCACCCCGACTACGAACCGCCCCAAACTATCGCCAGCCCAAGAGGCCAAAAGAAACAACGCTTAGGCGACCTGGGCGCCATGGAACAGACCCTCTCTGAAAACTACGGCACCGCCACCAGCATCACCCTACAGAACAACAAGGGCTACGTGGACCTCCCCTTCCACAGCCTGTCTGAGCTCAGGGGCCTTCTGGATAACCTGGATAAACACATCGAGACAGGATCCCTCCTCAAAGGGAATCTGACGATCCGAATGGACAACAAACGCGAGGCCAATGCCCTGCTTCTGGAACTCGGCGCCAACACCGATCCAGAGCTGGACTGAACCGCCCTGCTCTCAATAACCCAGCAAAGAGAACAAAGAACGGTCCAAGTCCCTGTGCACAGCATTCGTAATTAACAACCAAGCAAACGTAGTCAAAACGGCGGGATTCGTAATTAACAATCCGCCATTCGTAATCAAAGTCAGGTTAATCCTAAATATTCGTTTAAAATCAGTCTGTTACAGCCCTACATATGTAATATACATATCTAATACTAATACCTTACTAATAACTATTACCCAATACAGGCGCGGCAACTCGTAATTAAAGTATTCAACCTAAAACACACCTCTAAACAACAAAGGACGAGAAAATTGGTTGATCAAGAGAGCCCGACTCAGCGCGCCGCCTCCCGCTCACAGAACACCGACCATGAGCCCTCTGCACGAAAGAGCCCAAAAAGACCCCGAGAGAAAGCCGTCCTCACAAGACTTCCCAGGCAGCCACACAGCACTGCCCTACTCCTCTAAGACAGACTTCAGGAAACTGAATAAATGAATGAAAGGAAAAGATTCGCTACGAGTGTGCAATAGCCTGCCAACCAACCAAAGGGAAGAATGAAATAAACAGGGCCAGAAAGATAACGAGGAAAAAAGTCCGAGAAAAAGGGATAGGAAAATGAAGGAAAGCAAACAACAATCAGTCAGGCGGCACTAACACTTCACCGGCATTATCCAGTAACACCGGCGAACTCCTGCCGATGCCGACATAGGGATCCGAGATATCCCGGGTGATATGGATATGGCTATCCGTAATTCTCAGGATGTAACCGAACACATTGATGGTGCCATTTACAATATGATGCGGGCCCCCTGCTTCACCGGGCCGGCCACTCACCAACATATTGGACTGCACCTGGGTAATCACATCATCTGCCAACAAGTCGTCTACATAATCGACAAAGTTCACCACCACATCGTTAAACCGCTTGACGTGTTCCTTAAACGCAATGCCAGGTGAGATCTCCTTCCAGGCACGCAGATGATCAATGGTCTTGGAGCTCAGGTTCTGTCCCAATCGCCGCTTGGCCCACAAATGGATCCGTAAAAAATACGCCTCGTTATATCGCAGTGCATTGGGTGATAACTTGAAGAAATCCCGCCCGTACTTGATCAAGCTGTCATTGATTGTCGGTGGCAGAGTGAAGGTAATAAACGCGGCTTTATTCACCCTGGCCGTTTTCTGGTAGATCCCGAAATTACCTAACGCCTGGAATGACTGTTCAGCTCGCTCAAAGTCGTAGCGTTTCATGATGGGCTCCGGCAAAGCGGCAAGCTCCACACTGGTCGACGCCAATCGTTCAAAGGACGCCAACGCCGTCTTGGTGTTGCCCCCGGAGGTTGATAAACCCATGACATTCAGGACATCACTGACCTTGATGGTCCAGGCACCGCCATCCTTCACTGACAGCGGCACACCTTCAGTTTGCACCAGCTCGGACAGGTAGGTAATCAATCCAATATAAAACCGTAAATCATCGGCCTTACACACGGGTTTCTCGGCTAAAGGCCGAAGCGTCACCGGCACATCCTGCCCATACCAATCAACCACCACCTGATGTGGGTCATAGATCAGCTTGCGCGACACCGGCAAGGCAGAGAACAACACGGTGCAAAACAGGTTGTCGACAAAGAACGGGGTTTCAGCACGCAGAATCGACGAAAACAATTCGGTGGAGAACGAATGGATCTCGTGAGATTCCGGTAACACCGCAATGGCAGAGGAGGGCGGCGCCAACGCCTCGCCTGCATCTGACAACCGGCCCAATTCTGGCACCACCAGTCGATACAATGAGACCGGGCGCCGACAGCCATCAAAGGACACCATCACATGCTCAGCTACCCCCGCGGACACCAGCGTCTTTAATCGGTTACGAATCGCCGCAGGCTTGAAACCGATATGATCGGCAATGGCCTGAATACTCTCGCGGGCGCCGTCCTTGTTCCCACTGAGCACCATAAACGACAGGATCTTGCGGTGGGTTTCATCCAGCGCCGGCATCAGCTCGATAATCTGCTGTACCGTTTCGCCGCTTAAACCATTAGCATTGTCGTAGAAGGGTGGGGCGCCTGCAGTCATTTCAAACAGCCTCGGTGTTGCCGCGGATACACTTGCCGAAAATAAACATAAGTTGTTGATATAAAAGGAAAAGATATAAAAATAATATTCTGTTTTTATTCAGTTTTATTAACATCAACAGGTCACCAACTCCATGGGTCACTAATGTGAATCATTTAAATTGACTTTTTAAGTGAATCAATTATATATTGAGCGCAAAATAAACGCTAACTCCCCACGGGGCAAGGGATTATGAAGGTCGTCGTCGTCGCCAATGCAAAAGGTGGGGTAGGTAAAACCACTCTCGCCATCAACCTGGCGATCCGCGCTGCCTGCGGGGAAGTCCCCGAGGTGGACCCGGATAAGAACATCCTGATCTGCGACATGGACGCCCAGCAGAACACCTCGCAGACCCTGCTGCAGATGGAGAAAGCGGGCGCCAATGATTACCTGCTGCCGCCGCTGCACCCGGATTACAACCCGGAAGAGGATTTTGACTGGGACGGCCGCTGTTCCTCCACGGATATCTACTACGACAAGGACGTGGTGCCTTATCCCACGGTATTTTCCAAACTTGATGTTCTGCCCGCTAACGGCGATCACCTGGAGCTGTTCCAGAACCTGACCAAGAACGTCACCGACGCAAGCCTCCTGGACCAGATCTGCGATCACTTTAAGAAATTCGTGGAAGACGAGGACGTGGCCGAGGAATACGACATGATCGTATTTGACACACCACCGGGCAAAAACTTCATTACCATCCCCGTATTTCGCGCCGCCACCGATATCCTGATGCCGTTCAAGCCTGAAGGCTTTTCGGTGGAGGGCCTTGCCAAGATGAAAGCCTCGATCGAAAAAGAAAACGAGTACCGCGATACCCCGGTCAAGATCTCCGGCATGGTCCCCAACCTCGTCAAACACAATAACAAACACCGCAACACCCTGGCGGGCCTGCTCAATAACCACGAGGTCTCTGCCTTGCTGTGGGACACCACCTTGCATGACCGGGTCGCCTTTGTGCTGGATAACATGCCCCTCAGTGAAACCAACTACCGCTACAGCGACCCGAAAGCCGAAGAGGAAATGAGCGCCGTAGTCAGGCAGTTCCGCCGCAAGGTCTACGGCGCCGAGATCCCCGACGAGGACACCGAAGCAGGCGAACAATCCCAGAAACCACCACAAGCACCGGAACAACAACCCATCCACGAGGAGGCGGGCTAGGTCATGGCACTCAAAAAACGACGCAGAGCCGAACCCCAAGCAACCGAGGTCGTGGAGCCCGCACCCAAGGCCAGTCTGGACAGTAAGAAATCAGCCCAGGATATCCAGTCCCAGCTCAACGACCGCCTGGCCACCAACGTCAGCAAAAGCGCCGAGAAGGTCAAACTGGAAAAACTGGCCCTGGCCAAGATCACCCCGGACCCGGATAACCAGCGGACCTGGTATATCAACCAGGGGGCCATCACCATCCTCGCCAAGGCCTTTCAGGATGTGTGGGAGGAGGGCGCCAAGAGCGCCGAGATGCCAGAAGCCGTTCTCAGGAAAAGCCTCGACCAGATTGGCCGCTATGCCAACAGCCAGAATATGGAACTGCCGCCTATCGCTGATGTCACTGACACCGTGCAGGGCATCTGGGATTTTGCGGTACATCTTAAAACCGAACCCCTGCTGCAACCCTTTGCGGTCACCCTGGGGCAGGGCGGTAAATACCATGTGGTCTACGGCAACCGCCGCTTTATTGCTTCCTATATTGCCCACGGCGATACGCACGAAGTCGAATGCCTCAACTATCAGGCCGAACCCGATTCTCCCGCCTCCAAACGCTTTGTGGAGAACAACCAGCGCTCGGACCTGCCCCTGCAGGCGAAGGTGGAAGATTTCAAGAAAGCGGTGGCAGAAATTCGCATCCACGCCAAGAACCGGGTCAGCAATGTCGAGGTCGCCAATAAACTGGGAGTAGGGCGCAACCTGATCCAGAAACTGGAGAAGATCGCAGGGTCAAGCGGCGTGAACCTGCTGATGGCCACCGGCCAGATCAAGAGCGTCGAATTCGCCTACAAGATGGCCGTCCTCGAAGGTAGCGACAAACAGCTCTTCAAAGCCGCCTGCAACCAGATCGCCGAAAAAGGCGAACCCGCAGGCGACTTCAACGCGTTTAAAGCCGCCCTGGCCGACAAACTGCCGAAAAAACCCACCAGAAAAACGGCGGGCCGCCCCTCCAAGATCAAGTTCCCAACGATCGGCGAACCCCGAGTGCTACAAAACCTGTTCGCCCCCCACATTCTGGAACAACCAGCGTGGCAAAAAATCGACTGGGCCGACACCGGCAAACCCAACATGGAACGGATCGAAAAATTGATCAAGGAGACCATGACCACCCTGGCCAAGGACATGGAAGCGGGTGCGTAAGTTCAAAAAAGCCCATAAGCTTCCACACGATTGGGCCACACTCGTCTTACGGCTCAGAAAATTTAACACCACACAAGGAAATCCCCAGAAGTCTGAGTACGGCCAAGACACGCTTGACAGCCTGACCCACCTCATCGAGGAATACGGCGACGAACTCAGGGACGCCATCGCCATCGTCAGCCAGGCCGACGGCGCCATTAATGCCAGCCGTTCCCAGCAGATCAACCAGTATCACCGCAACCGCATCGGCAAGCTGGAAAAGACCATCCACCAGATAGATGAATCGATCAACAACGGCGAAAACCCGGACCCACTAAAAGTCGCAGAACTTCACAGCAAGAAGAAGGATCTCGAACATCAACTCAACGACCACGGCGACAAGATCAACAAACGCGGCCACGGCCTGCACCTCAACAAGATGCGGCGCAAGCACCGCTAAGCACGCGATGAAGCTCTGGCGTAAATCAGAACAACGCCCCAAAGCCAAACAATCCAACGCGCTCAACGCGGCTATTTCACAACTGTGGCAAGACCAGGCCACCCACGACAAAGACAGCTTCAATCACCACATCGTCCCTCTCTACACACAGTTACTCGAACAAATAAAACAACACCAGACCACCGAAGCAGCCGAACAACAACTCATAGACCTGCTCAACAATACCGCCAAAGCCTGCCGTTACCGCTGGACCCTCAGGCTGCCACTCAAACGCCCGGGCAGCGACTACCGCAAATACGAGATCATCTATACCGATGCACTCGTTACAGCCATGGCAGTCAGCAGCCTCAAACAACATATAAACGCTCCCCCGGAACAGCTGGCCGAAGAACTCCTACCAATAAGCACACTCGATAAACTCAAAGCAGACCCCGTCGTCTGGCAAGACTGGCTGGGCTATTTTCAGCAAGCGGAGCAGGGCGGCCTCTACGCGGTATCCATCCAGAAACGCCCCGAACAGAAAAGAAAAAAAACCCCTACAAGAAAGCCAACAGCTATAGCCGCTACACTACCACCACAAGCCCCCCCACCACCGGGGTCCGGGAGAGCGATGCTCGATGCCATCAAATCCGCACTCAATAACGGCTCACTGTCCTATAACCTGCCGAACGACTTCATACAGGTCGACAGGGAAGGGCGCACTTTCCTGGAACACCCCAAGATCCTCAAATGGTGTAATGACCAACTGCAACTTGGCGAAGACCTCAAGACACTAAAGAGCCGCTTCAGTCGATTAAAAGTCCTTAACCGCTCTGAACAGGGCAAGCAACTGTTGTACGGAAGACTGAATAAACAGGATAGGCGCCGTATCGGCTATGTGGTGGGAAACCCCGGGGTTCTCTGGCAAGAGGCGGCTCCGGCTGGCCAATTCTGTATCGAAACCAAGCCTTCTTAGTTTGGGCGCTGCTGTCGCGGCGCGCCACAATTGCTGCCTTCAATGACACCCAGCGAAAGGAATGATGAAAGACCTGGCCCCTACATTTAACGGCGACGCCTGCTGATTGAAGGCCTCCACGAACGCGATGTCGATAAGCCTTTGAGGCAATGCTCATGGTATCAAGATGACCGGCGCCGGAGATCCTATCGTCAACCTATCACTGGCCACTACAAAAGACGCCTATGGGTTAAATGACATGCAGTACAGGTCATTCTAGACAGACGGAGACAAGAAAACGAAATGGCAGCGGAGATCGATCAGTTCAGGGAACTCCTCAGGCAAAGCCATCGCGCTGTCGTGTTCACCGGTGCCGGTATCAGCACCGAATCCGGTATTCCCGATTTTCGGGGGCCCAATGGCTTGTGGACAAAAATGAAGCCCATCGATTTTCAGGACTTTGTCAGCTCTGAGGAAGTGCGCCAGCGCTCCTGGCAACAGTGGTTTGAACACGGCCACGCGCTTCTCAGTGCAACACCCAATGCCGGTCACAACGCCGTCGCGCAGTTAGTTGAACAGGGCAGGGTGTCTGCTGTGATTACCCAGAACGTGGACAACCTGCATCAGGATGCCGGCGTACCGGATGAGCAGGTTATCGAGGTTCACGGTAATGCTACGTACGCCAGATGCCTCAGCTGTGAACAAGTCATTGCCCTGGACACGATCGAAAGCCAGTTCAGGGGCCAGGGTAAGGTAAGTCCTTGCTCTCACTGCGGCGGCATAGTTAAAACCGCCACCATTTCCTTTGGCCAGATGATGCCGGATGAGCCTATGGCGAGGGCAGAACAGGAAACCCTGGCCTGCGACCTGTTTATCGTCCTGGGCTCATCTCTCACCGTATACCCTGCAGCCGGTTTCCCGCAGATCGCCTATCAGGCTGGCGCCAAGCTGGTGATTGTGAACGAGCAAGACACCGACCTGGATTCGGTTGCCGATGTGGTTATTCATGCTGGCATTGGCGGCATCATGACCGCAGTACTCACCGGGTGAGCTGATATCGATAGCTGCGGTAGCCTCAGCGCCGAATGCCCAGATTATGCCCGAGTTGATCCGGGGCGGGGGCTTTCTGACCACGCTCCATTTCCTGTTGGAATCGTTCCATTTGTTTATCGCTGAAGCGTGTACTGTGCCGAGACGCCAGGTCTATGTACATGCCGAGGCACTCGTTGGTCGCGGCCAGGTAGCCTAGCTCGTCGTGGTACATGCAGTGAATATAGTGTAGACGCTTGTGATCATAGTCGACCAACTGGCTGGTCAATCGTAGCCGGTCCCCCTCGTGTACTTCCCGTACGAAGTCGATATTCGAGCCCAGAGTGAAGGTGGTCTTGCCAAGGGCTTGTTTGTGGGCGACACCCATATTCATGGAATCATAGAATTGATCGGTAGCGATAGCGTCGAAAGCGACCAGATAGTAGCCCATATTCATATGACCGTTGTAGTCGATCCACTCCGGTTTCACCTCAGTAAACGTCGTAAATAGCGCTATGTCTGCCATCTCAATTCTCTAGTCCGAACCTGAATATCACGATATGACAGGGGAGTACACTGTCCCTTACTACCTGACGTCGTGCGCCCTCCTGTGAAGGAACCAGGCGAGGACGACGCGCGATTCGCAGCACTGCTATTCAAAATACGCCTGACCAGAGAGACCCATTTGGAAAAGTCAGTATCTTTGTCGATGTGCAGAAGATCTACTACACCTGCCGGCAGATCTAGCAGCGCCGTTTTGACTCCAACGCATTTTGGGCCAAGGCCACCGAAAGGCGTGAATTGGTGGGCGCATGGACCTAGGCCATGCACCGAGGGAATGAAAAGCAGATGCCATTCCAGAACAATCTGCGGGCCATAGGTTTTGAGGTGAAATTCAAGCCGGTGCTCAAGCGCGCCGGCGGCACCACCAAGGCGGACTGGGATGTGGGTATTGCTCTGGACGCCTAAGAAGCGGCACGAGAGACCGACACGGTTGTCGTATTATCAGGCGACGGTGACTTCGGGTCTTTGCTGCACCGCACCAAGCAGCGCTTCGGTACCAAAGGTGAGGTGTATGGCGTACCAGGGCTGACCTCACCATTGCTGATCGAACATGCCAAGACATCTAGACCAATTGATGAATTGCTGCTGTTATATCTCACTCATTGCTGGAACCGCCGCAAGATGCCCTCCAGACCGTTGAGTTTCACTTCATAGATCAGCGCTAACTGCGTACCCAGTTTCCCCTTGGGAAAACCCTTGCCGTGATACCAGACCAGATAGGGCTCGGGTAGATCCAGCAGCTGACGCCCCTTGTACTTCCCATAAGGCATAACCTGGTTTATAGCGTCCAGTAAGTCCTGATTATCCATGTCATCCTATGCGATCTGGCGCGCCCCGAGAGATTCGAAGCGGAAGGCCGCCCGCTGAAACCAGTCAGTTTATCCGACTGGGCTACGGGTGCGTGGAATTCGATGGTGAATGGCTCGAAATACAGTGTCAATTCCAAAGGCCCTTTAGAGGCCTTATGCTGCACTGACTCTTCACCTGGCGTCACTACCGGCGAAGCCGAAAAGTGTAGTGACGCCAGGGATCCGGCGTGGCCAAGCCCCTTACAACGGGGCTCGGCGGGCGTGAGAGCGCCCACAATCGATATGACAGTCTAATGATGTTCAAAAACTTGAATATTGACCGCCACAAACCAGCCTTCCTAAAATAGCCTCGCACAGTCGCTACTCACAGTAGCATCTTGCAGCAGGGTAACCTGCATCTCGTCGGCTCCGCCGGCGCAAACCCAGGGGGTTGAAGCGTTCACCCTGTGGGTGAGCACTTCGACCATCAATTTATGACGGATAATTGATGTCTCGAAGAGGAGGAGAGACAGTAAACATCGGGCGCTACACCGATAATCGTAGCATCAGCGCTGTCCAGGGATTTGCCCGGACCGCCATGAGGTACCCGGTTCCCCGCAGGGAACACACCTCTGTTTGGAGAATCCAGACAATAGAAAACGCTTTCTGCTCGTTTCCTGCCTGGCAGGAACAAGCGTCGCCGCGGCGGCCTTGTGAGCATGAAAACTTACCGAACGGATTGGAACAATAAGCTATCCGGTCGGGCAGCGTGATTAGGAGAGGTGGATAAACCGGGAGTAGGGGAGTGCGTGACCTCAATTATGGCTTGAAGCAATTGGTCTACCAGCGTAAGGAGGGTTCCTTTCAAACTCGGGCAGCCCGGGGACATATCTTGCAACAGGCGGCGAATACTTTACACGACCTGGGGTTCAGGAAACTGAAGCCTGCGGGAATAAAACCCAAGCATGTTGAAGCGCTGGTTGAGCACTGGCAGGCACAGTCCCTTTCATCAGGGACGATCAAGAACCGGATGGTACATATCCGGTGGTGGTCTGAACAGGTGGGTAAGGCATCGGTGGTGGCCAGGAGCAATGACCATTATGGCATCGATCGTCGCGTGTACGTGTCTGGAGAGGACAAGTCGCGCGATATGGACGAAGAGCGACTCGGCAAAGTCACAGATCACCATACCCGGATGTCGCTTCGACTTCAGCAGGCCTTCGGTCTGCGCCGCGAAGAAGCGATCAAGTTCAGTCCCAGCTATGCCGATCGAGGCGACAATCTAATTCTGAAAGCAAGCTGGACGAAGGGAGGGAGGGCACGAGAGATCCCCATTCGCAACGAAAACCAACGCAAACTACTGGATGAAGTAAGACAATTTGCCGGGCGCGGGTCATTGATCCCCGCCAACAAAAACTACGTCCAACAGATGCGCACCTATGAGCGTAACACTCAGAGAGCAGGCCTGGATAGGAACCACGGCCTGCGACACGCCTATGCCCATGACCGCTATGAAGAACTGACCGGCTGGAAATGCCCTGCTCGGGGCGGCCCCGAGAGGTGCTCTCTCTCTGCGGATCAGCTCGCGCGGGACCACATGGCGAGAGAGACCATTTCAAGAGAGCTGGGGCACGAGCGAATCGCAATTGTCAGTGTCTATTGTGGATAGCTGTAATACTCCAGGCCTGACCTTGCATGTATTGTCAGGGTTAATGTCGCATTTTTTCCAGAAAGCGGTCGTAATCGGCAGTCTTCCAAGGTCCGAGAAATGGTCCCCTTTCACCTCAAATGCGACTATTCTGGGCTCGTGAAATGGCTGCTCTGGATGTCCGCTTTGGGGCTGGGAGCCGAAACTCAAGATGAATACATCGCATGTAGCATTTTATTCCCTTCTAGGTAGGGTACTCTGATTAAGTCAGGCAACTCGCCACTTAGGTTTTTTCCATCTACAGACCAAACCCAATTCTCGCTGTTCCAGTCCATTGACTCTTGCGTCTCCTCACAAAAAATAGCTGTGGGCAAAGAACCAAAATTTACGGACATTCTCTTGCAGTAGCCTTCATATTGCCCCCACCATTTTAGGGGCATCACAATCTTCCCGTTATAAGTGGGCAGATAATAAAGATAGAACTTTGAATCTAAATCACGCACCAATAAAAGGGCGTCTCCGCTCCTGAAACCCCATCCGCCGTTGGAATACTCGACTTTTCTCCCCTTCTTAAAATGCAACAGGGAGAATGATCCAGGCATACTGGAAGAAATATCAATCTCAGTTGCATAAGCAGGTGCATGGCTCGGTGGGGATAGCGAATCAATGAAAGGAACACTCAACAGTATTAGTCCAGCGCATAGCAGTACCATCATGACAGTCGTTAGGGCTTTCCTACGCGTGTTCATTAGATATCCGTAAAAAACAATGCTATCAGAGGTAGCTTTGAGCGCGAAAGCAGATCTCGATAGCTTATCATCCCGCGCGAGTCGCTCCAAACATGGTGGTAACGGTTCAATTTTAGTGAAGAATAAGAATGGATTTCGCCTATCGCGGCCTTGAATTATCTAGACTAGGCGACGTCCCCCGTAACCCCTCTTATCGTTTCCTCGGCATGCCTTGACTGCCTGCTTCGGCTGGCCGTCAATGCCCCTAAGAAGCTGAATACTGTCCAGGATTAGCGCAGACCCATAAGTAACAAAACTTTCGAGCAAGTAGGTAAATACGTATCATTGCGCGTATCGATCGAGCCAGATGCACAACGGCGGCTCGTTAGTCAGCTCTACGGCGACTCATGTCGTCCATCCACCCGAAGTGGGAAGCGTTGTAATCATTATGATCGTCACTCTCAGCAAGCCCTCAAACACGCCGCTATTCAGCACTGCACATGGAGGCCTGAAAAAGCCGGCAGTCAGGCTGTGCGGCCACGTCATGATCGCCGCTGCCCTTCTAGTCACGCTGTCAGTCGGCTCGGCGCGTGCTATCGATCTGGAGCCTGCTGCCGAGGGCTATAACCATCTCGTTATCAGCTACGGCCTACTTGAAAAAGGGGGTGACCCAGCGGCAGTGCGCTTGGAGTTTGTGCAGGATGTTGCGCTGGCGCGCCTACCCCAGTCCGTGCTCGATATGTATCGCCGCCTTTCCTCCATCACTTACGATATTGAAGCCCTTTATGCGAGCGCCCCACGGGGCCCTTCTGAGGCGGAAAAGTTGCAAGCGGGCGTTGGAAAGATCGCGGAAATAGGGACGCTGGGTGCACGGCTTTACGCGGGCGATATCACCGCGTTGCTCGCGATTCCCCGGGCGCTGGGTGAGGAAGACGCGCCCAGGTCGCAGCGCCCGGGTGCACGGCAATTGGGCGAGTTTGAGTTTGACCTACAGCTCTTAAGAAGTCAGCTCATTGAGGAGCTGGGAATTGCCTCTGAACAGCTAATTCGCTCACAAGATTTGAAAACGTACCTCAGGATCGATTCATCGAAGCTAACGGTGGGCTCTGCGGAGTTTCAGTCATTGACACGCGTGTTGGATGCAAGCCCAAGATTATACCCGGCGGCCTACCTAGCAGCCTTGATCGCTCTCGAAAGTGACCCGCAGTTATCACGAGAGTATGCTGATCTAGCTATAGAGAGCATCCCGAGTATTTTGTATCGTGCACCTATCGCAGAAAAAGCAATGGAGCTAAGCACTCTGGCCTGCTTCAAATTGGAGGATCAGGCCTGCGTGGAGCGAAAAAGTGTCCAGTTGCTGCAGGCGAATCCCAAGAACGAGTGGGGTATCGTGAGTCTGGGCATGGCCCGCGTGTCGGCCGGGCGTTACATTGAAGCGAAGGCCTTGTTAGGCGCACTTCCCCGTGACTCCCGGGTGCCCAGTGTAACGACCAGCACATGGTTGGGGGCCGGTTATGTCATTAGCGCTGGTCTGCACTGTCGGGATCAAGAGTATGCGGTTTGTGCCAAGCGGCTTGAGCACGGCTTGGCGCTGGGATTTACGGGTGTAAAGGATATTCTGCTGGTATCGGAGTTCCAAGACGTGCCACGCGCGCAGCGTAAAAAAGTTGAGGCATTGCTGGAGTTTAGCCTCGCAACGCAACTGGATTGGCGCACCACAGAGGATGACATCCTCACTATCACCAATACCTCCAGCTACGCCTGGACGTCTGTCACTGCGGGAAACACCTTCGCACGGTTCAACGAAAGGTTTTATCGGCCGTACGACGACGCCATGTTGGATGTTGGACGAGTGCCCCCAGGTGAGAGTTTTAACTTGCGAATTGGTGACCACAATGAGCGGATGATCGCCAAGATCAATGTAGAGCTCACTACTGATCAAGGCGACTACTCTTTTTCAATCGTCAATCAGCGAGGCAACTTTTTGATCACAAATGAGAACTACGATTCACCTGTTGAGCTTGGCGAGCGGCCGACCACATGGTTCTCCGCGCCTGAAGTACAGCCGCCGCCCGCTCAGCCCGCTGCAGCGCCTGCGCGCAATCGACAAGGGCGCAGCGACGGAGGTCACGAGGCAATCACGGAGACTGCTGAAGAGAGCCCTGCAGGGGCCGCCGCGGACCGAGTAGTGCCAGATTATGATCGCGCGGCGTTCGGAGCGGGCTGGGTGGATGCTGATGGTGATTGTCAGAACTCGAGAACAGAAGCGCTGATCGACCAATCACTAATTGATGTCGTGTTCGAATCAGAGGACGAATGTCGAGCCGTGCGCGGCCGATGGATCTCGGTGTTCACTAACGACGTACTCACTGCGGCTGAAGATATCGATATCGACCACCTGGTACCGCTCAAGTGGGCCTGGGAGCGCGGAGCTTTTGAGTGGACTGTAGAGCGGCGCAAAACCTTTGCCAACGATCCTACCAACCTCTTAAGTGTTGAAGCCTCTCTGAACCGGCAGAAAGGCGCGAAGGGGCCGGATGAGTGGCTACCCCCAGACAACCGGTGTGCCTATGTATCACGCTTTGAGCGTATTCGCCGGCGTTACGATATAGCCGTCGATCCCAGTGAGCGCGCTCGTCTGGGCGCAATTACCGATCGAGTGTGCCAGTAAGTGATAGGCCAAACGGTCTTTGTCGATGGGCAATGGTCTTACGTATCTTAAACTGCAATATAGAGCGCTTTTCTTAAGGATGTATTGGTTTGCTAAGGTGGCAATTGGAGCAAAGCGCGAATGTCGACTCATGGGTGCGGACATTGGGCTTACGATACCATGACGTCCCCTCGCAGGCGAAAAGGTAAGCTTCCACTTCCAGCCTGTGTATGTCCGCTGTAAATTAGAGCGGTCGCTAAAGCTAGATCAGGTCGTACAGCTTCTGCCGTCGTTTAGACTGGACAATAAAGTCGATATCGGTGTCGATCAGATTATCGGGTCCACTTCTCTCTTTTGGACCCGGCTGAGCTGCAATTTTGGCGGATGCAATTGGTCTATGCCATATCCCCCCGGTCAGTGGCTTGACGTCGCTATCCCATCGATATCAACCCTCTATATCAAGGTTGCCCCAGCCCTCCGAGCGAACCAGTTCTTTCAGTTTTGGGGGTCGATAGTCATCGTCCTGTAGATAACGCGACTTGACGCTCGCGTGAATTTTGGTGGGCTTATTTTTCACGATCAGGTCTCTGTGGAGAGGCTTGCGCAATCGGAAGATATGGCGTCGTGATCGGTTGATGGGCGCTTAAGTGCCATCAGTCAGGCGCTGCTCAATATGGGGTTCAATTTTCAGCCCAGCCAGCTTGGCCTCCTTCAGGATCCAGGCTAGCGCCGTGTCAGAGACGGCGCATCCTGATTCCTTGTCCGGCCCATAGGAACCTCCAATATCGCTGTGGACGCCCGCAAACCAGACCTGCTTCAAGTCTATGCCTGCTCTGGGTGTCCACACGGTTGGCTCAAAATCTTCTCGCTTCTCATCGATTGCCAAAGCGTGTCGCGCTATCTCAAGATTAGGCCCCATCTTGGTGTCGTAAAATTCATCTTTCCGGTCAAACATGCCGAGCAAGCTAAACGGAATACCCAGCGCGCCCACCGTATCCCAGACGCCCACGTATCTGACTTTCCGGCTCGCATGCGAATGGTCTCTGCGAAATTGCTTGGCGCCGTCCTCATCCGGGTGGTACTTCTTGCTCGTACTTTTGTAGATCTTAAAGGCCTCGGTAATAAGCTTGGCATCCGGGCGCTTGACGATGCCACAGTTATTGATCAGCCCACATAACGCGCGAACGGTGTACGCGCCTCGACTGAATCCAAACAGGTAGATCTTGTCGCCCGGGGCATAATTCTGGACGATGTAACGGTAGCCATCGAGAATATTCTTGTGAATACCGCGGCCAAACGCTCCACCAAGAATGTTGGCGTGATAGGACCCCAGGCCCCAATCGTAAAAGATATGCTGTTTTAGTGAGGACGTACTGGGCTTTATGGCACGCGCCAGTTTCAGGACATTGGTGACCTGATCCTCTTCAATATCTTCTTCAGGCCTGTTCCACGTCCCATCGGCACATATGACAATATTTGCCATCGCTAACTCTCCTTAGTCAATAGAGCGCACAGCGCCAAAAGTATAGTTCATTCACGTCACCCGCAAGGTATGAAGTGATGCATGGCGCGGTTTGATATTCCAAGCTCAATTTTGAGTGCAAACATTCTCGGTAACGGATGTGTGCACCGTCCAGAAGCGGCATTGCCAGGATATGTTGCGCCGTGTCCGCGGACATGTCCGGACACGTCCGGTTTCAAGAATAACGCCGGACCTGTCCTCACGCACTTACTCCGAAAGTCGTTTTTTTAATCTATTTCGCGAAGATGGCTACACGATAAATAAAGTTAAGCAACTCTCCGCCTGTTGGCACGCTCCCTGCTCTCCTTCGAAATATTGAAAACAACTACGTAATTCAGACAGTCATTCAATCTCGGGGGAGTCGGGACGTGAACATACAGGATGTCATTGCTTATTTTCGGGGACCGGCTTGTACAGCCAGAGCGCTGGAGACATCGCCCCAAAATATTAGCGGCTGGATCGCCGAAGGCGCCATACCCCGCTGCCGCCAATATGAAATCCAGGTGAAATCCAAAGGCACTCTGAAGGCAGAGTCCTGGGAAGAGGGCAGAGACTATCGGGGCCTCAGACCATGACATCACGCCTCCTACTGGCCTCTCTCCTGGTGGTAACTGCTGACATGAGTCATGCCCAAAACCAGTCGACAATCCTTTCGCCACAACCGATGGGTACCACTCAGGATAGGCCCGGCTCCGAGGTTGCCGCACAGTGGGGACTAACCACCGAGGAATGGACAGACTATGAACAAGCCATGCGCAATCGCCGGGGCATATGGAGCCCGGGACTGGACCCGATCACCGCGCTCGGTGTTAGCGCCGACACGGCAGCAGAACGGAAACGTTACGCTGAGCTCTATGTTCGTACCGAGTTCGAACGCACCCGCAAAGAACTGGCCTTCCAACTGGCGGTCGACAGTGCCTGGTCACGTCTATACCCGGAGACACCGCGCTTAGGCGCCAGATCAGTTGCTCGGGTAGCCACCGAACAGCCCGCGCGGTACGCCCTGATCGTATCGCCCGATTGCGATGCTTGTACAACACTCCTGCAGGAGCGCCTGGACACCCTGGTCTTTGAGGCGAAGGAGGGCGTCGATGTCCACGTTGTGGGAACAAGCAATAACGACCAGGTGCTCAGGGACTGGATAGCGACCCAGCCCGAGCTACTCGCAGCACTCAAAAGCGGCGGAGTCACCGTCAATCACGGCAACCAGTTCCAGGACCTGTCCCAGTTCCCCGCCATCTACAGCAAAACCCGGAGCGGCCAGTGGACACGCGAGTTGTAGTGGTGGTGCTGGCAATGGCGATAAACCCGACAATCACCATAGCCGTTGAGCCACTCTATGACGAAGTCTCTGATTACGTCGGCGTACCCGCATCGATCCTCTATGCGATGTCCCTGGCGGAATCGGGGCAACTCCGTGATGGCGCTTTCGCTCCCTGGCCCTGGACACTCAATATTGCTGGCAAGGCACAACGCTACCCCAATCGCGAGGCCATGTTTGAAGGCCTCATGACGGCACTGGGCTCCGGCGAGATGATGATCGACGTTGGCCCCATGCAGGTGAACTGGTACTGGCAATTCAAGTCACTGGGCTCCCCCTGGCGGATCACTGACCCCGCGGTGAATATCAAGATTGGCGCCCAGATCCTCAAAGTTCATTACGACCGGTCAGGGGACTGGTGGGAAGCGGTCGGCCGGTACCACCGGCCGGCCGATCGCCCTAAAGACCAGCTCATCGCCGACAAGTACCGCCAGCGCGTCCGTCATTTCTACCACAAAGCCAACCCACAGAAGGACGACGCCAATGCGGCATAACCTCCTCATAACGCTCTGCGGTCTGCTACTGAGCGGCACAGCACACGCTGAACGATTGATCGCCCCGAAACAACCGACGGTTGTCTATGAGGGGCCCAGCACGATCCCCACCTGGCCTTACTTCCAGCGCATCCAGGCGGATACCCAAAGCAGCAATCTCACAATGCCAGAAGGCACTCAGAACCTGTCGCTACAGGATCGCCTGCCACTGCAAACGAAACGCCTCAGCGTGGGACAGCCACAAATGAGGACCATCCTGGGCTTGATCGCGCCCCTTTTTATCATGGGCATGGATCCGCAATCCCTGACTTGGTTTCACCAAGCGGCTGACGGGCTGGTTGAACTCGGCGCACGCGGCATCGTGGTCCAGGCAAACAATAAGTTCGATTGGCTCGACCTTAAAAACAAGGCACGACAAGCCGGCATCGACCTGATGCTGCTGGAGGGCGACGCCCTGGCTCAGGGTTATGGCATCACCACCTACCCGGTGGTCCTGATCGACCCCAAAACAGCAGAGGAGGGCGATCATGAGTAACCAGCCCATTGAAGCCCTGCTCAGGCCACCGGTGGAAATCTCCTCGGTCATCACCAATTCCGCCATGGGCATTGTCGCCATCAGTGCACCACAAGTCCTGATGATGCCCGGTGGTGTCGGCTATACCGTCGGTGCGGTCTTCCTCGCCAGGGCCCTGTGGCTGGCCGCTCACTGCGTCAAACTCAAACAATACCAGCGCGGCCTGCATGTCCTGCCGGGCTATGAAATCAATCCCGCGCAGATCAACAAAGATGACGAAGAGCTCTTCCTGGGCAAGGGCTTTGAGTGGACCGCCAAACACACCCAGCGAAGAGCGGATCTCGACCGCCCCGAGTATGCCCACTTTCATCAGATGGGCCTCACCCATCGCAGCGCCAGACACATCATCGACAACATAAACAACACCCTTGGAGATTGGGCCACCGCGCCCTTCAATACCCAGTCACTGATTAACCCCTTTCCGCCACGACCCTATGTCGAAGGCAATGCGGCACTACATGCTGTCGGCCTGTATGAAAAAGAACGCAAAGTCACCGTGCGCCAATCCGAACGCGTCGCACACACATTCGTGGTCGGCACCACCCGGGTCGGCAAGACACGACTGTTGGAAGTCATCGCCACCCAGGACATCCACAACGGCAACGTCGTGATCGTGTTTGATCCCAAGGGCGACGGGGATTTGCTGGCTCGCCTGTATACCGAGGCCAAGCGGGCAGGGCGGGACGGCCAGTTCCAGGTGTTCCATCTGGGTTTTCCGGACCAATCGGTGAGCTATAACCCGGTGGGCTCCTACTCCCGCATTACCGAGGTGGCCACCCGCATCGCAGGGCAACTGCCCAACGAAGGTAACTCCGCCGCCTTTCGGGAATTCGCCTGGCGCTACGTCAACGTGATCGCCAAGGCCCTCGATGACATGTCCGAGCCGATCAGTTACCAGAACCTGCTGGACGCAGGCTCCGATATCGATGGCTTGCTCACCCGCTACCTGGCTTACGTGGCAACTGAAGCAAACATCGAACACTGGGAACAACAGGTCGACGCCCTGGTACTGAGCGACGCCAGGCTACCCCCGCAGCTCAAGGGCCGTGACCGAACCGCCTGGGCCAGCGTCGAGTGTTACAAAGAAAATGCTCTCGAGAGCCAGACAGCCAATTCCCTGATCAAAACCTTCGAACACGACAAGAGCCATTTCGACAAACTCGTCGCCAGCCTGTTCCCCTTGCTGGAAAAACTCACTTCAGGCCCGGCGGCACAGCTGCTGTCACCGTCAGATGAAGAGACAAAGTCCAACAACCGCCTCAACTGGGGCCAGGTGATCAAACGGGGCGGCATCGTCTATGTGGGACTCGATGCACTCTCCGATCCCGATGTGGCCAGTGCCGTGGGCAATGCCATGTTCGCCGATCTCACCTCTGTGGCCGGTAGCCTCTACAAAGAAAGACAGACCGGTGGCACCGCACCCAACATTTCAGTGCACGCCGATGAGTTCAATGAACTGGTGGGCCGCGAGTTTGTACCCCTGGCCAACAAGGCCGGTGGCGCCGGCTTTCAGCTGACTGCTTATACCCAGACCCTGTCCGATATCGTGGCCCGCTTTGATTCCCAGGCAAGGGCAGGGCAGGTGGTGGGTAACCTCGGCACCCTGATCATGCTGCGCGTGAAAGAACGCGCCACGGCGGAACTGCTGACCAACCGGCTCAAGGAGGTGGAGATCAACCACCTGATGTTGGAGTCCGGCACCACAGACAGTTCCAACCCGGAAAACGATATCCACTTTGTCTCTAACACCCGCCAGCGGATTACCAGCCAACGCGTCCCCATGATCCATGCGGGTGACCTGGATGCACTACCCAAGGGCCATGCCTTCGCCTTGCTGGCGGGAAGGCTCTACAAGCTCAGATTGCCCCTGTTCGACGATGACAAGGATCTGCCCACCGGCCTTGCGAGCATGGTTGACAGCATGAAGGGCGATTACGTGTCCGCCAACAACCAGGACTGGGCCCAGACCAGCCCCATCGCACCCTGGGCCGCCGCATGAACGAGCGCCACCCGACAAAGCAGCCCAGGCCGGAAAAACCGGTCGTCCACGAGAGAGGCAACGTCACCCGTGTCCTTGGCTTCATAACTGCACTCCTTGCCGCCCTGCTATTTGCTGTTGGCGTTTCCGTCCTGGTGGAATGCCTGGGTATCGCTTTGGACTGGTGGCCTGCCAATCACGCCATGACTCTACTGATCAAAGAGCGCGCCTATATCGAAGCCATTGATCAGTACCCACTGACGGTACTGACTCCACTAGCATTATCCGATGCAGCCGCACAGGAATTTGATGGCGTCTGGCAATCTCTGTTCTCAAAAAGCGGCATAAACCATTACGTCGCCGCCGGTATCAATACCGTAAAACTGGTCCTGCTGCGCCTCTCCATCTGCCTCTTCGTACTGCCGGGTTTTGTCCTTGTCGCACTGGTGGCGTTCTATGACGGCCTGGTCGCCCGGGACATCCGCAAATACACCGGCGGCCATGAAAGCTCCTATGTCTTTCATAAAGCCAAGCGCTGGATCGTCCCCAGCCTGTTGCTGACGATCTCGGTCTATCTGATGTTGCCGTTCTCCCTGCGCCCGGTGGTGATCTTTGCGCCGTCGATGCTGTTCACCGGCCTGATGATTTACATCGCCACCAGCCGCTTCAAGAAGTTCTTGTGAGGAACAGATGCCGCAAATGAACGCCGACCAGAACGCCGCATTCAATGCCGCGAACTCGGGCGCGAGCTTTGATGCCAGCGATGTCGGTGTCCTCGTGATTTCGGTTGGGATCGTGCTGATCCTGACTTGGTGGGCCTGGGTAGCGATCAGCAGCTACCGCTCCCTCAGTAATCCAGGTACTTCGGTGCCGGATGCCGCCGGCAAGATCGTCCGGGCGGCTTTTATCGTGATGATGGTGATAGCCGTCATGGCACTTTGAACAGCCTAAAAAAAGGAAACATTGCTATGAAACCCGACACACTTGAACGACAAACCCTAGAGGACGCCGCCCAGCAACACGGCACACGGCCGAATCGCTACCAGCAAGGGGCATTGGCCGTTGCCACCTTTGTGCTCACTGCAGGCCATGCCATGGCGCAGCTGCCTACCACGGCACCGCCCAGCCGGGGCAGCACCGCGGGCAACTATATCCAGCTGATGCAGGACTATGCCTACGACATCTTCCTGTTTATTGGCCTGGCCGTCGCCACCCTGGCGTTCTTTGCCGTCAGCAAGAACGTGATCGGTGCCTACGGCGAGGTACAGGACGGCAAGGGGACCTGGGGTCAACTGGGCATCAACTTCGGTGTCGGGGTCTTACTGCTGGTGTTCGTGGTGTTCCTGCTCACCGAAGCGGCGACGATTCTTTAAGCCGTGGAAGCAAGAAGAGACATCGAGTTTATACCCGACCGACTCAATGAGGAGCCGGTCGTGTTCCTGTCGATGACCAATTCTGAAATCAAGCTCTCGCTGATGATCTTCTTCGCCATCTGGACACCGGTGTGTCTGATCGTGGGGTTCATCATCGGCAAGACACTGCTCGCGCTGGCCTGCGTCGCGGGCATGGTGTTTTTGAGTATGTGGCTGGCGGGTAAGCGGCTGCGCAAGATCAAGCGTGGCAAACCCAAGCAATACCACATGCTGGCGCTCAGCGCCTGGCTCCAGGATAGGGGCCTCTCAAGCCAGGTCTTTATCCGCGAGAGCCGGACCTGGGACATACAACGTTGGAGGACGAAGTGAGTCGTTACGATAACCTGGTGCACACCAAAGACACGATGATCAAGCTGTTACTGGGGGCCGTCGTCGTCCTGGTGTTACTGCTGGTCCTGGCACTTGCCGGGTGGGCCAGAGCACCGAGTTCGATCACCCTGCATTACCCGCCGGATTTAAGTACCGGGGGCGAGCAGCAACTGGGCGACATCCCCAAGGCCAATATCTACGGCTTTACCTTCTACATCTTTCAGCAACTCAACCGCTGGCCCAATGATGGCCAGGATGATTATTTCGAGCGCATACACACGCTCAAGCATTACCTGACCCCCGCCTGCTTTGAAGAGCGACTGTCGGACTTCAACACCCGCAATCGCAACAACGAACTGAATGGCCGCTCCCGCGCCGTGTGGGAGATCCCCGGGCGGGGATTCAACCTCCAACGGGTTGCGGCCACCTCGAATGACACCTGGGTGGTGGGACTGGACCTGCATGTGCAGGAGACCTACCGGGGTGAGCGGGTCAAGGACCGCCTGATCCACTTCCCGATCAGTGTGGTGAGTTATGACGTTGACCCGGAGCTCAACCCCTGGGGATTGGCCCTGGACTGTTACGCCGCAGCACCGCGGCGCATTGAAGTAGCAGAGGACAGTGCGACATGAAACGAACCCTAAACAAGCATCGGGTAATGGCAATCGCGTTCATACTCATAACCGGCGCCGCCAATGCCGCCACCGTGGCCTGGAAAAAAACGCCGATCAACGTGGATCTGGTAGTGGGTGTGGAGCAGATGGTGATCCTGCCCCAGGACGGCGCGGTGGGATTGCCGCCGGCACTGTCCAACACCAATGTGTTCCGCACCCTGGTCACCGGTGGCGCCGCGTACTGGACCGCACTGGAGCCCTTTGATGCCAAACGGATCAAGGTGCGCCTCGATAGCGGGGAATTCCTGCTGTTTGATGTGTCCGCCCGGGTCGAGAAGTCACCGCCCGCGACAGCAGACGTGATCCAGGTGGTGATCGAAGGCAGCGGTACACAAAGTGAATCCGCAAAAAGCCGCGCAATCAGCCATGGCCAAAGTCCCGCCACACTGTTCGAATTGATCCGCTATGCCGCGCAGGAGCTCTATTCACCGGCAAGATTGGTGGCAGCCGTGCCCGGGGTGCGCCCGGTCCCGGTGGGCCTTAAGGGCAATCTGACTGCGCTCTATGACCAGGGAAGACACAAGGGATTGATCGTCCAACCCCACAAGGCCTGGGCGGTGGATGGCCTGTACGTCACCGCCTTTGTGGTGACCAATGAGCATACCCACCGCATGATCCTGGATAACCGCAAAGTCCGACACGCGCCCAACGCAATACGCAACGGGGTGGCACCGCACTTTGTTGCCAGCATCTTCTTTGAGACAGAGCTCGAGCCTCGAGGCACAGCTGGCAATCGCACCACCCTCTTTATTGTGACGGACCAGCCGATCCGGTCCGTGGTACGGGGGATTTGATCATGGGCCAGAACAAGTTGGTGCAGTACGGCGCGGTGGTTCTTCTGGTGATCGCAGTCCTGATCGGCGTAAAAGCTTGCAAGAACGACAGGCCGGTCTCTGACGGTGCGGTCCAGGTCGGCGGCGGCGAGACTCTCAGTGAAGAGGCCCTGGCAGGCCTGGGCATCGAGGGCGATACCGAGAAGGACGTGGTCGCCACCCTGATCGGCGAAGTACGCAATATGAAGGAGGGCATGTCCCTCCTCCGGGAAGACAATGCGGCACTGCGCGCCGACAACGCGGATCTTAAAAAGATGGAGCAATCCATTGGAAGGAGAATGGAGACTCAACTCACCGAAGCCGAGCAGAAGGTCCAGCAACAAGCCACTACCGAGTACACATCCATGATGCGGCGGCTGGAGGAAGCGGAGCGCCAGTTAGACCAGGCCAAGCGTCAAAGGGGGTCAACCACAGTCGGATCGATTGAGCCCACCGAAACGATCTGGGTCCAGCCTTTGGGCCGTGAGGCGGACAGCGAAGGGGGCCTGTTATCCACCCTCGACAATGCCCACAGTGACCTGCGGCGCAAGATCGCCTTGGATGACCTGCCCGGTATAGCGGGCAGGCGCGGCAGCGAAGCCGCAATGATTCCGTACTTCACCATTCCCCGCAACGCGACCCTGGTGCAATCCACGGCGATGACTGCACTGGTCGGACGTGTCCCTTTCGGGGGCCAGGTCACTGACCCCTACAGTTTTAAAGTCATCATCGGCCGGGAGAACCTGATGGCCAACGGCATTGAGCTGCCCGATGTCGCGTACTCCATCGCCAGCGGTAAGGCGGTGGGGGACTGGACCCTGGGCTGCGTCCGCGGGGACCTCTATAGCCTGACCTTCGTTTTTGAGGACGGGACGATCCGCACGGTGCCCAAGGCAGAGGACATCTATGAAGGCACCGCCAGTCAGCGCGACGTCAAAATCGGCGAACTGTCCGACGCCTTCGGCAACCCCTGTGTCGTGGGCGAGCGCATCACTAACGCCTATACCTACCTGGCCCAAAGGATGGGCGTGGTCACCGCCTCAGCAGCGGCAGAGGCCGCAGCAGCCAGCCAGACGACACAGGTCACCAGCATTGGTGGCGGAGGAACGGGTGTTACCACGGTCGTCGATGGATCGACGTCAGACTATATCCTCGGCCGGTCCATCGCCGATGGCACCCAGGAAGTGGCTCGTTGGCTGGATGAGCGTCAGGCCCAGCAGTTTGATGCGATCTACGTGCCCCCCGGTGCGGACGTCGCCATGCACATCACCGAACAAATCGAAATCGACTATGACCCCAATGGCCGCAAGACCAACCATGCGGCCCTGGCGGCGGGAGGCTACCGTGAACTGGATTAACACCCACACACTGCAAATCATAACCCTCACCGGGACACTCATCCTCGGCGGCTGCGCCACCCAGGAAACGATTTTGCCGCCCTCGGAGCGCAAGATGGCGGACATCTACCGTGAGGCGATGGATGAGATCGCAGCCCCGGTCATGGAGGCATTCGATCCCGAAGCCATCTGCGCGAGCCTTGAATTGGAGGAAGGTACGGAGACCTGTCAGGAAACTCTGGCAGAACATGCCAGGGCAGCCTATCGCCAGATCGATAGCCAGCCAGCGGAACAAGCCCTGGACTACATCGAGTACACCCGCACCACCCAGTCGGAGCTGGACAGTCTGTTTCCCCGATTAGAGAACCCGGACCTGGTGATCTACGTCTATCCCCATTTGGCGACACGCACCCGGGCACCCATTCCCGGTTACACCACGGTGGTGCCACTCTATGAGCGGGTCGAGTACCGACTACCCGGCGAGGCCTTGCTGACAACGCCGGCGCCGGCCCGGACCACAGCCAACAGCGAGGAGGGCCCGCAGTGACCGCACAGCAACCGCTCGAAGAACCTCTTACTCCGGTCATCAAGCAACCGCTGCCCAAACGCGAAGCCGATAAAGGCTACAAGCGGGAACGCTCCTTCATCGACTTCCTGCCCTGGGTCGAATACCTCGATGACCACGATGCGGTGCTGTTGGAAGACGGTCGCTCGGTCGGGGCGGTATTTGAGATCAACCCGATCGGTACCGCCGGCAGGACACAGGAGCACTTGGCCTCAGTGCGGGACACCCTGGAGGAAGCCCTGCAGGATTCCTTCGAGGAGTACGACCATTCTCCCTGGGTGATCCAGACCTATACCTTCGACGATACCCAGATCGATGGCATGGTCGACAGGATCCGTGACTATGCAACCGCCGAGGCGAAAGAGTCAGAGTACACCGCCGCTTATATGAAAGTGCTCCGGGATCACTATGCGGGAATCACACGCGAAGGAGGTCTCTTTGTCGATGACACCGTGACCCAGGCGCCCTGGGGTGGCATGTGTCGCCGTAACTACATGGTGATCTACCGCAAGCAGGTGACCCGGCGAGGGCGGCGTAAAAAACGTGAGATGGAGGAGGGGGATCTGGATGCTTCCCTGGTGAACCTCAACGAGGTGCTGGAGAAGTTTACCCACGCCCTCAAGCCGTCCGGGGCCAGTCTGCGCCGCCTGAATGGCACGGAGTTCCATGACTGGTTGCTGGATTTTTTCAATCCGAGTTCCGCCTTGTTCGGTGGTGACCGCAAGGCCTTCCTGGCGGCGGCGCGCAACCAAAACGACACCTTGCCCTACGGGGATCAGTTCGCCGAGAGCCTGTTCTACGACTACCCGCGCAGCGATAAAGACAATGGCTGCTGGTGGTTCGGGGACAGTGCCCTGCGTTGCGTGTCTATTGACGGTATCCGCAGAAGACCGTTTGTCGGCCATGTCACCGGCGAGACCAAGCGGGGCGATGCCACCAATGCCCTGATGGACATGCTGCCCGCCGGCAGTGTCTTTGTCAGCACCATCGTGGTGATCCCCCAGGACACCCTGGAATCCCATATCGACGATATCGATGAGTCCGCGATTGGCGATAACTCCGAGTCCATCCAGGTGCGCAAGGACTGCATGCGCGCGCGGGAGATCCTCGGCCAGCGTCACAAAATGTACCGGGCCCAGTACGCGGTCTACCTGCGCGGCGAGACCGTCAGGGAACTCGATGAGCGGACCAATGCGGTGCGTTCACGTTTGCTCAATTATGGCTTCCGAGCCATCGCACCGCGGGATGACTTTACCGCCCTGGATGCAGTGATCCGCAACCTGCCGATGGTGTATGACGCCGACCGGGACGCAAGAGAAGGTTGGCGGGGTGCGCAGATCACGGTGGTCCAGCACATCGCCAACCTGTCCTGTCTGTTCGGTCGCAGCCGGGGGACCGGCAATCCCGGTGTCGCCATGTTTAACCGCGGCGGAGAGCCCCTGTACTTTGATCCGCTCAACAGCGCCGATCGGCAGAAGAATGCCCACATGCTGGTATTGGGTCCGTCCGGCGCAGGCAAGTCCGCCACCCTGGTGAGCATGTTGGCCCATGTGATGGCAGTCCATCGACCACGACTCTTCATTATCGAAGCGGGCAACAGCTTTGGTCTTTTGGGGGACTGGTATGCCGCCGAAGGCCTGACTGTGACTCGCGTGGCCCTGAAACCCGGTAGCGGTGTCTCGCTGTCCCCCTTTCAGGATGCGCACTCGGTACTCGCTGAGCGCCCGGTGTTTGATCCGGATGAGGAGACCGACGAGGACGACAGCCGCGACATCATGGGCGAGATGGAGATCGTCGCCCAGCTGATGATCACCGGTGGTGAGGCCCGGGAAGCAGCACGCATGACCCGCTCCGACCGGCGCATGATCCGCGACGCTATCCTGTCTGCGGCGGCGACTACCCAGAAAGCCGGCAGACCCACCCTGACCGAAGATGTGCGCAACGCGTTCTACACCATGTCCCGGGGCGATGAATATGAAACCGATACCCGCCGCCGGCTGCGGGAGATGGGCGATGCCATCGGGCTGTTCTGTGATGGTTTCTCTGGCGAGCTTTTTAACAATGCGGGTACCGCCTGGGAAGAGGCGGATGTCACCATCATTGATTTGGCGACCTTTGCGCGGGAGGGCTACGAGGCCCACCTGGCCATCTCCGTGGTGAGCTGCCTCAACATGATCAACAACATCGCCGAACGAGACCAGTTCGGTGCCCGGGAGATCGTGGTTACCATCGATGAGGCCCACATCATTACGACCAATCCACTGCTGGCCCCGTTCCTGGTCAAGATCGTCAAGATGTGGCGCAAGCTGGGGGCCTGGCTGTGGAGCGCCACCCAGAACATGGAGGACTACCCGGACGCTGCCAAAAAAATGCTCAACATGGTGGAGTGGTGGTTGTGCCTGGTAATGCCAAAAGAAGAAGTCGAAGCCATCGCCCGTTTTCGGAGAGTCGATGAGGCCCAGCGGGACATGCTGCTGTCGGCCAGTAAGGCCGCAGGGCAGTACACCGAAGGAGTGGTCATGTCCGAGGCCACCGAAAGTATTTTCCGTAACGTACCGCCCTCTTTAATGCTTGCCCTGGCCCAGACCGAGAAACACGAAAAAGCCCGGCGCATGGCCCTGATGCAAAAACACAGCATCTCAGAAGTCGAGGCCGCCATCCTGGTGGCGAAAGAAATCGATGTCGCCCGGGGTATTCGGGATGCGTAAGGCGCTTATCGCAGCCCTGGCCATCCAGGCCTGTGCCTCACACGCAGCTGACCCCACCGTGTGGGTATTTACCGCAGGCCGTCTGCCCGCACTCCAAAACGTATACGAGGCTGACCGGCTCTTTGTACTCGACCATGCCGAGGATGCACTCCGGCGACTGTCGTTCGCTAATCCCGGCAGCGATGCCGCGGCCAGAGATCGGGCCATGGTGATCCTCCAGTCCCCCAGGGGTCAGGCAGCGATCGCCCGGATGCGTAACAGCGCCGAAGCCACCACGGTAGCATGGCAACACGGGATCGAAAAACTCCCCGCGATATTGGTCGATGACCAGTACGTGGTGTACGGCGTGTTTGATGTGGCATCCGCTGTGGATCGAGTCGCGAGGTACCGCGATGCGCGTTGATGCAGCCAAATTACTCACCACGATTACTTTCATTGCCCTTTTCAGTGGCCCGATGGCCCGGGCCGATACGGCGACCATCTCCAGTGCCGAGATCATGACCGAGGCCATTGATCTGGCCTGCCTGGATTACCAGGTGGTGGGCGGCTGTGTGTGGATGACCTGCACCATTACGGGCTGCGAGTTCGATTTCTCGATCAAGGTCAGTCACCGCATCCCGGAAGCCGTGGTGAACTCGTATCCCATCCTCGGCCAAAGCCCCTGGCCAGAGTCACAGGCAGCGGTATCACCGACGGCCTTTGCGGCCGAAGGTGGCGCCAGCGAGGAGGGCGGCAAGACCAACCGGGAACAGGCGCTCAAGTTCAAGAACACCGAGGTGTTCGGCAGCCCCGGCACCCTGGGTTATCACCTGGCCGCCGCAGCTGGCGGAACGATCCCGTTCTGCAAACCGCTCACCTGGCCCATGGTCCCGTACTTCATCAGTACCCTGGATCCGAACTGGCGCGATCCCGTCATCGAAACTCCCTGGACCTTGGCCAACCTGCTGACCGGCGTCAGCGCCGGTACCTCGCGATTTGCAGGCTTATTCCCGCGGATCGGCTTTGTGAAGCAAGGGCATGACTACAAGGCTTCCCTGGTGGGGGCCAAGCGCGCCGCCCATTTTGTGCGGCAGGATTATCAGCCTCACGTCTACACGCCGCTGGATACCTGGTACTCGTCAGAGCAGGGCCAATGGCCGCCCAGCCAAAGTGCGGATTACCTGTGGCAGCAATTGGTGCCACAAATAATGTCCTGCCGGGTACTGCCTGACATTAACGATACCGTCAGCATTACCGATCCCTACCGAACCCGCGTGAATGCGGTCAATGGCAATGCCTGGCAACTGTGGCGCCCCTATACCTGCTGTGAGCGGGAGGGTGCTGTGTTGATCCTGGATTTTTAGAGGAACGAACCGTGCTTAACAGAACAATAAAGCGTTGCGTACCGATGGCAGGGCTGGCACTTCTCCTGATATGGCCCTTACAGGCACTGCCTGTGGATGACGAGTTCTATTACCTCCTTGGTGGTGGCGAACCGGTGACTCGCTCGGCCAGTAACCGACCTGCGACCTTCGAGATCGGCGGATCCGTCGCCTGGAACACCGACCTGATGTGCGGCAATTTCGATATGAGCCTGTCGGTGGAAGAACAACTGCAGGGGCTTAAGGGGTCGTTCTCAGATTTGATGGACAACGTAATCAGTGCTGCCACCGGCGCAGTGGCGTCTTTACCTGCACTCGTCATCCAGAAAGTAAATCCTGCGCTCTATGACCTGCTGCAAAACGGGGTACTGCAGGCCTCCGAGGAGTTCCATCTCGCCCAGACATCCTGTGAGGACATCGTGGGGATTATGGATGAGGCAATCAGCCATAACGGTTGGGAGAACGTCGCGAAGGGCGGCTACTGGGGCAGCGAATCGAGCGCCGGCAGCGAGATACTGCAGACCCGGTCCAATGCCGACACGGATGGCATTGATGCCGGGGTGATCTGGGTGGAAGGGGCCCAACGGGGTGGCCGCGGTCAGCCGCCGATTGAACTGGTGGGCGATACGGTGAAGGCAGGCTACAACCAGCTCCTGCAGCGCAACCCAGGTAACAATAGCAGCATGGTGGCCAGTTGTGCCGATGCCCCGATCTGTGAGTACTGGCCCAATCCCACCACCATGGCGGACTGGGTGATCGATGTGGTGGGTGAGGAAAAGATCCGCACCTGTGAGGGCTGCGACAAGATCAGCGCCCGGCCCGGTATGGGCCTCACCCATCAACTGGGTATCGAGCAGGTCCAGATCGCGACCGATCTGGAAGTGCTGGTTCTATCCAATAACGCGCCGACAGAAGCCGAGCTGGAGGCAGTGTCCGGTGGACCGGGCATGCTGATCAGCCGCCGGGTGGTGGAAGCCATTCGAGAGGAAGACGAGCACGAGCAAGCTGTGCTCATCAATCGGCTGGCCGGTGAGATGGCGCTATCGCGCACCATGGAGCGGGCCATGATCGCCCGCCGTGCCCTCATCTCCGGCATGAAAGAACCCAATATCGCCAACCTGGAAATCGCCCAGGACGATCTGGCGCCCTATGTGGCCGACCTCGAGCAGGAGATCGAGAACATCCTGTTTGAGATCGAAGTGCGTGATCGTGTCGCCAGCAACACAGCGGTCCAACTGCTGATGCGGGACCGGGTCCGCGGCCAGGTGCCCATTGTTGAATCGCCACCGGCGGGCAACTTCGAGGAGGGAGCCTCCGTGAATCCATGATGCATTCAACCAAGATGATGGGGCGGATCCTGTTGGCGATCATTGGAGTGATCGCAGTGGCCACGGTCATCGCCTGGTTGCTTGGGGCTGATCCTCTGACGCCGGGTAATTGGAGCGGACGCGCCAATGAGGCCATAGGCCCCTGGCGCAAGGTGCTGATGTTGGTCCGCTGGGCATTGTGGGGATCGCTGTGGTGGCGCTGGGAACAGGTCGGACAACGATTGTTCCGGGGCAATACTGAAATAGCAGACGCCCAGCGCCACCAATGGGCCGGTATGCGTAAACGGATGATGGGCGGCATCGCCGTGGTCGAAGTCATTATTTTATACAGCACCATCACGGGAGGCTAAGCGTGGGTGTAGCCAGTTATTTGGAGTTCGTCACAACCCTGTTCGCTTGGATTCTCTACAAGGAGATCTGGGCAGTCCTGGTTGATACCGGGGTGGTGTTTATCCCGATCATTACCATGGTCGTGGGCAATATCCTCAACAGCCACCGGGCAGGTGATGACGAGGGCAGTGCAGCGCTCCAGTCCCTCAAGAAAATTGAAACGGATTTTATTGCCATGCTGGGCGTGATCGTCTTTGCCGCCATCCCGGTGATCGATGTCCAGCTGGCCGACATGCGCTATGTGAAACCGACGTTGGGCTGCAGCTCCGTGGCCGCGACCATTGATGGCACGGCTACGAATACGACTTATGATCGAACCCTGGCGACCATTGGCGGTGAAACCGGCGCCATCCCGATCTGGTGGGCAGCGCTTCATACCCTCTCCAAATCAGTCACCGCAGCTTCAGTCGCGAGTATTCCCTGCGCACCAGAACTTGCGAGCGTGGAGTATCGTCTGGCAGAAGACAAGATCGATGATCCCAGCCTGCGGCAGGAACTGGCGGAATTTACGGACGATTGCTACCGGCGGTCCAAGTCCCGCCTGATGCGGATGGACACCAGTGCCATGACAGCGGCGCAGCTGGAGGATACCAACTGGCTGGGGTCGGAGTACTTCCTGACAACCGGGGGATTCTATAACCGTTACTACGCCCAGGCGCCCCAGGCGCTGTTCCCATTCAATGCGGCAAGGGACGCGGGCTTTGACAGCGATGCCCTCGCTGGCGGCCACCCGGCCTGCACCGAGTGGTGGGGCGATGCCGCGACAGGGATACGCCGTCGTGTATTGGACTCACTCGATCCGGATCTCCTGGACGACATGGTCTACGACGCGGACAACCTGGTCTCGGAATCGACCGATACAGCCCTCGCCATCACCGAACGAGAAGACGTACTACTCCGCAAATACCTGGCGGTCACGCGCGCCAGTGAAAGCATGGCGGTCAACTTGCCCATGTCCACTGGCTATCGCGTGAGCGCCACGGAAACATCACTGCAGTCGATCGATCACGGCAGCTGGGGCGAGGCGGCACTGGGTGCAGCGACGCTGGGCGTGAACTTTATCCAGGATGTGGGCCGAACGGCCGTGGTCGCCGCTGGCACTGCGATCAAGGCCCCTGAAGCGATCGGCGAGGGCTACATGATCCGCCAGGGCATTGCGATGTTTCAGGCACTGATCCTGATGATCATGATTATCGTGCTGCCGTTCCTGATGATATTCAGCCAATACCGGCTAGCCACCCTGATGACACTCTCGATCATCTACTTCGGCCTGCACTTCCTGTCATTCCTCTGGGGCGTGGCGTTCTGGATGGACAACCACCTGATGGCACTGATGACCGAAGGGAGTCGATTCGGGGTATTCGAGCCTGTGGCCAATCCGGTACAGAGCGGCATCATCCTCTGGGTGAGCAGATTCCTCTACATCATCTTCCCAATGATGTATTTAACTGGATTAGGTTGGGCCGGGATTCGCGCCAATGAAGTAGGCATGCAGATGGGGCAGTTCGGAGGAAGAATTGGTACGCCTGGCGCTACCGGTGGGGCAGTGGCCGCGAAAATAGCGACCAAGGGCAAGGGATGAGACTAGTAGAGCTTGTGGTCGTAAAGGTGGGAACGACTTCCATCTACATCGGAGTCACGGATGAGCCTCTGGTCCTCGGTCAGACCATCTCGATCGGAATCATCGCCGTCGTAAGCGGAGAAGAGTGCAACGAGAAGGGAACCACAAACCGCGCACAGCGCACCCACACCGCGCATCAGCAGTGTAAGTACGTCGAGCAGGCCTCGGCCAGCTCGGGCAATCAATGTGTTCTGGGCCATCGTTCTGTCCCCCGTTTCGAGCTATTCGCCCCTGATGATAGCACGAACGGCGGCAGGGCGATGTTTGGAGTGCTGGCCCGGCTGGCCAGCGCAACTATGCCCGTTTTTGAGCAGGAGAAGCAACATGCAACCAAAGCCTGAAATTGAAGCTTTATGGCGCCCCTCACAGTGGTACAACGCCTTCTATTTTGTCGCCGGGGCCTTAGCGCTAGTGATCGGTATCGTCGTGGCGCTCAAGGGGCTGGATACTGGCATCCCCTGGGCGGAAAAGATGTCACACGGTGTTTGGGCCGGCGGTTTGATGCTGATAGTGTGGAAGTATCTGGAGATCCGCTGTACGCGCTACCAGTTATCCGCAGAGCAGCTGACGGCCACCCACGGGGTGCTCAATCGGCTGACGGATAATCTGGAGCTTTACCGGATCAAGGATACCCAGGTATTCGAACCCTTCTGGTTGCGGCCCATGGGACTGGGGAATGTCTGTATTCATTCTTCGGATAAGACGACGCCGACATTGATGGTGAGGGCAATTCCCAAACCTACAGACATGGCAAGCCTCGTCAGGCAGGAAGTAGAAGCAGAGCGGGTCCGCAAGGGCGTGCGCGAGTTCGACTAGGGGTAGAAACAATGCAAATCACGACATTGATGATAGATCTGAAGGACCATGAAATCTGCGGCTTGGTGGCGCTCTGCAGCCAGGAAAAGCGGACCAAGCTGGCCGAGATGTGCGAGTCTCCCGAGCAGGCAGAAGCGCTGATCTCAGCCCTGGATGAAATCAACTGGCAATTGGCCAGTTCCGGCCACGAGGGCGCGATAGAAGCACTATCGAACCTGGCGGTCTAACGACTACTGCAAGGACTACAGACAGAAGCAAAGGAGAAGTATTCATGCTGATACTTACCAGAAAAAGCGGCGAGAGCCTGATGATCGGCGATGACATTACCGTGACCGTACAGGGTGTAATGGGCAACCAGGTAAAAATCGGCGTCACTGCGCCCCGGGACCAGGCTGTGCATCGCGAAGAGATTTACCAGAAGGTTAAGGGAGATCAGAGTACCCCCAGCGAAGGAAACAGAGGACAATGAATGCGGGTATTCATCGCTGAAAAGCCGAGTCTAGCGAAGGCCATCGCCGCGGTACTGCCCGGCCCCCAAAAGCGCCACAAGACTTACATCCAGTCCGGAGAGGCGAATGTGGTGGTTTGGTGTGCCGGGCATATCCTGACCCAGTACATGCCAGAGGACTATGACCCGAGCTACAAGCGCTGGAGCGAAGCAGATCTGCCCATCATCCCCGCCGACTGGCAGATGAATGTAGCGCCGCGGACAAAGGACCTCTACCAGACCATTAAGAAGTTCGTCGGCCAGGCTACCCTGATCGTGCACGCTGGGGATCCTGACAGGGAAGGGCAGCTGCTGGTCGATGAGGTACTGGATCAGCTAAATAACCAGGTACCCGTGAAGCGCCTCTTGGTCAGCGATCTGAACGCGGCGGCAGTCAAGCGGGCGCTGGGCAAGCTCGAAGATAATACCGCCTATGCCGGGCTCCGGGATGCGGCCCTGGGACGCAGTCGCGCTGACTGGCTCTATGGGCTCAATCTGACTCGTCTCTATACGGTCAAAGGTCGATCCAGTGGCCACTCAGGGGTATTGAGTGTCGGGCGGGTACAAACCCCAGTACTCGGACTGGTGGTGCGCCGCGATCGTGAAATCGAGGCCTTCGTCAGCAAGCCTTTCTATGAGCTAACGGCCGAGCTCGAAGCAGACACAGGAACTTTCACAGCCAAATGGGCGCCTGGGCCGCGCCATGAGAATTTCCAGGACGAGGAGGGCCGAGTCATCGACCGGGCCGCTTTAGAGCAGCTCGCGCAAGCCCTGCAGGGTAGCCCAGGTGCCATCGAAAGCGTCAAGACACAGCACAAGCGGGAGCCCCCACCAGTACCGTTCTCGTTACCTGAACTGCAAAAGGTGGCCAGTAAGGGGAGGGGGCTTTCCCCGAAAAAGACCCTAGCCGTCGCCCAGTCGCTATACGAAAAACACCAGGTGCTCACTTATCCACGATCTGATTGTCCGTATCTGCCAGTCGATCACTGGGGTGAGGGTGGCGTCGTCCGGGACGCGATTGTGCAGTCCGTTGGTAATGAGCATGCCTTGTACCCACTGACCGAGGAAGTGAACCTGGTTCATCGCGGCAGGTGCTGGAACGACAAGAAGGTCACTGCTCACCACGCGATCATCCCCACCTCGAAATGGGTTCCCCTGGATTCACTGTCTCTGGATGAGCGATGGATCTATGAGATCGTTGCTCACAGATATCTGCTGCAATTTTGTGCCGACCGCGAGTATGACCAGACGGATGTTCTTGCCCAGATCAACACAGCGGAGGGCAATGAATCTTTCAAAGCCAGGGGCGTCGTTGAAACTGAAATCGGTTGGCGTCAGTATCGTGAAGTGTTGGCTCCGAAGGGGAACGCTGCAGAGGACAAACCTGAGAAAGAGGACACGACGGTGCTGCCTCCGCTGAAGCAGGGTGAGCCGGTCCAATGCACGAGCACTCAGTTGCTGGAGAAAAATACCTCACCGCCTAAGCACTTCACCGAGGCGACACTGCTGGATGCGATGACCAGCATCGCTCGGTACGTCAACGATCCAGAGATTAAGAAAGTGCTGCGGGAAACCGATGGCCTGGGCACGCCAGCGACGCAGGCGGGCATCATCGACATCCTGTACAAGCGGGGCTATCTGGAAAAGCAGCGCAAGTCAGTGATCTCAACAACGCTCGGTCGCGAGATGATTGATGTGTTGCCCGAGGAAGTCACACTGTCCGATATGACGGCCCATTGGGAGATGCAGCTGGCGCATATTGCGGAGGGAGGTGGCACCCTGGATCCGTTCATGGCGCGCGTGATTGACCAGGTGACTGATATTACTGCCATTGAAAAGGCGAACGGCGACTTCAAAATGTCATCGCCACCAGCCAGCGCGAAGCCGCCGTCTCGCAAGAAAGTAACTGATAAGACTTACCCCTGTCCAGGTACTGAATGCAGCGGCAGACTCCGTCGCATCAAAGGGAAGAAGGGATTCTTTTGGGGCTGTACCAACTATCGTGATGGGTGTCGGGAAACAAGGCCTGACAAGCGCGGCAAGCCAGCCGACCCAACCAACAAGCCGGCTCCCCAACGCCCTAACAAGGCCGTTGTTTCAGTGGGACAGACGTGCCCAGAGTGTAAGAAGGGGAAGATACAACAGCGGGTCCTGAAGAACGGCAAGAATGCTGGCAAGCCATTTCATGGCTGCTCTAACTTCCCTAAGTGCCGATATTTTGCATGAAAAATATGAACCTAAATTAGTACAGTAGATCAGCAACATTAGAATAGTAGCTCGTCCCTACACTCTTGGTACCACGCGGGCAGCAGTTTTGATATCTACGGTTTCAACACCTATGGCGGTCAGAGACTGCCTCATATCTTCGAACACTGATTCCTCGGCATCCGGATCTGAAATCGTAAGAAGAGCCGTAAATGGAACGCCATGATCTGGGAGAGCCTCGCCATCTCTAGCCAAGTATTCCACTACCAATTGCCAGTTTGCGCTTGGGCCTACGCCCTTGGGGAATGACTTTTCGAACACCTTGACTGGGCTCCATTTGAATGCATGCTCGATCTGATCTTTTTCATAATGCGCGCTGGTATTTTCAGGTAGGTACTTGGGATCTAGTCGCCCTTTAAATTTCCCGTCTCTTTGCTCCTGCCGTAAATATCCGTCAATGTTTATTCGAACGAATTCAGACCCATAGTTGTAATCAAAGGGTGGTGAGCTCACAAGTGTCAGTTTCGCATGCCCCCTGCATACGCCATTTCTCACAAGAGATTCTGGCCATGTAAAGTCGAAACAGAGTTTGCGACCAGTGAGAATTCGATTTGCAAAAACTAGTGTAATTGCGTGATCGCTGCCTTCAAGAATCTCGTCTGATGAGCCAGGGATTCCAAAGCCCACTAAATGCTTGGCAATGCTCTTAAACTGCTTTCTAGCTAGTTCGTTAGGAAGAGATGCGTGGTGAACGGCCAATGCCATAAGTGTTTCTCGAGATACATCGCCTTCAATGGCTTGATCAAGGCAAGCAAGCGTTTTTGCTACGTGAGGAGCAGCAAAGCTTGTTCCACATCCATCGATAAGATTCCCAGTAGGATCGATGGAATAGAGCCCATGCCCATGATCAGCATACTTTGAACCCGCTCCTCCGACATGGGCTAAATCGGGCTTTAGTCCAATTCGTAATCCAGGCCCACGGCAGCTGTAATTACTGAATGCATAAGGAACGACTTTGTCTCCCATCGGTGGGTTCAGAGCCGAGATGCAGAGATTTCGGCTGCTTTCTGCCGGGCGTCTGATAATGTCGTTTCTGGCTGAGGCCAAAATGGACATAGCCTCGCTCGGATCCTCCGGCCACTCTTGCCGAGCATCGTTTGGGTGTGTGTTTCCCGCCGAGATTACGAATAGAACGTCGTTATCGGTGGCGATTCGGTCTAGTATTCGCGCGGCGGCGCTGTAACTGTCAGCAGATACATGTTCATCAAGGTTTAAGCTGAAATTGAAGACTCGAACGCCCGTCCTCGCCTTCAAATCTTGAATAGCGTTCTCCAGCTCTTCAAAAAATTGAAGTGGTTTTGGGTAATAGTGAGGAAATGCTGACTCGATGGGCAACAAGTCTAAGTCGATCACCGAGCAACCGTCCATCTCCCTAAATACATCGGGGCCATTGAGGCTCCCGCTAGCAATCGCTAAGCCCGCGATGAAGGTTCCATGTGCTTGGTCTTTGTCTTCTTCACTAAGAAGGCCCCATTCGTCCTGCACCCAACCATCCAAGTGATCGGAAACCCCGCCGTCAATGACGCCTAAGATTGGATAGGTGCTTTCGGAAGACCTCTCAGGGAGTTCTACTGGCTCACCGACCGCTTGGAAAGTGTTCTTCTGGCTTTGAGATATTATCGGAGGTAGAACTATCTTCTTTACTAACGGGTGGCTGTCTAGAAAGCTTAGCAATCGTTCATGACGCTCCTCGTTGTGGCTGGCAGGCGGTTTTTCGTCTCGGCGGGTAGCACTAGATTGTGAAAAATTTAGTTGTATAGACGCAGCATTATCGGAGTCGTCAATTTTTACTCCAAATAGTACAGATACATCGCGACCATCTGATAAGCGGCTTACAGTAATTCCGGGTTGGAAGGCCTGTAGTCCACTAATGAAACTGCTGAATAGGCGATGTTTTTCCGTAGACAATGCATCCCACTCATGGCGAGGAGGAGGGGCCTCGAACACTTCAACAATATAGGCCCCAGCAGTCCTAGGATCGGCAATCCACGACATGCCCTCTCTAGTTGAAAAGCGGCGTTTTTCGGAGGAATCGTATGGTCTTATATCAGCAATTGCGCCTAGCTCGCTGCGGATCTTAGAGGGGTTGAAAACAACCTTGCCATCGTTTCTGGTCTTAGATCGGGTCGTCTCTTCGGCCTGGGCTATCTTTTCTGATACCTTCTCGATACTACTGGGCTGTAACTCGACAAAGAGCTCGCCCAGATCACCAGCTCCGATAACGGGAGCAATATCGTTACGGAATATCGCCTTAGTCGGACGGTGACTCTTTGCGATGCCAGATTGTTTTAGTACCAACTTGGCGAAAGATATTTCCGAGAAATCATTTTCTAATTGGGCCGATCTAATTGTCGAAAGTTGCGTAAATATTTTGTGCTTGTGTTCGACGAACTCGGCATCGTTCTCAGCGTAGAAGTCCTTGTACTCACCGCCACCCTGCCGGTCGTGGGCAATAATAAAATTATCAGTGTTAAGAACGATCTGAACTGGGCTATTGGGCATAATGCGATTCTCCACCCGTCTCTTTGATTTTTGCGATACGCTTACTCACTGAAGAAGGCGTAATCCCCATTAGTGACGCCACATCCTTCTGCTTAAAGTCATATCTTTCTTCCTTGAGGAGAGCAGCTATTAGCTGTTCGTCTGAATGAGCTAGAGCGTTTCTTTTTGAACGGTCGACTCGACCCGAGTTTAGAAGTGCGAATCTCTGGAGTAATTCGACAAGATTGGAATTATCTCCACCCTCAATTACATGCGACTTTTTCAGCCACTGAACTAGCGTCTTCGAGTCGGCTCCAGTACCTCCGTCGAGGCACCAAGTCAAAAACTGAATTTCTTCACCATCAAAGCGTAGTGGGTTTAAATTTTTCTCCAGAATTTTTGCCATTACCTGTGGCGATGGCTTGGGTATCTCGATTTGAACGTCGAAGCGCCGCCAGACAGCTGGATCAAGCAGTGACTCGTGGTTCGTGATGCCGATGGTAAAACCGGTGTCTCTTCTGGAATCAAGGTTTTGCAGTAGCGTATTGACGACGCGCTTAATTTCGCCAACTTCTTGGGGGTCGTTCCTGAGCTTCGCAATTGCATCGAACTCATCGAGCATCAGAATACAGTTATACTTAGAAGCGAATCTAAATAGATTGCCGATATTCCTTGATGTAGTACCCAGAAACGAAGACATCAGTCCGTCTAGCCGGACTAATACTACTGGCAGATTCATCTGTTGGGCCATCCAGAGCGCAAGATGCGTTTTTCCAGTGCCAGGCGCGCCGTAGATCAAACAACTTCTAGAAGGGTATGCCTCAATCTCGGCCAATTCATCTAGGTGACCCCATTCACTGAGGATGGATCGGATAGCGACACCTACTTTCGAGTCGAACTCTGGTGCCTCATTTGGAAGCGAGCCTGGGAAAACGACTTCTGCGATGGGTGTGGAAGTTTCCTTATCGACGGGAATTTGAGTTTTTGGGGTTAACTCCTCACCCGAGAACATCGTCCGCGATTGCTGAATGCGGCTGGGTGACATGTCGCTCACTTTATTAGCAGAATTCAGCAGAGCATCAAGTTTTTTGCTTTCAGCTTCATTGCCTGATTTGACCAGAGCGTCGCGGAGCCGCTCAACTTGTTTTGTGACAGCGCTAGTTGGTTGTGCCAGCGCGGATCTGCACAGCGCCTGTACAATATTAAAATGTTCCAACTTAATCCTCGCTGTTCATAAAGTGGATATTAATGTCTAAACTATAGGATTAAATGCCATTAAAGGCAATAAAAATTCCAATATAATATATAAATATCCCATTAATGCGTTATAATGCTGTTGGATATGAAGAAAATTTCATAGTTGGGAGATTAAGCAATGACTAAAATCATCGGCAATAGAGATGGAAAGGGCAGTAGGAACGACACATATAAGATCGGTAGCCGGCCTCGTGTGCCGAGGCGCAATGCAGTGGCCGAAGTGAAGCGCGGAGAGCATCCAGGGGCACACATTGTCAAGGTTAAGGGGGTTGAATATGTCCGTGATAACCCCGACCAATCCAAGAGAGACAATGTAAACCGGTAACCGTTCTGAGAAGGTCAAGCTCGATACAGCTCTAACAAGACAAAGGAACTCTGTCAGAGGGAGCTGCTGTATTTTGAGTTTTACCGGAAGTCGCTGATTCGAGCGTCCACATTGCTATACAGGGCGTTGGCCCCATCCATTCTGCTTCCCAGTCAGGCGGCAGCAGCTGAAGCTATGTATATATACACCGATTAGGATTTGGCTTTTCAGATGCACTGCTATGTTCTGGAAGCTTTAGAATCTGACCCAGAATATTTCATTGTAGGTTAGGCGAGACTTTTTCCCTGCAATTGGGGCCATATTTGTTGTGGGGAGTTTCGGAGCTCAGGTATGAACGAAGAAATTGGTTATGAGTATTGAATCGCTAATTCCATTCGGGCTTCATAAGGAAACTGAGCAGCTTGTCGATGTCGCCAGAATTCCGAGAGGGAAAATTTGTGGATGTATCTGCCCATCTTGTGAAATTCCTTTGATCGCTCGCCAGGGTAACCAGAAAGAATGGCACTTTGCCCACCAAAGCCGCTCTTCGCATACAGAGATTAAAAGAGAATGTGAGTATTCTTTCGGTGTTTCAGTCCGTCTTATGATACGGCAGCTTGCGATACAAGGCCTACGCCTACGACTCCCTAAACTTGTCCATACGATGGAAGCCATTAGTGAAATGACAAGAGAAAGTCGCGTGGTGGAGGTGGAGGTGGAGGTAACGGGAGAATCGACAATTCAGCTCCAATACCCGGGTGTCGGACTTCAGTTCTCGGGTGTCGAGGTGGATGTTTATGGGCATGTCGAGGAAGTGCCATTCATCTTGTATGTCACATATGAAGGGCGTCGCGTTCCCGCAGAGCTTGAAGCACCAGTTATAGAGCGCTCAGGGATCGTAGAGCTTCGAGTGGATGAACTTCGCCAAATATTCAGGGACCAGAAAGAAGGGGGCTATCTGAAGGCGTTGGAGACATTCATTGAAGAGACGACGAGTGGAAAGTCATGGATACACCATCCACGACTACCAGGCGCGATACTAGAAGCCGAGAAACTATTGGCGAATCGTATCCTTGACCATGAAAAATATGAGGAGGCTGCTGAAGCAGTTGGGCCAGGCTCTTTGTCGGGCTTTGCTATAAGCAAACTAATAACTGAGGGCGTGTCGATGTCAGCTCGCCAAGCGATAACGAAAAACTACGAGTGTATAATGTGTAAGAGCAATTGGTTGGATACCTCGCCGATATGCGTCAAGTGCGATACGCATTTATATACCAGGGAAGTGTAGCCAGAACTTCAAGAATATAGAAATACTCAAGAAAATTCCGGTGTTGTTCTAACGCTCGGTTACGCACTGGCGTAATGCCTGATCCTGCCCACCAATGATGGACACCCTGCTAAGCGAGTAAACTACGCTACAGAGGTGAACCATGACAGAAAAGGCAGGAAAGAAGAAAGCAACCCGAAGGCAGCACCCTCCCGAATTCCGGCGTGAGGCGCTGGCTTTGGCAGAGAAGATCGGCATCTCCAAGGCCGCCAAGGAGTTGGGGCTGCATGCCTCGCAACTCTACGGCTGGCGGTCACAGGCCAGGGCAAAGCGGGACCAGAGTGATCTGGAGCAAAGCCTGGCGGCGGAGAATGCTCGTCTGAAGCGCCAGTTGGCTGAGCAGGCAGAGGAGCTAGCCATCGTAAAAAAGGCGGCCACATACTTCGCCAAGAGCCTGAAGTGAAGTATGTGTTTATGGACGAACATCAGTGCACTTTCGGCATTTCAGCTATGAGCCGGGTGCTCAAGGTGTCACGTAGTGGATTCTATGCCTGGCGCAATCGACGTAATGATCCGTCGCATCGTCAGAAACGCCGTAACCTGCTTGATGAACGCGTGGAGAAGGCATTCGGCGATCGCAAGGGTCGCTCGGGGTCACCCAGGTTGGTTCGTGATTTGGCAGATGCCGGGCACCAGTATGATCGCAAGACTATCGCCGAGAGCATGCGGCGGCAGGGATTGCGGGCCAAGGCGGCGAAGAAATTCAAGGCAACCACAAACTCCCGGCATAACCTGCCAGTGGCGCCTAACCTGTTGCAGCAGGACTTTACGGCCACCGGGCCGAATCAGAAGTACGTGGGAGACATCACATACCTATGGACCGATGAGGGCTGGCTGTACCTGGCAGTCGTGATCGACCTGTACTCGCGCCTGGTGGTGGGCTGGGCCATGTCGGAGCGAATGACGGCGCAGTTGGTATGTGACGCGTTACAGATGTCCCTGTGGCGACGTCGCATGCCCACTGGGGTGATTGTGCATTCAGATCGTGGGAGCCAATACTGTTCCAGTGCCTACCAGCGGTTGATCAGTGAGCACGGATTGCTCTGCAGCATGAGTGCGAAGGGCAACTGCTATGACAATGCCTGTGCCGAGAGCTTTTTCCACTCGCTAAAGGTGGAGGCCATTCACGGCGAGCGATTCGTCACCCGGGAGGAGATGCGGCAAACCGTGTTCGAGTATATCGAAGTGGACTACAATCGAACCCGCCGACACAGTGCCAACGGCTTTATTAGCCCAGAAGCATTTGAGGCGAAGAACGTCGCTTAATAGCGTGTCCACTGTTGGCGGGCAGGATCAGCCTTCTGAAAATCAGTGGCTTGCGGATTGCGAAACCCTGTTGCGAGCTAGAATCATTTGGCAACTCCATTACACAGATAGGAGGACCTATGATTATTGGATATGCACGAGTTTCAAAAATTGAAGACCAGGACACCGCAGCGCAGTTCCGTGCTCTCAAAAACGCCGGAGCAGAACGGATTTTCGAGCAAACCACCTTTGATGGACGCTGGGACCGGCCAGAACTTCACGACAATGCAACGGTCTGAGCTGATTGAGATGGTTAGTAGTGGACGAAAGACGGCGGCGGAAGATGCTAGGGTGTTCAATCTCCCCCCTCAATAAAATGTCGACTACTTGCAGCGGCAAAAAATGAAATTAGCGATAATTCCATTACCCGGTAGGGTGGATTTAGTTTGCTTCGCGAGAAAGGTCAAATCTCTGAAATTCTCCTTCTCCTAAAAAGTCGAACTTTCTTTCGAAGAGAGTCGCCAGTTTGTCATTTGCAGTGGCGAAAAAAATTTGCCGTTTACCTGTTAGCGCAATCTCACGTAAGTAGTCGAGGAATGAAAGAGAATTTAAGTCATCGACATGTGCGATAGGGTCATCGATAAGAACCACAGGTGGTCCAGCAGTAAGTTGACTGTTTTGTGCAAGAAATACCGATAGTCCGAATGCGGCACGCTGTCCGGTACTAATTTCCGTTAATTTGGCCTGGCTTTCGTCAATCTTCCTAACTAATGTCGCGATCGTTGCCCCGAGTCCGGTAAATTCCGCAGGAGAGTGAATAGAGGTAAAAATTGTTTCGATGGCTGCTCGATTAAGCTGGAGCGTCGATTCCATCGCCTGATTGAGAGAGTGATTTTTGCGGATCTTGTTTAAGACGGTTTGAGCATGATCGAAATGCTCTATTCTATGGTTCAGCTTTCCCAGTTTTGTGTTCAATTCTTCTTTCCGCTTAAGACCTTCTATTTGCTGTGAGATTTTATGACGTTCATGAGTGAGGGCAGACCGCGCTTCAACGGCAACCTTTCTGATACCATCTGCTGTGGTAATCAGCTCAGAAACTGGCTTGTTATGCGGCCACGGAAAATCTTCGGATAACGCCGACAATTGAGCAACAATGGTATCTGTCGTAGCGATCTGCTCTCGCAACTTGGAAATCGCATTGTCAAAATCCGTATCATCATCTGAGAGTTTCAGTTCCGACTTAAGAGTCGTCTCCAGCTCCTGAACCTGTTGTGTGATCTTCTCGATATCTTCGGAGAATGAGGCGGCTTGTTTGTCTAATTGCGCAAGAATTTGAACAGCAGTTTCTTTCCTGTTGTCGCTCAGCTTGAAGCCGAGGTCATTTAGCTCAGATAGATGTTCTTCGAACTGTCCCACTGAAAGCCCTGTTTCGGCTAAACGATCAATTTCCTTATCCAACTCCTGATGACGCTGCTTCGCTGTAGTAAGCTGTTCTTGCATATGTTGTAGGTGAGCAACCGCTTCACGAACCTCAACGTCTTCATCTTTAAGCGAATTCCTGGAGAATTGATTCAACCAAAGGAGCGCTTTTTCGAAGTGTTTGGACTTTTTTAAAGCTGTTTCCATTTCCCGCATCCGTGAAAGCATTGACTGTCCAAGCTCTTCCAGGTGCTGATCGACACCAAAAGTCATATGCTTGGACAGCTCTCCAGAAGAGAATTCTGTGTGGCAAAGAGGACATTCGTCGGGATTTTTAGTTATTTCAATGAGTTTGCTAGCAATTTGGCGTAGCTGTTGCGAGAGGTTGGTCGATTGATCACGAAGCTTGGCGAAATCACTGTACTCTTTCTCGGCGGCGGAGAAAGCAGCCTGTGCCTCTACACGATCGTTAGAAGCATTAATCAGTGAAAAGCTAACAGAAGCGGCAGTGTCGATAGCCGAAATAGCGGCGAGATATTCGTCCTCAAAAGAGCGAAGCTGGCTTGAATAAGTACCAATTGTTTTCTTCAGGGCAGCATACTCAGAAGCCGAATCGAGTAAACCTGAATCAATATAACGAAAAACTCCATTTATGAGTTTGCGTGCATTTTCGAGATGCCCGATTGCTATCCTAATTCGACTTTTCTCTGCATTTAGTTTCTTTAGGCGGGTCAATTTAGGTAGGGCAACATCCACACGACTACCTGAATCATGTAAAAAAATATCAAGAGATGCATATGTCGTGGGAGATGTAACCCATTGTAGCTCTACAGCTTGCTGTGAAGCGGAAATAAGTTCAGTTAGTGAACCGTGCAAGTTTTCGAGGAAAGGCTCAGGTTCATCTTCTAGCGGTTCCCAATTGTGACGGGCCAACATTTTCGAGAGCTGCTCTAGGATGACATCTGATTGACGACGCTCGCTGGAAATATCATTGAGAAGTTTCTCCAATCGCGAAAGTTCTGTCTCAATTTGCTTTTTGTATGGGTGAATTTCTTTCAGTTTAGAGTCAACTTGGTCGCCCACCCGCTCTATGTCACGCCAAATTTTTGATGCGTCTGGACCGACGAGTAGTTTGGAAAGGTCTTCCTCAATATGTTCGGAAGATTCGGATAAGCTTACCGCAGCATCTGTGTCTAGAAAATTGAACTGTGCAAAGCTCTTATAAAGATTGTTGGTTTTAATCTCGGCCTGTCCGTACCATGAGAGATTTCTATTACGAAATACACTTAGCGGGCGTTGAGAGTTCGCGCTCTCTGTATTGCCATCGGCGAGAACGGCATTCAAACGGTATGAAGTTTTAAGGTCAGGATTTCGCTTGTTGCGGCCACAGTAAAAAAGCTCTATGGCTTCGAGTAAAGATGTCTTGCCGGAGGCGTTGGCTCCGAATATTAGGTTCACTGTTCCAAAATCGAAATGACGTCTTACGGGAAACGGCCGGTACTTTTTAAGTTCAAGGCTATTTATAAACTGAGCTGGGCTGACAGGCTTCCTTCCGGTGTGAGGGGAGGTCTTTGGAGGCTTCCTCGCATCGGACTCAATATGTCTTAATCGCGTAGGAAGATCATCATCACTCAAGATGGCCCGATCAAGACCGGCTTCGGTAAGAAGTTCTATCCATATAGAGAGTACATTTTCGTGTTGCACATCTTCCGATGGAGAGACGGTGTGAGGCGCCAGAACGTTGTCGATATCCTTTTCTGGAACAACAAATTTTCTGGCGTAGGTTCGATCGTTCTCGATCAGTTCCTTTGCCCGCCGAGCTTCAGTGCTCGCTAATTCATCATCGCTACGAAGGAAGTAAAGATAATTGCTCCACTGGAGGCTCTTTCTACCATCAAAGTACCTCTTACCGATCAAATGATCTTGATACTGGTTCAAGGATTCTCTGGAATCAGGAAGATTGCTGGCGATGTCAAGATAATATACAGCGAAGGGCCGATCGTTCTGCATTCGGGTGAAGCACAGAATAGATTCATCTATTTGCTCTGCCTGTGGATACCATTCTAAGACGCGCTCGCGAAGTTCCGACATATTCATAGTCATTCCGACCTCCCGATGTCCAAGGCAGAGCGATCTCCTGTCATGTCGATTTGCGTATAAGCGTAAGGTCTATGCACAACAATTTTTGAATCATCATCCCGATACCAGACTGCCAGACGTTGAAGTGCTTCAATACTTTGGCTCGGCCCACCTGATCCTCTGTGAAGTAACTCCTCAAGTGTCTTCTTTACAGCATCGACCTGCTCAATGCTCACGTCTTCACCCATATAGACCACGGTGGCCGTGGTGCCTTCGTTGGAGATTATGTTCTGATGAGGCGATTGTGGTTTCCAATCGAACGTGAATCCGGTTGATAAATCGTCTAAGGCTGCTGGCAGGTTGGAATCGTCTTTGAGGATTTCCCAAAGACGCCGACAACGCCTCAAGCGAGCAGTCCTGAAATCGCAGGCTTCCGGTTCTGAGTCCTGACAAAAAGTAAGCCTAAAAATTATCTCGTTAGCATCGATTACACATGAGTCAAGTTTACTGACCTTATACCAATCGTTGCGCGTTCCGATCTTCCCGGAACATAGAGCCAAGATACGTTCGGCGATAAACGGATTGAGATCGGAAATGTGCTTGATATTTGCACTGGCGCCACCTGTTTCCCCAACGATCCCAGTGAAACCATCTTCCAAACGTACTTGTTCTTCCCATGATCTAGATGCGTCATCCCAAAGTTTGGTCCGGAAAAGTTGAGGGCCGCGACGTCGGGAAAGTGGAGCTGGAACGCCAACGTGTGCAACCTTTGTTGCAGTCAACAAATAGGTAGTAGGCTCATAATTAAAAAAGAGAGCGTGAACATACCACTTTTCGAGCCAAGTATAGTACAAACCGAGCTTGTGGTTGGAACAAAGGGTTTCATCTCGGAAATCGAATTTATCCGGCTTGAGATACCAGGCAGAGCCGCCAATGTTATTCCACGAGTGTTGGTGCGCACCGTCACGTAGCTGGACATTACTAGCCCAGTTCAAACAGATGATCTCTGTGGCGTCTCCGTTGAATCGGAGAAGTCGGTCTCTGTATAGACGGAACTGCTCATGTCGGGGCTTCTGGTTGAGTTGAATGTGGATGACCATTCCTCGGTCGTAAACGGCGGTTGCTTCTGGATCGAGAAAGTTAAATGCGTCAGAGCAGATTAAAGATACAAGTTTGATATCCTGGCCCGCAAAGTTACCAAACTGGTAGATCGTCGAGCCACGCTGAAGTCGATTGACTTCAAAATGATCCGCATCCCCCATTGGATTGGTCTTGAATTGGACAAGGATGATGAGATTGGAGTTATCGTCATCCCCCAGAGTGGGAGCTTGAAATACGTACGCAAGAGGTCCCAAAAACTTCTCACCATCCGCCGCGAGCGGTTCAAACAGCAAAGTGGCATGTTGTGCTATATCGGCTTGTGCAGCTTCAAGTTCGCCGTATTTTATACTTTCACATCCCAGTACCCACAGCTTTCCCGGAGAGGGGCTAGTGCCATCCCTGATAGCGTTCAAAAGAACGTCCCAAGGCATTGCGTATTCCGGCGTAACGACGAGATCAGCATGAGTTTCGACGGCGTCTGCCAGAAATCCGCCAAACTGTGCTTTGGCCAGTTCACGATCAAAACTCCGCACACCGGCGGCGTCAACTTCAATATCGCCATGTGGCTGTATGAGCAGAGTAGTGTAATTGTGCACATTGGGACTCAATGCGTTCAACGTAGGAACGCCAAAACCCGCAGTCTCAAGAACGCCTTGTACCGGCTCTATTTGCATAACTTCGACTTTTTCCAACCTACTCAATTAACTTGTCGATAAACTCAAGCGTCGCCTCGTTTTCAATGAGGGTTCTTACTTTGCTACGATCGTGCTTCTTGGAAATCTCTGCGTCAATATCAAGTTTTAGCGAATATCGTTTCTGACTCGCGTGGTGGTTGGTGTCAAAATCTTCTAAACTTTGTCTATCATCACAGCTCATCTTATCGATTTTCTTTCGTTTAACACTTAATCCATCGAGAGATTTTCTCGCGATCAATTCACCAAGCTCCCCAACCTTAAATTCAGGAGTTTTATTCTCAGCAGCGTGTTTATAGGTCGTCCTATCGTTGGTCCTGAGGCTGCGTGACCTCTCTGAACGTTAGTATCTGGTCGTTCATCAATCTCGCCACCGAACAACCAGAAGTATAAGGAAAATTGCGTAAATATGAGAGAAAACATGTAGATATCGGTTGTTTACCCAATTAGGTAGATTAGGTTGACTTTATATTGTCCAGAGCCAGTGCTGCCCAGCGGGCTGGATCAGGCAGTTGTTAAGTACTCTTCAACCCGACATTGAATTTGCCGAATAACTCCAATTGGACGATTTTTGAGCGGATGTCTCTAGCCGTCCAGGCCCTTCGCGGCACTTTCTGCACTTTTTTCACGCCCTAGCCATATGGCACGCCGCCTGATTCCATGGAGGGACATTACTGGACTGATCGTGGTACTCGTGGAACGATGAATATCTCAGCTCGACAGAAGAAGCTGAAAGATACTTTGAATCTGCCCAATCCGCTGATCAATATTTCCGACAATACTGTGCTACTTAGATTGGATAATCGCGCCCGTGCTCACTTTGATATAGCGCAGTTGCTGTATCTCCACCAAAATTAGCGATGGCATTACGTACTTTTGGATTTGTCAGATCTAGTACACGCAGCTTTCCTTCTATTTCGTCAACAGCTTCTATGCGCCGATAAACTCCGGGATGCGTCTCAGCATAGGCAGCAAGACCCTTTAGCTTAGGTATAGCGTCGGCGAGAAATGCGCCATGCGGATCAATAAGATCGGCAACGATATCTCCGTCGGAACCTTTGGCGAAGAACACGAAGTCAGGCCGCACAATACTGTACTCGCCATCTATCTTGTATGCAGCGCCAATCGAGTCCTGGGTTGCACGAGGCGGGTTCCGGTACCAGCCAACGAAATCCTCTCGGGCCCCTTCCGTTGAAAGGACAGCATTCTCGATACCGTTCAGAACAGCCGGGAATTTGCCATCCTCGTCACAGAGTAGATGGTCATTGTACAGCGGAACTTGCTTGGTAGCCCCGTCCTCTTCCAGAATGGTGGTTGGCTCCAGCCATTTCTCGGGCATGGTCAGGTCGATATCCTGCGGGTCGGAGCTCATGGAGGTGATATTTCTGTACACTTCCTGCCGGTCGTGAGTGAGAGCCTTGATGGCATCCTTGTGGTTCGCCAGCCATTCCCGGGCAAGTTGGTCGGCACCCTCGTCCAGAATGTCTTTGATTTGAGGTACTAGGCCCATGCCAGCGATTTCGGTGTGTGCGTCGAGTAGTGCCTCGTCGGATTCGTCTTCCTCGTTCTGATCTGCCAGGTACTCGGCATAGGTGCGCGCAACATCGGGGCTGAGCACGCGGGCAGCACGGCGGAATGCATCTTCGATGACGACAATATCTGCTTCGTCAACGAATGCGTTGAAGGATTTGTCTCCCGAACCCACTGCTACAGTCACGGACTGACCTTCGACCTTCAAAACCTCTGCCCGGGCGCTGGCTATCGCTGTTGCATGATAGCTCTTCGCGCCATTCAGGATCTTGTAGAGTTCTGCATGGGCGAGTTTGCCAGCATTGGCCAAGAGCCCATCATTTGCCAGTTCGTGCGCGAGCAGGGTAAGCCGGCGAACAGGTTTGGCGCTTTTTTGAGGTAGGGATTGTGAGGGGAGACACAGCAGATTGCTCCAAACAGCCTCTGGCATATCTGGATTGGGCAGCATCTCCTTTGGATTGATGAGTATCCGGCGCCCCGGCAGTTCCTGCCCATCGTCGTCACCACCCCTCATCAAGGAATCAACGACCTTTGTTACAGTATCTGTGTCGAAGAATGGCAGCAGGCAGTCAACAGAATTGAGCTGATCGTTGCCGGGAATCCTGCGAGCAAGTGGTGTGCGCACCATGCGCCCAAGAAGTTGGGTAATATGAGTGCGGTCAGTGGCAGGTCGGAACGAGACCATCACCTCTGCGCGAGGACAGTCCCAGCCTGTGCTGATGGCATCCTTGGCTACGAGTATGCGAATATTCGAGGCATCTTGAACACGTTCCGGTGAAATATAAGAAACTGTTCGGCCACCAAATCTTTGGTCCTTGTGCTCGCCAAATACGTGGGCAATGCAATCCGACGGCAATTCCGGCCAGGTGTCGAAGATTATGTCGAGGGCTCTACCAATGTCATCTTGGTCAGGAGTGTTGGGTACCTGGAAGACCATGAGCGGCTGAACGAGTTTGGCGTCGTCTTGATCTTCTGCGTAGGCTGTCCAGGCCTCAGATATTTTCTTGAGCTTCTCGGTGCCGCGCCGCATCAGCACCGAATCAAATCTGCCGGTTTCGTCTGGAGTCTCTAGGACAATGGTGTCCTTCAGGAGGCCGGATTCCTGCACTTTCTTGGCGTCAACCACGACATTGGGGAGCGTGCTGCGTCCAGTGGCTACCTCCATCGCATCATTGAAGCGTTCGACAGTTGCAGAGATACCCCATACCACCGGGATTGCTGGCACTGCACCATGCCCATTGATGAGGCGCTTGACGATTGTGGATCTTTCGCCGCCGCCTCTGGTGGCGCCCATCCCCCGGTGTGCTTCATCGAGAACCAGATATAGGGTGAGCTCGGGGTCTTCGACCGTGTTCTTGATGGTATCCCAAATGGTGTGAGACCGCGCATCCGGGCGGGTTTCTGGGAAGAGCTCTCCTCTGCGTGCGCGTTCCTCGTCTACTTCGGGGTCATGGCCTCGTACCAATAGGCTGTTTCTGCTTAATTTCTGTGTATTCAGGAAATACACCTTGCCAGGCTCGAACCGCTCCCGGTTAAAGCTGGACTCGACAACGACGAGGTTGCTGATAAGAAGTCGGTCCGATGCCTCAATCAAGCGAAACCGGGTTTGTTCGTTGAGGGAAGGATCATCACTGAACCAAATAACGACTGCGCCGGGGTCAGCTTCGAAATCAAGGTCATCATCACCGTGGAAGAGTGCTTCGAATACGGCTGCAGCCATGACAGTCTTACCAGCTCCAGTGGTGGCCGTCAGGGAGAACGAGTGTATGTCACTGTCTTCGTGCCAGCGCCTGCATGCCTTTGACAGGTTCAAAAGTGAGTCGCGGACAGCCTCATCCTGATAGTCCTTGAGGGTAAACTTCACTACTTATTCTCCGCTGGTGAATTGGAAGTTGGTGAGATACGACTCGTACAGTCGAACAGGCTCCACTCTGGTTGGCAGGTGCCTAGAAACCGATTGGAAGCGTTTATCGTCGTTGGTGACGATGTAGGCAATTCGCAGTTCAGGTACACCCTTGACATCTTTGCAGAATGCGGAGGCCTGGTCGAGGTCGAAAAGGACGCCATAGTTATCGGCAACGTCCCACCCTTCCCCGGGTATACTCTCAATTCGTCGCCCTTGACTGCCTGCCCGCATCCACAGTAAAGGGGCAATGCGATTGAATGCGCGATTGTGACTGATGGATATTGGGGTTTCGTAGGTCAGTGTGAAGAACTCTGCGTTTTCCTCGAAGCCATCGGACATGGGGAATTTGTCAGTGAACTTGTAGTCGCCCTTGATCGCATCACCCTCTGGTGTGTTGCCCGTTATAGCAGCAGCGATACGCGGCTTAGTGATGTGATCGCAGATTCCCCATTGCTCCCAGTCCGAGTCACCAGGCCGTAGCTTTTGTGCCCGGAGAGCTTTCTGTTCCTCTTCTGCTACTTCGTTATTGGTGATCGAAATACAGTGGCGGATGCCTTGATCCTGTTTATTCAAGCGTAAAACGGCATGGGCTGTAGTCCCTGAGCCACTAAAGAAATCAAGTACAACGGCATCCTTCTTTTCTTTCAAGAATATCCGTAAGACATCTTCAACCGCATACAAAGATTTTGGGAAAGGAAATTTACGCCCTGGGATGACCGAACGCAATAGCATGGAGCCGTGTTCGCTCGCGCTGTGACTCACGTTATCCCATACCGTTCTGGGAGAGGAGATACGACCGCCATTCTCTTTGTAGAATACTTCCATGACCCCGGAGCTCGATCGACCTCTAACTTCTAACTCTCCTGCATCGATTGCTGCTAGTTGAGACGAAGTCAGATAAAAAATCGGGAACTTGCCCTGAGCTAGGTCTACTCGTCCAACCCTAACGGCGCCGAGCGAAGTAAGCTCTCGCAAAGTCTCGGGTACAACTGACCACCGTCCATCCTCACCATCGGGACGAGGAGTTGGCCATACAGCGATCAGTCCTTTTCTTTCAGGAACTGAATGCTTATCTTGGTCCATTGGTAATGCATTACCTATGTCTGCAATTTCCCCTTCCTGATTAAAATAAATCGGATAGAAGGCGCCGGGTGACTTGCTGCGGACCCCATTCGCACCGGTTCTTGTTAAACCCCTCCACCGCACAGGTTTACCTGCGCTTTCTTCGATAACCTCACCGAGCACACGTGAGGCCCCGAACTGAACTAGGAACAGATATTCGTCAACCCGAGACAGGCCATCGCGAGGAACGCCCTTGGGGTTAATCACGGTCGTCAACATTTGTATCCGGGCTTCGGGAAAACACTGCTCTAGCAGAAGCCCTAGTCTCAAATACTCTTTCTCGTCAATTGCGACAATGAGGACTGAATTCTCTGGATTGAGAAGCGAGTGAGCAATTTTTAACCGTCGCTCCATCATTGCAAGCCACTTGCTATGCCTGTAAAGGTCTTCACCCTCGACATAGTCGTTGTTGTATTTCCAGTCCTTCGCACCGGTGTTGTAGGGGGGGTCGATGTAGATTGCGTCGATTGCGCCGCGATGCGTGTAGGAAAGGGCCTTCAGGGCATGGTAGTTCTCCCCGTTGATTACGGTATGGAACGGTTTGTCACCTCCTCGCTCCACCTTGCCCGTACTGACCATCCCCGGATAGATGCAGTCTCGGAACTCGGCAACAACCACTAGGTCATCCACCGGCACATTCTGGGTCTCTGGTTCTTCAGTTCCTCGCAGTTCCAGGCTGGCGATGCGCTGTCCGTCCTCCCTGAATATTTTCTTCACTTCCCATAGGCGTTGGTCACCTTTTGCTGTGCTGCCCCTCTCAGGCAGGATACGCACCTTGTTACCTTTGCGGACGGGTCGCCGGGGAAGTTCAACTGCCTCTGGCTTATGTCTTTCAAAGTTTAGACCGAATGCCCTGCGAGAGGAGAGCGCTCGAAATTCCCGTTCGAGGTCAGCTCCCATCTGGGCATCTTTGGCTTTGGCCTGGGCAATGAGGTCTGTTAGTCGTGACACGCTAGATTCCTTTATTTCGCTGTAAGGGAGCCGTTGTTTCCCTGCTACACCCCTCTAACTATATCGGATCAACCTTGCCACAGATGGAGGCTCGCCGCCAGATAAACCGTTAATAATCAACGAGATGCACTGTTCCTAGTTGGGTAAACTAGAACTTGTGTTGCTGCCATTCCTTGTGCCACTTGGCGTCCTCAGCGTGCTGATAGATAGCGGTGGTTTCAATTTTTTCATGTCTAGCTGAAAGACTCAGGTACTTCATGCCAATCCCTGCATCGTCGCCATGAGTCACCGCAGTGTGTCTAAACCAATGACAAGATGCCTTCCTAAGTTTTCTGGAATTTATCGGGGATTCGACCTCGATGTTTTCGCCGGCGGCATTCACAGTTTCCTTAACCAGTCGGTAAATCATATTATCGGAAACTCCTTTGTCTCCCTTGATACTCCGAAAAACGGGTGAAGTGTCATCTTCTGCAGGAAGATCGTCCAAACCCAGAAATCGACGGTACCGCATCAGGGCGTCAAGCATCTCATCATTGACAGGAACCTTGGCGCGTTTGCCGCCCTTGCCTTCGACGAACCACCACCACTTTCCCCGGAATTCCCGGAAACTATTCATTGAATGGTTGGCCACCTCGGAAACCCGGGGTGCCAACAGGTATAGAAAATGAAATAGAAAGCGCACGCGCTCAAAGTGCTCGATCTCCCGCCGGGTTTCCTGGGGGAGGGCGGCGATATACGCTTTAAGGTGTCCCCACGTTTCCTGATCGAGAAATCGTTCCTGGGCGATGGCTTCGCCAGTCTGTGGTTTCAGCGTTTTGTTCCGCCGCCGAATCAACGAGAGGGGATTTCCTCGCAGGTAACCGGCATCGACCAGGTAGGAGAGGAGGGCGTTGATCACGATCAGTGATTGGCGTTGACTGGCTTCACCGAGCGCCCCCCTGAACGGCCTCCAATTGGGCGTATACCGCGTAGCCCGTGGACCACACCAATAGGCCGACGGCTGGGGGTCCACAAGAAAAGCCTGGTATGCCTGAAAATCTTCCCGCAGTAACCCTGAAATTGGTCTGTGTCGTTGCTTCACGGACCAGAGGAGGAGCCGTTCCACCTCTTTGCGGTAGTTCCGGTGAGTCTGCGGCGAGTCCTCGAATTCCGCCAGCCAGCACTGGATCGCCTGCCAATCATTCTCCGCTTGGACCTGGCAATGGGATTGGGGTAGCCGGTTGTCCCCCTGACTGCCATCCAGTTCCTCGGGCAAGGCTGCTAGGCCATCCAATGGCACCGGATGCTCCCTGAATACGACCAAATCCATCCCTTAGGGTCTCCTACTGCGGAATCCGTGATATGGGGATTCTACTTCTTATAAATTCATGATTATAGGGTTAATCATGAATTACTGATAAAAATGGGTCAAAATGTATCAATATCGATACACCTCACATCGTACTTTTTGTAGAATTCCAACTGCTGAGGATGTTTATGTTAAATACGGCGGGTAGATAGCCCCGCCGGCAGGGGGAGTGATCATGCCCAGAACAATTGCTACCGCTAGTAACGTCTTTGCCGCCTGCGACAGGCTCGAAGCGGCTAACGAACGATGGAATCGAGAGGATGTGCGCAGTGAAGTCGGGGGCGGTGGTTGGGTTGTCATCGATCCACTGATTAAGGCCTGGCGCGCATTGAGGCCACTGAGGGAGGTGGCGCCCAGCACGCCGACAGAGCTGCTTCAACAGGTGGCAACCTCATTGGAGACGCATATTGCTGGATTTACCCAGGAAACCGAGGGGAGGCTCACTGAGAGCCAGAAAATCTTCGATACAACGATTTCTGAGATATCAGAAAAGTTGGCGAAGCTGGAAACCGAGCTGGAAGAGAAAACCGCAAGCTTAGCGTCCAGCGAATCCGAGAATGCAACACTTACCGAGCAACTCGATCAAGCCAAAAAAACGCTTGAGGCCTCGAGAACAGATAACGCTAGAATGGTGACCGAGAACGATGGCCTCACTGGCCAGATGTCTCGTATGGAAAAAGAACACAAGACCGCGATTCAGGCGATGCAAACTGAGCAACGGGAGCTACTCAAGCAGCATGCCGAGGAGCGATCGCGTGTAGCAGAGGAGCACGCTACAGCAATTGCAGCTCAGCGTAAGGAGCTGGCGCAGGAAGCTGAACAGGCGGAAAACCGACTGATGGTGCTCCTGGATCAGGAGAGGCAGGAAGCCAAGGCAGCCGAATCAAAATTGTCCAGTAACCTTGCGAAGGTCACGCAGAAGGTCCAATCTCAGCGAGACACAATCGTCGCCTTGGAGACCAGCGTAACGGAGCTTACTCGCCAGAACGAGAAACTCGACGCAGAACTGGTGACTAGGGTTGAAACCAACACTGCTCTACAAACATCACTGGAAGAGCAAAAGGCGGCCACCGCATCGATCGAACAGGAATTCACTGCCTACAAAAAGCAACATGCTCTGGGCGGTGAGTTGGGAGCACTACAGGACGCTGTGGCCGGCCTCCAGGCTAAGCTGTCGGAGCGAGAGTTCAAGGAATAACAAATAGGGGAGAGCAGTACAAAACGGGGGCAAATCTCCGCACCTAGGTGAATAATCAGGCATAACTTCCTGAAACTGCTAGGCTTATCCCATGCAAAGGAGGTCTGGTATGCCTGAGGTCTATCAGCTTCACATCTTATTGCGCGAGATCAGTCCCGCAATCTGGCGCCGGGTATTGGTCCGCTCTGACAGTACCATCACGGATCTTCACTATACCATCCAGATTCTGATGGGGTGGTCTGACTACCATCTCAACAAGTTTACAATTCACGCGAAGAGCTATGGCGTCTACCACAGGGGCGGCCTGTGCTTTCCGGACGACCCCGACGAAATTCTCCTTTCTGACTTTGAATTTCGCCACAAAGAGCGGTTCCTCTACGAATATGATTTCAACGTCGACTGGATGATCGATATTCGGCTGGAAGAGAGGAGGGCACTGGACCCCAGCCAAATCTACCCAGTCTGCATTTCCGGTAGCAGGGCAGGGCCCCCGGAAGAATGTGGCGGTCCCATTGCTTTTATGGCCTGGGAAGACGAGTTTCATCCATCTCTTGTTGTTTCCCGTCTCCAGGATCTATGCGAAGACCAGGTCGATGAAATGGAGCTCTACCTCCATGAGATCGATCACGCCAAGTGGTGGCTCGGGAAAGAGGAATTCGACCGCAGGGAGATCAACCGGCGTTTAGACATATACAGTAAACGGGACGAAGAATGGTACGGGGCGGTATTCGAGTAGAAGGAGTCTGCTATGAAAGCCAAGGTCCAGGTCGTCATTGAGTCCGAACACGGGCAGCTCATCGTTCACGATGTCGCGACCATAACAAGAACAACATTTTCTACCGGCACACTGGGTTTATCTCTGTCCGAAGGCAAGAACCTGCTGCAACACCTTCAGGCCAGCATCGTCAATCAACAGGTGTCAGAGTGGCTACGGGATACCAGGGATTGCCCAATCTGCGGATCCCCGCGATCCTTGAAGGGACACCACTCCCTGGTCTGCCAAACCGTATTCGGGAAAGTGCAGCTCGATAGCCCACGGCTACGACATTGCCCCTGTGAAAAGGCCGACCATCGCAGTTTCAGCCCGCTCTCGAAGCGGTTATCAGAGCGAACGACACCGGAACTTGCCTATCTGGAGGCAAAGTGGGCTTCGTTGATGTCCTATGGGCTCACGGTAGATATCCTGTCAGAGGTCCTTCCATTGGAGGGCCAGATTAATACCACGTCAATCCGCAGACAGGTAGAACGGGTCGCTGATCGGGTTGAGCAGGCGATGGGACCGGAGAAGGGTATCTACCTGGAAGGCATGGAGCGGGACTGGGGCAAATTACCTCGCCCGGAGGAACCCATTACCGTTGGCATAGATGGTGGCTTCGTCCGTGGTCGGGACGGAAAATCGCGAGGGGAGGGACACTTTGAGGTTATCGCCGGCAAGAGCATCGCTGAGAATGATTCTAAATGCTTTGCCTATGTCACTCGTTACGACGAGAAGCCCAAACGACGACTGTACGAGGTGCTGAAATCTCAAGGCATGCAGATGAATCAGCAGGTCACATTTCTCTCCGACGGAGCAGAGAATGTCCGCACCCTGCAATACGACCTGAATCCACACGCGGAGTATATCTTGGATTGGTTTCACATAACGATGAGACTCACTGTAATGCGCCAGATGGCGAAAGGGCTACCGGGTGAGGAGGATCCGAAAGCGACTGAGAAAGCCCTGGACCACCTCAAGCGCATCAAGTGGTATCTATGGCACGGTAATGTGTATCGAGCGTTGCAGGCTGTCGAGGACCTGACCTGGCATTTGGATTGCCTGGAGCCCGGCGAGGCACAGGCCAAGTTATTCAAGACAGTGGAAGACTTCGAGCGATATATCCATTCGAACCAGACAAATATCACAAACTATGGCTATCGGTACCGGAATGGTGAGAGAATTTCCACGGGGTTCGTGGAGTCAACCATCAACCAGGTCGTAAGCAAGCGATTCGTGAAGAAGCAGCAAATGCGCTGGACAGAGCGAGGCGCCCACCTGTTGCTTCAAGTCCGGACGAAGGTCCTGAATGACCAATTGAGAGACACATTTGAGGGCTGGTACCCCGAAATGAAGGAGGCAGCTTAGCGATTTGCCCCCGGTTTGTCCTGCTCTCCCG
>Ga0070726_10000362_pt1 | contig 59709 bp, 65 predicted proteins | sample tdAd471_FD_67275 | JGI IMG/M metagenome (GOLD analysis project Ga0070726, IMG submission 67275) | Marine sediment microbial communities from the Atlantic coast under amendment with organic carbon and nitrate - tdAd47.1 | ecosystem: Environmental > Aquatic > Marine > Coastal > Sediment | place...
AACAGCGCCGCCTGTGCTTCCTGCCTCGGTCCCATCATGGCTGATCCTCCCGCTTGTTGAGAGGATTGAATCAGCGCCATAGCCCTCGATCAAGCAGGAGTTTTTCAACGGAATACGCCCGTGGTGTTTTCGATGCGGTGGCAAAGTGCGCATAATAGACCTTCGATCTCAGAAGTCGAAGGGCAGAGTTGTCCGCCACCTGATTGTTGAGCCCGTACGCAGCGAAGGGGTAGTTTGGAATTGTCTAATTTCGACACTCTGAACGACTGGTTTGGTGAAATCCGCTGCGTCGCCAAAAGTGTTCCGCCGCAACTGCGAACGAATGCTGCGTCAGCAACATGGTCAAAGGCCAATGTCGGGAAAGTCCGCGTTGCGGTCCTTGATGCAGAGCGCGGCTAAAGACTGGTTCGAGCCCAACCTGTAAATTGGATTTTCTTGCTGCGTGCGCTCGCAGCGCCAAACTTGCGGCGCGTGCAAAAAATCTGTGCTGCCTTGCGACGGGTGAACCGGTCATTCGAGCTTTCTGAAGTGAAAACGAATTGTTCAGGGGTCAGGTTGCGGAGATAGTGTTGAAACAGTCTGTTGATTGGAGCGGGCTGCCCTGATTCACTTTATTTGAGAGTGGAGGGTCGGCGATGATGGAACCAAGGCAGGTGGCGCAGGGTGCGCAGTTCTATGAGTTCTCGATTGAGGATTTTGTGCCGACGGATCATCCGCTACGTGGCATTGATCGGTTTCTTGATCTGTCTGAGGTTCGCCCGCTTCTTGCACCATCGTACAGCCCGCATGGCCGTCCTTCGATTGACCCTGAGCTGATGATACGGATGTTGTTGCTGGGCTAGCGCTCAGCGCCTACGGTGGCTGCGCCTGAAGACATCGACGACAACGATAGCCATTGCCGCAGCAATGAAGACGCCGAGAGCCGTTTTGGATTTCGTGCCCATCGTGCCCTGAACAAGCACGGCATGAACGACTGTGGTGACAACGATCACGACCGCCAATATCGCATGAGCGATCCGCCAGTTTGCCGGACCAAAGCGCCAGTATTGCCGAATTTTAACCGAAAGCGCTGACACAAACAGCGCCCACATCGCAATGACACCCCAGTTTGAGAACGGAGTCGGCGACGAAAAGGTCAGGGCGTCGATCATATCCGGTGGGCTGGTGACCTAAAGTCCAGCCACGTGAAGTGTGACCAGAAAGACCAAAAGCGCCCCGTTGATCCGGTGCACGCGACGACTCAGGCGCGCAGGTAGCCCTGGCAGATATCCCCGCGCCAGCAATGGCTGAACCATCATCAGCGCCATGGCAGCAATGCCAGCAAAGCCAGCGGCAATATAGACCGGGTCACGCCAGGCAAGAAGTGGGCTGGCCGCGGCCACTGCGACCGGAACCAGCATTACCGATGCCAATGCGGTCCAGATGAAAGTCCTTCGCAGAGCTTGCCCGATGCTCAAGCTGGTTGAAGGACAAAGTTGGCAATGAGGCTCGTATCACTTGAGTTGGCCATGATCGGACGCAGAAACACCGTTTGAAAATCATCCCCATCATAGGCCAAATGCCCGTGGGGCTGGCCAAACGCAGGGACAATCTGCGGCATTTCGAGGCGAAATTCGCCATTATTGTCGGTTAGCGTTGCGCCGTGACTATGGGGATTACGCTCGTGCCCCTCAGTTGTATGCGCCCAGATCTGAATGCGCTGACCAGACAGCGGGGCGCCATCGCCTGCGCGACGGACCGTACCTGCCATCCAAAAGCCGCCACCGCCAATCCGCTCCACGATCGGCGCGCCGGGAATGTAGTTGTTTGCCCCACCTCGCATCGACTGTGTCGCCTTTAGGGATTGCGCACGGGCGGGCGCTGCGAAACCTGTCACGCCGGTCGCAACTAGCGCCGCAGCAGAGAGAAGAACCGAGCGGCGCGTGTTGACTAATCGGGTCATTTCATATCCTCCGCTTAGACCACCGGCCGTCCGAGCGATCCTTGTCCGGCCAGCCTCGAAGTGTACCACGCTTTCGACAAGTCTCTAACTGACATCGGCAGATGTAACAAAACAGACGAGGTCAAGGAATCGTGATCCCACCATCAGTTTCATGACTTATTGCGCAGTTCGGCCAAAATCGGGAGTTCGCCAGGTTGCGCACGTACTTTCAGTAGGGATGCCATCACACCGAAAGCGGGTCATTCTGAATATTTCCTCGCTGCCTGAAACTGCAGAATTGTGTGGACTCAAAATATGGCGCGTCTACGCACTCACCTGCAAGCAATCGCCCTTAGACCACCGATTTCCGTCACGTGCTGGATGATAGCCTGTATTCCATCATCCGCTTTCAAAAAGGCAAATTCGAAGGGTCGGTCGCCGCGCATTCTGGCAGCGTCCCGTCGCATGACGTCGAGCGATGCGCCGACATGAGGGGCCAGGTCGGTTTTGTTGATGATCAGCAAGTCAGACCTGGTGATTGCGGGGCCGCCTTTCCGAGGGATCTCTTCGCCCGCAGCAACGTCGATGATGTAAAGCGTCAGGTCTGCCAGCTCGGGGCTGAAGGTTGCCGACAGGTTGTCGCCACCGCTTTCGATGAACACGACCTCAAGGTCTGGATGGCGGGCGGTCATTTCGGCCACGGCGGCAAGGTTGATCGAGGCATCCTCACGGATCGCCGTATGAGGGCAACCGCCGGTCTCGACACCCATGATCCGGTCACTGGGCAGCGCCTGAAGGCGTACCAGCGCCTCGGCATCTTCGCGCGTGTAGATATCGTTTGTGATTGCGGCGACCGAGAACTGATCGCGCATTGCCACGCACAGCGCGGCGGTCAGGGTGGTTTTGCCAGCGCCGACCGGGCCGCCGATGCCAACGCGCAGAGGGCCATTTGTAGACGTCATGAGCGGAATATCCTTGAGTATTGGGTTTCGTGGCACATTGAGGCGATATCGACCAGAAACGCGGATGACCCAAGGTCGTCCAATGACTGTCCCAGGGCGATATCTGCAGTTCGGTTGATCAGCGTTGCCAGCCCGCCGAGGCATGCCTGCCCTTCGGTCTGGCCCAGCGGGATCAAGCGGATCGCAGCTGATACCAGATTGCTGGCGAAAGCTTGAAGGTACATCCGCGCCGTAGGATCAAGCGGAACGCCCTGCGCGGAGGCCGCCGCGCCCACCGCAACCGGAAACGCCAGTTCCGGCAGGTTCAGCCTCCAGATTGCCGAGGCGGTGTGCGCAAATGCTGCCCCCTGTTGTTCGGTTTCCAGCAAGCGCTCAGCCGAGTACGCAAGAGCACGGGCCAACGCGTCAACCTCGGCCAGTTCGCCGCGCGATCCCGCGCGATAAGCCGCCGCCAACAAGATCAAATCGGTGCGCCCCGCCCCCTGTTCGATCACGGTTATCAGCCATGTCGCGAATGAGTTCGCGTTGGTGACCTCACCGGTATCGACCGACCATTCCAACCCATGACTGTAACTGAACGCCCCGACCGGAAAGCTGGGCGAGAGCCATTGCGCCAGGGTCAGCAAATCGTTGGGCGACAGTGCCTCAGTGGTCATGGGAATGGGTCCGTCCGTGGCCATAGGCGCCGCCTTCGGGGGTGAAGGGTTCGCTCACCTCGCGCAGGGTTGCGCCGAGCTTTTCCAACATATCCCGGATGACCTTATCGCGCTGGATCAGCAGACGGTCAGGTTCGATCTGGCAAGGGCAGTGCCGGTTGCCGATATGCCAGGCGAGCGGTGTTAGCTCGCCGGTGATCTCCAGCAAGGGTTCCTTGGCCGCGATGACCTCGATCAGGCGGCCATCCGTCAGTTCGAAGGCGTCGCCGTGGTGGAGGGACGTGGTGTGGGGGAGATCGACGAGAAATGCCTCGCCACTGTCTGTCGTGAGGGTTTTGCGGCGCAGGAAGCGCGCGTCGTAGGTGAGGGTGCAGGCTGCGCCACGATCCCGACTTTCGGCGTGATGACGGACAGTATGACAAACCAGCTCTTGCAGGTCTCGGGGGGTCAAGACCGGCCCCCCGAATGTCTTGCGAACAGTCGTCCTAAAGATGAAGCATGTCGCGGAAGACGTGTCGCACGATACCGTCGCGATCCAGCCCCATCGCACCCAGTTCCGCATCGGTTTTCGCGTTGAGTTTTTCGATCTGATCGAGACGCGATCGTTGAACCATGTAGGCATTGAAACCCTGTCCGATGCCCGCGAAAAAGTTGTCGAGTGATGCGCGAAACCCGGTTGAGCGGTCGAATGTCGATGATTGCGTTGTTTGTGTCATTAGAAACCTCTTCGTATTGTGAGTTTGGTTTCCTCCCACGGTTGCAACGGTAGACCGCATCGTCCAACGCTGAAATATCGTTGTGTGCATATTCGATATGCGTTCGGTGCAAGTCATCAAATGACATCGTCGGCGCCCTCAAAATAAAAAATACCGATTCGCCATCGGCAACACCTCGGCTGGTTCACAGGTCAGCAGTTCGCCATCTGCGCGGACATCGTAGGTTTCGGGGTCCACCTCAACCTTTGGCGTCGCGTCGTTCAGCAGCAGATCTCGCTTGCCGATCTGGCGGGTATTCTCAACAGCCACCGTCCGCTTGGCCAGTCCAAGCTGCCCGCCGATCCCTGCCGCCTGCGCGGCCGCCGAAACGAAGCTAACGGCCGAGTTTTCGACCGACCGCCCGTAGGCCCCAAACATGGGCCGTGAATAGACCGGCTGCGGTGTTGGGATCGAGGCATTCGGGTCGCCCATCTGGGCGCAGACAATCGTGCCGCCCATCAGAACCATCTCCGGCTTCACGCCAAAGAACGCCGGGTCCCAAAGAACCAAGTCGGCGCGTTTGCCCGCTTCAACCGAACCAATCTCGGCCGACACGCCATGCGCTATCGCCGCGTTGATCGTGTATTTCGCGATATAACGGCGAACCCGGAAATTGTCGTTCTGACCCGTCTCATCGGCCAGCCGACCCCGCTGTTTCTTCATCTTGTCGGCGGTCTGCCAAGTGCGGATCAGAACTTCGCCCACGCGGCCCATCGCTTGACTGTCGCTGGCGATGATCGAAAACGCGCCCATGTCGTGCAGGATGTCTTCCGCCGCGATCGTCTCTCGCCGGATCCGGCTTTCTGCAAAGGCGATATCCTCGGGGATTGATTTGTCGAGGTGATGGCAGACCATCAGCATATCCAGGTGCTCTTCCAGCGTATTGACCGTGAAAGGGCGGGTCGGGTTGGTCGAGCTTGGCAGCACGTGATCCTCGCCGCAGATCTTGATAATATCCGGCGCATGGCCTCCCCCGGCGCCCTCGGTATGAAACGCATGGATCGTGCGGCCCTTCATGGCCTTCAGTGTGTGCTCGACAAAGCCGCTTTCATTCAGCGTATCGGTGTGGATCATCACCTGAACGTCCATGTCGTCGGCCACGCTCAGGCAGCAATCAATCGCGCCCGGAGTGGTCCCCCAATCCTCATGCAGTTTTAGCGCGCAGGCCCCGGCTTCGACCATCTCGATCAGCGCTCCCGGCTGGCTGGCGTTGCCTTTACCCGCCAGCCCGAAATTCATCGGGAACGCGTCGAGCGATTGCAGCATCCGCCCGATGTGCCAGGCGCCGGGCGTGCAGGTCGTCGCCAGAGTGCCATGCGCCGGGCCGGTGCCGCCGCCGAACATGGTGGTGACGCCGGAATGCAGCGCGTCGTCGATCTGTTGCGGGCAGATAAAGTGGATGTGGCTGTCGAAACCGCCGGCGGTCAGGATGCGCCCTTCGCCGGCAATCGCCTCGGTTCCGGGGCCGATGATGATATCGACGCCGGGCTGCGTGTCCGGGTTCCCGGCCTTGCCGATCTTCGCGATCCGCCCGTCACGCAGGCCGACATCGGCCTTGTAGATGCCCGAGTGATCCACGATCAGCGCATTGGTAATCACCGTATCCACCGCGCCGCCCGCCCGCGTCACCTGAGACTGACCCATCCCATCACGGATCACCTTGCCGCCGCCGAACTTAACCTCCTCCCCATAAGTGGTCAGATCGCGTTCGACTTCGACAATCAGATCGGTGTCGGCGAGCCGAAGGCGGTCTCCGGTGGTAGGGCCATACATGGCAGCATAGTCGGCGCGGGCGATTTGTCGGGACATCAGAGGTCTCCCATTACGGCCTGATTGAACCCAAACACCCGCCGCGCACCGCTGAGCGGGATCACCTGAACCTCGCGCCTCTGCCCCGGTTCGAACCGCACGGCGGTTCCGGCGGCGATGTCCAACCGGCAGCCGTGGGCGATGGTTCGGTCGAACTCCAGCGCCGGGTTGGCCTCGGCGAAGTGATAGTGGCTGCCGACCTGCACGGGGCGGTCGCCGGTATTGGCGACCATCAGGGTGATGGCCTGGGTCCCTTCGTTCAGGGTCAGGGTGCCGTCGGCGGGGAAGAGTTCTCCGGGGATCATGTGAGTGTCCTGTTCTTGGGGTGCCGGGGTGAACCCCGGCCTACCGGATGGGGGTGTGGACGGTGACAAGCTTGGTGCCGTCCGGAAACGTCGCCTCGACCTGCACTTCGGGGATCATATCGGGCACGCCTTCCATGCATTGATCGCGGGTGATGACCTCGGCCCCGGCGCTCATCATTTCCGAAACACTGCGCCCGTCGCGCGCGCCTTCGACCACCGCGTCTGTGATCAGGGCGATCGCCTCGGGGTGGTTCAGCTTGACGCCGCGCGCCATGCGTTTGCGGGCGACCTCGGCGGCCATGGCGACCAGCAGTTTGTCTTTTTCGCGTGGGGTCAGTTGCATCTCAGAGGGTCCATGTCTTTGGCAAGGGGGCTTTGCGCAGCGCCTCGATCGCCGGAATCAGGCTTTTGCGCAGCAGGTAACTGTCGACAGCCAGCAGTCGCGCGAACAGGATGCTGGGGCGGATCAAGCTGACCCCGGCGCTGTCCGGCAACAATGCACGCAGGCGCTCGACCAGCAGTTCGGCATCCGGTGCCGCGTAGATCAACGATGCGCAAGCGCCGGCACCGCCGCCGGTGAATGGACCGGCCAACTGCACCTTTGCGTCGCCACGCAGGCGGATCGCATCCGCGAATACAAGCGCACCGCCGCGCCGCAGGCGGATATGATCGCTGAGCGAGACGTTTCGCAGCGTCTCACCCATTGCAGCGCGCCCAAAGACCAGCGGTTCGACCGCCAGAAAGGTTGCATCCGGTGCCATGTCGATATGCAACTTTCGGCTTAACGCGGAGCGGTTGAAGATAATGGTCTCTTGCGGCAACCAGTCAATCCGCGCGCCGTCAGCCATGTACAGATGGGTCGAGACGTCGCTGACTTCGTCCGCATTGGCGCAATATATGCGTTCGGCTGCCTGCGTCGTCAGGGTCAAGCGGCTGCCTGAGCGGGCTTCGGCGCGGAGTTCGAAACGATCTCCGCCAGTGACGCCACCGGCAGTGTTAATGCTGACGGCAGTCACGCCGGTCGCAACGGCAACGCGCGGGAACAGAAGTTTCAGCGATCCGGACTGACGCAATGCGCTGAGCGTCGAGCCACGACTGGACGCGGCCACAGCCACGTTTGCCGCGCCAATTGCCCGCGGCTGTGCGCCGTCGGTGACCAATATTCTGTCTACAATGGTGATTCTGTATCCCCCTTCGGCAGCCCAATCTCAATGCTTTGACTGGATCGACGACGCACTGAAAATCGCGCGAACCGCAAGTGGCGCGGTGGTCGACGCTTAAAATTTGGGCAGATGTCAGGAATGTGCACAAATTTTGGCCAATATGACGGAAGTCGGGCCGCTATGTCTGCCTGCGCGTTGTCATTGTGCCGCACTGCGGCATTTCTTGACCCGCCCGATCCGTCGATTGCTTCGGCAAACGGATTTGAGGGTGTGTGACGACCCGATGATTTGGACATCTGACGGGCCGCCACACGGTTGCAACACTGATGTTGCAGGGGGAACTTATGGGATCACGTCTTGCCCAGCAAGGCGGCCCAGGCTGTTCCGCCCTGCTTGGAAGGAACTCCATGAAATCGCTTCTGAAAACTTCACTGACTGGCGCGTTGGCGGCGGCTGCGCTTGCAACGCCCGCGACTGCGCAGGACACGATCAAAATCGGCGTGCTGCATTCACTCTCCGGCACGATGGCAATCTCGGAAACCACGCTGAAAGACACCATGCTGATGCTGATTGACGAACAGAACGCCGCTGGCGGTGTTTTGGGCAAGCAGCTTGAAGCTGTCGTAGTCGATCCCGCCTCTGACTGGCCTTTGTTCGCTGAAAAAGCGCGTGAGCTTATCAGTGTTGAAGAGGTCGACGTGATCTTCGGCTCATGGACCAGCGTCAGCCGTAAATCGGCCCTGCCGGTTCTGGAAGAACTCAACGGTCTGATGTTCTATCCGGTGCAGTACGAAGGCGAGGAAAGCTCGAAAAACGTCTTCTACACCGGTGCTGCCCCGAACCAGCAGGCTATCCCGGCGACGGATTATTTCCTGGATGAACTTGGCGTCGAAAAATTCGCGCTGCTCGGGACCGACTATGTCTATCCGCGCACCACGAACAACATTCTTGAGGCCTATCTTCAGGACAAGGGCATCGCAGCGGACGACATCTTTACGAACTACACGCCCTTTGGCCATTCCGACTGGTCCAAGATCGTTGCCGATGTGGTTGCGCTTGGAGCTGACGGCAAGAAAATCGGCGTGATCTCGACCATCAACGGTGATGCGAACATCGGGTTCTACAAGGAACTGGCCGCCGCTGGCGTATCGGCAGACGACATCCCGGTCGTGGCGTTTTCTGTCGGTGAGGAAGAACTATCGGGCCTCGATACGTCGAACCTCGTCGGTCACCTGGCGGCCTGGAACTACTTCCAGTCAGCGGAAAGCGATCTGAACGACGAATTCGTCGCCAAGTGGAAAGACCGCATGGGCGACGAGCGGGTGTTCAACGACCCGATGGAAGCCCACGTGATCGGCTTCAACATGTGGGTGCAGGCGGTGGAAGCCGCTGGTACTGCCGACGTCGACGCTGTTCGCACCGCGATGTACGGTCTGGAAGTACCGAACCTGACAGGCGGCACCGCCGTGATGCTGCCGAACCACCACCTGGCCAAGCCGGTACTGATCGGTGAGATCCAGGCCGACGGTCAATTCGACATCATCAGCCAGACCGCGGAAGTCCCCGGCGACGCCTGGACCGACTTCCTGCCCGAATCCGCAGTCCTGATGTCGGATTGGCAGGAGCTTGGCTGCGGTATGTACAACACCGAGACCAAAAGCTGCGTTCAGACACTCTCGAACTACTGATCGCTCGTAAACACGCGAAGGGGGCGGCAATTGCCCCCTTCCACCATGAACAGGCACTACGACATGCGCGTTTTTCTTCTGGCGGTCCTCGCCCTTGGCGCTATTGCGCTGCCGGCCATCGCGCAGGATCGGACGATCCAGGATGTGCTGCAAGAGCACCGCGCGCTCATCGAAAAAAGCTCTCGCAAGACCATCGAGCCGGCAATTACCGCACTGGCGAGCAGTGGCATGCCTCAGGCGCAGAACGTGCTGCAGAAGTGGCAGGCCAAGGAGATGTGGCAGCGCAAGGAGGACGGGCTGTTCTTCTACGGGGTTGAAGGCGATGACAAACAGGTCGCGCTGTTTGGCTTCGAGGATGGCGCCGATGTTGCATTGCTGACCAAGAACGACCTGAAACAACTCAAACCCAACAGCGGCATTCGCGCGATGATCGGTGCAGCACTCGTGCAATTCCAGCTATCCGATCCCGATCCCGAGCGTCGCCGCGCTGCACTTCTGGCAATCCAGCGCGATCCCGAAGCCAGCCATCTGGCACCGCTACGCGCGTCGGTCGAGACCGAAACAGACCCGGTGCTGCGCGCCAGCAAAGAGCGTCTGCGCCAGTTGCTGACCATCGGCTACGACTCCGACGAAGCCAAGCGCATCGCGGCAATCGAGGCGACCTCGGGCAGCATTTCGCTGGACCTGCGGGCAACTCTGAACCCGCTGGTCGAAACCCGGCGCATGGTGGTCGCGGGCGGCCCGCCCGAGAACGTAAACATCGCCCGCGTTCTGAAACCCGGAAGCGCAGAATTGTCCGAAGATGACGCTTACACTCTGTTGGCCGACGCAGGCCTCGCTCCGCCGCGCGTAACGGATGCCGATATTCGCGCCGCCCTGTCCGAGAAAATTGACGGCGGGCGGGTCGGAGGGGTGCCGGTCGCCGGACTGTCGTTACCGGACGCACGCTCCACGGCCTATGCCACATTGGCAGCCGCAGGTGCGGTGCCACCGCTGGTCACCCAAGCCGACATGGCCAATGCCTTTGCCACGCATACGTTCCTGGATGCCTATGCCGACCCGTCGCCCGCCGTCACTGCTGCCGCCGAGGCGGCGCTTGCCGCTATCGGCACCAATGTTGCGATCAACCAGACGATTGACCTGACGCTCGACGCACTGTCGCTGGCCTCGATCTTCTTTCTTGCGGCTATCGGGCTGGCCATCACCTTCGGTGTCATGGGCGTCATCAACATGGCCCATGGAGAGTTCATCATGATGGGCGCCTACACCGGCTATGTCGTGCAACTTCTGATCCCCAGCTATACCGTCTCGATCATCGTCGCCCTGCCAATGGCCTTTGCCGTTACCTTCGTCGCCGGGGTCGCGATGGAGCGTTTGGTGATCCGGCACCTCTACAACCGCCCGCTCGAGACCCTTCTGGCGACCTTCGGGATTTCCATCGCCTTGCAGCAGATAGCCAAGAACGTGTTCGGAACGCAGGCGCGTCCGCTGACCTCGCCCGCCTGGCTGGACGGGGCCTGGGTGCTGAATGACGTGGTCAGCATCAGTTACATCCGCATCGCAATCTTCGTGCTGGCGCTGATCTTTCTTGGCGTCTTCCTGTTCATCATGAAACGCACCCGCATGGGTCTTGAAACCCGTGCAGTCACCCAGAACCCGCGCATGGCCGCCAGCATGGGGATCAACCCGGACCGGGTGAACATGCTGACCTTCGGTCTCGGCTCGGGCATTGCCGGGGTCGCTGGCGTGGCAATCGGGTTGTTCGCCAAGGTCACAAGCGAGCTTGGCAGCGACTACATCGTGCAAAGCTTCATGACCGTGGTCGTTGGTGGCGTCGGCAATATCTGGGGCACTCTGGCCGGGGCCGTGATGATCGGATTTCTGCAAAAAGGCATCGAGTGGGCCAACCCCGGCAACACGCTTGCGGCGCAAACCTACATGATCGTTTTCATCATCATTTTCATTCAGTTCCGGCCACGAGGCATCATCGCCCTCAAAGGCCGGGCGGCGGGGGATTAGGACATGGAGCGCAGTTTCATCTTCAAAAACCCTTCGGTGTTGATCTTTCTTGGCTGTCTGGCCCTATTCACACTGGTCGTGACAGTCATGTCCGAGGCGGCCGGCCCCGGCCTGATTTCGACCAGTTTCATCAAGACCCTCGGCAAGACCCTGTGCCTGTGTCTTGTGGCCATCGCGATGGATCTGATCTGGGGCTATTGCGGCATCCTGTCCCTTGGTCACATCGCGTTCTTCGGTCTTGGCGGCTATATGATCGGCATGTGGCTGATGTACGCGCGGACCCGTGACATCGTTGTCGCCTCGTTGGCCAACGCCGAAATTCCACCGACAGATCAGGAAGTTGTGGACGCCATCGGCACGCAGATTTTTGGTGTGGTTGGCAGCAACGAATTCCCGGTGATCTGGATGTTCGCGCATAGCCTGACGCTGCAGCTGATTCTGGTGGTTCTGGTCCCCGGTTTTCTTGCACTGATCTTCGGCTGGCTGGCGTTCCGCAGCCGGGTGACAGGGGTTTACCTGTCGATCCTGACACAGGCGATGACGTTGGCGCTGGCGCTGTATCTGTTCCAGAACGAAAGTGGGCTGAGGGGCAACAACGGGCTTTCGGGCTTGCAAAACCTGCCGGGCGCTGCAGCGATACCGCAATCGACGATATCGCTGTGGTTCTTCTGGGCAAGCGCGCTGGCCCTGTCGCTGGGGTATCTGGTGGCAGCCTGGGTCGTCTCGGGCAAGTTTGGCAATGTGATCCGCGCGATCCGCGATGATGAGGCGCGGATGCGGTTCCTTGGTTATTCGGTCGAAAGCTACAAACTGTTCGTCTTCGTGCTGACCGCCGTGATCGCCGCCATTGCAGGGGCGCTTTATTACCCCCAGGCCGGGATCATCAACCCGGCCGAGATCGCGCCCATTGCCTCGATTTACCTCGCGGTCTGGGTGGCGATCGGCGGGCGTGGGCGGCTTTACGGAGCGGTCATCGGTGCGGCGTTGGTCAGCCTGGTGTCGACCTGGTTCACCAGCGGTCAGGTTCCCGCCGTGCCGCTTGGGTTCTACACGATAAACTGGGTGGACTGGTGGCAGGTCGTTCTTGGGCTGTCGTTCGTTCTGGTCACCATGTACGCACCAAAAGGGATTGGCGGCCTATTCGACCTGCTGAACGGGCGCCTTGCGCCAAATCGACACGGCGCCGACCTTGGCCCCGATCAGGGATCGCTTCGCGAGCGCGAGGCCCAGCAATGAGCGTGCTGCTGGAAGTCTCGGGGGTGTCGGTCTCGTTCGACGGGTTCAAAGCGATCAACAACCTGTCATTCCAGATCGGCCCAGCCGAGATGCGCGCGATTATCGGGCCAAACGGGGCTGGAAAAACCACCTTCATGGACATTGTCACCGGCAAAACGAAACCCAACGAAGGTCGCGTTGTCTGGGGCGAGAAATCCGCTTCGCTTCTGAATATGTCCGAAGCGAAAATCGCGCAGGCCGGCGTGGGGCGCAAATTCCAGCGCCCGACCGTGTTCGAGGATCAGAGCGTTTTTGACAACCTGCTGCTGGCATTGAAAAAAAAGCGCGGTCCGTTGTCGGTTCTGTTCTACCGGCGCAGCGAAACCGACGCTGACAAGGTGCGACTGCTGGCGTTGGAAATTGGTTTGACCGATGCCCTTGATCGCAAATCCGGCGAGTTGAGCCACGGGCAAAAGCAGTGGCTGGAGATCGGAATGCTGTTGGCGCAGGAACCGAAACTGCTTTTGGTTGATGAGCCTGCGGCGGGGATGACTCCTGAGGAACGCGAGCATACCACCAGCATTCTGGTGAAGGCGGCCAAGACCCGCGCGGTGGTTGTGGTTGAACACGACATGGACTTCGTGCGCCGCCTCAATTGCCGTGTGACGGTGCTTCATGAAGGGTCGGTTCTGGCCGAGGGCAGCCTTGATCACGTGACCAAGAACCAGGACGTCATTGATGTCTATTTGGGGCGCTGAGCGATGTTGAACGTCGAAAACCTGTCGCTGCACTATGGCAGTTCGCAAATCCTCTATGACATTTCATTCCAGGCGCAATTGGGCCAGGTCACCTGCGTGATGGGCACCAACGGTGTCGGCAAGACCAGCCTGCTGAAGGCAATTTCTGGCACGCATCCGCGATCTTCCGGATCGATTTCGATCGATCAGCAATCGGTCGGCAAAGCGTCGGCACATCGTATGGCAAAACTGGGCATCGGCTATGTGCCCCAAGGGCGCGATGTGTTCCCTTTGCTGAGTGTCAAAGAAAACCTGGAGACGGGGTTCGCCTGCTTGGGCCCCGCCGAGCGTGTGCTCCCGGATGAGATTTTCGAGCTGTTTCCAGTCCTGAAAGAAATGCTCAGCCGGCGCGGCGGCGACTTGTCGGGCGGACAACAGCAACAACTGTCGATCGCCCGAGCGCTGATCACGAAACCAAAGCTGCTGCTGCTGGATGAACCGACCGAGGGCATTCAGCCCAACATCATCCAACAGATCGGCCGGGTAATTGCGCATTTGCGCGACAAGGGCGACATGGCGATCATACTTGTTGAGCAGTACTTCGATTTCGCGGTCGAGCATGCCGATCATTACGTCATCATGCGTCGTGGCCGTGTCATCCGAACAGGTCGCAAATCCGACATTTCGAGAGAAGAAATCCTTGATGCGGTATCTGTTTGAGTGATTTCGGCGGAACGCATGGAATCCCTACGTCAGCGACAATTTCATGTCTGTCTGCAGCGTCTCGGCATAGGTAGCAGACAGCTGCAAGCAATCACCGGTTCGCTCCGATGCTGCATTTCGCGGCGATTGCGGCAAAACCAAAGCGGCCATTGGCTTCGCGAAGACCAACGTCGGCAGAGTCCGCGCCCTTAGCGTTGATCCAGCGTGCAGCGAAAAGGCGGTTCCGGTTTGGTGACTTTCGACGGGCCTGAACGGCTGCATCGGTGACCTGGGCTACGATGCGGCGAAGCAAGTGCCGCAACTGCGAACAGATGCTGCGCCAGCGAAGCCGAAAAATCCAATGACGGCTCTGTCCGCATTGTGTAAGTTCATTTGACGTGCGGCGAAGCTCTGAAGAGCGGGACATTGCCGTCATTCAGTTTTCGGCCTTCGTTGGCGCAGCATTCTTTTGCAATGGCAGCATTTATTTCGCCGCATTGCGGCGTATCTCCCGTTTGCGGTCGTTCAACAGTACGGTTTTCGAACGAACCGAAATCTACCTTTCGCTGCGAACCAAAACGACAGACAGGAAGCGGACAATGCGGTCAGCGATGCCAATGCCGATTTGCCCCTAGGAGTGCCGGACGCGGATGAGGTCAGAGCCTTTCTCAGCGACCATAATGGTTGGCGCGTTGGTGTTGCCGCTCACCATTGTGGGCATGACGGAAGCATCGCAGACCGAAAGACCCGTGAGCCCGTGGAGCGAAAGGTCAGGGCCGACGACGGCACCTTCGCCGGGCCCCATGCGGCAGGTGCTCGTCGGGTGCCAGCTTGTGCTGGCCGTCTCACGGATCAGGTGTTCGAGCTCGCCGTCGGTGGCACCGGACTGAGTTGCGGCGCCCTCGCAGATCGCGTCGAATGCGGAGGCGTTCAAAATCTCCGCGTTGCGGCGACTGTGGGCAATCATGAGGCGCAGATCTTCTGGGTCCGAAAGGTAATTCGGGTCGATCCGGGGCGGGTCGAGTGGATTGTCGGAGGCAAGGGCACTGTCAGACAAAACTGTCTTGAGCCGGGCAGGGTGGTTTCGTAGCCTCGCCGGATGACAAAGCGCAGCCCATTTCGCTATTTCAAGACAAGCCCTGAAATCATCCGATTGGCAGTCATGTTGTACGTCCGGTTCCCGTTGTCTCTTCGCAACGTCGAGGACTTGCTCCACGAACGAGGCATCGACATCAGCCACGAAACCGTTCGGTTTTGGTGGAACAGATTTGGCCCGACGTTTGCCGCTGAAATCCGCAAAAAGCGAACAAGTCGGATGCGAGCATACTCAAACTGGCAGTGGCACCTGGACGAGGTGTTCGTGAGGGTCAACGGCGAGCGGCATTACCTGTGGCGGGCGGTTGATCACGAGGGTGAAGTGCTGGAGTCTTTTGTCACAAAGCGACGTGATCGCAAGGCAGCACTGAAATTCCTCAAGAAATCAATGAAGCGCCACGGCTGCCCTAATATATTGGCGACTGACAAACTCCGATCCTATGGCGCGGCACTGAAGGATATCGGCAATGCCGACAAGCAGGAAACAGGCCGCTGGGTGAATAATCGTGCAGAGAATACCCACCTGCCGTTCCGACGACGAGAGAGGGCGATGCTTCGTTTCCGGCGGATGCGAAGTTTGCAGAAATTCGTCGCTGTTCATGCTTCGGTTTGCAACCATTTCAACCAGGAACGCCACCTTTGCTCACGTGACAATTTCAAGCTGAACCGCGCCGCTGCTCTTGCTGAGTGGCGCAAACTTGGCGCGGCATAAGGGACAGCCTGACTGTCCTTGCAGAGACTGGTTCGCATTCGTCTGACACCACCGCCACTATCCCTCAATCAGGTGGCAATATTGGGATACGGCGCCCACGTCGGCGCCGGTATTTACAGGGTCGTGCTGCTGCGTGCTTCGGGTTGATAGGGTCGGCGTATTGCCCGTTGCACCCGGTTCCCGAAATCGCGTTCGAAATCAACACTGTGCCAGATACGACCGCAAAGATTTTCGATTAAGTTTGTGTTCAACATGCTTTATGCTCGGGTTCCGGAACTTTTTCGAATTATCAAGGCTCATGCCCATGTCCGAGATCGAAGTCATTGCTTTTCACCCGCCGGCCTATCATTCGCCGCGTCAGTTGAAATCGGTCATCGAACGGGCCGCAGCCGACGCCGCCGAACCCACTACAGAAGAGATGTTCGAACTGGTCGAACAATTGTCCATTCACGGGTTGAGCGACGAGTATCGCGCGTTCATGATTGCCCGAAAACCACAGATTGTGCGCCGCAATGCGTTGGCGCGTTATGCCATCCACTATCAAAGTTTTCTGAACAGTTGCGAAGGCATGCTGGGCAAGGGTTTTTCGCAGCGATTAAACCGGGATTTGCTGACAGAAGTGCCGCAGCTGATAAAACGGGGCAGACACAGCGACCGCCTGCTGATCGTGGTGCCGACGTATTATAACAACGTCATGATGTCCCTTCCGCTGCTTGACGCGTTCCTGGAACGCCTGGGAATCGATACGCTGTATCTGAAGGCGACACATGCAAGTTTTCCGTTTTACGACGGCTTGTACGGATTTGGATCGACCCGGATGCGGACGGCGGACGTTCTTCGCGATTTCTGTTCGTCCCGTGGCTATACTAGGGTGGATCTGATCGGTGCATCCTCTGGCGGGTTCTTCGCCTTGTGGCTGGGCGCGCAGTTGGGGGCTGGCAAAGTCTGTGTTTATGGCAGTGACATCATGCCGACGATGCGCTCCAAACATCTGAGCCGCGAACACATCGCGCGATCCATCGACGAAGAAGCCATTGGCGAACACGCTGATTTGTCGAAGATCGGAGAGATTCACGCCTATTCAGGCAACATGCGCAGCAGGGATGTTGAATGCGTGACCTATCTTGAGCAATTTCCGAACGTGAAAACGACGGTCGAGATTGGCGTGGATCACCTGGTGCTTTTAAGCCTTATTTCGCGCGGCTATGAATTCACCGACCTGTCAACCTGAACCGTCAGTGCGCCTTGGCGGATGCTACCTGCGCGCGGCGAATTGTGTGTCAATCTTCGAGTGTGAAAAACCCTTCGGCGTTGATGCGAAATGCATTCAGCGGCGCGACCAGAGCGGTGTCACGATGCATGCCCCCCTTTGTCCAGGGTTTGCGGCGCTTCCTGTCGGCACCGTAGCGGCCCGAGTTCCATTGACTGAAATGCGCGTAAGCCAATGAGGTTTCGCCCATCGCATCGCTGGTTAGCGTGCCGTCGTTCCAATACCACTCCTCGATGACACCCATTATTCCGTCCGGCAGAAGCCGACGACTGTTGAAGGTCGAAAAACGCTCGCTGAAATGGGCGGTCAGTTCTTCTTCGTTGATTACTACAGTGGGCCGGTACAAGGGCGCATAAAGAAATGGCCTTCGGTCCGGATGGTCAGAGAAGAACAGCATCGACATGATCTTTTCGTCGAATGCCTGATGTGTCGGCAGCGCAACCAGCGTGCGCCACTTTGGAAAACAGGAAAACAGGGACCGGATCGTATGCGTATTACGCATGAAGCAAAGGTGCCCTGACAGCAGGTAAGTGTGGCAGGATATGACGTCGTATTGGCCGAGTTGGTCGCCAAAATGTTCCGCCAGATTGCCATAGACAACATCAAGGTCGCCCCAACCCCAATAGTCATAGGGTTCCAGCAACTCTTTGAAAACATGGCCAAGCATCGGCTTAAGATCCGTCAGGCGGTAGGGATCCTTGCGAATGCCATCCAGTTCGATCTCAAGCCCGTCTTCCAGTTTCGAGACGAAATCATCAAAGCTCAGCTGATGGTGATGGACATTGCCGGGGCACGGCCCCAAATCGAAGTCCGTGAACAGGATCCAGTCAAACGCGGGATTGGCCGCGCAACTGCGCAGGAAAAACTCCATCCAGGGTGGCGCATCGCCGAAATAGGGAATAACCAGTGCCGTTTTCGGAAAATTCGCAGGGCTGGAATTATCGTGACTACTCATGCCCATTCTCCGTGGTGGACGTGGCTGGTTTCAAAAACTCGATGATCCTGTCGATTGCATTTGTCGAATCCCAGGACAGGAAACTGAACTTTGGCAGTGAATAACTTCTGATCGTGCGGGGAATCCGTGCACCACTTTTGGGCGGGTGGATGAGGTTTTTGAACTCTGCGAGGCGTCCATTGATGATTCCGACAGGTTTGGTGATGCTGAGAAGCTGCGCGCCAGCTGAGTATTTTCTGTCGGGGGACGATGTGAACGGGCGATAGGCCGATGCGTCGATCGGGATCCGCAAAATGTCGCCAATTTTCCGGGCCCGCCGAATGGACATCGCCGTGATGAACTTTCCGAATCGGCCATACGGGCGCGTCAGCGTTTCAACCTCCTGCTGAAATTCTTCTATGGTGGGCGCGGTGATACCACAGATCGAATGCTCCAACGGCATCACGATATCTGTCGAAAACTGTATCTTGTTGACATAGTCGAACAGGAAAACACCCATCAGATTTGGCGTATCCTGTTCCAGCGCGCACAATGCGATGTGTCCGCCCCAGCCATTGCCGATGACCAGCAGAGGTTTCTCCGAGTATTCCCGTAACACGGCCTGCGCACAGGCGACATCGTTCGCGGGCACATATTCGTCAGGGCCAAGCCACTCACTTGCTTCGTGGCCGAAGTACTCCAGGCAGCACACATGGCATCCAGCTTGGACAAGCTTGGCAGCAGGCTTGGAAAATTCAAGTGATCCGCCCCCGAAGCGATGGAAATACAGGACGGTCACGGCAGCGTCCGGTGATCCGAATTCGCGAAGCGTTGCGGTCCGATGCTGATCATTGATCGCAAAAAGGAGCTTTCGGTCCAGGACGTTGGTCATCCCTGTTCAACCAAAGTCTTAAGAAAGTTTTCCAGGTTCGCTATCGGGTCCGCCGAGATGTGTTTCTGCCAGTTCGCTTTCGCAGTCTGGCGTGCCTCCTTGGCAGACTCTTCGTCCGTCATAAGCCGTTCGATGGCCGCTACCCAGGGCAGGGCGACGCGCGGTGGCGGGATCAAGCGGTGGATATTTCGCAGTTTCTGGGGAACGGTAATCAGCGTGCCCGCGCCCTCGACCGCCTTTCTGACTCCGATGTGGTCGCTGGCAACAAGGGGGATGCCCAGAGACATCGCCTCAAGTGCGACGCGCGGTCCGCTTTCGTGCCAGAGGGACGGGATCAAAAGCACCTTCGTTCGCGAATAAATCCGCGACATATCCCGCTGTGCGCCAGCCCGGCGGATATTGGCGAATGCGCTGAACGGCATGCCGGAAATCTTTTGGATCGAATCCAGCTTGCTACGGCTTTCAACGACCTGAAACACGATGTCCGGTTGGTGTGCGGCCATCATCTCGGCGATGCGATAGAACAGGGTGACCCCCTTCTCGAACGCTGGATTGATGAACGTCACATAACGGGGCGTTTCTCCGTCAATCCTTTTGATTGGTTCGATCGGTTTGCCAATCACTTCGGATTCAAGCCCCAGCCTGAGGCGATAGTGGTTTGCCGTCGCCAAAGTATCACACATTATGAGGTCGACGTCTTTAAAACAGGCGCGATCCTTATAGTTTGGGTTCGCAAGATAGAATGCGATAGGTGTATGTCGGCGCGACATGTGGGCGCGCACCGCCAGTTCCGCCGGTGTGCCACCGTAGCTGATCACCAGATCGGGCGCGAATTCTTCTAGCAAGTCGAGTGAATCGCGGGCAGATTGTGCCAATTGTCCATAGCTAAGACCGGGAACAACTGAAGCGCCAGCAGTCAGTGCTGTGTGGGTGATGCCATTGTGTATGCGTTGCCAGCCAGCTTCGGTTTCCGCGAAACCGATTGAAGTCAGCATGTCGCCCTCGTCCGGATGATCCGGCCTGTCGAAACAAGCTGCAGTTATCGACTGAACCTGATGGCCACGTGTGGCAAGCCCTTCTAGCAGTGCACGAACGGATTTTGCCGCGCCGCTGACCGGGTCAAACAGACAATTCACAGAATGGAAGGCGATTTTCATTTTGGATCACGGCGCGCGCATTTGCGCAGCTACAAAGTAAAAGAGGGCAGTTTTCACTGCCCATCTTGATAAGTGGTAGGGTTCTGCCTGTACGTATTGCGCCTCGACGGGGTATCCCCATCGGGGCGCAGGTATCAGCAAGCAAAAACGCTCGAATCGGTCTATCAGAACTCGGTCTTAAAGCCCATGAAGACGGATTCTGTGCCGACCGTGCCTTCGCCGAATTCGTCCGCAAGATCAATGAACTTCTGTGCCTGAACACCCACGAAAATCTTCGAGCTCTCGGAGATGTGGTAATCGGCCTGAAGTGTCAGATCCAGAGTTGCAAGGAAATTGTCCTCGGAGCTATCGCCACCGCCAGACCCTGTATCGATCCCATTAATGGTCCTGTGTGCGTAGACTTCCTGGGTGTGCTTGCCGAATAGGGCGGAAACGCCCGCCTCGCCAGTAAATCCGAACGATCCGACGACTGGCGCGGTGGAGTATTTGACACTGACGCGCGGGCCAAGACCAACAAACTTGGCGGTCGCGCCGGCTTCAGTATTTACATTGGCAAGGAATCCGCCTCCGCTGCCGCCGCCACTTGCGTAGTATCCGTCATGGCCGACAGTGAGGCTTTGCTTGACGCTCAACCCGCGCATACCGGCGCCCCATGAAAGCCCCGGAGTGCCCGTCTGTTGAGACGCCATAATGTCAAGCGCACGCCAGCTGGTGGATTCCTTGAAGTAATAGCTGCCACCACTAAAGCCCTGCTGCGGGCCGCCGCTTGGTCCCGGTCCAAAACCACCACTGAATGCCGTCGAGCTGTCTTGATTGTAGAAACTCAGCCCAACAGAACCTTCCATTGGCCCGAACTGACGTGAAACCACAATCGCCCCGAAGGAGCCTGGATCGGAATCGAAGAACCCGCCGCCGGAACCAAACGTCAGGCCGTGGGCTTCGCCGATACCGCCGCTGAACGACAACGCATATCCTGTATCCTGCGCTTCGGCCTTTTCGGTCATCGCAGCGCCGAATGCCACGCTACCAATGGCCACCGTCGAAACTGTCTGAAGATATCTGTTGCTCATTGATAGGGCCTCCACGGGCTTAACCTCTGTTAACACAATGTTCTCGTTTACGCTACGTTGCGAGTCAAGCCGCGCAGGTCTTTGGCCGGAAATTCTTTGTCTTGAGTTGCTGGCGCTGTGTTGGTTTTGCAACAGCATTCCAGACGGCCAGAGTGTGTGCTGATTGCTAGCGGGCCAAAAGTGCAAATTGGTCGTCGTGCTGTCGTCACTACCGTTGCTTCACGTCCTGTGTTTCGAAAATCTGGTCGAGCCAGCGCGAACTGTGGTCTGTGGGATCATATATAACTGATTTTGAAGTTTTTTTTGCCGCTCGGTTTGTGCGGCTTCAGTTCAAACGCCTGCCTTTTTACGCGCAAACTGGCATTGAAACAGCACTTTTGTGGGCACGACCCCGTCCACAATAAGGGGTTTGAACAGCCTTTCGCACATTTTCATGTAATCCTCGGATCTGGCGGCAACCTCATGCCCCGTTTTGGAGAAGCTTAGTGGTATATTGGCCAGACGCTCCCATGGGTAATGTCTTTCCGCTATGGCGTAATGAACCTGGGTTGTCTCCATGACGGCAGAGGGGGCCCGACCGGCAAAGCTGTAGTCTTTGAGGTCAAGCGACTTCCCGGAAAACGCGTTCATCAATCTCATCAATGGTTTCATCCAGGGGTTTGAAAAGTCTGGATCGCACTGAAACGCGAAGAAAGCGCCTCCGGGTGCAAGTGAATTGGTAAACAGATGGGCCAGTGACCTGTCCGACAGCCAGTGCACGCCGCGCCCGACGCAAATCGCATCATACTGCGTGTCAGCGGTCGTCTGCAGCCAGTCAGGTGAATTCACATCTGCGACTTCATAGGTGACATTCGGCAGATCCGGCGCATATTTTAGCATCTCGGCAGAGCCGTCGACGGCGTGGATTTGTGAGAAATGATCCGTCAGCTGGGCGGCAATTTCGCCCTGGCCGGTGCATAGATCCAGCAATCGGTCGAACTTGGTCAGGCCGGATCTGTCGATGACATCGACAAAAAAGGCTGGGTCATAGGGTATTCTGGCGTGATATTTGGCGGAAATCGTACGATCAAATCCAAGATGACCGTCCAACGTCGCCGGCATGTACCCAGAAGTGTCGATGTCGTGATTCCCCGCACGCCCCACCGCACGATAACATCATGGCATGTCGCTGGACAATATACGGGGTCGGCTTCCATCAGGTCCTGCCGGAATCTGTCGATGATTTAAGTGTATCAATTATAAGTGTATCAATTAAGTCGCGGTTTGCGGCGCGATCAAGTTTTCCATTGGCGTTGTAGGCAAGGGCGTCAGCGACGAAGAATGCCTTCGGGCATTTGGCAGGCGACAGATTTGCGCGCGCGTAACTTTGCAGATCTGCCTTCGTAAGTGGACCAGAAGGGACAGCGATCGCGACCACTTCTTCACCATGGGATCGGGATGGTATGCTGGTCACGACGCAGTCGAGCACATTGGGGCATTGGGTCAGTACGGCCTCGACCTCTTCAGGGTAAATCGTTGCGCCGCCCGAAATGATGAAGGTTCCGCTTCGCCCGGTGATGGTCAGCGCGCCGTCGGGGTCAAGGAACCCAATGTCGCCTGGCATGACCCAAGTGCTGTCGATGCGATCCCGGCCTTTGCGCCCTTCGGGCGTCAGGGCAAAGCTTGCAATCGCAGGGGACGCAACGCGAATGTGTCCGCTCTGGCCCGGTGGGCAAGGGTGCCCGGCGTCATCGACGATCTGGATATGCACGCCCGGCAGCGGCGGTCCGACACTGGCCGGGTTGCGGGCCAGCGCATCGCCGGAATTTATCGCAATCTGCCCCGACAAACCGGTTGAATAGGCATAGGTCAGGTTTGGCGCAATCCGGTTCATCGTTGCCAGTATCACATCCTCGGGCAAGCGAGAGCCGGCGGAAAACACCACATCAAGACACGATCCGCGCAGCGGATCAGCATCCAAACCCAACAATCCGCTGAGTTGGGGGCGCGTCAGAAACGTGAAGTTCGCGCCGGTTTGGACGATGTGTGCCGCCAGATCCGTCGGCGCGGCGAGGTGACTGGAGAATTCAACCGTATTTGCGCAAAGTAAGTGATTGAACGTGTGATTGACCGACGCGGAAAATGAAAACGTCAACGGGTTGAGGAAAATTTGCCCAAACCGAAAAACCCCCGGCTGTCGGCGCATCATCAACCCCAACTGATATCGGTCATGCGAAAAGCCGGCAGCCATGGGCAGGCCCGTGGTGCCAGACGAAACGGTGATCATCGCAGCTGCCGTGCCTGCGGGAATGCGCGGTTCCGGGTGCGCGCGTCTTCCCAACGCATCCCACCAGGCATTGTCGCAGCCTAGCGCCGGGAATACGCCTTCACCGGGTGGCTGGCGCGACTGCAGGATCCCTGCAAGTGTCAGAAACTCACTCAGTCGGGCGCGTTCGGCCGCGCGGGATCGCGCGTCGATCACCACAGGCGTGGCGTCAAGGAACCAAAGGGCCAGAACCAGGACCGTGGCCTGAACAGGATTTGCGATTGCGATGGCGACCCGATCGCCGGGCTTCACGCCATCGCTGCGAAGCTGGTCTGCTGCGCGCAGGGCAAGGTCATGCGTCTGTTCGAAACTCAGATCAAGCGCGCCAAAACGCAGTGCACGTTTTGACGGGTTGCGCGCCGCGCTGGCGACAAGCATGGTTGCAACGTTGAAACTGGTCGAAGAATTGTACATTTCTATGCCTCGCCCCGTTAGAAATCCACGTCAATCGGCGTTCATTGCACGGATGCGCTGCTTCGTTCGGGCGAAGATATGGTAACGCGTCGCCAAACGCACGTCCATCAGGTGCCTGGGATGCAAGGCGCGCGCGAAACAGAAATCGTGGTTCACGAATGGGTCCCCCGGAAGATCCGCGGAACCATGATTTGCGTGCATACGATTTCGGGATGCGGGCACGAGTTTGCGTGCCTGGCGGAGTATCTGGCCGCGCGCGGGTTTCATTGCATCGCGCCCGATCTTCCCGGCCACGGCCAGACCCAGGTCGTGCCCGGTCAGATCGCGGATGAGGCCCATGTCACACGGTGTCTGTTCAGCCTTGCACGCTCGGTAGAAAATGCGCCGGTCTATTATCTGGGCAGTTCATGGGGCGGGCACCTGCTTTTGCCTGTTTTGCTGACCGGGATGTGCCGTGTCGATGGCCTGTTTCTGAACGATGTCCTGCTTGAGGCGCACGACCTGCTGCGTGCTGTTCCTGAACGGGTCGTGAAGAAGTCCGGCAAAACGCTGACGGGCCTTGATGACGTTCTTGCGGCAATTCGCGCGGAAGCGACAGGGCCGTATCGCCAGACAGATCTGGAAGATATCAAGGACGATGTACTGACCGAATGGGCGCGGCATCGATTTGTCGAGGGTCGCAACGGCGAATGGTCCGAACGCTTTCACGGCCCGACCGTTGAAGCATTGGCTGCGACACCGCGGTCTGGAATCGCGCCTACGAAATTGCCCGCACGGCAGATCGCCAGGCTTACCTGCCCGATTACGATGATCTATGGCAGCGAAAGTCCGTTTGCGGACACGAAGTCCCTTGCGACACTGCTTGGGCTTCGTGCGAATGTGTCACTGCTGACACTCAAGGGTGGCCATGCGCCCAAGCTGATGACCGACTATCAGGCAGAGGCTGTCTTCAATGCAATGTGTCAGATGGGCTATGACCCCACTTCGGAAGCCCAGACAAGTCAACCAACACGTTGCTGATTTCAGGGGCAAGACCGAGTTCCTTGCGTCGCATACCTATTCCACATCATCGCGGTCTCGATTATCCAGATAGTAAGCGATGCTTCTAGGCGTTTCATGTTCGGCCAGCAGGCCCGGCGCAAGATGAATCCCATGAGCGGATTCCAGTATCAGCATCAATTGCAGGGCCATGACGGAATCGCCGCCAAGGTCCGAAAAGTGATCATCGACACCGATCGGCGTAACCCTCAGGACCGCACGAAAGCCCTCGGCGATGATCTCTTCGGTCTTGGTGGTCGGTGGGGAGGCTGGCGTCGGCAATTGCAGATCGTCGCGGGCCATTTCGGTGATTACTGCGTCAATGCGTGTCGGGTCAGTCATTGGTGCCTCTATCTCGGAAGGGGGCCTGTATTGATGCAATGTTAGCCCGCTTTCTAATCAAGCGAAGACAAAAGCGTTTTGAACCGGTCGCGGATCTGCGTTTTCAGCGCGGCGTCCTGTTCGTAGCGCTTCGAAGCTTGGACAACCGCGCTGGCAGCGGCTGCGTCTAGCGGGACGTCGTGGGGAGCAAGAAACCGTGACAGGTCAGCAAAACGGTTGGCGGGATCGGCGATGATATCTTCTGTGGTCAGCCCGATTAAAGGATACGCGGATAGAAAGTTTCGCCAGGCGCGTCGATTGGACCGCAGGTAGGCGATGGCAATCTTGGCGTTGCGTTCCGTTGGTTCGGTTGTGTCAAATGGCACCGTGTTCACCGGCAAATCGACGGCCCGCCCTGTCGCCCACATTGCCAAAAGGCTGACGACCTGCGACGCAAGATCGCGCCGCTCGAGGTGGATGAAAACACATTCATCCAGTGGCTGTGTCGACGCGATCTCTTGCATTTCGTGATAGAAAATCTTCACGGCCACATGCCCCAAAGCGGGCTCCACCGACCTGAGGTGATTCAGGATCGTGGTGTTCGAAGCATTGGAAAATTCTGCGCCATATTGTTTGGACAGTTCGTCGCGGTAGAACGGGTGCCCGATTTCGTACACATGGCGGAGACCACCTTCACGCAAGGCACGGCAGAACAATTCCGAGCCTGAACGCGGAGTCGTGCAGATGCAAATCAGCTTCAAACTTCCCTCACAGGAATCGGACATCGCCACCAAACGGGTGGTCGCCCATTTCGTTTATTTGGACCGGCGTGTCGATTTCATAGCGTCGCTGGCCGCGCTGGTGGCGCTGCGCCATCGCCGCATTAAGCATCTCGGCAGTTCGCTGCCAGGCAATGAACGTCATGGTACGCCCCAGACACAGGCGTGGCGGTTCGCCGAAACTGGGCAGTTCATTTTCGCCCGTTTTACCCAACCGCGTGGATACTGGACAACGATATGCTACACCGGCGTCATAACTGCACTGCTTCCCTTCAATTCGGGTCGGCGCAACGCGGGCAATATAGGGAACGGCTGTCCTGGTCAAAAGTCCTGGAAAGGTGAGACTTTCCAGCCGCCCGCCTTCATTGCTTGCCATGCATTCCGCAATCGTCATGGCATATGTGGCGATGATTGTATGCCGCGCGATCAAAAAAATCGGTATCAGTTCGGCAAAGCGTGCTCTGTCTGGGCAGGCGCAGGTCGCATCGTAAATCGCCTCGACGACGGCGTTAAACTGTTTGACCTGGCCTATGCGAAGCTCGCGGTGAAATCGGACGGCGCTGAACTTGTCGAGGAAGGGCAACAACTCATCCGGGATGCTAAGGTATCTGCCGATCAACCGATTGACGACCGGCACGCAGATATCCTCAACAATGTTTAAACTTGGCGTGGTGGCGATCGTTTCATTCTGGGCAACGGATAGGGGGGCATCGTTGATTATGGCGCCATAGCTTTCAGACAACAGCTCCGAAACAAGTTTGCGCAGTTTCCGATGCGCTTCACCATTGTTGAACCCAACGGCGTGCTCAATATACCAGCCGGCAAAATTCAAGTCAGGCGCAGAAGGGTGAGAAAAAACCCGGTTGAATATTGTTGGGCCGTCGATAACCAGGCATTCCTTGTTCGGGTCCGTGAACAGGTGCAGATCGTCCGGATCAATATCATCAAGCGGTTTCATTGCTCAGTCGGCGCAATCTCGGCAAGGAAACTGGCCACTGTCATATCATCTTTGACCGCATCGAAATTAATGTTCAGTCCGGCCGCCTCTTCAAGGTGAAAATCAAGCAATAACAGATCCTTGCTGTCAAGGCCGACCTCTTTCAAGGTGATCGCTGCAGGATCATTCGTCACACGCTGGATGATCGCCTCATCAACTTTCAATTCGTCCAAGGCCGCGCGTAAGGCTTCTGCGTTGAGTATTTGCGGTTTTGACATAAGGGGCTTTCCCAAACTAGTTGCGGCGGAATCCGGCGGCTAGTGTGCAGGATGAAACCGCCGGGTTTTCAGTGTGGCGTTGTTGGGTGCAGTCATACCGCTTCGCCGCGCAAATTCAATCCATCAAAATCGGCGGTACGCACGCAGGGCGCCCCGATGGCGCGTGCTTAGCCCAGTCATCAACATGAGAACACGGGCGAAAGTTGCTGGTCCGTGGTCACCTCCTTCGGTATGGCGTGATCCATATGACTGATCCCGCGCAATTCTGGGCTGCTGCCATCATCGCTTCATTGTTTGTGGGGGCCGGGAAGGGTGGGTTGCCGATGGTGGCGCAACTCAGCGTTCCGGTTCTGTCGCTGGTCATGTCACCGATGCATGGCGCAGCACTTCTGTTGCCGGTTTATCTGATAAGCGATGTGTACGGGATTGCGATCTATCGACACTCGTTTTCGCCACGCAATCTGAAGATCCTCATCCCCGCGGGCGGTATCGGAGTACTGATCGGATGGCTGCTGGCGGGCTCCACGGACGAGCATGTGGTGCGCCTGATCATCGGCTGTGTGGGGTTGGGTTTTCTTGTCTTGCGTTGGCGATCCCGGCTGTTTGGCATCACGGATGCGCGCGCGGCGGACGTGCCGCGCGGCATCATCTGGGGCAGCCTGTCAGGCTTTACCAGCTTCGTGTCGCATGCGGGCGGGCCAGCGTATCAGGTGTACGTGCTGCCCCAGCGCCTGCCCAAGATGGTGTTCGCAGGCACCACCACGATCACATTCGCGGCCATCAACCTGATGAAGGTGCCGCCTTATCTGGCGCTGGATCTGCTCCACTGGGGCGATCTGCGGGTCGTTGTGGCGCTGGCACCGGTCGCGTTATTCGGAACCTGGTCCGGCTATCGCCTGACGCGCATCATTCCGGAACGCATCTTCTTTGGTGTTATCGAAGTTGCATTGCTTGTAATCTCGATCAGCCTGATCCGCGCTGGACTGGCGGGGATGGCCTGACGGCGCGCTATGGTTCCAGGATCGTCGATCCTGTGGTTTTTCCCGCTTCCAGGGCCTGATGCGCGGCGACGATGTCCGCCAATGCCATGCGGCGATTGATGTTGGCCGTCATCACACCGGACCCGAGCCGCGCAAACACCGCCGCGGCCGAGGCGTCAAGCTGGTCACGCGACGCGATATAATGTGCCAGAGTCGGGCGCGTGAAAAACATTGACCCTTTGAGTTGCAGATCTTGGGGGTTAACCTCAGGCGTTGGGCCGGTTGTCGCCCCGAAAGAAACGAACACCCCGCGCGTCGCGAGGCTGTTGAGCGAGGCTTCATAGCTGGCCGCCCCGACGCTGTCATAGACGACCTGGACCCCGCGACCATCGGTCAAGGCGCGCACCCGTTCGGCCACATCGTCGGATGTTCGGTCGATTGCGTCGGCGTAACCCAGTTTCAGCGCATCGGCACAGTTCTGCGCGCCCGAGGTGACGCCGATCATGCGCGCGCCCAGATCAGCCCCCCATTGTCCGGCCATCTGACCAACACCGCCCGAGGCGGCCCAGAACAGCACATCGTCGCCGGGTTGCACCGGGTACGTGCGTTCAAGCAGGTATTCGACGGTCATCCCTTTCAGCATCGCGGCGGCGGCCACTTGATCGGAAACGTTCTCCGGCAGTTTCACCATGCGCGCGGCGGGCGCGTTCCGGTGGCTGGCATAGGCCCCCAGAACACCGGCATAGGCGACGCGGTCGCCAACTTTCAGGTCATCGACGCCATCGCCGGATGCGATGATACGCCCGGCGGCTTCAAGCCCAAGCGGGCTTGGCAGCGGCAGTGGGTAAAATCCCGAGCGATGGTAAACATCCATGTAGTTGAGGCCGATTGCCGTTTGTTCAAGCTGAACTTCGCCCGGTCCGGGCGGCGGCAACTCGATGGTCTTCAGTTGCATGACCTCAGGGCCGCCGGTTCCGGTGATAATAACCTGTGTCGCCTTCATGTGCCTGCCCCCAAATCGGTTTCCTTATTCCGCCGTTGCCGCGTGACCTAGCCTTGCGGATCAAGTCGCATGTGGCCCGGTATCGCCAATGGCGCGTTGGTTCCGTCCAGAAATTCAACCGTGGCGAAGGACAGATCCGTGTCCCCGATATTCTCGACCGAGTGCAGCATGTAGTCACCCGGACCATAGTGGAAATGCCGGGTTTCGCCCACGTAGTGCTCGCTGTCGCGAACTTCGCCGGATGAGAAGTATCCGCGCGCCTTTCCCGAGGTTAGCGCAGACCAGAAATAGGGGTTTACGTGGCGATGAAACCCGCAGCGTGCACCAGCGGGGATATGCAGGTGCCAGACCCGTACACGCTCGGTCTCTGACACCAGAACCGACCCGACGCAGCCATTGTCATGGGCGGCGCGCATTTCTTCGTAAAGCCCTTCGGGCCAATGGGCGAATGCCGCCGGATCCGGGTTGGTTTCGATGTGATCGGGCCCGTGGTCCTGTGCGTCGTCTCTCATGGTCGCTCCTCCGTCGGTCGTTGTCTATTCTGCGGCACTCTGCGCGCCCAGCGCATCCAGATCGGCCCGCAGGTCGGCCTGCTGCGCCGCGCTGAGTTTGACCAGCGGCGGGGCCATTCGGGTCCAGCTGTCGTCACCGCTGCGCCAGGCCTCGATCTGCTTCATCGCGGGCATCAGCGGGTATTTCGCGGCCATGGTCCGCGCCGCTTTCACCGCCATCATCGCACCATCCCGCCCCGCCCCAGCCGGTGCTCGCAGCGCCGCCTGCGCTTTGGCCCCGAACGCATTGGTCGAGCCCGAGATGACCCCCGCCGCTCCAATATCCTTGCCGTCCCACAGCATCGCCTCGGACGATGGGTAGACGTCGAAATCCTGCGCCACGCCGCCGGTTGCTTCGATAATTGCGCGGGATTGTTCGAAATCACCGCTGGAATCCTTCAACCCCGCAATCACCGGGCCAAAAGCCGCGCGCAGGCGCAGCACCAGCGCCGGAGACAGCGGCACAGCCGACATTTGCGGAAAATGGTAGAGGTAGATGCGCAGATCATCGCGGCCAATGCTCTCCACCAGACTGGCGTAATGGCGAAACAACCCCTCGTCCGAGGGGGCCTTGTAGTAATAGGGCGGCAGGACCAGAACATTCGTGTAACCCGCATCCACAGCCGCGCGGGTCAGCGCGACGCAATCGCCCGTGGACGGCGCGCCGGTGCCGAAAATGACCTGATCCGGGGCAATTCCGGCCTTGGCAAAATGGCCGGGCAGGGCCAGCCGGTCTGTCATGGCGATGGAGGTGCCTTCGCCGGTGGTTCCGGTCGGCGCGACCCCGTCACACCCCCCTTCAGGCGACAGCAGATGCCGACAATATGTAATCAGTTTCGCCGCATCCAGCGTACCGGATTGCGTAAAGGGGGAAACTGCTGCGGCATAGATGCCGCGTCGGGCCTTGGTCATCGTTCATTCCTTATGTGCCTTGGTCGCGGCGGTATCCGTGTGCCGCTGCCTAGCACGGGCGGCGCCTTCTGGGCCAGACGTTCGCCGGGCGTCGGTGCTGGCAAGTGGATGGACCAGTGGAACAAAGGCAATTCGGCCTTTGCCAATTATCGCACCGATTGGCAGGATGGTATCTGACCATCAGCCAAACAACCCATCGGGGGACTACATGAGCCAGCCACGAACCAGCATTCGTCCGGTGACGCACCGGTTTGCCCTGGGCGATGCCTGGGTGACGACGATCCTTGACGGGGCACAAATGCGCGAACCATTGCGCCCGCCATTCATGCTGGACAAGGACGACGCAGCACTTCAGGAAATCGCGGCGCAGCACCGGTTGCCCTGGGACCGGTTCGAAAACAGCTACACCCCCACAGTGGTCGAGGTTGGCGGCGCCCTCGTCCTGTTTGACACCGGGTTTGGCGCAGGTGGCCGCGACGCCGGGGCCGGGATGCTGCGCGCCGGGCTGGCCAGTGTGGGGTACCAGCCCGAGGATATCTCGGTCGTGGCCTTTACCCATTGCCACCCCGATCACATCGGCGGCGTGATGGAAGGCGATGCGCTGGCCTATCCCAATGCCCGGCTGATCATGGGGCGCGCAGAACACCATGCCTGGACCAGCGGTGAGGGCGTGCCAGACAACCGCGCCGGAAATCGTGAGAAGTTTCTGAAGATCTTCGGCCCGCTGACGGATCAGTTGACCCTGATCGAGGACGGGGACGAGGTTGCCCCGGGCATCGTGGCCGAGGCTGCATTCGGTCATTCTCCGGGCCATATGATGTACCGCGTGACCAACGATGGGGCACAGGCGCTGATCTGGGGCGACCTGACGAACCACTATGCGTTTTCGCTTCCCCATCCCGACAGCCCGGTCGGCTTTGACGATGACAAGCCGCGCGCGATCGAAACCCGTAACCGGGTTCTGGCCCAGGTTGCGGATGCGGGAACGCTGGTGGTCGGGCACCACATGCCCTTTCCCAGCGTCGGCTATGTCCGCCGGGATGGCGACAGTTTCGCCTGGATGCCTGCGACCTATCAGCTTTGGTCTTGAAATCGCCGCGTGATATTTTCTGATACTCAGTATCAGGGATTCCGAATTTCGCCGGTGCCGCGCAGCCGGCCCCGGCGCGACGGTCTGTCCGCCGCGTGGCGAAGGGTTTGAAATCACAGCATTTAACGGAATACTTCGGGAAATCCGTTCAATTTTTGGCGGTCATTCGCATGTTCTCAGCGCATGCGCGCGGCACTGAAAGCCAGCCGGACAAAGCCCATTGACGCATTCACTTCGTCCAATCAGGCTTTGGTGATATTTCACCGGGGGGGCGAAAATCGTGAATTTGATACGCCACAAAGTGCTGGATCAGATCCGTCAGGACATCCTGTCTTGCGGTCTGCCGCCCGGGGCGGAACTGCGCGAGGCGGACCTGGCCGATCAATACGATGTCTCCAAATCGCCAATCCGCGACGCGCTGCAACGGTTGCAATTCGAGGGGCTGGTTCAGACCGTGCCGCGCCGCGGTCACCGCGTCACGCCGATCTCGGTCTCGGACGCCAGCGATATTCTGGACATGCGCGAGGCGCTGGAAGTCGCGGCCGTGCAACGCATCGCGCGCGAGGCTGATGACACAACGCTGGCGGATCTGGATCAATGGCGTCAGGCCGATGTGTCCAACATCCGCGCCTTCGCGACCTACAACCGGGATTTCCACATCATGCTGGCCAAGCTCAGCGGGAATCGGCGGCTGGCTTCGGAAATGCGGCGCCTTCTGGATGCGTATGAGCGGTTGTGCATCGTCTCGCTGGAACGGCTCAGCGCGGATAAGGGTGACATGAGCACGGCGCTGGAAGATCACCGTGCAATCATCTCGGCCATGCAGGCGCGCGATGCGCGGGCTGCGGCAAAGATCGTCAGGCGGCACGTGCGCCATTCGCGCGGCCACATCATGAAAGGGCTGGAAAACCGGCCAATCGTAGACTGACGGTTCGGTTTAATCAGCGCATGGGGCATCATGGATGGATCAGGGACAGCCAGGCAGATGAGTGACAGCGTTCTTGGCGCCCACAGTCTGGGCAAGACCTTCGCCAACGGCTCGGTCGTGGCCCTGGAAGAGGCGTCGTTTGATATTCGCCCCGGCTCATTCGTCTCGCTGGTCGGGCCATCGGGATGTGGCAAATCAACCTTGCTGCGCCTGATTGCCGGTCTGATCGAGCGGTCATCCGGGCAGGTCACCGTTCATGGCACCGAAGTTTCTGGGCCGCGCACCGATGTGGCGATGATGTTTCAGAAGGCAACGCTGCTGGATTGGCGGACGGCGATTGAGAACGTCTTGTTGCCGACCGAGATGGCGCGCGCCGTCACCAAGGACGACCAGAAACACGCCGCCGAATTGCTGAAACTGGTCGGGCTGGACGAATTTTTGTTCGCCTTCCCTTCGCAATTGTCCGGCGGGATGCAGCAACGGGTTGCACTGGCGCGGCTGCTTCAGACCGGGGCGGATGTGTTGCTGCTGGACGAACCCTTCGGGGCGCTGGATGAATTCACGCGTGAGCGGTTGAACGTCGAACTGATGCGCATCGTGGCCGAAGTGAAGGCAACGACCCTGTTCGTGACCCACAACATTACCGAGGCGATTTTCCTTGCCGATCAGGTCTTTGTCATGACCCCGCGTCCAGGCCGGATTGCAGCCACCATCGATGTGCCATTCGAACGCCCGCGCCCGCTGTCGCTGCAAACTTCGCCCGAGTTCAACACTCTGGTGGCCGAAGTGCGCGATGTTCTGGGTGAAGATCACTGATGGCGGTCAGCGACGGCATATCCCCACCGCGCCGGATCGGCCTGACCATGCCACGCCGCCGGCTGCTGACACATGCGGCGATCTTCTTGACGCTAATCGCCCTGTGGGAGATTGGCAGCCGGGCAGGGTGGCTCGACCCGCTGTTCTATCCGCGCCCGTCCAACATCCTGCGGTCGTTCTGGCTGATCTATTTTGCCAACGGCAATGTCTGGTTCCACCTATATGCAACGCTGGGGCTGGTGTTTGCGGGGTTCGTGGCCGGGTCGATCCTGGGCGTCGGGCTTGGCGCGCTGGTCGGGTTCCAACCGCTGGTGCGCCGCTTCATCAAACCCTATGTGATCGTGCTGGAGGCGACGCCGCGTATCGCCGTCGCGCCTTTGCTGATCGCGGCACTCGGCTTTGGCGCGCCTTCAAAAATCGCCATCATCATGCTGGTCTGCTTTTTCGCTCCGTTTATCAATACGCTGTCGGGTGTTGTGAATGTTTCAGAAGACCGGTTGGAGCTGTTCCGGTCCCTCGGCGCCGGCAAGATGCAGATCCTGAAGAAACTGGTCCTGCCCGAGGCGTTGCCGGTCATCATGGCCGGTGAACGCCTTGCCCTGACCGCCGCCCTGTCGGGCGCGCTGGTGGCCGAGTTCATCCAGCGCGATCAGGGCATTGGATCGCTGATCCTGATCTACACGCGCAACCTCAACATGGCGTCGGCCTTCGCCTGTATCTTCACGCTAACGATCATCGGCTTCCTGATTTTCCGGGGTATGGAATGGGTCGATAACCGCATCGCCTTCTGGAACTCCGAGGCTGGCATGTCCCGCGTCGGGGCGAAGCGGGCAAGGTCATTCGGGGGGGCACATGGCTGATATCCCTGACGCCCCCGGCAACGGCAAATCCTTCCGCGCCACGCGACTGATCCCGCATCTGGCGCTGTTCGCCGCGATCCTGATCCTCTGGGAGGTTGCGGTGCGCACGGAGTTCATAACCTCGATCATCATCCCGATGCCCAGCAAGATCGGCGGGGCGATCTGGGACCTCTATGTCGCTGAGCGCACGATCTATAAGCACTTTTTCATCACCCTGACCGAGGCGGTCGTGGGCTTTGCCATCGGTGCGGCGGTTGCCGTGACGCTGGCGGTCTGCTCGGCCCTGTCCGAGACGTTCAAACGCTATGTCGCGCCCTATGCCATCGTTCTGAACGTTACCCCCGGCATCGCGCTGACCCCGATCATCATCGCCTGGTTTGGCTTTGGGATGGGGTCAAAGATCGCGCTGGCGGCCGTAATCTCGTTCTTTCCGATCTTCGTGAACACGCTGACCGGGTTGATCCAGCGTGATCTGGACCGCGAAGAACTGTTCCGGTCACTTGGTGCGTCGGAACGCCAGATCTTCGCCAAACTGCGCATGCCCGCGGCACTGCCGCTGCTGTTCGCGGGCCTGAAGATCGGCCTCACCACGGCGCTGATCGGCGCGGTTGTGGCTGAATTTGCACAGGCCACCGATGGCGTCGGCGTGCTGATGAGCCGTTTCTCGTTCCAGCTGAACATGGCGGCAAGCCTGGCGACCCTGCTCAGCATGACGCTGATCGGCTTGATACTGTTTTACTCGATGGAATTTCTCGACGACCGGATCGTGTTCTGGCGGCGTGAAACGCGCAGGGCGTCGATGTCCCGCGCGAAGGCCCGGCGCTGGAAGGCGCGAATGGGTGAATAGCGGATGGACAACTTCCTTGGGAGGAAAGTGAAATGAAAATGTTTAAGGCAATGATGCTGTCGACGGCGCTGGCCGTAGCGGTGCCCGGCGTTAGCTTTGCGCAGGAAACAATCACCGTGATCAAACCGACACCACGTTCGGCGGTGTTCTTCCCGCTGGTTGTGGGTGAGGCGCTTGGGTATTTCGAGGAGGAGGGCGTGACCGTCAATCTGCTGCCATCCGACACCTCGATCCCCTATGTGGCGTTTGTCCAGAACGGGCAGGCGGATCTGTCGATGCTGGACCCGAACGAGACGATCAACGCCGTGATCGCCGGGGCGAACATTAACACGGTGTACGAGGTGATGCAGAACGCACCCGAAGGCATCGCAGTGCTGAAAGGCGGCGACTATGGCTCGATGAGCGATCTGGTCGGCACAACGGTGGGCCTGGTGTCAGACCGTGACCGCGCCTTCCTGCAGGCCGCGATGGATGTCGCCGGACATTCCATCGACGATGTGGATACTGTCGTGCTGGGCGAAAGCGGTCCGACGCTGGCGGCTGCGATCCGTGACGGGCAGGTCTCGGCCATTTCCGGGTCGGTGTTTGACTGGGCCGCACTGGTCGCCAACGGGATCGAGATTGATACCGTCACACCCGACGAGTTGCTGGCCAGCCCGGCCAACACTTTGGCGATCAATGCCGACAAGATCGAAGAACGCCGCGACGCGATGGAAGGGTTCTTCCGCGCCTGGTCCAAGGGCATGTATGTCGGCAAGGTGAACCCTGACGCGGTCGAACTGATGCTGCGCCAGGCAGTCCCCGAAGAATGGGAGGTTGAGGCCGCCGGCAAAGGCCTGTTCGAAGGCGTCCTGCCCATGAACATCTCAACGACCGAGCGTCTGGGCGATTTGCAGGCGGACGTTTGGACCAGCGTTCAGCCGCGCATGGTCTCCTCCGGTGCGATTGAGAATGAGGTGGACGTGTCGAGCTTCCTCAACGACACCTACATTGATGCGGCCAATGACTTTGACCGGGATGAGGTCGAAGCCGAAGCCAAAGCCTGGCACGACCAGAACATGTAAACGACACCATGCAAATGGCGGGCCTGACCCGTTCATACAGCCGCCGGGCAGTGCATCTGCCCGGCGGCGCACCACCAAAATTTTCACGAACAACAGGTTTCAGCCCATGACACATGCAACCATCGATACGGCCACTCTGGGCGATGCGATTAACCGATATGGCCCGTCTTCGGGCAGGGCAGCGCCGACAGGGACCAACCGGCTGGACAGCAAGACCGTCGATATCCACGCCCATGTGATGATCCCTGCAGCGTTCGACTATATGGGTCCGCATATGGATGTGACCAGGATCGCGATGGTCAAGCACTCCAACCAGGAAACCCGCGACATCAACATGCAGCAGGACAAGGACCGCACGGTCGCGATGACCGATCTTGAAGATCGGATGCGGGTGCTGGACGCGCAGGGCATCGACATGCAGGTCGTCGCCCCGCCACCGTTCCAATGCTGGTATCAGTCGCCGGTCGAACATTGCGTCAAAGGCAGTGAGATCGTGAATGACGGCCTTGCCGAATGGGCGGGCCAGCGTCCCGACCGGTTTGCGGCCCTTGGAACGCTGCCCATGACCGATCCCGCCGCCGCCGTGGCCGAGCTGGAACGCTGTATGGGCGAACTGGGCATGAAGGGCGTCGAGATTCTGACGAACATAGACGGCGAAGAACTCGCCTCAGCCCGGTTTGAGCCGGTGTGGAAAAAGGCCGAGGAACTTGGCGCGCTGGTGATGATCCATCCGAACGGGTTCACGCAGGGGGATCGCTTCCACGATTTTTACTTCGCCAATGTCATGGGGAACCCGCTGGAAACCTCTCTCGCCGTGGCGCATCTGATCTTTTCGGGCACGATGGAGCGTTGCCCGGATCTGAAGGTGCTTGCGGTGCATGGCGGTGGTTTCCTGCCAGCCTATTCCGCGCGCATTGACCACGCCTGGGGCGCCCGGAAGGACAGCAACGCCAACCTGCCGCATCCGCCGACGCATTACCTGCGCAAGATGTGGTTCGATTCGGTCGTCTTTTCGGATCACCAGTTGGAGTATCTGGTCAGCACCTATGGGGCCGACAAGATCGTTATGGGCAGCGATTACCCCTATGACATGGCTGATTATGATCCGGTCGAACATGTCGTCAGCGCGAACCTGTCGGATGGCGACAAGGCCAAGGTTGCGGGGCTGAGTGCGGCCGCACTGCTGGGCCTCTGACGCGATGACTGTCGCAATCATCGGCCTTGGCATCATGGGCAGCGCCTATGGCGCCAACCTGTTGAAGGCGGGGGTGGATGTGATCGGTGTTGATCCGGATGCGGCGGGTCGTGACCAGCTGATCGCCGCCGGAGGGCGCGCCGAAGAAGCGCCCGGCGGCTGGCTGCGCGATTGTGATCTGGTGATCCTGTCGCTGGCCTCGCCCCAGGTATTGGCCGGGGTGGTGGATGAGATCGCCGGATTGCTGAACCCGGACCAGATCGTGCTGGAAACGGGGACATTCGCGCTGGCCGACAAGCAAGCAGCCCAAAAACGGCTGGCGGAGGCGGGTGTGATCCTGCTGGATTGCCCGGTCAGCGGCACCGGCGCGCAGGCGGCGGTGGGTGATCTGGTGATGATGGCATCGGGACCAGCCGAGGCGGTCGCCAAAGCGAAGCCCTTCATGGCGCTTTTTACGAAGTCGGTGATCGAGGCCGGGGATTTCGGTGCGGGCATCCAGTTGAAATACGTCGCCAACCACGCGGTTGCCCTGCACAATGCGGTCGCGGGCGAGGTTCTGAACTATGCCGACGCATTGGGCCTGAACCGCGACACCGTCTACCAACTGCTCAGCAGCGGTGCCGGGCAATCGAAAATGCTCGACCTGCGGATGCCGCTGATGATGTCGGGGGACTATGACCCGCCAACGGCCAGCCTGAAGATGTTCGAAAAGGATCTGAGCGTGATTTCAGCGGATATCAGGCGGCTGGGCGTTCAGGCGCCCTTGCTGGATATAGTGAATCGCCTTTATGAGACCGCGCGCGCGGATCTGCCGGAAACCTACGACGCGGCGGCGATTTTCGAAGTCTATCGCAGTGGCAAGGCCAGATAATCCGGGATTACGCCAGCGGTGGCCCCAAAAGATCCCATTTGTTGCCAAACGGATCCGACCAGACAACAACCTGGCCATAGGGCTCATCACGCGGGTCTTCGTGCAGACGGGCGCCAGCGGCTGTGAGCAGGGCCAGGGTGGCGGCAAAATTCTCGGTCCTCAGAAAGAAGCCGACGCGCCCGCCGGTCTGGTTGCCGATAGCGGCGCGCTGCTGGTCAGTGACGGCGCGGGCCAGAAGGACTTCGGTTTGCCCGCCGGGCGGGCGCAGCGTGATCCAGCGTTTGCCATTGCCCTGATCCTGATCCGCGGTCACCTCGAACCCCAGACCGAGCGCATAAAACGTCAGCCCGGCCTCATAATCCGGCACCAGAAGCGCGACCGCTGCGATATACATCAGCGGGTCGGCAGCGTGTCGGGCAGGTTGATGCGCGCCACCTGTTCGGCAATCGGATCGGTGCTCAGCGGATGGGTCTGCGCAGTGTGATCGCCGGGGTCACCAATGCTCTGCCAGCAACCGCCCTTATAGACTTCAAGTGCACTAAAGCGGGCCTTGTAATCCATCTTGGGCGATCCTGGCACCCAATAGCCGAGGTACACGTAAGGCAGCCCCGCCTCGCGCGCGATGGTGATATGATCCAGGATGATCGCCGTGCCAAGGCTGTCGGCGGCGCGGTCGGGATCAAAGAAGGAATAGACCATCGACAACCCGTCATCGAGGACATCCGTCAGGCAGACCGCCGTTAACGCCCGCGTGCCATCCTTGGAACCGGAATATTCCACGACCCGGCTGCGGATCGGGGTTTCCTCGATCATTGCGGCGAATTCGAAGATATCCATGTCGGCCATGCCACCGGCGGCGTGGCGACTGTCGAGGTAGGCGCGAAACAGCGCATACTGCGCTTCGGTCGCCCAGGGCGATGTCGCCTCGCGGCGCAGATCGGCGGTGCGGCGCAGGATACGGCGCTGCGATCTGGAAAAGGTGAAATCAGCCACGCGGATACGGGCGGACATGCAGGCGGTACATTCAGCGCAGGACGGGCGGTAAAGGACGTTCTGCGACCGGCGGAACCCCTGTTTTGACAGCGCATCGTTCAGCGTTTCGGCAGTGTCGCCCTGCAGCGCGGTGAACAGTTTCCGCTCCATCCTGCCCTCAAGATAGGGGCAGGGCTGCGGGGCCGTCACATAGAATTGGGGCGCAATGGGTAACGTGTGTCGCACGGTTTGGACGTTAACAAGGCCTTGGGCATCCGCCAAGGCCTTGTTTAATCGTCGTTAACGGTTCAGCGCGGACGTGCCGAGGACCATGTCGGTCAGGCTTTGATGCCGTTCCGTCATCAGGATCATCACGATCGAGATCAGCTGCAGCGGAAACACAGCGATCGAGACGAAATAGCCGATGATGTGGAACAGCGCCGTTCCGCCATCCAGCGCTTGCCCGCGCCCGTCGCGAAAATGGATCGCCATCAGCCGCATTCCGGGCGTGGCCGAGCTGCGCGCCAGGCTGATCCAGCGGTAAAGGAAGCTGAGCGTTGCATAAAGGAACGGCAGGAACAGCAGCCCCAGGAACAGCGTGAAGGGCAAAACGATGGCCGTCAGAATGCCGATCAGCACAACATCCACCACCCAGGCCAGAAAGCGTTTGGTGGGAATGCTCTGATAGAACTCCGGCTGGTCGACCGGGTCGGGCAGGGGGGTGGTCTGGGTCATATACATCCGTCTATCCGATATTTCGGCCGGTCCGAAGTCATCGGGCCGGCCAGGGAGGGGTTGGGTCAGATGGTGATCGGGCCTTCGCCACGATCGTCATCACGGTTGTCACGCCGGTCTTCGTTGCGCTCGTCCGAGGCGGTCGCCTCACGGGCACGGGCGGCACGCTCATTCATGAACTCGTCGAATTCCGACTTGTCCTTGGCTTCGCGCAGGCGTTGCAGGAATTCCTCGAAGGCTTTCTGTTCCTCTTCCAGCCGACGCAGGGTTTCGCCCTTGTAGCTGTCAAAAGCCTGGTTGCCCGAGGATTTGAACGCGGCGCGGGCCGAGTGCATGCGCCGATGTGAACAGCCCATGCCGTTCTTCTTCTTGAAGAACACCAGATAGGCAAGCAGCGCCAGGCCGACCGGCCAGAACACGACAAAGCCAAGGACCGTTGCGCCGATCCAGGCAAACTTGCCACGTTCATCCAGCCAGGTTTCAGCAGAGGCGGGCCATGTTGCGACGTTGGACATCTATGTATCTCCTGTTGAGTTGGTTGCGATGTAAATCCGTTTCACATCCCCTAGATTGGGTGTCGCGGCCGTGGGGTCAAGAGATAATGTGAAGGTTTTTTACATAAACTGTGTTTGTGACATAAAATCAGTAGGTTGCTCGTCTTTCTGGCGCGCTCTTTTTGCGGAAAAAACGCCGAAAACATGCCGGGCCGTAACGCCGACGGCCCAGATTTCTGCAAAATCAGCGAGTCGCGGATCGAAAATGACACCCGCTTGGGACAGGTGCCCAAGGGGAGCAACGCCGCAAATGGCAAAGTTGGTTTCTGTGCGGGTTTCGGCGGTATCGGTGCAGCGAAAAACCTCTTCAGCAGCCCATGTGGCTCATTGCAGGACGTGTTGGAGTGGCCCCTGAGCTCAATGCGCAAGCCGGGTGAGCGCCTATCTGGGGGTAGGCGCCGAAACGGGTGCGTTGGGCAATTTATGGCTCAGCGTTAGCCTGTAGTTTAGTGCATAGTGGTCCGTCGCGAAAGCGCCTGCCCGCCGGGCAGACAGGCGCTCGCCCGGCGCCCTGCGGGCTTGTTCCGGGCGAATAAGGCAAGGTGCCTACGCTTCCAAAAGGTGAATTCCGGAAATGGCCGTCGAACACGGCCTTTACGAAACAACTCGTGCCCGCTTGACGCTTTCCCCAACCGCCCCCAAAGCTGCCCGCATGATCTTTGCCGATGAAATCACCCGTGCACCGCACGCTTTCGACACCGCCTCAGGCGACGAAGCGCTGGCGGCGGTCGCTGTTCCCGCCGCCGCACGTGACCTGATCCATGGCACGGCAGGCTCCAGCCCCTACCTCAAGATGCTGATCCACCGCTGGTCCGACTGGCTGAGTGATGCGCTGACCCAATCGCCGGACGCAGTAATGCCCGCACTTCTGCAAGGCGTCGCCGACATCCCCTTGGCCGACCTTGGCCCCGGTCTGCGCCATGCCAAGGGCAAGGTGGCCCTTTGGACCGCGTTGGCGGACCTGGGTGGGGTCTGGACGCTGGAACAGGCGACCGGGGCGCTGACCGATTTTGCAGATGCCGCCGTTGACCGGGCGCTGCAATCACTGGTCGGTGCAGAGATCCGGCGCGGCAAGCTGCCGGGGCAGAGCGAAGACGACATTGCCGATGCCGCCGGGATGGTGGTGCTGGCGATGGGAAAAACCGGGGCGGGAGAGCTCAACTATTCCTCTGACATTGACCTGATCTGCCTGTTCGACGACGACCGCTACGCCGACGACTATGCCGAGGCCCGCGCCGCCTTTATCCGCGTTACCCGCCGCATGGCCGCCCTGCTGAGTGAGCCGACCGGCGACGGATATGTCTTTCGCACCGATTTGCGCCTGCGTCCCGATCCTTCGGTCACGCCGGTCTGCCTGTCGATGGACGCCGCCGAGCGGTATTACGAAAGCCTTGGCCGCCCGTGGGAGCGTGCCGCCTTCATCAAGGCCCGCGTCATGGCGGGGGATCAGGCGGCGGGGCAGGGGTTCCTCGACCGGTTGTCGCCCTTCGTCTGGCGGCGGCATCTGGACTATGCCACCATTGATGACGCCCACGACATCCGCCAGCGGATGCGCAGCGCGCGCAAGCCGGTTTCGGCGGGGCTGAACGGGCGCAATATCAAGCTGGACCCGGGTGGCATTCGCGAGATTGAGTTCTTCACCCAGACCCAGCAGTTGATCGCCGGGGGGCGCGACGAAACCCTGCGGGTGCGTGGCACAGTCGATGGGCTGGACCGGCTGGCCGGGGCCGGTTGGATCGACCGGACCACGGTGGATCAGTTAACGCAGGATTATCGTGCCCACCGCGAGGTTGAGCATCGCCTGCAAATGATTGCGGACGCCCAGACCCATATTCTGCCGAACTCGGATGAGGCGTGGGCCCGCGTGGCCGCCTTGTCGGGGCGTGATCCGCAGAACCTGAAATCTGACATCGCTGAACGTGTCGCGCGCGTTGCCACGACGACCGAAGGGTTCTTTGCGCCCAGCAAGCCCGATGACACGGGCGCGGTGGTGTTGGACGAACAGGCGCAGGACGTCATGGCGCGCTGGTCGACCTATCCGGCGCTGCGCTCGGCCCGGGCGGCGGATATCTTCGACCGCATCCGCCCCGCGCTTCAGGAACGGCTGGCCCAGGCGGCAGACCCGGCGCAGGCGGTGCTGCATCTGGATGGGTTCCTCGCCCGGTTACCGGCAGGTGTGCAGCTGTTCTCGCTGTTCGAGGCGAACCCACAGCTACTGGACCTGATCATCGACATTGCCGACACGGCCCCGGATCTTGCCCTTTATCTGTCCCAGAATGCGGGCGTTCTGGACGCGGTGATCGGCGGAGATTTCTTTGCACACTGGCCGGGGCGCGCAGCGTTGCAGGATGATCTGACCGCAGCGCTGGCCAGGCTGGATGATTATGAACTGTGTCTGGATGCCACCCGCCGCTGGTTCAAGGAATGGCACTTTCGCATCGGCGTTCACCATCTGCGCGGGCTGATCGAACCCGGCGACGCCGCAACACAATACGCCGATCTGGCGCAGGCCATCGTGGCAGCACTTTGGCCGGTGGTCCTGGAGGAGTTTGCCCGACGACACGGACGGATCGAAGGCGCGGGAAGCTGCATCCTCGCCATGGGCTCACTCGGGGCCGGGGCGCTGCACGCGGGGTCGGACCTCGACATGATTGTGATCTACGACGCGCCCGATGGTGAGGAATCCGACGGCAAGCGCTGTCTTCCGGCCCGGACCTATTTCGCGCGCGCCACCCAGGCGATGGTCACGGCGCTGTCGGCACCAACGGCAGAAGGGCGGCTTTATGAGGTCGACATGCGCCTGCGCCCCTCCGGTAAACAGGGGCCAGTGGCGACCGCCCTGCCGGCCTTTGCCGAATATCAACGGCAAGAAGCCTGGACCTGGGAACACATCGCGCTGATGCGTGCGCGACCCATCGCCGGGGAAGAAGCGACATGCCGGGCAGTTTCGGCGGTGCGCCACGAAGTTCTGACCAAGGCGCATGATGCTGCGCAGGTAAAGGCGGACCTGGCCGAGATGCGGCGACGCATCGACGCAGCGCGCAGTGGTCCAAGCGGACTTGCACTGAAAGACGGGGTCGGACGGATGCAGGATATTGAACTTGCCGCCGCCGCCGCCGCCTTGCTGACCGGCACGGATGCGCAGGCACCGGGCGCGCAGCTTGCCGGTGCTGCCCGTGCCGGGTTGATTACCGCGCAAGACGCCACGTTGCTGGGTGAAGCCCATGCGCTGTTTCAGCAGGTCCGCCTTGCCGCGCAGCTGATCTATGGCGCGGGCGCGATTGAACCCGGGCGCGGCGACCGCCTGCTGTTGACCGGAACCGGCGCGCAAGATTTCGCAGCCCTTTCGGCCGCGCTGGACGCCCGCGCCGATAAGGCCGCCGATGCCATCGCCCGCTTTCTGGCCTAACCGCGCAGCCACCGGCACTTTTTTCTTGGCGTGCCGCGCAGAATGACGCAAAGCTGCGCCCGTTCGACCCGCAATATGAAGGCGAGCCGCCCATGCCGACCAAACCCAAAGACCCGCTGGACCCGCGCGGCCTGATCCACGAAAGCTATGTGATTGAGGGGATCAGCGAAGCTGAGTGCCGCTCGATCTTCCTCGACTGGGCGCTGGGGCTGGCTTTGGATGCAGATCAGCCGGCCCTACTGCGTGCCCTGCTGGATCGTTATGCGCCAAATCACGGCGATCACCCGATGACCAAGGTTCTGCGCGAGGCACTGCAACCCGCCGCCACACCCCGCCGCCGCGGCGGACGGGCGGCGCGCAACGGCACTTCGCAGGCCGAGGCTGCGGCGCAGGGGGTGCCATCCGGGACAGACCCGTGACAGCCCCCGCGCGGTTCGACCTGCTGGCATCGGACCGCGCGCGCGACTGGATCGACGTGTTTCGCGCCCTGGCGATCGCGCAGGTCGTCGTGTTTCACGTTCTGTTTGCCGTCGCGCGATTTGCCCCGGAGGCGACTTTGCCGGGCTTTGTCGACCGGCTGCCATGGGTGATGAACCTGTTCTGGGAACCCGCCGGGGTTGACGTGATCTTCGTCGTCTCGGCCTTTCTGCTGTCCTATGGCTTGCTGTCAGACACCGACACCAGCCTGCGTAGTTTTGCGATCAAACGCCTCAGCCGCATCTTGCCGCTCTACTACGTTGCAATCGCATTCTACGGTCTGCTGGAAGGGTACAGCTGGCAGACGATCCTGCTGTCGGCCGTGTTTCTGGGGTACACGGTTGCGGATTCCAACGTCATTCCCGTGGGATGGTCGATGGAGGTCATGGTGCTGGTCTATCTGGCCCTGCCTTTCCTGATGCGCTGGCTGACGGGGGTGCGCAGACCCATTGTGTGGTTGACCGGCGTGCTGATCTTGACCGTCGCTGTCCGCTTTGTCGCCATTGCAATGGACGACAGCGATCTGACCCTGTTCTTCGCCCGGATCGTAGCAACCGGAGACGTGCCGCCGATCGCGTTTGAGCTCTACTACCGCCCCTGGTTCCGTCTGACCCCGTTCGTGATCGGTATTGCGCTGGCGTTTGTCCTCGCCCCGCAACGCCGGGGGCTGACCGTTCTGCGCCGGAACCAGGCGCTGCGACTGGCGCTGGTTGGCGGCGGGCTGGCGCTGTTCTTCGCGCTGAACTGGCTGCCGACCCAGCGGCCCGACAGCGTTTGGAACCTGACCCGATTCACAGGCTTCGCAGAATTCTATCTGGGCGGCGGTTATGCTTTGGCGTCCATGGCCGTGGCGATGGTTCTGGCAGGCCTGATTGCGTCACCCTCGATACGCCGAGGCCTGGGCCAGATGCGTGTCTTCACCATCCTGTCGCGCAACATATTCGCGATCTACCTGTTCCATTTCCCCTGCATCCTGATCGCTGCAATCCTGGTATTTGCCACAACCGATCGCACCGCGTTGGAAATCGCCTTCGGAGACGCCGGAGTTTTCAGGATCGCCGCAATCTCTGCACTTGCCCTGACCATCTCAGCCCTGATCGCCCGACCAATCACGCGTTATCTGGAAATCGCCCCCCAAAACTGGCTGCGCCGACGCTTCTTGTGACGCACTCGCCCCAAGCCGATCCGCCAGATGCCGCCGGTTTCTGGTGCGGGGGAATTGGCACGCAATCTGAGCATGAGGATCGGATTGTGCAGTGGCCAGGAACTATGGAAATATCAGCTGTGAAGTCCCACTGACGGCGGGAGATTCCCGGTGACATCAAGCGAAAGATCCTCGCCGAATTACCACAGGCCTTAGAAGTGATTTTGCTTCGACCAAATGGTGCCCGGGGGCGGAATCGAACCACCGACACGAGGATTTTCAATCCACTGCTCTACCCCTGAGCTACCCGGGCACGGGTGAACGGGCGGGCCGTTCGAGTCGCGGTGTTCTAGTCGCGCGCCCGGGCGGTGTCCAGTGGCCAGGCGGGCATTTTTTCAATGGGTTTTTGGCGGGGTTTGGTCGGGCATTTCAGCCGCCTGCCGCTGTGCTTCGTCGAGGTCGTCCGGGTCGTCCGATGGGACTGCATAACCGCCTGTCAGCCAGCGCCCAAGATCCACATCAGCGCAGCGGCGCGAGCAGAACGGGCGATAGGTGTCGTGGGGGGCTTTGTCGCAGATCGGGCAACTCATCGCAGGGCTTTCAGCAGGTCGGTCACGGGTTGGCGTTCGCGTTTTCGCTGCAGCTCATAATGGCCCAGCGGGGTCCATCCGGCCAGGGCCGTTTCCACCGGGTCGGCGCGCAGTGCGGCGCGCAGGCTTTGTTCGAAAACTGCGCGATCGCGTTTCGGCATCGGCGCAAGATCCAGCGTGATCTGCCCCCCCAGACCACGACAACGCAGCGCGCGAGGCAAGGCGCGGGCCAGCGCGATGTTGGCTTTCAGGCCCGCGGCGAGCGAGCTGTCGCCGCCGGTATTCACGTCCACCGCGACCAGCGCGCGGGTCGGCTCCACAAATGCTGACGCACCACCGGGCAGGGGCAGTCGCGGACCGCGCAGACCCTCAATCGCATCCAGAACACCATGATCTTCCAACGCATCCGGGCCATCGGCCAGCACATCGGGTGCGGCCCAGTCGCGCCAGGCCAGATTGTGTGCATCGGGCGCATCGACCAGCAATTCGGGCGCATCGCCACTGGCATCGCCCATCACAGCCGTTGCCAGATCGCGCATCGCGGCGATGTCGTCCAGAACCTTTTCCGGTGCGGCACCTTCGCTGTTCGAGCGTACGATCAACCCGAAGTCGGACCCCTCCATCGCCTCGGCCGCCAGAATGCGCAGCGCACCGCGCGTCTCTTCATCCCGGATCGCCCGAGAGATATTCAGCCCCGGCGCGTCGGGCGTGACAATCGCAAAGCGGCTTTTGAACAGCACGCGTGTGGTGACCGGCACGGCCTTGCCATCCTCGGCCTGGCCGCTGACCTGCACCAGCAGCGCCTGGCCCGGCGCGATGCCTTTGCTGCCGCGCAGCCAGCCGCGCCCGTCCGGCAGGCGTAGGGTCAGCCCGCCTTGGCCCTTCATCGGGCGTTCGGCGATGCCGCGATAAATCGCGCCAATGCCGTGCGGCGCGTCGTCGCCCGGATCAAACAGCAGATCGTCCAGCTGGCCGTCGATCATCCGCGCGGCCAGATTGCGCCCGCCAACCTGGCCAAGTGCGACAACGCTGCCCTTCATCGGATCACCCCGGCGGCGCGCAGCATGATCGCAGCCTCATGCACCGGCAGTCCGACGACGCCAGTGAAGCTGCCTTGCAGCCAGGGCACAAAGACACCCGCTGGCCCCTGAATGCCATAACCACCGGCCTTGCCCTGCCAGTCGCCGCTGTTCAGGTAGCCTTCGATCTCGCCGGGTTCCAGCCGCTTGAACCTGAGCGTTGTGACGCTGTCTTTCAACGCCAGGTGGTCGGCGGTGCGCAGGGCAACGGCGGTGATGACCTTGTGGCGGCGCCCCGACAACAGGCGCAGGAACGCCTCGGCCTCGGCCCGATCTATCGGCTTGCCCAGAATGCGGCGTCCGACGGCGACTGTCGTGTCGGCGGCCAGGATCGCCTCATCCGCTGCGCAATCGCCGATCAGCGCCTTTTCACGCGCCATCCGCAGGCAATAGGGGCGGGGCAGTTCGGCCTTGTCGGGGGTTTCGTCGATATCCGCCGGGCGTACCGCGTCCGGCGTCACACCGATCTGCGCCAACAGTTCCAGCCGCCGCGGACTGGCCGAGGCGAGGGTGAGCCGCATGCCCACCGGCGTTTACTTGAAACGATAGTTGATCCGACCCTTGGTCAGATCATAGGGCGTCATTTCAACCTGGACTTTGTCGCCAGCCAGAACGCGGATGCGGTTCTTGCGCATCTTGCCTGCCGTGTGCGCGATGATCTCATGGCCGTTTTCCAGCTCGACCCGGAATGTCGCGTTCGGCAGGAGTTCCTTCACGACGCCGGGAAATTCGAGCAGTTCTTCCTTGGCCATGTTCTCTCCATCATTATCCGCCCTGTGTGGGCTGGCCCTAAATGGCTGCGTTCGGGGTGATTTACAAGGGGTTATCGTGGTTGGTTTGGTCGCAGCCCGTCGGATTGAAAATCCTCTGGTTCCTGGCCGGGGGCGATGGTTGGGGGCCAGTGCCCCAGGAACCCCCGGAGTAGTTTTGGATTGATAATCCCGGGCTATTAGCGATCTGGTGTTCCGGACTGTCGGTCGTTGCGAAATGCCCTGACAAAATGCCGGGCGATGGTTGGAGTTAACCAGCGCCATCTGCCGATGGTGTGCCGAAGCGGGCCAGAATCCGGTCGCGGATCTGGTCGCGGGCCTGACGGTAGCTGACGAGCTGTTGGTCGCGACCCTCGCCCAGGCCGGTCGGGTCCAGAATCGGCCAGTATTCAACGTCGAGGTGGTAATACCGCGTCAGATCAAGCGCGCGGCGCTGGCTGGCCGGTGACAGGGCGACGATCAGTTCGAATCCGCCCAGATCATCGCCCCATTCCTGCATTTCATCGAAGCTGCGCGACCGGTGGCGGTGAAGCTCGATCCCCAGCTCGGCGCAGACGGCGACGGAAAAGCCGTCTATTTCCATGTCGTTATAGACACCGGCGGATTGAACATAGGTTGTTTGCCCATAGAAATGCTTCATCATTCCTTCGGCCATCGGGGATCGGACTGCATTGTGGTCGCAGCAGAACAAAACCGACTGGGGCAGGGACGTTGGCCCCGGTTTTGCAGGGCCCTCAGCCACCAAAATGCAGCACGCAGACCAGGGTGAACAGGCGGCGCGCCGTGTCGATGTCAACCTCGGCCTTGCCGTCCAGCCGTTCCATAAGAACCCGTGCGCCTTCGTTGTGGATGCCGCGCCGGGCCATGTCGATGGTTTCGATCTGGCTGGGCGGCATGGTCTTCACCGCTTCGAAATAGCTTTCGCAGATCTGGAAATAATCCTTCACGACCTGCCGGAACGGACCCAGCGACAGGTGGAATTCCGCCGCAGGCGTTTCATTCTCCTGTTTCAGATCAAAGACCAGGCGGCGATCCTTGATTGAAAGGATCAGGTGATAAGGCCCATCCGGTGCATCGTCACGTGGCAGGGCAAAGCTGTTGTCTTCCAACAGATCGAAGACGGCGACCTTGCGTTCCTGTTCAATCTCGGGCGTGGGCGGGGCCAGCGCGGAATCGTCGATCTCGATATGGGACAGGCGCGCCGTCATTCCGGGGGCCTGTTCAACCGTTCCAGCCGCGCGCCGACGCTGAGGCCGTGTGCCTCCAGGCTTTCCGAGCGGGCAAGCCGTTCGGCGGCGGGTCCGATGACGCGCATCGCTTCAGGGGTCAGTTCGGTCATTGTGGTGCGCTTCATGAAGTCCAGAACCCCAAGCCCGGATGAGAACCGCGCCGAACGGGCCGTGGGCAGTACATGGTTCGGACCGGCGATGTAGTCGCCAATCGCCTCGGGCGTCCATTTGCCCAGGAAGATCGCACCCGCGTGCCGGATGTTGGCGGCCAGGGCGCGCGGTTCTTCGACGCACAGTTGCAGGTGTTCCGGTGCGATCCGGTCGCTGAGCGCGGCAGCCTCGCCCCAGTCGCGCACCGTGATGATCGCGCCATTGTCAGCCCAACTGGCCGCGGCGATGTCGCGACGTTCCAGCCTGGTCAGAAGATGCTCAACAGCTCCACCAACTTCGTCCGATAATCGTTTGTTATTCGTTATCAAAATGGATTGGGCACTTGCGTCATGTTCGGCCTGGCTGAGCAAATCCAGCGCGATCCAGTCCGGGTTGTTGTGCTTGTCGGCGATCACCAGAATCTCGGACGGGCCAGCGATCATGTCGATGCCAACGCGCCCAAAGACGCGGCGTTTGGCGGCGGCGACATAGGCATTGCCGGGGCCGGTGATCGTATCGACGGGGCGGATCGTTTCAGTGCCATAGGCCAGCGCGGCAATCGCCTGCGCACCGCCGATGCGATAGATCGTGTCGACCCCAGCCAGCCGCGCCGCCAGCAGGACCAGCGGGTTCACCTGTCCATTGGGCGTCGGGACCGCGATAACCAGCCGCCTGACCCCGGCGACCTGCGCCGGAATCGCGTTCATCAATACCGACGAGGGGTAAGTGGCCAGCCCTCCCGGCACATACAGGCCCGCCGCATCCACCGCCGTCCAGCGCCAGCCAAGGCGCGCGCCAGCCTCGTCCTTCCAGCTTGCATCTTCCGGCAACTGGCGTTCGTGATAGGCGCGGATGCGCGCGGCGGCCAGGTTCAGTGCGGCGCGATCTTCGTCCGAGACCTGCGCGCAGGCGGCCTCAACATCATTTTCAGAAAATGCCACGTTATCAGATGTTAGAGAGACATTGTCGAAGCGTTCCGTTAACTCAAAAACAGCCGCATCGCCGCGGTCGCGCACGTCAGCGATGATCGCGGCGACCGCGTCATCCACATCGACCGCGTCTTCGCGTTTGGCGGCCAGCAGGGCGCGGAATTCACCTTCGAAATCCGCATCTTCAGTGCTTAGTCGGCGAACCATAGGCGTTAATCCGGGTGCGACGGGCGCGCGCCCGTGTTGGCGGCATAGGCGCGGGTGACGTCCGACAGGGTGACCTCCAACGCTTCGACGTCCAGCGCGACCGCACCGTCACCGGCCAGCGTCAGGACCAGTTGCCCGGTGCCATCCGCGCCCGGTTCGAACGCCAGCGCCAGCAGCGACAGGACCGTATCGGGGTCGCGCATATCCGGGCCCTGGGTGCGGGCGTTCAGCACATCCTCGACACTCAGCACGGATTGCACGCGTTCGGCGGGGCGGTCAGTTTTTTCTTCCCAGCGGAACCGGTTGATCAACATTGCGAAACGCCGTTTTGTCTTGTCGAACCGCATTTCGGAGGCTGGAAAAACCGCATCCTGAACCAGTGCCGAGATCACTTGCAGATCATCGGCGTCAAACGCCCTCAGCCGCAGCGGCGGCGGGCCAGCGTCTTCGAAACGTGCATCGCTCATGCAGCGATCCGTTCGATCTGTGCACCGCAGGCAGAGAGTTTCTTTTCCACATGTTCGTATCCGCGATCCAGATGATAGACCCGGCTGACCACGGTTTCCCCTTCGGCTGCCAGTCCGGCAAGGATCAGCGAGACCGAGGCACGCAGGTCCGTCGCCATCACCGGCGCACCTTTCAGGCGATTGACCCCGGTCACCGTCGCAGTGCCACCGTGAACGTCGATATCGGCCCCCATGCGCATCAGTTCGGGTGCGTGCATAAAACGGTTTTCAAAGATGTTTTCTTCCAGAACCGAGGTTCCGTCGGCGGTACACATCAGGGCCATCATCTGTGCCTGAAGGTCGGTGGGGAAGCCCGGAAAGGGTTCGGTCGCGACGTCCACGGCCCGCACCCGGCCATTCCTGCGCGCCACTTTCAGCCCGCGTTTGGTTTCCGTGACCTCGATCCCCGCGTCGTTCAGCTTTTCGGCGAAGGCCCCGACCAGGTCCAGCGATCCGCCCAGGCATTCCACTTCTCCGCCGGTGATCGCGGGGGCCAGCATATAGGTGCCAAGTTCGATCCGGTCGGTGACCACTCGGTGGGTCGCCCCGCCCAGGCGGTCGACGCCCTGGATCGTGATTGTGGATGTTCCCTCGCCTTCGATCTGCGCGCCCATTGCACGCAGGCAGCGGGCCAGATCGACAATCTCGGGCTCGCGCGCGGCGTTGTCCAATACGGTCGTCCCCTTGGCCAGCGTTGCCGCCATCAGGGCGTTTTCTGTGGCCCCGACCGACGCGAAGGCAAAGCGGAACTGCGCGCCCTTCAACCCCTGCGGGGCGGTCGCATGGACATAACCGTCGCGCAGGTCTAGCTTGGCGCCCATCGCCTCCAACGCTTTCAGATGCAGGTCAACCGGGCGCGCGCCGATCGCGCATCCGCCAGGAAGCGAGACCTCAGCCTCGCCAAATCGGGCCAGCAACGGCCCAAGCACCAGGATCGAGGCGCGCATCTTGCGCACAATCTCGTAATCCGCGTGCTGGCTGGTCAGGGCGTGGCTGGACAGGGCCAGAACCTTGCCGTCCTGCATGGCCGTCGCCTCGGCCCCAAGGGATCGCAGAAGATCGCTCATCGTGGCGATGTCGGACAGGCGGGGTGCGTTGGTCAGAGTCAGCGGTTCTTCGCTGAGCAGGGTCGCAGGCATAAGCGTCAGACAGGCGTTCTTGGCCCCTGCAATCGGGATTTCACCATTCAGCGGTTGCCCGCCACGCACCAGAATCGAATCCATGTCAGCTGCCCTCGGTCTTGTCGCGCGCCCTTGCCTGGGCTTTGCGTCGTTTCAGATTCTCGCGCAGCGCCGCCTTCAGCTTGGCGGACCGGTCTTTCGCCGGTTTCTTCGGTTTGGCGCGGGGTTGGTCATTCATCGCGGGCTTGTTACCGCAGGTGGGGCGGCGGGTCCAGATTGGTTGATGGGGGTCAATGGCGCGCAAGCCGGGCGGGCGCGTGTCTGCGGGGAGGCGCAGCAACGTGGATGCGGGCACTTTATGGTGCAGTGTTAACTCTGACCCCGGTGGTGATCGCAACGTCGCAGAAGCGCCTGCCCGGGGGGCAGACAGGCGCTCGCCCGGCGCCCTTCGGGCTTGATTCCGGGCGAATAAAGCCGCCCCACCCAGCGCCTGCCGACAACGTGTTTTGGCCTGCGCCGCGATTACGCTATCCTCGGGCAACACTGCTTCGGAGTTCATCCATGTTGCGCATCGCCATGCTCTGCCTTCTCGCCCTGCCTGCCGCCGCGCAGGAGGTGCCGCCCTTCGCCGCATTCGATCTGGCAAGTGAGGCGGTTTTGAATGACCCGCACGACCTGGCCTTCGGCCCGGACGGGCGGCTTTACGTGGCCGATAAATTCGCCAGCCGGGTCGCCGTGTTCGACCCCGAGACGCTGGACCTGGTCGAGGTTCTGGGCGAGGGCGCCTTTCCCGGCATCCACGACATCGCCTTCGGTCCTGACGGCCGGGTCGCCATCGCCGTCACCGGCACCAGCGTTGTCGCCGTGTTCGACGATGTGTCCGGCCTGAACGGCCCGCCTGACGCGCTCTATCCCGCGCCGCGTACTGAAGGGGCCGCGATCCACCCCGATGGGCGCATTCTGGCCATGGCCGGCGGGGTCGGCGCACTGGCGGCCTTTGCTGCGGGTGAAGAGCCATCGGTCGCCCAGGGCGGCCATTTCGGGGCGCATGACGTGGCCGTCGATCTGAACGGCGATATCTGGGTGGCCGACAATGCGGCGCGCCGTCTGGTTCGGTATTCACCGACGCTGGAACGGCTTCAGGATCTGGATGCGGCGAAATACGGCTTCGTCGGGCCGCGCTATCTGGATGTGACGGACTTCGGGTATCTGGTCGTTGCCGATCAGGATGCGCACCGCGTGCTGCTGATCGACCCCGCCGGCCCCGAGGGCGGCACTCTGCTGGGGATTATCGGCGACGGATCACCGGGAATCGGCGCGAATAAATTCGACGATCCCGAAGGCGTCGTGGTCCGTGGCAGCCGGTTCTGGATATCCGACAGCGACAACAATCGCATTGTACGCTATTCGGTGGTGATCAACTGACAATTTCGCCCGCCTTGCCCCTTGCGCGGGCGCGCGTATCCGTCTAATCACGCCGCGCCCGGGCAAGCCATTTAGCCGCCCGACCGGATGCTGTGGTAGCTCAGTGGTAGAGCACACCCTTGGTAAGGGTGAGGTCGAGAGTTCAATCCTCTCTCACAGCACCATCCAACCATCTGATAAATAACAATATGATGGTTTCGACTTCAGTGAGGATTTCACCAAACTTGTAGAATCTTGCAGGAACAAACCGTTCATTACAGTTGCCCCCGTACAAATCCCGTACACGTGTTCCGGCTCAGTTCTGGGATCGATTGCCCAAATCTGAAGGTTAATAACCCAACAGCAATCATGCCTTTGGCCAGAGCCGTCAACGTGCAGGCGATTGCCAATTGCTAGGCTGCTTGTGAAGCCCCAGCGCATTCGCCCACCGAAACCACGACGTTCCCACGCTTATGTCCTGCATCGACATGCGCATGTGCAGCTTTCATATCTGCAAACGCGTATCTTCTGTCGATGACCGGGTGAAAATCCGCTTTGGCAGCGAGACTCACCACAGCCTCAAGAACCTCGCGACTTTCTGATGCGACGCCACCGATCATCGTTTTGCCTTTCATTGCGGCCTTCAGGCTACCAAAGATCATATCCGAGGTCTTGCCCGCGATCAGTACCATCTTCCCGCCGGGCTGGATGGCATGTTGGGCTTGCGACCACGGCAATGTTCCCACAGCGTCAACGACGATATCGTATTGATCACCCTGACCGATGACGTTTTGTGTCTGGTAGTCGATTACGCGGTCGGCCCCAAGGTTACGTACCAGTTCCGCATTCGCACCGCTGCAAACGGCGGTCACATGCGCGCCAAGATGTTTGGCGATCTGCACACCGGCCGATCCGACGGACCCGGAGGCGCCGTTGATCAAGACGGTTTCGCCCCCTTGCAGCTTGGCTTTGTTGACCAAGAAATCATACGCTGTGGTGCCACCAAAGGGGATCGCGGCGGCATGGGCAAAGTTGACACTGTCGGGTTTCAGGGTGAGTTTGCCATTTGCGGGCATCGTGATGAATTCCGCATGTGCCCCGAAGGTAGCGCCCGGAAACCCGATCACGGCATCGCCGGGTTGGAAGTTTGTAATGTCAGCACCGACCGCTTCGACAACACCGGAAAACTCAGTCCCAAGGATCGGTTTACGCGGGCCGGTGATCCCAAACACCAAGCGTCCCATCAGGCCAAGGCCCTTTGGCAGTGTCAGACTGCGCGCGCGCCAGTCGCCTGCACTTACGGTCGTGGCATAAACCCGGACCAGAACTTCGTTCGGTTTTGGGGTTGGTGTGGGGATTGTGACCTGTTCGATCACATCAGGTGATCCATAGTTTTTGTATGAATAAGCAAGCATAATGCCTCTCCTTAAGCAATGGCAGGTGTGAATTGGGTTGATGTGCGACCGCCCCGGATCAGTAGCCAAAGGCCAAAGCTGATTTCGGATATTGTCACGATGACCAGAAGGCCAATGATGCTGTAGTCGAGCAGTGCGATGTCGGTGAACGTCAGCTCAACGATGCCTTGCACAAGATAGCCAAAAGCCCCGATAAACAGGCCGCGACCAAGCAGGTGTGGCACAACGTCCGACCTCAGGATCAGCCAGCCAAGCGCCAGCAAGTGGACCCCGAAGAATAGCTGCCAGACAAAGACACCCATGGCGTGCGCATCAAAGCAGAATTGGGCAAGGTCGTGCAGTTGCGCGGTGTCCCAACCGGATGAACCCGTCAGCAAGATATAGGGCATCACCCACAGCAGGATGTTGATGCCCATCACCATGATCATACCCGCCCGCGAGATCAGCGCGACCAACGCCATCTTGGGTCCGACGCGGCGGAACAATTGATAAAGGATGGCGGTGATCGCCAGCTCAAACAGGATCACCAGACTATCGGCCAGAACGCCAAGTTTGAAGAGGCCCTGATTGGCCAGGAGTTGCGCGCTTGAGGTCGCTGCATCCCCAGTGACAATTTGCATTGGGACATAGCCGATGCTGAAGCCGCCGCAAACGGCAATCGCGAGGTAAAGTGCACCCGCGGTTCGGGCGGCGTGGGAGTCCCAATGATCTTTCGAAATGTCCGTCATTGTGTATCCTTTCGCTTTGACGCTTGGATTTACACCGACGTACCGCCCATGCGAATTGACCAGCTTTTTATTTTTGATATGCATTTTTGCATGGATTGGCGTGCCGTGAAATTTGACTGGAACAAAGCCCGCGCTTTTTTGGTGACGGCTGAGGAAGGCTCGCTTTCTGCCGCAGCACGCGCATTGGGCATGGCCCAGCCAACGCTTGGGCGTCAGGTTGACGGGTTAGAACAAGAACTCGGTGTCGTCCTGTTTGAGCGTGTGGGCCGCGGTCTGACCCTGACCCCCAGCGGCATGGAATTGCTAGAGCATGTGCGAGCCATGGGCGAAGCCGCAGGGCGGGTTTCACTTGCCGCGGCTGGCCAAAGCCAAGCGCTGGAAGGTAGCATCAGCATTTCCGCTAGTGAAACCTATGCCGCTGTGTTGCTGCCGCCCATCGTCACAAAACTGCGCGTCGAAGAACCCGGCATCCATGTCGAAATCGTGGTCTCAAACCGCGCCAGTGATCTTCTACGGCGTGAGGCCGACATCGCGATCCGCAATTTCCGCCCCACGGAACCCGACTTGATTGCCAAGAAGATCGGTACGGCCGATGCGATCCTTTATGCGGCACCTAGCTATGTTGAAAAGCTAGGGCACCCTAAGACACCCTACGACCTGCGGCACGCTGATTTCGTCAGCATCGACCACTCCGGCGGCATGATCAAGCCGCTCAATAGCCTTGGGCTGGGCTTGACCGAAGCCAACTTTCCACTGCTGACCGAAAGCTATCTGGTGATGTGGGAGCTTGTGAAGCAAGGCGCTGCCATCGGTATTCTGGATGCGCAAATTGGGGACGCCGAACCCAATGTGGTGCGCGTTCTGCCCGATCTGGAACCGCTGCGCTTTCCGATCTGGCTGGTGGCCCACAGGGAATTGACGACAAGCAGACGGATTAGGCGGGTTTATGATTTTCTGATCGAAGAGCTGAAGCGCTAGAGATATTCAACTGTGACGCAGGCGACTGAGTGTCACAGGTGTGATCCCAAAACACGACGCAATCAGCGCATGATCGAAGATGTCTTCATATCCTGGGTCGTTGTCGCGAAACCAGCTCGGGCGATCTGATCCACCGAGGGCCGCGGCTAACATCTGAGCCACCAAATTCTTTTGGGAACGGCATATCCAACTCTGCTCGCGCTTGCCGTTGTGTCTGTGATGCGCTGGATTGGAAAAACACGCCCACCCATGCGCTCGTGCGGGTCGGCATCATGCCTTTGGTTGACATGGCACTTTGCAGCGACAGTGAAGACCTCTGCATTGTCGCAATGAACTTGAACTGGCCTGATCTTCCCGCTCTTCTGGTTCGCGCAAGCAGCGTTGCGACGGTGGCCAAATCAGTTCTCGCGACAGCGGCGGTGATGTTTGCCATCTGGATCGGGGTTTTTGCGGCGAAGCATCGGATCCGGCCCGCGTCATAAATCGACGCTACGCGATACGAATGGGGCGGACACCATCATCGAAGGGAACGAGGCGTCGGCGAAACGATGACCCTTCAACGTATTCGGGTACGCGGATCCGGTCCATTCGGAAGTGGCGAAATGCCTCGCGGGAAGGGTCCCAAGCAACCAGATACCAAAGGGGTGGCAAGATAAGCATCGCTTGCGGTTCGACATGCCTTTCGGTCTCGACCCCTTTCGCGTCGCGATATTGAAACTGCAACAAAAATCCTTGAAGAAATGCAGTCTCAAACGCGGGCAACAATGCAGGCTCCATCTTGCCGAGATCGGAGATGTCGACTTGGGGTGCGAGTGGGCCAACATAAAGACAATCCAGAAGGCGACGCAGATCGCGGACCTTGTCAGATGGCAGGGCTTTCTCAATCTTTGAAAGCGCCGCGTCAGCTAGGCTTGAGAAGGGAAGGTTGCCTGCCGCGCGCATGCTTGAGACACCGATGATCAACGCGAAAACCTCGGCGACAGACAGGCGCGCTGTGGTCTGGATGGACTGCGGGTCGAGGCTCAGCCCGCCGCCGCGTCCAGGCTCGGTGTGAATGACAAACCCTTCGTCACGCAGTGCTGCGATGTCACGTATGATCGTGCGCCGCGAGGCGCCAACGTCTGCGGCCAACGCCTCGAACGTCGTCATGCCGTTGCGGCGCAGTTTGCGCACGATGGCGTCCTTTCGATTGCGAATATTCATATCTGCGACCCATCATACAAAGATGTCAGAATTTGGCATCTTTTTAGATTAGGCGGTGTTGGAGCAATTCTACAAGGAGATACCATCATGTCAGATATCGTTGATTTTCCTAAGTCCTCACTTGTTTCGGCAAACGGTGTGGCACTTGAGGTTTTTGAAGCTGGTCAAGAGAACAAAGGGAACCCGATTGTCCTCTGCCATGGTTGGCCAGAGCATGCATTTTCCTGGCGTCATCAGATGCCAGCCCTTGCCGCAGCAGGGTATCATGTCATCGTTCCAAACCAACGGGGTTACGGTCGATCATCACGTCCGGATCAGGTCACCGACTACGATATCTCGCATCTGACCGGCGATCTCGCCGCACTTCTTGATCACTTCGGGTATGCCGAAGCCGTCTTTGTTGGCCACGATTGGGGGGCGAATGTCGTGTGGAGCATGGCACAGCTGTATCCAGATCGCGTATCCAAAATCATTAACCTTGCATTGCCCTATGAGCCACGCACGCCAAAGCCGTGGATCGCGTTCATGGAAGAGATTTTCGGTGCCGATAACTACTTCGTTCACTTCAATCGGCAACCGGGTGTTGCCGATGCCGTGCTCGACCAGAACACCTCTCAATTTCTTCGCAATTTGTATCGTAAGAACATTCCCCCAACCCCGCCGGCGCCCGGCATGATGATGATCAACCTTGCGCGAGCCGAGATACCTTTGGGCGCGCCTATCCTCAGCGAAGATGAGCTAGGTATCTATATCGCGGCCTTTGAAGAAACCGGGTTCACTGGCAGCATTAACTGGTATCGGAATATGGACCGCAATTGGCAGATCTTGGCGGACGCGGACCCCATCATCAACAAGCCCGCACTGATGATCTACGGAGTGCAGGACGTGATCCCAAAATCCGAAAATCTGGCCGAGTTCGTGCCTAACGTGGACGTGATCAGCCTTGATTGCGGGCATTGGATCCAGCAAGAAATGCCTGAGGAAACGACCCGCGCAATGCTTGAGTGGCTGGCGGTGATACCCTGACAACAGCACCGCGCCGACCCCGACAGCATAGGATCGAGTCAAATGGTCGCTGTCCGAAGCCACTAAAGCGTCCCGCCATTAACCTGAAACATATCCGGCGGCCTAGAAGTAGTTCCAGCATTCTTAAGGCAAATAGAGGTCGCAGACTTGTGCGATGGCCTCAAACATGTCGGTGAACATCCACCACGACTTGGGGACTTGAAGTCGGTCCGTTTCAGCGAGGTCGCTCATGCGGTGCAGCGTCGATCCGTCTCCCTCATTGGTGAACACTTGGAAGTAGTGATCTTCCATCTGCATGTACTGAATGATCCCGAACAACCCGCCAGGGCGACGAGACAAACGCCCGATAATGGGCCGGCCATCCCCGGTGGGTGATGCGTGCTTGTCGATATCGCGACGGGTTTTCGGGGTAGGGCTGATGTTGTTCAACGCCAGCCATCGTTCAATCAAAATAAACTGTACGAGGTAGAAGGCAAAGCTGATCACCCACACGTTCAGATGGGTTAGCCATGGCAGCGGTAGACGCTGAACGGGGCGACAATCGCATTCAGAACAAAGCGTACCGGAAGTCAGCGGAACACTCCCAATGATAGAGGCGCAGGATGCAGGTTAGTTCGGTCACTGCCGCAGCAGATATATCGTCACCCCCGCTGCCCCAAGACCAAATGTCGCCAAACTGTCGTATTGCGCCCAAATTCCTGTCGGCATTTTCTAGGATCAGGACTCATAGCCAGTAAATGACGAGAGCGGCCAGGGCGATGGCTGACAGGAAGACCTTCGGGCATCTGTCGTATCGCGTTGCCACACGCCGCCAGTCTTTCAACCTCCCAAA